>Ga0256832_1000185_pt1 | contig 38893 bp, 33 predicted proteins | sample 134614metaG_FD_190534 | JGI IMG/M metagenome (GOLD analysis project Ga0256832, IMG submission 190534) | Hydrothermal vent microbial communities from Lau Basin, Pacific Ocean - 134-614 | ecosystem: Environmental > Aquatic > Marine > Hydrothermal vents | place: Pacific Ocean: Lau Basin | collected...
GACACGATGGCTTTGGTTCTACAATCATGAACGACCCAATAAGGCTAATGGTGGCTTACCACCGAAACACATGCTGGTAGCAGCATGATCTCTACTTTTGGTGACGGTTAAAAATGGGATGATTACCCTAAGACTTCTTTAACTGTTGCACTTCAAAGTTGAATCCTCGACTCATTAAGCCTTTAAAGGGCGGATTATTTAATGCACTTTGTTAAATATCCCGTCGTTGCAGCATCACTTATTATTATTCTGTTAATAACCCAGATTAATGGGTAGAGTGTTATAACAGCTAGCATAAGTAGGATGGCGATAGCCTTGTCTTGGATGTGATGGCTTACAAATAGCCGCATAATTAACACAATTATGGCATCAAGGTACCTGTTTCTGGCCTGAATCTGCACAGAAGCATAGTCTTCAAGCAATAATTCCAGCCCATATTTTGTAAAACGGTAGTAATCATATGGGCGGTCATGTATTTCAAATAAGAAGGGTGTAGTAAGTATAAGTATGCCACCTTTCCTGAGGATTCGGTGTACTTCTTGGAGCGCTTTTTGCGGTGATTTAACGTGCTCCAAAACCTCAACCATGAAGACGGCGTCGTAACATTCATCTCCGAAGTCGACCATTGAGCATATATCTGCTACCACATCAGGGTTTCTTTTAGGGTCTATGTCGACATTTAAAACTGTAGCGCCGCTGTTGATGTGCGCAATGCTTCGAGAAACAAAACCTCCACTGCCGACATTCAAAATGTTTTTATAATTATCAGGTGAGCTGTTTATCTCATAAATTTGCTCCCTCAGAAATTTGTCGATGCCAGACCTGCTGAAGAAAGCGGTAAAGAGATAAATTGATCTGTGGATTATATGGAGAGATTTTTTGATCATTTTTTCATGCTGAAATATGTTTCGTCAATGTAAGGCATTTTTAGACAGTTTTTAGTTATATGGGCCATGAGCATATTATGTTTATATTATAGTAGTGCCTGTGCAGCCCGTTTCCTCCATGTGTGGTGATTCTGAAATTGTTCAAAGGCATTTTTCCCCAAAAGATTACGTAGTTCAGGATGTTTACGCAATGTTGTTAAAGCTTGTCTCCACGCATTAGTATCATCCGCTTTTACGAACAAACCTGTAACCTTATCATGTAGTATCTCACGCAGTACAGGCAGATCTGAGCAAACTATCGCCTTCTGAGCGGCCATGTATTCAAACAATTTTAATGGAGACATCCACTTTGATATGTCTCCAGATCTACCTGATGGTTGTACTTGTGACTGATAGGGTGCAAGTAAGACATCAAGGTTTTGGTAGTAGGCTGTGAGTTTTCCATGATCAATAAAACCGTGAAAATAGAGGTTACGGTTTTTGCAAGCTTTTTTCCAATACGTAATATCGTTATCTGTTCCGCCAATTACGTGGAAGTCCGTGTTTGGCATTAGTTTTGCGAGTTTTGTGATTATTTCCATTCCTTTGCCAGGGTATAGGTGGCCAATATAGCCAACCTGTAGTGCATGATGCCTTCCTGGCCAGGTTGCGACGAGGTCCAAAGTCGAATTTTCGAGAGGGTCTGCAGCATCATGAAGTGTGCGTACTGATTTACGATCGAGGTTTGGGTAGAGGTGGATGTACTCAGAACGTAAAGCATCTGATATGACGATCAGACTTTTAAAATTACTGTGGGAAAATAATTCTTTTTCTAGATGTTTTTGAAGTGGATTAGCGGGAGGCGCATGCGCCTCAAAAATGATTGGTGAGCCAATATTTCTAACGGCGTACAGGCTGTAAATGTGCCGACCATATAGTATATCTTGATATTTATTAGTTATTATTCTTTTTTTGACTTGGTGAGAAAAATAAAGGTGATTTAAGAGCGGAATTGATGGGTAATCGCAGTACTCTAAGTTAAACGTTTTTCTTATTCCGTAGGATAAAAAAATGTTGTCTTTTTCAATCCCTTTTCTCGCGTATAATGTAATGGAGTGCCCATTCTCGGAGAAGCCTTGACACATTTTCATAACATGCACGCTATTAGCAGTTAATGAAGGGATCGAAGAATTAGAAAGATAACTGATATTCACGCTTCTTTATTCATGTTTTAATGGCATTGATGTAATACTTTCAGTTGTTTTAAATATGAGATAGATGGAAATGCTACTATCTGATACTCTAGAGAGAGTGTCGCGTTGTTAGTGTGAGGTTCATGTGTACTATTTCGAAAGCATTTGCAGGCATTAATATTTGGCATCATAAATAGGTATATCAAAGTCACTTCGTAAAATGGTTGTGGATTCACGTGTCCCGTTGCTATACGATAGGCATTTCGATTCTACTACATAACGATAATTCTTAATTGTTCTTTTATCAAGATCGTAAAAGTCAGTATAATTCCATGGCATTGAAAAAATGTGATGCGGATATAGGTCATAGTCTATTACGCCATCTTTGTTGAGATGACTAAGTATATATTTGTGATGATTTCGTATTAGATGAGATATATCGTTTACCTTTAAATGCAGGCCTCCTCTAGGTGAAGGCTCTCCATCCAAAAGACACCTCTTTACGTTTTTATAATTCTTAGGAGTTAGATTTGTTGCCACAAGGCTGCCATATGCATCAGTTGGGAAGTGACCGGGTTTATTTCTGATGATTCTTTGTTGTCCAAATGTGATTGAGGCACTTAAAAAATAATTGCTTGGCACTCGATACGATTTCCCGTCAAAAGCCACTGCCTCAATATACTCATCATTAAAGCTCGGTGTATCATACCAGCCTAGGAATGCAACAAAAAATATTAGAGGCGAAAATATAACAACCCCTATAAGCCAGGCTTTAATTTCCTTAGGAAGTAGAAATGCAGAAAGCCTGGTTAGAGATATCGTTATTAGAAGATTGAGTATTATCCATTTATAAAAGAAAATTCCCGATACGATAAAAATCACTAGATGTGTTACGTCATAGAGTAATGTTGTAATAGCTGCCCATCGTATTTTACTAATTACTACGATTGAAATGAGCTGTAGTAGAAGAATTGATGAGTTTAGGAAAGTATTATAAGAGACTAGAATGTCAAGTATTGAAGAAATCGCGGAATCATTAAGGTAGGTGATAGGGGATGATCCGTTTTCAAGAGATGCTAGTGTAAGGTTGTATGTGTCATTTTGTGTTGCCCACTCCCATAGGGAGTGACTTATTGATATTTTTTGTACTCCAGAATAGAAGTAATTGGAGAAGTGTGCTGCGATTGCTGTAAGCATTACGATGTCTAGTGGATGAAGTGCATTATCGTTATGTTTTTTTTGCCACAAATTAAAACACTTTTGCCCAAGATATAATATTATTGAGCCAGTCGTAAGCATGAAACCAAATTCTAGAACTGGCATATAGTCAGTCACAGAAATTGGAATACCGAGCAAGGAGGATATCAGTTTTTTCTGGTAAAGCATTGCTGTGAGCAACGGCAATGCAAAGGCGACGCGCCATAAAGAAAGTACCCCAAATATTGGTGCAACCCAATGATAAAGATTCAGTTCAATGTTGGCAATTGTGGGAATACCTTCAGGAAGAACGCTCGGTATCGAAGCAAGGAGGTAGATTGAAAATAGGGTGGTGATTCCAAGGAACACTATTCTTGACGCCTGTGGTAAAGATTTTGACGTGAGTTTGGCGAGCAAAAGAGCGAGGATTAATGTGAGGGCAAATGTACACAAGCGAAACAGTGAATAGCCAGAAAGAGATAAAAATATGAGTTTGAGCAAGGCGTAGGCAGCCACTGTGCCGAGAGCAAGTGATAGCTGTGCATGATCGAGCAAGTAGATTCGAGCGCGACCAATAAAATGATTAAAAATTGATGTTTTTATCACCATTTTTCGGCTGCTTAACTTCATAAGAAATACATGCGCGCTATTGAAGTGCCAATAGTTACTGACACGTTTTAATGATCACACCTTGCCCACCAGTTAGGTGAATGATGTCCTCGGGTTTGTCCGAAATGAACTCATTGAGAGCCTTGTATGCGCCAGGACATGCCTCGGAGCCATAATCATCGCAAACTATAATCCCGCCCCTAGTCATGCGCTTGTAAAAAAATTCTAGGCTGTCATAGGTGGGTTGATAAAGATCAACGTCTATGTGAACAAAGGAAAATATTTTGTTCGATACTTCGTCAAAACGGGATGGTATCCAGCCTTGATAAGTGGTGAAATTACCATGTCCAGTTAGATTCCTTTTTACAGTGATCTCGTTGACGCTAAGGTCGCCTTCCTCCCATTTGAATGTCCGATCTTCTTTAACGTCGTCTTGATTTCCAGGTTTGGATAAACCCTGAAAAGAGTCAAATATATGATGAACCCGGCCTTCCCTGGCTGTAGCTTTCATGATCATAAAACTTCCGGCACCAAAAAGAACGCCACATTCTGCAGTATCACCAGGAAGAAGCCTTGTGGATTTGGCTAAGTAGTAAAGATTGAATCGTCTTTCATGAATTCGTTTACCGGAATCACCATCAAAATGTTGCCAATGCGAGAGATACTCTGGGTCGTACGTCCACATAAGGTTGGCCGTGTGTACTCTAAAGTCCCAGTAATTGGCCATCGCGCTAAGTATAGTATGGCGTGATTCATACTTTATTTGTGGAGAAGAGCTAAAAAAACTCAAGAAAAGATATTTAAGAGCCAAGTAAGGAGTGGATAGATTCATTCTGCCTCCCAAGTATAAACCTTAAGGCAGTGCCTTACTGCCAGGCTTGTAAAGATGACCCACACTAAAAAATAAGCCGTATAGCTAATTGCGGCACCGATGGCGCCAAGTTTAGGCAACATGATAAGAAGAGATATAATGTAGATTGATATGGAAGCAGTAGTTATTCTAAAAACGTTTTTTGCCTGGCCAAGGTTATAAAGTATAGGTGATATTGGTTGAGAAAATGCCCATATAACATTACCCAGCATACAGATTGAGGCAAGCTCATAGGTGGAGCTAAACGACAGGCCAAATATAGCAGGGATGAGCCATTGTCCTAATAAGAGAAAGGCGATCCAAAGTAATGTCGAAAATCCACCGACACTTAACGAAGATTGTTTTATTAACCGATAAAGTGTAGCTTTGTCATGTGAGGCGATGATTTTCGAGAATTCAGGATAAATTGCTTGAAAAAATGAATCAATAATCATGTGCAAGGCCTCCGCAATTCTTCTTCCTAAAGCATATAGGCCAACAGCTTCCGAGGATAGAAAGTATTTTATAAGAAAAATATCAATGTCTCTAAATATCTTAATCGAGCTTTCAATGTTTGAATAAAATACAAAATGCCATATATGTTTTTCATGAGAACAAATCCCGGAAAGTGATGAGCGCCATACTTTTTTAATTTTATTTTTACTTAACTGATGCCAGGCCATGAGGATAAGGTATAGGCTCGAGATGACATTGCTTATAGCAAATGCAAGTAAAATACTTTCAGCGCCACTACTTATGAGTAAAGCAATTATCACTCCAATCAGATTTAAAGATCCAAGTAAGACTTTTTGAATGGCAAGCGTTTTAAATTGATTAAGCAGTCTCAGGACTGCAGACGGCATACCGGTTAGCTGAAATAGTATTGTAAAGGAAAATAGCTCTGCAAAATAAGTTGTATTATCAGACCATCCGAGAATTTCTCCAACATAACTAGCGCATAGAAAAGCAACGATAGTGCTCGCAACGGCGCCACCGACATCAAGCAATGCACTGAACTTAATTAGACGTCTTAATCTATCCGTATCGTTCTGCAGAAGCGAAATTGCCCCATTTTTCATGAGAAATTGCCAGCTTTGAAAGTTGAGTAACTTGTTAACTATGCCAACATAGGTTATGACCATTATTATGTTTCCGAAATTGGATGCGCCTATATTTTTTGCGGCGAGTGTGATTGCAGAAAGCCCTAATATGCCGGAAATCAATGTTGAACCTGTTAACCAGCCAGCATTTCTTACAAGTCTTAGATAAGTGATATCCTCTAACCATGAGATAAGTGCGTTTACGGCTCTTGGAAAAAACATGATGAAGTGTTGTACTTTAAAGTAAGCTTTAAATTTATACAGGAGTCAGTCTTTTGCGCGATCAGTGTTTTGATACATAAGCATTGTAATCTGTTCGGATATAAGACCAATAAGAAAAACGACGACACTTGCAATAAATAAGAGGGCGCTCATGTTTGTAAACCGCCCAAAATTTATATACGTATATAGATAATAAGCTATCCCAATAATAAAAAAGGCGAGACTAAACCTTAAAAATATTCTCATTGGTGAGTACAGTACTCCGATTTTAAATATGACGAGAAGGAAACGGATGCCGTCTCTAAAGAGATTGATGTGACTTTTACCATCGCGTTGTTCAGTATGAATCGGGCAATATGCAACAGAGTAGCCGCTTCTGAAGAAGCTCATAGTGATTGTTGTCGGATAAGAAAAACCATTTGGTAGCAGAGAGAGGAATCGTCGGAATTTCCTGGCACGTACTACTCGGAAGCCAGAAGTTAAATCATCAATTTGATGATTGACCATCCAGCTAGCCATTTTGCAATAAAAATTATTAGCCCAAGCCCTCCAAAAATTAGCTTGCCCCGTGCGCGATCTTGATCCAACGACCATGTCGTATCCTTGATGAAGGACTTCAATAAGTCTTGGGATATCAGAAGGCTTATGTTGTCCGTCAGCATCCATGAAAACTAGGACATTGTTTTTTGCTGCCCTTGCCCCAGATTTAATTGCGGCCCCATTGCCTTTGCTGTATGGATTATTAATTGCGCGAACTTTGTTTTTCTCACATATTTCCGCCGTGGCATCTGTCGATCCGTCATTGACTACAATAATTTCGGCATTGGGTAATGTCCTTTTTAATAGGGGAAGCAGGTTGGTCAGAGAAGTTTCTTCATTTTTTGCAGGGATTATTACGGAGACTGTGTCGTTTATGCCAGCCATAAATCGCTCCTCATGATTTAGGGTTCCATTTTTGGGGTGAGTAATAATTGCAAGTTTTAAGTGTTAGCGTAATTGTTATCCGTTATTTATGACCCGCTGTGCGTGCTCTTTTTTTAGCTTTTCTATTAGGTGAAGCTTTTCTTGGTATTCCGCTGAGCGAGAGTACTTAAACCATCTTGTTGAGGAGTCTTCCCTCCTCTTCGCCTCAAGAAGTGCATTTTTTGCCATATCAAAGTCTTTTACAATCAGATAGAATCCAGCTAGACGAAGCATTGAATCCTTAGACGGGGCAAGTTTTTCTATAATTTTATAGGATCGCAATGCATCGTTTCCTTTTCCTTCTTTCATATAGAGGTTTCCGTCTAGTACGTAAGCCGCAGCAATTAATTTTTTCGTGCTGTTGTTCTTGTCTAGTTTAAAAAGCGCTGGGATTAGGTTGTGGAGGTCGTTTATTTTATCCTGACATTTGCTGTCATTTATATTCTCAAATAGACTTTCTAAAGCAGGGCGAAGGCCGTCTGTTATGCGATATCTTTCGATCTGTAGCGCTAAGCTCTTTAGGTCGTATCGTAGTGGAGAACCGAAGCTACATGAAATGTTAATGGACATCAGTGGTATGCTCAGGTCATAAGGGAACTGATCATAGGCAGAATCTAATACATCAAGAGCGGCGTTTGGGAGACCTTCTGAGGCTAGTATGTGTGCATAGGTACGTTGGGCGCGAGGGGACTCAGGATGTTCAACTGACCAAATAGGAAAAAGTCTCAATGGGTTTCCCCATTCGTTCGCATATCCCCATGTGGTAAGTGACGCAATACTTATGATCAAGGCGCCGAAAATAGGGGAAACTCTGGAGAGGTCTTTGGAAAACCTTTTAATCCCTAGATAAAAGAGCGCGGTAAACGCTAGGACAGGCCCGAATAGTGGTAAGTAATTCCGGTGCTCGAAGTAGAGTTCAAGTGAAACTGTAGTTGATTCGAGTATATGGCCAGCAAAAAACCAGAGTACACCGAAGGCATAAATAGGATATTTTTTCCGGAAACAGACTGCGCTTGAAATGACAATAAGGATCAAGAGTAAGCTGCCTAATGCTCGCACATCGAGTAAGTTATGGTATATAGGATAGTCGTCTTGGAATAGTCCTAGTTTATGTACGCGAACTGTAAAAAAACGCGTTAAATAATCAAGAAGGATGACCGGTTCTGTCAGGAGGCGTTCGCCGAGAGTAAAGTCACGGCTTGCATATGAACCGATCCAGCGTGGTATATAGGCAATGTAGCTTAACAGAACGATGCTTGGAAGAATGATGAATACTCGTCTCCACCATATGAAATTCCTAGATGGAAGGTTACTGCTTAAAATTGTGAACTCGATTACCAGTATATATATGGGAAGGAGTACGCCATTTTCTTTACTGAATGCAGCAAGTGAGCCGATAATCACAAGTGAGATACTTAGCCAAATCAAATGGCGAGTGTAAAGAGCCGGGTATTTAAGCCTCATGTATAAATGGATGGAGGCAGCTATAATTATAAAAAGGCTTGATAACTGCGCCATACGTTGAACGATATAGCTGACGGTGGAGACATGAAATGGGTGTACTAACCAAATTCCAGTTGCTATTAGAGCAACCCAGTCGCCTTGTTTTCGCAACATGAATGGTTGTAATGCCAATCGTGCAAAGCAAAACAATATCACTCCAATTAGTAAATGGATAAGCAGGTTAGTTTGTTTGAAACTTTCCGGGTTCGAAGGCCATGCGTTATCATTGATGAGGAACGTCAGTTTGGCGATTGGCCGCCCGAGTTTCCCTGCTTTCCCTGTTTCTAGAAAATCCTTAAGTGTGGGGATGTCATGCACCCCACCTTTTAATGCAGCAAGGTTGTCAAAGTCGTCGAGCATGAAGAAGCCTGGAATCGCAGGCTGGTATATCAACCATGTTAGCGTGAGCAAGGCTGTGAGAAGGATCGATATAGAAAGATCATGACGAGTGTTGTTGGGGGTTGATGTCAAATGACCCATGACTCTCGTGATCCTTTTGCTTTGCCGCGTAGTGGAAGTATAGGAGGCTAGAAAAGACAGTTTAAAAATAGAGAAGCCCCCATATGGGGGCTTCCAGCGTAGATATCATATCCTACGTTATACGTCATGTTATGAGCGACAATTAGCTGGGCGATACTTGTCAGGTAGTGTTCCACCAGTACAGTCGACTTTGACGCCTGAGGCACTGCCGCTAACCAAGTACTCAAATGTGGTGTTGTCCGCAGTACCACCTAGGTTAGTCAGAGTGTATGTCAGCAGAGTGCCGCCGCTACTGGTTGCGAAGGCAATAGCACTCACAAAGTTACTTTGGTTAGCATTGGTGTTAATGCCGGCGGCGTTGGTCGTTGCAGGCATACTACCAGTAGAAATATAGTACTCCGCGACATTGGTGCGGGCCGCACTGGCAAGTACCATGACTTCGCTCACTTTGGTGCGAATAGTGTAATCCTGATAAGCCGGAATCGCGATGGCGGCCAGGATGCCGATGATGGCGACCACGATCATCAGTTCGATGAGGGTGAAGCCCTGTTGTACTTTTCTTACGTGCTGTTGCATGGATAATTCCTCCACTGTGCTGTTCAAAAAAATATTTTGCGCATTTCCCGGTTCTGACTGTTTGCAGTGCAAATCCGTGATGCCGTGTCGGTGACGTATTCCCTTTTCGTGCATTGCCTCAGAAACTTTAGTTTTTGTGGCGCTGGTCAAAACGGGGAAATCCGCACTTGCCTGTGTTGAAGCATGAGGCGTGCCAGTTTTCTCGTTTTTGAGTTTGGTGATGGGTTGATTTCTGGGGGGCTGAGAAAAAACCAAATAAAACAATAGGATACCTTTAACCTTTGGCCCGGTGTTTGTGGGATGTGTGAATGCGTTCAAACATTTCGGGTGAGTTGTTGACGCGGTCGCGGTTTCTTTCCGTGTCAAAAAGTGACGAAAATTGTCAGCTCATGGGGTGAAAAGTGATTAAAAGGGACAAAAAGTTTTTTCTACATGAATAGGGTGAAGGGGGGCGCCCGTTATTCCAGCCCCAACTTTTTCAACCGATAGCGCAGCGCCCGGAAACTCAGCCCCAGCAGTTTGGCGGCGGCGGTCTTGTTGTGTTTGGTCTGTTCCAGGGCCTGGAGGATGGCCTTTTTTTCGATTTCGCCGAGGTGTTTTTCGAGGTGGATCCGGCCGGATTCCTCGGGCTGGGGCATGGGGGGGATGAGGCCGCTGTCGCCTTCTTTGGGCAGGTGCAGGTCGCGAGCGCGGATGGTGTTGTCCTCGCAGAGGGTGATGGCGCGCTCGAGGATGTTTTCCAGCTCGCGCACGTTGCCCGGGAAGTCGTACTGGCTCAGGGCGCGGGCGGCATCTGGCGCGAGACCGGGTTTGTCCAGGTCCATTTGCCGGGCAAGTTTGCCGAGGATGTGCTTGGTGAGCAGGGGTATGTCCTCGCGGCGTTCGCGCAGGGCGGGGATGTGCAGCTCGATGACGTTGATACGGTAGAACAGGTCCTGGCGGAAGCGGCCGTTTTCCACTAGTCGGCCGAGGTTCTTGTGGGTGGCGCTGAGGATGCGCACGTCGATAGTGGTCTCGCCGGATTCGCCCACGGGGCGAATGGCCTTTTCCTGGATGGCGCGCAGCAGCTTGACCTGCATGTGCAGGGGCAGGTCGGCCACTTCGTCGAGGAACAGGGTGCCACCGTGGGCGGCCTGGAATAGGCCTTCCTTGTCGGCCACGGCGCCGGTGAAGCTGCCCTTTTTGTGGCCGAAGAATTCGCTTTCCATGAGCTCGTCGGGGATGGCGCCGCAGTTTACGGGCACGAAGGGGCCGTTGGCGCGCGGGCCCTTGTTGTGGATGAGCTTGGCCACCAGCTCCTTGCCGGTACCGGATTCACCGCTGATGTAGATGGGTGCCTGACTGCGCGCCACCTTGGCGATGGTGGCGCGGGTCTTTTGCATTTGCTCGGAGTCGCCCAGCAGTTCGTCGCGGGAGCGGCGGTCCAGGCGCGGGCTGTTTTCCGAGACGCGCAGGGCGGTGTTCACCAGGTTGCGCAGGATCTGCAGGTCCACCGGCTTGGAGACGAAGTCGAAGGCCCCGGCCTTGAGCGCCTTGATGGCCCATTCCATGTTGCCGTGGGCAGTGATCATGGCAACCGGGGTCTTGGGGTAGTGCTGGGTGATGTGTTCCACCAACTCCACGCCGTTGCCGTCGGGTAGTTTCATGTCGGTAAGGCAGAGGTCGAAGCGATACTGGGCCAGGAGTTCGCGGGCCTGGGCGAGGTTGGTGGCGGAGCGGGTATCGATGTTCATGCGCCCCAGGGTCAGCTCCAGCAGCTCGCAGATATCGGGTTCGTCGTCGACGATGAGGGCGTGGGCAGGCGGTGTCATGATGTCTTCTGGTGTGTGTTTCCGGCCTGTGTGGCTTTCTGCTCGGCTTCCGAGCGGGGTTTGTGTAGGGCGAATTCTACCCGAAAACAGGCCCCGCCGGTGGGAATGGCTACATAACTGAGCCGTGCCTGGTTGCCCTCGCAGAGCTCGCGGGCGATGTACAGGCCCAGCCCCGAGCCCTTACTCTCGGTGGTGAAAAAGGGCTCGAAGATGTTGGCCACCGCTTCCGGCGCCACCCCTGGCCCGTGGTCGATGACATCGAGGAAGGGCCTGCCGGTATCGCCGCTGATGCCGCCGTGCAACTCCAGCTTGGGCTGGCCGGGGTGGTCCTGGCTGTGACGCAGGCCGTTCTGGCACAGGTTCCACAGCACCTGATGCAACTGGCTGGCGTCCATGTGTACGTGGGTGTCTTCCGGTTTGATGTGCAGGCTGATGTCGGCGGGGTCGCGGCCCTGGCTGTGCAGAAATTCCTGCAGGAACTCCTCCAGCCATTCCTTCAGCGGCAGATCTTCCGGCATGGCACGGTCGCGGCGGCTCAGCTGCAACACGTTTTCAATAATGTCGTTCACCCGGGAGGTATTGGTGTGGATGATTTCCAGCAGGCGTTTTTCGGCCGGGTTGTCTTCGCTGGTCTCGGTCAGCAGTTGCTCGGCGTGGCTGATGGCCCCCAGTGGATTGCGGATCTCGTGGGCGATGGAGGCAGTGAGCCGGCCCAGAGAGGCCAGTTTCAGCTGCTGGGCCTGCTGGGCCATGCGCGCGGTATCTTCGAGGAAGATCAGCGTGCCGGCGCGGGCCTCGCTGCCCAGGGCGGTCATGCTGGGCAGCAGCTCCAGTTGGCCGCTACCGGGGCGGAAGATGCGTGGCTCGGAGAGCCCACCCCGGCGCCATTCAATGAGCTGCTCGGCCAGCTCAGGCGAGACTACCTTCAGGCTTTTGTTTTGTGCACTGCCCAGGGAGGGCAGGCCCAGCATGTACCAAGCCGATTCGTTCATCAGGCGGATGCGCAGGTCAGCGTCCACCACCAGGATACCCGACTGCATGCGTTGCAGCACATGCTGGTTGAGCTGCGCCAGGTTGGCCAGGTCCACCCCGCGCTGGGCCGCCAGGGCCTCGCTCTCGCGCAGTCGTGTGGAAAGAATATGGGCGATGAAGGCGGTGGCGAACAGCGTGGCGCCGAGGATGCCCGCCTGGGTGAAATTGGCGGTCAGCCCGGGCTCCTGCTGGGCGAATACCTGCTCTGCCAGCACGGCGATGGCGGCGATGGCGGCGAACAGATTGGCGGCTCGGCTGCTGAGCAACAGGCTGTTGCCAGCGATGGCCACGATGAGCAGCATGCCCAGGCCGGATTCGATACCACCACTGGCACGCATCACCAGGGTCAACGCCAGGATGTCCAGCACCACCAGGCAGTAAGTGATCAGGTTGAAACTCAGCCAGCGGAAATGAATCGCAAAACTGCTGACCAGGGCCAGACCCAGGTAGACAATACTGACCGCCCGAAACAGCCCTGCATCATAACTGCCAAGTACCGGCAGGTTGCCCTTGATGAATATTGCGCTGACGAACAGTGCTGCGAGGATGATGCGATAGAGATTGAGATAGCGCAGCGGCCGCCATGCCCGTTCGCTGTCCGGGCTTGGCAGGGTGCTGGTATCGGTCTTGGAAAAGGCGGATGGCGGCACGGTTCAGGTTTTCACTGGCATTACTGATTTTTTGCTAAGGGTCTCAAAATTGCTTTAACAGGCATGGGTTGGCATTTACCACCTTGGGAATGCCTGAAGGGGCAGTGAGTGAACACAAGCAAATCCCATAGTGTATTTATTAACTCTGTCAATTTCGGTGGGAGCGCCTTTCCAGGCGCGAATCACGCCTGGAAAGGCGCTCCCACACGGGGAAGTAATCCTGTTGCCATTATTTTGAGACGATTAATAAAACTAGCGGCATCCCCGTGAATTGCTTCAGTTTTTTGTCCTGGCTGCCGATCAGGTGTCACGGGATCCTGTTGCTGCCGCATCAGGCACAGTATACGGGGTCGATAAACAAAAGGGTGAAATGCAGGTGAGTGAAAAGTCCCTGAAAATACTGGCGGTGGATGACACCGAGATGAACCTCAACCTGCTGGCGCGGTTTTTCAGTAAGAAGAGGCACGAACTGGTTACCGCGGCCAATGGTCAGGAGGCCATTGAACGCTTTACCAGTGAGGGGCCAGACCTGATCCTCATGGATGTGATGATGCCGGTGATGGACGGCTACGAAGCGACGCGGGAAATCCGCAAGCTCAGTGGAGACAAGTGGATCCCCATCATCTTTATGAGCGCCAAGGCGGCCACCGAGGATCAGGTGGCGGGTCTGGACGCCGGCGGCGACGATTATCTCACCAAGCCGGTGAACATGCGCATTCTCGCCGCCAAGATCAAGGCCATGCAGCGCATTGCCGAGATGCGCGATGCGCTGAGCGAACAGACCGCCGAACTGGAACAATACCGCGCCAACGCGGAAGAAGAAAAATATCTCGGCAATGCCCTCATGGAACGCATGACCCGCGCCGGCAAAATGGCCGACGAACTGTTGGACAGCTGGCTGCTGCCCGCCGAGCACATGAGTGGTGATCTGGTGGCTGCCTGCCGTGGTGGCGATGATCGTTTTTATGTCATGGTGGCCGACGCTACCGGCCACGGCCTGCTGGCGGCGATGATGCAGATCCCCGTGTCGCAGACCTTTTACCACATGACCAGCCAGGATTATTCCCTGAGTCGCATCGTGCGTTCCATTAACAGCCAGTTGCGGGTGCTGGTGCCGCGGGATCGTTTCGTGGCCGCAACCGTGGTGATGGTGGACGTGCGCAACCGGCTCATCGAAATCTGGAACGGTGGCGGCCCCGAGGCCCTGTTCGTCGATGCCCGGCGCAACATCGTGCACCGTTTCGAATCCAATGCCGCACCCCTGGGTATCGTCAGCGACGAGGAGTTCGAACCGTTTACCCAGGTCTACCAATGGTCGACGCCCGGCGAACTGCTGGTCTGTTCCGATGGCGCGGTGGATGCGTTGAATTCCGAGGGCGAGCCCTTCGGTGAAGCGCGCCTGGAACAGGCCCTGTCCAGCTTCCGGGATCAGAGCATCTGCATGGCGGTGGCCGAAGCCTTGCGCGAATATTTACAGGGCAGAAGAGCCCAGGATGACATTAGTGTTGTGAGTGTCACCTGTCCGGAAAAAGCATAAAGATGAACTTCCTGTTAAAAACAATCCTAGCTCTATGCGTGTCTGGCTTGTTGTTTTCGGAACTGAGTGCCGCAGCATCCGAAAAACTTGAAAGGGCTGATGCCCTTCTCGCTCAAACGTACGATAATTTTACAAACGCCTTGGAGAGCCTGGCACTAAAACTCCAATTACGGGATGCTCAGCGAGCCTGGATTCGATACAGGGACCAAATTTGCACGTTCGAAGTGGACTATTACAAACAGTATAACGATGTCATTGATTCCAGCGCCTTGGTCAGAGTGAAAGATGATTGTTTGCGTAGGTTGATCACACAAAGGACTCGTGATATTCGAGGCATTTTTTCACTTTCCCGGATTTATAATAGCGACGCAAGATCCCGGCGGGTTCCCAGTCGGGCTACGGAACCCCGTGCCTTGACGATACATGATGGCAATGGCCATGCCATAAATATTGAAAAGAAGGAAAGTGCTTCAGGGTCATATAGCATTATTATCTCACCGAAAAAATAATTTCCTCTGCTTGGCTGTCTCATAAGCTTCAGGTTCGTCATCCAGGCTGTTGCCGGAGCCCTGTCACTTATGAATCGTCTCAAAATGATTGCAACAGCACTGCTGTCCCGTTAACATCAGATTTGTCATCCCGGTGAATGCCGGGATCCAGTAACCTGCTGAAATCACTGGATTATTCGCTGTGCTCACCCTACGGGCCGCCCGTTGGGCGTTCAACGCGCTACGCGCTTATGTTCCGGCCTTCGCCGGAATGACGGAAAAAGACCAGCGCTATTCATGTCTCCAGTGCCGCATGGCTCGCTGTTTTCCCGTTTTTTCAACAGCTTCGCCAAATCAAAAGGCAAGTTAACGGGACAGCAGTGTTATCGCACATATAAAATGTCAAATACGGTGGGGGCGCCTTTCCAGGTGCGAATCGCGCCTGGAAAGGCGCTCCCAGTCAAGGGAAAAAACCCTGTAGCAATTATTTTGTTTCACTCATTGCCAAAAGACTTATAAGGTTGAAGGAAGTAGAATAATGAAAATCTCATTCCATGGCGCCGACCGGCAGGTCACTGGCTCCTGTCATCTGATCGAATGCAATGGTAAGCGACTCCTCATCGACTGCGGTCTTTACCAGGGCAGCCATGAAATGGCGGAGGACAATGCACAAGACTTCGGCTTTGCGGCAGAAAGCATCGACTACCTGTTGTTGACCCACGCCCACCTGGATCACTGTGGAAGGATCCCACTGTTGAAGAAGCGAGGTTTTCGCGGCGAGATCATTACCACCTCGGCTTCGCGTGAACTGGCAAGGCTAATCATGCTGGATGCCGCGCACCTGCAGGAGGAAGAGGCTGAGTACCAGACCCGCAAGAATGCCCGCGCCCATGGCCGACACCGCAGTCAGGTAGCAGTGGAGCCGCTGTATACGGTGCTTGATGCCCTCAACAGCATGGAAGATTTTGGCAGGGTGGCTAAATACCATGAGGCCGTGGATATTGCCCCCGGCATTCGTGCAACCTATTTCGATGCCGGGCATATTCTGGGATCGGCGAGCATCTTTCTCGAACTCGAAGAAAAGGGACAGAAACGGCGGGTGCTGTTTTCCGGCGATCTGGGCTATAGCGGCCGGGTTATTTTGCGCAATCCCGATACCCCGCCCAAAACCGATATCCTCATCATGGAGACCACCTACGGGGATCGCCGGCACAAGCAGTTACAGCCCTCCATCGAAGAGCTTTTCGCGGGCATTGAAGATACCTTTCATCGTGGCGGTAATGTGATCATTCCCACCTTCGCCCTGGAGCGGGCGCAGGAAATCCTCTATTTCCTGCGCGATGGCGTGGCGCAAAACCGTCTGCCGGCCAGTACCCAGGTATTTCTGGATTCTCCCATGGCCATCTCCGCCACCGAGATCTTCAAGCGTCACCCCGAATGCTATGACATGGAAACCGCAGAGCTTTTCCGTTCAGGCAAGGATCCATTTTCCCTCCCCGGCCTGCATTTCACCCGCGAGACCGCACAGTCCATGGCGCTGAACAATATCGAAGGTGGCGCGGTGATCATGGCGGGATCCGGCATGTGCACCGGCGGCCGGGTGCGCCATCACCTCAAGCACAACCTGTGGCGTGATGACTCCAGCGTCATCTTTGTCGGTTATGCCGCACGCGGTACCCTGGCGCGGCGCATTATCGATGGTGCAAAGACCGTGCGCATCTTCGGTGAAGAAATCCCGGTGCGTGCCCGTATCTTTACCATCGGTGGCTTTTCCGCCCATGCCGACTGCGAAGAGCTCATGGCCTGGTACCGACAGGCCGGTGCACCAGAGCGGACCTATCTCGTCCATGGTGAGGAAGAGACCATGCAGACCTTTGCCAAAGGACTCACCGGTACCGAGGTGATTATGCCCCGGCTTGACGAGGCGTTCTCTCTCCTCTGAGGGGGACCACGGCCTGACATAGACGCCTGCCGGCAAGTTCTTCGCGCCCGCCTTCAGTTTTTTTTCTCCCCGCCTCTTGACCTGGAGTTTACTCCAGGCTGTAGGCTGTTTCTATGAAACGTGTTTTTGCCGTCTTTTTGCCCAAAAGGCGAAAAAATGCAAAAAACTGTGAAAAAGACTTGAACCTGGAGTGTACTCCAGTGAGTCAATACCCACAGCAACAAATCGACGAGCTACAAAATCAGGAGAGAACAGATGAAATTATTGTCTTGGCCCACTCTGGCAGCCAGCGCACTACTCGCAACGACCAGCGGCAACGTCCTGGCCCATGACCCCGTCTTCGGCATTGGTCCCCACGTCTTATTCAAGGATGGTATTGAGACAGCGATAGAAGTTGCCCAGGAAAAGGCCGGCGAGGAGAAAGAATCCGAGCTGGCCCTGGAAATTGTTTATGGCATCACCGGCGATTGGGCGGCTGGTATTGATGTGCCCTATGCCAGAAAAGATGATGGTATGGATACCTCTCGCGGTCTGACCGATTTGCAGGTATTCACTAAGTACCGTTTTTGGCGTGAAGATTCCCTGGGTCTGCAGGAATCTGCGGCAGTGATGCTGGCTATCAATGGACAAAACGGAGACGAAAATGCCACACCAAAGCTGGGCAATGGAGCCACCGATGCCATCCTAGGTCTGACATACGGCTACGAGAGTATCAAATGGTATCGCTGGGCCAGTGCCCGCTATATTTTGCCCGGCAAAAACGATGCCGGTTTCCAGAAAGGTAATAAATGGCTAGTGGACTTTGTGGCTGGTTGGCGTCCAAAAACACCCGAATATACCAAACCAGACACCGTATGGTTGCTGGAACTTAATGGCGAGATTGCCGACAGGGCGGAACTTAACGGTATGTCACTGGCCAACAGCGGAGGCACCGAATGGTTCGTTGCACCCGGCATCTTCTGGACCACTCGTAACTTCGCCATCAAGGCCGGTGTGCAACTGCCCATTGCCAGCGAATTGAATGGCACCCAGGACAAGTCTGACTATCGCGCCAAGATGTCCTTTGAGTGGCATCTCTGATTCAAGATTATCCCATTAATTCTTTTTAACAACAGGAGAACCCCACATGAAAATTACGAACCTCAAAAATATCCTCTTTAAAAGTACACGTCTGATACTGGCCAGCACACTCACTAGTGCCGCCCTGGTCTGGAGCAGCGCCAGTTTTGCCGGAGGCACTGAATACGACCTGCGTGTGGATGGCCTCGCCTGTCCCTTCTGTGCCTATGGTATCGAAAAGAAATTCACCAAAACCAAGGGGGTTGAGAGTGTCGAAGTCGATCTCAAGAACGGCCTGGTGATCGTTAAAACCGATGAAAGCAAAACGTTTAAGGAAGAAGAACTGAAAACCATCGTACATGATGCCGGCTTCACCATGAAGAGCATGACCGAGAAGGCGCGCTAAATCATGGCCAGGCGAACTGTAAATTGCTGCTTGGTTGGACTCAGTCCGCTGCTGTTCTTCGCGATAGGCAGTGCTGTGGCAGCACCCATCACTTTCAACACCGCTCTACCGGTAGCCAAGGAAGAATTTCTTTTTCGTCAGCAATTCATCAACATGCAATCCGGTGACGATCCAAGTGGTGCACAGCGTGATCGTTCAGAGAATATGAGCGCCACCACGCTGGCCTATGGCATCAATAACCGCCTGGCCCTATTCGGTGTCTTGCCCTATCGGGACATCGATCTGTCAATGGACATGGGCTCCGGCAAAGTCAGTCGCAGCAACTCTGGGCTTGGTGATATCAGTGTATTTGCGCGTTACATCTTTCAGCAAAACAACCAGGCAGGACGTACGCTGCGCCTGGCTGCATTCGCCGGCCTTAAGGCACCTACCGGTGAAGACGAGGCCAGCGATAGTATCGGCACACTTCCACCCCCGTTGCAACTCGGCAGCGGATCGTGGGATGCGTTCGGCGGCCTGGTGGTGACGCGGCAAACCCTAGACTACCAGCTTGATGCCCAATTGAGTTACCGCATCAACAATGAAGCCAATCATTTTGAAGCCGGCAATGTACTGCGCCTGGATGCCTCATTGCAAAAGCGCATCTGGCCGCGAGAACTGGGTAGCGGTGTCCCGGGATTCGTTTATGCCGTGTTGGAATTGAATGCCACCAGTCAGGAAAAAAACGCCCTCAATGGGACAAACGATAACAACTCCGGAGGTACACGCATTCTACTGGCGCCCGGCCTGCAATATGTGACGCGACGCTGGATCGCCGAGACTTCCGTACAATTTCCCGTGAGTCAAAACCTTAATGGTACAGCGTTGGAGCTGGACACCATTGCTCGCGCCGGGATCCGTTTTAATTTTTAGGTGTGCTTGCGAAGAGTGTACGAAGGTTTGTGATGAACGATACAACACTGCAAAATACCTTTAACAAGATAACGGGTGACAAGCAAATCGGCATCACCTGGCTAAGTCTGTTTGCTTCCAGCGGTACGCTCATCTGCTGTGCACTGCCTATCACCCTGGTGACCTTAGGTATGGGTGCCACTGTGGCTGCACTCACCAGCAGTTTTCCGTTCTTGATTACCCTGAGTATGCACAAAATCTGGATATTCTCCGGCTCCGGCGCCATGTTGGCCTTGTCTGGCTGGCTCATGTACCGCCCCGGCCTCAGTTGCCCCACCGACCCCGAGTTGGGTCGCCTGTGTAACCGAGCGCAGGTTTGGAACCGACGCGTGTACTGGAGTTCAGTGGTCGTTTGGGGTATTGGCTTTTTTGCCGCCTATCTCGCCTTGCCGCTACGTATCTGGCTGGATGTGTGATGGCGATCAAGGTCGAAGTTTTTTCCTCCCCCGGTTGCAGCAAGTGCAGCCATGCCAAGTCCGTGTTGCAAAAACTGGCCGAAGAGATCGGCGGTGACGCCATTCAATGGCGTGAGGTGAATATCCTCGATGAACTGGATTATGCCGTGGCATTGGGTGTGTTATCCACCCCGGCCATCGCAATCGATGGTGAGTTGGTGTTTGGCAGCTTGCCAACGGCAATCAAGTTGCGCACCGAACTGGAAAGACGGCTGTCACCCATGAGCGGATCATTAGGAACATGAGTGCCTTATTATTGCTTGGCATGGCGACGCTATTGGGCACCCTGGCCTTTTTTGAGCCATGCACCATTGCCACGCATACCCTGTTCTCGGCACGCGCCCACCAGCAGCCAAAGACACAATGCTGCCAAAGCCTGCTCACCGTGTGGCTTGCGCGGTGTGTGTTAATCTGTGTCCTGCTGATAACCGCTGTCCTGCTTACCGAAGCGCCTACGTGGGGGAAATATACTCCCAGTATCATCCTGAGTATTCTGGCCACTGTTTACATCATTTCACGTTTTATCTATTTGCCCATCCCCCACCTTCACTTCTACCGCTTATTTCCAGGCTTTGATCGATTCCCTCAAGCTGTTCTTCTGGGGTTGACCTTACCAGCCTGCACCATTCCTCTGGTTATCGTTATTTCCGGTATCGCCATTAGTGTGGATTCTATCGTCTTGGCAGCAGTTTCAGGTCTGTTGTTCGCCACTCTGTTTACTTTACCCATGTTGTTTGCCTCGCTGCGCGGTATCCATGCCGATGGTGCCGACCTGTTACAACGCACAGCCAAGCTCAGCCCCTTTATTACCGCCATTCTTTTATACGGCCTTGCCTTGGCGCTAATGCCACCGATGATCGACGTTGACCCTGGCAATCTCAAAAACCTGCTTAGTGAAGCAAGTTTACTAGGCATTGGCGTGGGCTTTCTTGCCGGACTTGTATTTAGTTTCAATCCTGTATCCTTTGCCTCCATACCAGTAGTGTTGGCCTATGTAACACTTTCCAATAGTACGCAGCACGAGGAAAAACGCGCCCTCCAGCTGGCTAGTGCATTTGTGGCCGGCATGTTGATCACCCATACACTACTGGGTGGTATTGCCGCGCTAAGTGGCGATTGGGTGCAAAAGATCATGGGGCATGAATGGGACCTGTTCCTCGGGCCTGTTTTGATACTGCTTGGTCTGATGTGGCCCGGTTGGTTAAAAATACGCATACCCTGGCTGGCCATGCGTGGAAAAAAGGTCTCCGGTCCTTGGGGCGCATTTCTTCTTGGCATCCCTTTCTCGGTAGCCGTGTGCCCCTTTTGTACACCGGCCTTACTGGTCACACTCACTGCCAGCGCCGCCATCGGATCGGTTGCCTTCGGCGCCGGGATTTTACTGGCCTTTGCTATTGGACGCAGCATCCCCATTCTCATTGGCGCCTGGAGCATGGGTTGGTTGGAGTCGTTACGAATGCTTTCTCACCACCAAACGACCGTGGAGATAATCGCCGGACTTTCCTTGATTATGACGGGACTGTACTTGCTTGGTGAATACTCTTTCGTTCATTAAAGTGGAGCTATTGTGAAAATAAACCATGAAAATAAAACATGCAGTTATCAACTGTAGCAGTTTATTAAGAGACATAAATCAGAGCAAGTACACATAGCAAGACAAGGAATTGGAAATGAAAAATAAATGGGTAATATGGACAATAACCGGACTGGAAGTATTATTTGCACTGTGCGCAGGCAGTGTACTGGTCTACCGTGTTCTCGGTATTGCATTTGATTTTGGCTTATTTTCATACCGGGTGGCCAACATTGTTATTTCTCTCGTGTTGATTGTTTACATTATCAATGGCCTGTTTAAACGCTCTAAAAATATCCTAATCTGGGTTAGTGCCTTCTCCGCCTTTCACCTTATTGAAGGTGTGATTATTGGCTTTTGGTTTAAGGTGGTTATTCACGCACTGATTTTGATTGTTGTTGGTATTTACTATCTACAGCATAAAAACATAGAACTTAAATGATCATTAACACGGAGCACTATTAGTCAGAATCCTGACACTGGTTTAACAGACACCGGTGAGAATTTGCCGCCTTGGAAGGGCGCTCCTACACAGAGGAAATAAGCCTGTAGCCTTAATTCTGAGACGTTTAATAAGTATTCCTCTACCACGTTGTAAAAAACTAATTTGTAACTATTTTGTCAATTATGAGATAAGAAAATGAAATTATTGAAACGTATATTACTGACCCTCGTTACTATTATTGGCCTGTTACTGGTCACTGTTTATGCCGTGTGGATGCCCTCACCACAGGAATCCGCCTACACTCTTGTTAAGACTTGGGGAAGCAAGGGAAATGCCCCCGGCCAGTTCAATGAACCTACGGGTATCGCTATTGCCGGCAATGAACTCTTTGTCAGCGATGCGCGCAATACCCGCGTTCAAGTATTCGATCTTGATGGGAATTTCAAACACCTCTTTGGTGAAAAGGGCGACGGTCCCGGCCAGTTTAGCCGCCCGATGAATCTAACTGTCGCCAATGGCGAACTCTATGTCGCAGATTATTTTAATGATCGCATCCAGGTTTACGGGATCGATGGCACATTTAAACGCAATATAGGCAAGTCTGGTTCGGAAGGTGGCGAGTTCAGTGCGCCGGGAGGTGTCGCTGTGGCGCCCAATGGCGATGTGTATGTTGCCGATTTTTATAACCAGCGTGTCCAGCAATTACACGCCGACGGAAGTTTCGTGCGCCAGTGGGGAAAAACCCGGCAGGTGGGTGTGCTGGATGGCAAGCTGAATTATCCCACAGATGTGGCCCTAGCAAAGGACGGAATGCTGTACATTGCAGACGGCTATAATGACCGGGTGTTGGCTATTGGCCCCGATGGTGAGCTGAAGCATAAATGGGGTGGGCCTTTTGCCATGAACATCTTCGGCCCCTTCAATGGCTGGTTCGCCACCGTCACCGGCATTAGTGTTGGCCCAAGCGGGAACGTCTTTGTTGCCGACTTCTACAACGACCGGGTACAGAAATTTACCCGGGATGGCCGCTTTCTCAATGCCTTTGGGATCAAGAGCACCGGCCCAACGCACACGGCAATTTCGGTCGTGGAAGCTGACGACGGCAGTGTTTTCGTGGCAGACTACGCCAATCACCAGATACAGAAGTGGCGCCCCGGACAATAATGCCCCAGAACCGACTGAGCATCGAAATCTTCTCCGCACCCGGTTGCAATAAGTGCCGCAGGGCCTACCGTCTGGCGCAAGATGTCCTGCAAGAACTAGATAATCATGACATTGCCCTGCGCCTGGTGAATATTGTCGAGGAACTGGAATATGCGGTGGATCTGGGGATTCGCGCCACGCCCGGTATTGTTTTCAACGGTACGCTGGTGTTTACCGCCATGCCCACGGAAGAGGCCCTGCGCAAGGCCATACTGACGCATTTAACAGGGGGCGAGCATGAGTGAGTATCGCATCGGCGACATCGGCAAGCTCCTGGGCCTGAGTGCAGACACCCTGCGCTATTACGAAAAATTCGGCCTGTTGAAAAACATTGGCCGCACGCCATCGGGAATCCGTGTCTATAGTGACAAGGACATTTCCACCCTCAAATTCATTCTGCGCGCGCAAAAGATGAACTTTAGTCTGGCGGAGATCAAGGATCTGTTACAGATGCGCGAAGACCCGCACCATGCCCGCAGCGAGGTGCGTGAACTGAGTCATCGCAAGCTGGCAGAGATTGAAACCCACCTGCAGGATCTCACCACCCTGCGCAATGAACTCACCCTGCTGGTCAACCTGTGCACAGGCAGCGAAGACGGCTGCCCGATTATCGAGGGGATCGAGAATAATCCAGCGCAGGAAAAATAAGGGCTTTATACCTGAAAGGGCTCAATCCCGGGCTCAACCATCGTTCGCCATATTCCGCCTTTCCTGACCGGCATCCTTGATGATGTGCAGGCCGCCGCGCACCACTACCACGGTGATGATCAGGCCGATGATCAGGTCGGGCCAGCGCGTGTCCAGGGTCAACACCAGCAGGCCGCTGATGATCACTCCCAGATTGGCGATGACATCGTTCTTGGAAAATATCCAGCTGGCCCGCATATGTACTTCTCCCTCACGATGTTTGTGAATCAACACCAGGCAAATACTGTTGGCCACCAGGGCAATGGCGCCAACAATCAACATGAAACCCGGCTCCGGCTCACTACCCAATAGCGCGCGGCGGATAATATCGGCCAGGACGCCGAGGCCCAGCAGAATCTGCAACAGGCCACTGATGTGTGCTGCCCTGGCCTTCACGCCCATGGTCTTGCCCACGGCGTACAGGCCTATGGCATAGACCGAGGCGTCCGCCAGCATGTCCAGGGAATCGGCGATCAGCGCCGTGGAATCCGCCAGCACACCGGCAATGATCTCCGCAATGAACATGGCACCATTGATCAGCAGCAGGATGATCAGCGTCTTTGCCTGTTCCTTATCCGTAATTTCGATCTCGCAACCACAATCAGACATCAGGAAACATCCTCGCCACAATGGTTTGTTTCAAATTCCAGGGTTGAATGGCCGATGCCGAACTTCTCGAGTTCGTGCTTGATGGCCGTCTTGATGGTTTCGGTGTTGGCAAAGTCGTCGATAATCACATGGGCCTCCAGGGCATTCTGGTGTTCATCCAGTTGCCAGATGTGCACATGATGCACATTGCTCACGCCGTCCACAGCCTGCATGGCCCGGATCACCTCTTCCACCGTAAGATTCTCCGGCGTGCCCTGCATCAGGATATGAATGGTCGTTGGCAGCAGGGTGGCCGCCTGATACAGCACATAACCGGCAATGGCCAGGGTCATCACCGTATCGGTCCAGTACCAGCCATAGAGCAGAATCAGGCTGCCGGCAATGACCACGCCTACCGAGGCCAGGGCATCGGAGACATTGTGCAAAAAGGCAGCGCGAATGTTCACGCTATCCTTGGACATGCTATAGGTCAGGGCTGCCGTGCCCACATCCACCGCCAGAGCCACGGTGGCCACCCAAACCACGGTCCAACCCTCGATTTCCTGAGGCGTGTATAGGCGCCATAGTGCCTCGTACACCAGATAGATGCCAATGATCACCAGAGTCACCAGATTGATCAGGGCGGCAATCACCTCTGCCCGCTTGTAGCCGAAGGTCTTGAAGGCATCCGGCGGCTGGCGGCCGATCCTGCGAGCCACCCAGGCGATGAGCAGGGAACTGGCATCACTGAAATTGTGCAGGGCATCGGCAATGAGCGACAGGCTGCTGGAGACAATGCCGCCAATCACCTGCACCACGGTCAGCAGCATGTTGATGGCAATGGCCACCAGCAAGCGCCGGTCGCCCATGGCCTCAACATCGTGATGTGTATGCTCGTGGCTCACGATTGATTCATCTGAAAAAACTTGGACACATATTAACCGTATCAAAATAATTGCTACAGAGCTCATTCCCCCGTGTGGGAGCGCCTTTCCAGGCGCGAATCGCGCCTGAAAAGGCGCTCCCACAGTATTTGGCATTAAATAAGTGCGCTATGGAATTAGCTTGCCTTCACTCACTGCCCCTTCAGGCATTGCCAAGGTGGCGAGTTAAACCGATTTTGAGACGCTTAATAAGTATCAATATCCGTCATCCCGGCAAATTTGAAGCTAATGGAGCAACATCCGCGATAACGATGACAAACATGTTATCGCTCGATCATCCCTTGTTGTGTCCTCACGCGCAAGCATGAAAGATTTCATGATTCCACTTCTTCATAATGTGCCCGGGAAAAGAAGCCGTACAAGGCCGGGATGACAAACAACGTCAGCAATGTTGATGACACCAAGCCCCCCACCACTACGGTGGCCAGCGGTCGCTGTACCTCGGATCCCACTCCCGTGGAAAGCAACATGGGGATCAGCCCCAGGGCTGCGATGGAGGCGGTCATCAACACCGGGCGCAGGCGGGACAGGGCGCCACCGAATACTGCCTCCTCTGGCGCCATGCCACTTTCACGACGCTGATTGATGGCGTTGACCATCACCACGCCATTGAGCACCGCCACGCCAAACAGGGCAATAAAGCCAATAGAACCTGGCACCGACAGATATTGCCCCGACAAATACAGGGCCGCGATGCCACCAATGAGCGCCAGCGGCACATTGAGCATGATCAACAGCGCCTGGCCCACGGAATTGAAGGCAAAATAGAGCAATAGGAAAATCAGCCCCAGGGACAGCGGCACCACGATCATCAGCTTGGCCTGAGCGCGTTGCTGATTCTCGAACTGACCGCCAAACACCACGGTATATCCGGGGGGCAAGTCCACTTCACTATCGATGCGTTGCTGTAACTCCGCCACCAGGCCACCCATGTCACGACCTTCCACATTGGCCTGGATTACCACACGACGCTGCACATCGTCACGCCGGATCTGCGGTGGGCCGGATTCGATGGCCACCTGGGCCACATCGCCCAGTTTTACCCAGGCGCCATTGGGCGCCTGAAGGATCAGGTTGCGAATCGCCTCCACATTGTTGCGGTGGTTTTTTGCCAGACGCACATAGATGTCGTAACGCTCGTTACCATTGATCACCTGTCCGGCCTCACGTCCTCCGATGGCATCACTCACCAGGTCCATCACCTGTGCCACGGGGATACCATAGCGTGCCAGTACATCCCTGTCCGGGCGTACGGCCAGCTGCGCCTCGCCGCCGATCTGCTCCATTCCCACGCCACGGGTACCATCCACCTTGCGCACCAGGGCCTCGATGGCCTTGCCGGATTTGGTCAACTGGGCGAGGTCGGGGCCAAACAGCTTGATGGCCAGTTGTGCCTTCACACCGGAGAGTAGTTCATCCACACGCGTGGCAATGGGCTGCGAGAATGAGAACAACAATCCGGGGTGGCGGGACATTTTCTCTTCCATCAATGCCTGTAGGGATTTGCGGTCCTTTGCCGAGGTCCATTCCGAGACCGGCTTCATGCCCACGAAGATTTCCACGTTGGATACCGGCTCGGGATCTCCCCCGATCTCGGCGCGCCCCACCCGGCTGGACACATACAGCACCTCGGGGAAAGTCATCAACTGCTGTTCCAGTTTTTGCGCTACTTCCAACGAGGTATCCAGACTGGCCGAAGGCGCCAGGGTGACACGGATATTCAAGGTGCCCTCCTCCAGTTCAGGCACAAATTCCGTACCCAGCAGGGGCACCAGCGCCAGGGAACCCACGAACAATGCCAGGGCGGTGCCCACCACCAGACGGCGTGTCTTCAGGGCCGCCTTCAGTAAGCGCCGGTAGAGCCTGTCCAGCGGCTTCATGACGAAGCTTTCTTTTTCCCGCACGCCGCGCTTGAACAAATAGGTGGCCAACGCAGGCACCACCACCAGGGCCACCAGCAACGATGCCAGCATCGCCAGGACGATGGAAATGGCCATGGGCTGAAACAGCTTACCCTCCACGCCCTCTAACGCAAACAAGGGGGCAAAGACGATGATGATGATAAACACCGCGAAGAACACCGGTCGTCCCACTTCCCTGGCCGATTCCTGAATGCGCAGCGCGATGCCATGGTCATCACTGGCAGCGTCGTAGGGGTGCTTGTCGCCGGGCGCCAGTTCCTGTTGGGCATGTTTGTGATGCAATCGGTCCGGTTTACTCAGATGGGTGAAGATGTGTTCCATCATCACCACTGAGCCATCCACCATCATGCCGATGGCAATGGTCAGTCCTCCCAGCGACATCAGGTTGGCCGACACGCCCCATTGCGCCATCACCATTAGCGCCAGCAGGATGGAAATGGGTACCGAGATCAGCACCAGGAAGGTGGCGCGAACATTGAGCAGAAACAACATGAGAATAATCACGATCAACACAAAGGCTTCCAACAGCGCCGTGCTCACTGTATTCACCGCTTTGTCCACCAGATCGGATTGATCGTACACCGGCTCGATGGTCACCCCTTCGGGCAAGGCCATTTGAATGGCCGGCAGACGTTCCTTGATGCCGTCGATGGTGGCCTTGGTATTGGCACCCATGCGTTTGAGCACCACACCGGCCACGACTTCTCCCAGTGATTCCGGCTTGCCACTGGCATCACGCCGGGTCATGGTCACCGCACCTTGACGAATCTCCGGGCCAAAGGCCACGGTGGCCACATTGCTGACCCGTACTGGTACGCCATCCACATCCTTCAAGGGAATGTTGCCGATATCACGCAGACCATCTTCACCACTGCGCAACCAACCCACGCCACGGATGATCAACTGTTCCTCGCCGCGATCCAGATACCAGCCACCGGCATTGCGGTTATTAGCCTCGATGGCCTCGGCCACATCGTCGGATGTCAACTTGTAGGCCAGCAGACGCTGTGGATCCAGTTGTACCTGGTACTGGCGCACTTCACCACCAAAGGAGAGTACGTCGGTGACGCCGCCCACGGGCATCAACAGCAACTTGACCACCCAGTCATTCAGACTGCGCAGGGCAATGGCGTCATACTTCGAATGATCCTCAGCCAGCAGGATGTACTGGAACACCTGACCCAGACCGGAGGTATTGGGCCCCATGCCCGGTGTGCCGATGCCTTCGGGAATCTGTTCCTTGGCTGCCTGCAGGCGCTCAAAAACCAGTTGCCGGGCGAAATAGATGTCCGTGCCCTCCTTGAATACAACGGTGACCACGGACAGACCGGTCTTGGAAATGGAGCGCACTTCTTCCACATCGGGCAAGGCATACATCACCGCCTCGATGGGAAAGGTGATCAACTGTTCCACTTCCTCCGCCGCCAGACCCTGGGCCTCGGTATTGATTTGCACCTGTACATTGGTGACGTCCGGAAAGGCGTCCAGATTCAGTTTGGGCAGCACCATGGCGCCACCCACCAGGGTGGCCAGCAGTGCCAGTACCACCAACAGGCGGTTTTCAACCCCAAGGTCGATGAGTTTATTCAACATGGCTCATCTCCCTATTAATGGTTATGTACTTCAAAACCGCTCTTGGCGATTTCGGATTGCACAAAGAAGGCGCCCTTGCTGACAATGGTGGTGCCTTCATCGATACCCTCGATGAGCAGGCGATTGCCCACAGTCTGCAACACCTCCACTTCCCTGGGCTCGAAGCGTCCAGGTGCAACTTCCACAAACAATTGCCAGTCACCATCGGCGGAACGCATCACCGAACCCAGGGGTACTACGATGCCTTTCTGCTGCTGTTTTCCTTCGATGACCACGGAAACGAATTGGCCGGGATGCAGAAGGTCATCGGGATTCGCCACTTCCACATGCACCGCCAGTGTACGGGTGGTTTCATCCAGGGTATGACGGGCCTGGGTGACCTTGCCCGAGATCCAGCGTTCGCCCACTTGCACGTGCGCGTCTGCGCCCAGTGCGATGTTGGCAGCATCTTCCGGAGTCAGGCGCGCCTCGACCCAGAGAGTGGATTCATCACTGATCTCGAACAACACACGTCCCGGCTCGATGATCTCACCAACGATAAAGTTATCACTGATAACAGTGCCCTTTTGTGCCGCCAGCAGGGCAAATCGGCCTGTGGCCTTGCGCGCATCCCCGGTCTTCAACAAGGCATCGATGTGTGCCGGCGTCATGCCATAGGCACGTACCTTGGCGTAGGCTTGCTGATAGGCAATCTCTGCCGTGATGTAGCGTTTTTCAGACACCACCTTGCGGCCAAGTTTTTTCACCCGTCGTAATTCCACCGCCGCTCCCAGTAGATCACCCTGTGCCTCGGCCATCTCCACACTCGAAAGTGTGACCAGCACCTGTCCCTTGTTCACGTGATCCCCAAGTACAACATGGCGCTTGATTACCTGTGCAGGAATACGCGGTGTCACCTTGGTGGTGTGGTATGCATTGAGCACCACCTCGCCCGGTGCCGTGATGGCTTTGCCCAATATCTGGCGCTTTACCACCATGGTTTCGATGCCAGCCATACGTTGCTGTTCCACGCTCAGTTCAGCATCTGCAGCGGCTTCACCATGGCCATGTCCCTCCTCTGCGTGTCCACCATGACCTTCTTCGTTATTATGGCCTGCTTCGTTATTATGGCCTGCTTCGTCGTGGCCATCCTCATCATGATCCTGCGCTTTCTCATCATGTTCATGAGGGGTGCTCTCGCTGCCTTGACTTTTTGTTTCGTGATCATGGCCTTGTTCTTCGGCAAACACACTGACAGGGCTGCTCAAACTCAAACCCAGCAAAAGACAGGCCGCATATTTCAATACGATTGATGATGAATGTTTCATTTTGATTCTCCAGAATTCGTTTCGATCTCGTCCTGCGCCAGTCCCAACCAGACCTCTATCAGGTTGGCGGCCGCCAACCAGGCAAATTGTGTGCGCCGGGTTTCTCCCAACAGCTGCGCCGCAGCCTCCTGGGTGTCGATGTTTTGTTTGGCCTGAATGAGATAATCGGTGACACTCAATTCCCCGGCCTGCCAGAGCTGATCCAAGAGTTGCATTTGCTTACGCTGCGCCGGTGCACCATTTTCTCGCCAACTGCGCCAGGCCTGGCGGGTATTTTCGAAGCGCAGAAATGCTCCCGATAACCGGGCCTGGGCGCGGCGATAGGCATTGCGATAGGCCTGTTCGGCTGCCAATGCCTCAAAGGATGCCGCACGTGCTTCGGAACTAAAGTTGTTGCGCACGAACAAGGGAATTTCCAGGCTCAGGCCGAACAGGTTTTCAGTGTCCTCCTTGCCAGCGCGAACCCCCAGAGTAGGATCGATGCTGCCAGCCTTTTTTGCCAGCCGGGTGCGCGCCCGTGCGGCATCCATCTGACTGCGTAACATGACCAAGGATGGCAGACGTTCAAACATGGCCGTATCTGTATCACTGACCCGAGCCAGGTGTACATCAGGCAATAGAGGCCAGCGCGGCTGTTTCAGGCCACTCACCGCCTGCAGCGCCACTTCTGCCTCCACCAGCGCGTTTTGAGCGGCGACCTGTGCCATGAGTGCCTCGCTGTAGGCAACCTGTGCCAGGGTAACGTCCAGCGCCTGTAGATCGCCCGCAGCCTGGCGTTGCCTGGCGGTATCCACCAGGGTCTGCATCAACTTAGTGCGATGCTTCGCCAACGAGAGAGTTTCCCGGGCAGTGGAAAAGTCCACCAGGGCTTCTAATGTTTCCAGGGTTGTCGCACGCCGGACTTCGTGAAAGTTCGCCTGGGCGGCCTGTTGCTCACGCCGGGCAATATCCTCCAGGGCGCCCTGTTTGTCACTCCAATCCAGGGTCTGACTGAGACCAATGCTACTAGTGCTGATGTCGGTGCGCTCTGTATCCAGTTCCAGCGAAGGGTTGTGTAATGGCCTTCCCGCCCCCTCAGTGCGAGCCCGTGCCGCATCTAGCGCCGCCCTTGCTTCCTGTATGGCAGGACTTTCACGCCACACGGCCTGGATAAATGCCGACAATTCTGAATCGATTGTGATGCTGGTCTCAGACGCTAAACGTCCTTGTGATGTGCTGCCACCGGCCATACCGGTAATGGGCAGAAGCAGGCAGACGCCAACCAGCGTAGGAAAAATACGTGTTAACAACATGATGATAATCCTTCAAAAATAAATACGAGCCGCCTCTCATGAACGTGGCAGCAAACACGGTTATGAAGGATCAGGCTATGGGGGGACGCAGCAAAGGAGAAATAAACTGGAAAGGAACGGAGAGGTTATGAACAGACAGGAAATCCTGTGTAATGCCGACCTTTTTCAGCGGCACATTATAGAAAATGCCTACTAGGTGGGCCGAACCATGACTGCAGTGATCGTCCTGATGTCCGCCACTATTGGAAGGGCTATCGGAAGGACTATTGGCGTGACCATGCAGTTGGCCGTAATGATTGGCATGGTCTTCAGTATCGCCATGCAGCGCAGTCGCTGCGAGATTGATCATCGTTGTTGCGTGGTCGAATTCACCTCCGAGTTCTGGATGTTTATCCCAGGCAAATGCCGATCCCGAACAGAGGTTGGCGAACAACAACAGAAATGTAATGATTTTTTTCATCAATGCCAATTCTCGTGGAAGTGTGGCCTTGCGTCAACCACCCATTCTCCCTGATATCGGCCCTTTGGCCACAAATCTTGATAATTTCCTCAAAAAATCAACTACCCGGGGTTTCCCCAGGTTTGAATTTGTCGCGCGTCCTTATTCGGTAAAGTTCTTGGACTGGTGATACAGCAATTATGCCATCGCCCTCCACACCAACATGAGCGGCATCCATGATGGTCTCTACGATCTCATCAACCATCGTATCTTCGGTAAATATCTCCAGTCGGGCATGGGTAACCAGCCAACTATCGCTGTATAGGTCTGCGTATTCACCATAGCCTTTCACTTTGCTGATACTGAAACCCTGTACACCGATCTCCTGCAACCGTCGCTCAACCTTAGCACAGGAGTCGCAGCGAAATATTGCCGTAACTTTTCTGTATGACATAACCTTCCCCTTATATGTATTCTGTATTCAGCTTCGATGTATCCTTCGCTCCTGCCATTGCAATATCCATCCATAAATGACCGGTAGTACCAAAAGGCACAATAGCGTGGTTGTTACCATCCCTCCGACCATCGGGGCAGCAATACGCTGCATCACTTCTGACCCAGTACCTCCACCAAACATTATTGGAAGCAGACCAGAAATAACAGCGACAGCAGTCATGGCTATTGGTCTGACACGTTCAGAGGTTCCCTCATGTATCGCTGTAGTTATTTCATCGGAAGTCAAGGGCATGGCGGCAGCATGATGCTCACCATGATCCCTACCTTTACGAAGACGATGCTCAGCAACAGATTGATTGATGAAGGTCAATACAAGCACACCTATTTCCGCCGCAACTCCGGCAAGAGCAATGAATCCCACGGCTACGGCGACGGAAATGTTGAACCCGTACCAGTAAACCACCCATATTCCACCTACCAATGCGAAGGGGATAGACAACATAACCACCACCGGTGCTGTCAGGTTGCGGAAATTGAAATACAACAACAAGAAGATTATCAGTAACGTCAATGGAATCACGATGCGCAATCGTTTTGCTGCGCGTTCCATGTACTCAAATTGTCCGGACCAGACTACCGTGTATCCGGGAGGCATCTTTACCTGATCTTCCAAGACCTTCTTTGCGAGCTCCACATAACCGCCGATGTCTGATGTTTTTATGTCAACATAAATCCACGCATTTGGTCGTGCATTCTCGCTTTTGATGACAGGAGCACCACGACGAAGAGTGATATCGGCAACCAGTGATAAGGGAATCTGTTCACCTTGCGGTGTAGGTATAAGCACACGCTTGAGCATTTCAGGATCGTCACGTAATTCACGAGGATAACGCAGGCTCACCGGGTATCGCTCTAGCCCTTCTACTGTTTGAGTAATACGCATACCGCCAACAGCAGACTTGATTACATCCTGGATATCACCAGTAGTTAGTCCATAACGTGCAGCTGCTTCGCGGTTTATGTCAAAATCCAGGAAATAGCCTCCCACTGCCCGGTCACCAAAGGCCGACAAGGTATCAGGAATGGTCTGCATGGCCCGTTCGATTTCCTCAGACAAACGTCCCAACACCTTGAGATCTGGGCCACTAACCTTGATACCAATTGGTGTTTTTATTCCTGTAGACAACATATCGATGCGTGTCTTTATGGGTAAAGTCCAGGCATTTGCCAGACCGGGAAATTTGATGGCGGCATCCATTTCATCCATCAATGCCTTGTTGCTCTTGTTCGGGTCGGGCCATTGATTTCGTGGCTTAAGTCTGACTATGGTCTCAATCATTGCCAGTGGCGCAGAGTCAGTAGCTGTTTCTGCACGCCCCACCTTTCCAAATACTGACTCTACTTCGGGAAAGGTTTTAAGTATTTTGTCGGTTTGCTGCAAAAGCTCCTTGGCCTTGGTAATTGAAATACCGGGGAATGTTGTTGGCATATATAGAATATCCCCTTCGTCGAGAGGTGGCATAAACTCGCTTCCCAATCTCGAAAGTGGCCATAGAGTAGCGACCAGCAACACCAACGCAAGCAATAGAGTCAACTTACGCCACCTCAAGGTGAGCGTAAGAGAAGGGGAATGAAAAAAATGCAGCAGACGATTAATTGGGTTTCTGGATTCGGGCATAATCTTGCCCCGTATAAAATAACCCATCAACAGAGGTACAAGAGTGACTGCCAATAAAGCAGAGGCTGCCATTGCATAGGTAGAAGTAAATGCCAGAGGTTTGAATAGACGACCTTCCTGTGCTTGAAGTGTAAAGATAGCCAGATATGATACGGTAATAATAAGCAGGGAGAAAAAAAGCGCAGGCCCAACCTCCTTGGATGCATCACTTATTGCACGCCATCGTTCTGCGCTATTTAGCTCGCCCCCCTTCCTTTTAACGGCATTTTCCAGATGCTTATGAGCGTTTTCAATCATAACGATAGCACCATCAACCATGGCGCCGATGGTAATAGCAATACCACCCAGAGACATAATATTGGCATTCAGCCCCTGCCACTTCATAAGAATAAATGCCATTAGAATGCCAATAGGAAGGGTCACAATGGCCACAAGCGCTGAGCGTGCATGCAGTAAAAATATAATACATACCAAACTGACAACAATAAATTCTTCGAATAATTTTTCCTTCAGATTATCAACAGCCCGTTCAATCAAGTCACCCCTGTCATAAGTTGTAACAATTTCAACGCCTTCTGGAAGACCCTTCTGCAATTCGTTGAGTTTTTCACGTACGCCTTCTATGGTAGCCAAGGCATTTTCGCCGAAGCGCATGATGACAATTCCTCCAGCGACTTCTCCTTCACCATTAAGCTCTACAAGGCCACGGCGTAACTCCGGGCCAAGCTGGACATTGGCAATATCCCTCAAACGAATAGGCGTGCCATTAACATCGACCCCAACTGGGATGTTATTGATATCATTTATATTTTTCAGATAACCCTTGGCACGGACCATGTATTCGGTTTCTGACATCTCCAGAAGACGACCACCCACATCGTTATTTGAACGCTTGATCGCCATACGGACTTTTTGCAGAGGAATCTTGTAGGTAGCCAAGGCGTTCGGGTCAACCTCAATCTGATATTGCTTAACATAGCCACCGACGGATGCAACTTCTGCCACTCCATCCACCGTTTGTAACGGATAGCGCAGGTACCAGTCCTGCAATGATCTTAATTCTGCAAGATCATGTTTTCCTGATTTATCAACAAGTGCATATTCATAAACCCATCCCACACCTGTCGCATCCGGGCCCAACGAGGGTGTGACACCTTTTGGCAAACGTCCGCTTACATAATTTATATATTCCAGCACTCGAGAACGTGCCCAATACATATCCGTCCCATCCTCGAAGATAATATAAACAAAGGAAAGTCCGAAAAATGAATAGCCACGAACAACCTTGGCATAAGGAACGGACAGCATTGCCGTAGTTAATGGGTACGTAACCTGATCCTCTACGACTTGTGGCGCCTGTCCCGGATATTTTGTAAAAACAATAACCTGAACATCAGACAAATCAGGAATCGCATCCAAGGCAGTATTCTTGAGCGCGAACAATCCGGCTATAACAAGTAGAATTGTGGCAATGAAAACCAGAAAACGATTGTGCAAGGCTATGTCGATAACCGCCCTAATCATGATTCCGCACCTCCCCTTGATCTCGGGTATCCATATCAGCATTATTCATATCACGATCAGGTGAGTGCTGACTCCCCACAGGCCTGGTGTCAGACTTTGTTGTCTCAAGCATTTTTGCCGTTGCCTCTCTCAACTTTGATTCAGAATCGATAAGGAAAAGCGCCGATGACACGACCTCTTCACCTGCTTTTACGCCCTCAATAATCTGTGTCGCGCCATCACTGCTAACTCCTACCTTCACATCGCGAGGTTCGAATTTTCCGGGGCCTCTCACAATGAAAATCTGCTCGCGTGTTCCCGATCGCACGATCGACTCACTAGGTACTACTACGGCATCAATCTGACGACTGGCATGAATAGTGACTTCCGCGAACATGTCCGGCTTAAGTAATAAATCCTCGTTTGGAAATTCCAATCGTACCTTGATGGTCCGGGTCTTTGCTTCAGCGTATGGGTAGATATAAGAAAGCTTTCCTTTGAAAGTCTTCCCGGGTATCCCTGCGAGCGTCATCTCAACAGGATCCCCTACCTTTACCCAGGGCAATTCGTATTCGTAGATATTCGCAAAAACCCACACCCTTGAAAGATCCGCCAGCATGTATAATTGGGTTTTTGGCGTCACATATTGCCCCTCTCGAACACCCACCTTCATTACTATTCCATTGAATGGTGAATGAATATGTAGATATTTTTTTATTTTCTTGGTTTTTTCAAGTTCACGAATCTGATGCTCTGCCATATCGAGTAACTCAAGTCTTTCGCGGGAAGTCTTTACGAGATCTATCGCACCCTGTCGAATATCCTCAAAGGGCGAGTCAGCCAAAACCTGCTGGTTTTTAAGTGCAAGAAGATATTCCTCCTGACTAGATACAAGTTGTGGAGCATATATGCTTAACAAAATATCATCTTTTTTCACCAGAGACCCTGTCTTATCAACTCGTAACTTTTCTATCCATCCTTCTGTTTTTGGATGAATACGTGAGAGTTTTTCTTCATTGTACGCAATGCGCCCAACAGCGCGAATATGCCTGCTCAGTGTGCGCTGTTTCGCGACTGCGGTTCTCACGCCAATGTTCTGCACCGTTACCGGATCAATTTTAACCGTACCAGCCGGCTCATCACTTTCCTCATCATCAGCATAAACGGGGATGTAATCCATACCCATAGAGTCTTTGGCTGGTACTGGTGACGTTATACTCGGGTTCATTGGATTACGGTAGAAAAGTACTTTTTTCTCTTTCGGCTTCTCCTCATCTGCATAAACAGGTATGTAATCCATACCCATGGAATCCTTTGTTGGTACAGGCGATGTAATGGTAGGATTCATAGGATTTCGATAATAGATCGGCTTGCGTTCGCCATCAGTAACGGCGACATCAAGATCCTCTTTGTTCATATTGGAAGCAAACCAATATCCACCACCAGCACCCGCGGTAACGGCTATTACGAACGTTACAATCAATGCTTTATTATTCATTAGTTCACCTCTATTTCATTCATCTGTATATTGCCGGATTCGTTGATATCAATATCCCGCCTTCCTATTGCCGTGGCCAATCCTGCCAAAGCCTGTTTTGCTTGAGAAAATGACTTCCAGTAGCCCGTTTCATAATTAAATAGAGTAATCTGTGCACGAATCAGGTTTAAAAAATCAACTTTGTTAACCTGATATGCAGCAAGCATGGAAGCAACTGTTTGCCCAGCCTGAGGGATGATCCCTTGTTTAAAGAGCTGGCTCTTATCACGATATTGCTGATAATTCGCGAGTGCCTTAGACACTTGTGCTGATACCATGCCTTGTGCGTCATCCAGTTGATACCGAGTTTGCACAACCTGTCTGCTTCGCTGGTCCACCGTCTTGTCTTGCCGTGATCCAGCATACAAAGGAAGATTCATACTGATCTTAATAGATAAAAAATCGGCTCTTGTGGTACCATCCATATTTTGCCCACCACGATATCCATAATTTGCACCCAGCATGAAATCTGGTGAATATGATTTTTGCGCAAATTTTAGACGTGCGCGTGCAGCATCAATCTTATTCCTTCGGGCGGACAGGATGGGTCTGTTCTTCTCTGCCAACACCAAAAGTGCCGCCTCATTATTTATTTCTTTGAGTGACTCATTCACCTTGGATGGAAGTTTTAAATCCTTATTACTTGGGTAATCAAGTAAGGTGTTAAGCCTGGCCATTTGTGATCGCCTCATTCCCTGCAATGTGATTGAGCGATCTCGCAATTTTGATAATTCAAGTTGCGCCAATAAAACATCCTGCTGCAATCCCTTTCCTACTTTATATTTTGTTTGTGCAACAGCAACAAACTGATGTAACAGCTTATCGTTTCTCTCTACTATATCTATCGCCCGGTCTATAAAAAAAAGGTTCCACCATACCGTCTTAACATCTCGCACAAGTTTCAAGCGCATTTCCGCAACATCCCATTGGGCTGCAGCACTTTCATATTTAGCTGCAGATTCTCTCAATGAAAGTTTCCCGGGGAATGGGAGAATTTGGCTAAAACCGACTTGTATTTGAGTCATTCCTTCCTGTTTTAAATCAAAAGTGTCTAATGGAATATTCATCATATTCAGGGATAGCCTGGGATCAGGCAGCGAGCCCGCTTGTGGGGGTATTGCTGCAAGAGCTCTCGCGCGGGCCACCATTGACGCCAGCCCGGGATTATTCTCGAGGGCCTGAGTGACTGCCATTTCAATCTCGAGAACATCATTATTTACTTGACCCGCTTGTGTCTGGCTGACAGTGGCAGCAAGAAATAAAGCGATTGTCAGAGAAGGGATTTTCATCCGTATCATTTTATTTACCTCTGTTTATGATTTGATGCTCGCAAGTTTTATGCAAAACAGTATCTTTACTGTGTTTGAGGGTCAGAGCTAAACTCTTTGGAGACTCAACTACAGAACGCCGTCCGGCACTAGTGAACCGGCAGTTCTGCAAACAGGCGGCAAGTAAGATTCTACTCGCACACACGTCCTTCGCAGGGAAAATTTTCAAGCGTGTCGGGGGGGGCGGTGTTCCGGAGTAGGATCGATGCTATGAACAATAATGCGGGATATTAAGTGCTGCCTATGCTCATTCAACTTCACAAGTGAGCGAAGGATAGAAGTTACTGCCAACTGCAGAGAGCAGCTGCCACATTGGTTAACGTGTTGGCAACTCGTGTCACCAGACTTACCGTTAAAACAGTTATGTGATGCGTTACTCGGAGTCTGCTGAACAGCACTCATGTTGCTAGTATTTAGCACTCCTGTGTATCTCTTGCTATCGGTAGCACTACCGCCAGTCCCGGGAGAAACGGTAGCCGTCTGTTCGATGTTCGCAAGCTCTACAGGG
>Ga0256832_1000186_pt1 | contig 38815 bp, 29 predicted proteins | sample 134614metaG_FD_190534 | JGI IMG/M metagenome (GOLD analysis project Ga0256832, IMG submission 190534) | Hydrothermal vent microbial communities from Lau Basin, Pacific Ocean - 134-614 | ecosystem: Environmental > Aquatic > Marine > Hydrothermal vents | place: Pacific Ocean: Lau Basin | collected...
CTTGGACACCATCGGCGCGCCCGCGGGCTTGATGCTCACCCCGCCATTGTCCGTAAGTTCCAGCCCGGCGCGCGGCGCTGACACGACGATCAGCCCGCCTTCCTCATCCAGGGCGAAATGCCCGGTGTTGATGCGCTCATTGGTCATTTCAATCCGGTCCAACAGCTTTTCCGTCTGTACGTCGATATAGGTGACACAGGGCGCATCTCCCCCCAGAGGCCCTCCGCCGTTGGTGACCACCATCACCTTGCCGTCGTCGATGAGCTGGCACTCATGGGGTTCTTCCCCGTAGGTGGGAAACTCTCCCAGCAACTGGTGACTGTCCGCGTCCCGAACAGCAATGACGCCCTTGAACCCATCCAGATAGGATTCCGTGCAATACAGCAGCCTGGCATCCGCGGAATAGGCTCCGTGGCCATAGAAATGCCGCTCCGGAACAGTCTCGATGACCCGGGTCAGGGTCATGCTGTTGAGGTCGATTTCACAGGCCCCCGGCCCTTTTTTCTCGAAGACCGCCAGGGTCGTGGGCTGATCAGGTTTGAGCGCCACGGCGTGGGGCAGAAAGTCCGTGCTGATCAGGGTCGGTTGATCTGATTCCGGTTGTAGCACAGAGAAAACAAAGCGCATTTCCTCGGCAGATTGCCCGGGCTCCAGGTATTGACCGCCCCCGAGAATGAGGTTCTTCTTTGACATTTTTCACCTACTGTTGAATGAAATTCACCTGAACTCACGGCTTCAGGTTTCATTCCACAGTTTATATCAGGTATTGTCTTCACCGACCATGCTGGCATACAGATCGTGTGCGTCGTTCCCCTTAATATCCACTTCCACAAAATCACCCGGCTGCACGTCCCAACTGCCCTGGATAATAACCTGGCCATCGATTTCCGGCGCATCCCCTGGTCCCCGGGCAATGACATGTTCTTCATGGGTTTCATCCACCAGCACGATCATGCGCTGCCCTTTCCGCTGGGCAAGCTTGGCAGCAGAGATTTCCGCCTGCACTTCCATGAATCTTTCCAGGCGTTCTTCCTTGACCGGCTCAGGCACCTGATCCGGCAAGGCATTGGCCGTAGCGCCGTTCACCGGGGAATAGGTGAAACAACCCACCCGATCCAGCCGGGCCTCCCGCAGGAAATCCAGCAGCTCAATGAAATCCTGTTCCGTCTCTCCAGGATAACCCACGATGAAGGTGGAGCGGATCACCAGCTCGGGACAGTCCTGGCGCCACTGGGCAAGGCGGTCCAGCACCTTCTCTGTGGCGGCCGGGCGCCCCATGGACTTGAGGATACGTTCGCTGCCATGCTGCAGGGGCATGTCCAGATAAGGCAGGATCGCGCCTTCCGCCATGAGAGGAATAACCTGGTCCACCTGGGGATAGGGGTAGACGTAGTGCAGACGCACCCAGGCGGGCAGATCTCCCAGGGCCTTTGCCAGGCTGGCCAGACGCGTTGACATGGGTTTGCCGCCGACAAAATCCGTGCGGTATTTCAGGTCAACGCCATAGGCGCTGGTGTCCTGGGATACCACCAGCAGCTCACGCACGCCAGCTTCCACCAGGCGCTCGGCTTCTGCCACGACTTCATTCAGCGGGCGGCTCACCAGATCGCCGCGCAAAGAAGGGATGATGCAGAACTTGCAGCGATGGTTGCAGCCTTCCGAGATCTTGAGATAAGCATAGTGCCGGGGCGTAAGCTTGACCCCCTGGGGCGGGATAAGGCTGGTCCAGGGATCGTGGGGCGCAGGCAGCTGCTCATGCACCAGGGCCATGACCTCCTCATAGGCATGAGGACCGGTGATACCCAGCACCTTGGGGTATTTCCCGCGGATCTCCTCGGCGCGCGTTCCCAGGCATCCGGTGACGATGACCCGCCCGTTGGCATCCAGGGCTTCGCCTATGGTCTGCAGGGATTCCTCCACTGCGGCATCGATGAAGCCACAGGTATTAACGATGACCAGATCAGCTTCCCCGTAGCCGGACACCATGGCATAGCCCTCGGCACGCAGCTGGGTGAGTATGCGTTCGGAATCCACCAGGTTCTTGGGGCAGCCCAGGCTGACGAAGCCGATGGCGGCCTGCCGTTCCGAAGTCCGGCCCGCGGGTTCAGGCATTGAGAAAATCAGTGAGGGAAACGGCCTGGTTCTGGCCGATTTCAACTGTCATGCTTTCTTCCAGAGCGACCTGTCCTTCCTTGATGTAGGGCAGCATCTGGGAACACAGCTGATAGACAATAGCCATGCCGTCCCGATTCCTGTCGCCTTCAGGCAGGGCATCGATGCCTTGCACGAGTTCATCGACATAGGCTTGGAAAATCTGCCCCTGATCCTCAAGGCTGGCACTTTTGAATTCTTCTGTAAAAGTTACCTGCAACTCCCAACCGGGAGAGTCCGGCGCATCGATAACACCTATCTTCAAAGGCCCGTTTATTTCCATTTCCGCTCCAACATGATCAGCATGGGCACATTGTAGCAAAATGGCGCGCACATCCTGTGCGCGCTCAGTTTCGGCGCGCAGACTTCCGCCCCTGGGCCGCACTCAGAATTCCACGCAGAATCTTGATCTCATCCATGTCCGGGTCAGCCCGGTAGAAGAGGCGCTTGAGCCGGCGCATGAGCTTGGCGGACTTGCGCGGATCGAGGAAACCTATGTCCTCAAGAGCTTGCTCCAGGTGTTCGAACAACCCCTGCATATCTGCTGCGGTCACCCCGTCCCCCGCTCCGGAATCTCTGGAGGGACTTCTACCCTGGCGTTGCATCATCAGTTCATAGCTGAGAACCTGCACCGCCATACCCAGGTTTAGGGAGGAGTAATCCGGGTTGGAGGGAATATTCACCAGATATTGGCAGCGCTCCAGCTCGGCATTGGTCAGCCCTGTGCGTTCCCGGCCGAATACCAGGGCCACCCTGCCCCCTGCCGCACGCTGCGCCACCAGTCCGGCGCACGCTCTGGGATCGAGCTGAGGCCAGGCCACGCTGCGCAACCGAGCACTGGCGCCCACCACCAGAGAGCAGTCCGCCACCGCCTCATCCAGGCTCCTGTACACCTGGGCCTCATGCAGAATATCATCCGCGCCGGAAGCCCTTGCGACACACTCTTCCGTCATGAACTGCCGGGGATTCACCAGCGCCAGATCCTCCAGACACATGTTCTTCATGGCCCGGGCCACGGCGCCGATATTGCCGCCATGGGAAGTTTCCACCAGTACGATGCGCACGTTTTTCATGGGCATGGAGTATAATGCCTTATCCCATTCAACGCCTGATGTATCCTTTCCCATGAATCCCATGACCACCATCGCCGCCCGTGCCGCCCGCGACGCCGGCAAGCTTCTGCTCAACTATTTTAATCACATGGACAAAGTGAAAGTGCAGGAGAAACAGGCCAATGATTTCGTCACGGAAGTGGATCGTGCTTCTGAGCAGATCATCATCAACGCCATAAAAAAAGCCTACCCGGATCATGCCATTCTGGCAGAAGAAAGCGGCAGCCACGCGGGTAACGACTACCTGTGGATCATCGACCCCCTGGACGGCACCACCAACTACTTGCACGGTTTCCCCCAGTTCTCCATTTCCATCGCTCTACAGTATAGAGGTGAACTGGAAGCCGCCGTGGTCTACGATCCCCTTCGCGACGAGACCTTTAGCGCTCACAAGGGCGGCGGCGCCTATCTCAACAAACACCGCATCCGCGTGACTCCGCAGAAAGATCTGCATGGCGCGCTGTTGGGCACCGGCATACCCTACCGGGATCAGCGTCACGTAGATGCTTATTTCGGCATGATGAAAGCCCTGATCAAGGACGCCGCCGGGGTGCGCCGTCCCGGTTCCGCGGCCCTGGACTTCGCCTGGCTGGCGGCGGGGCGCATCGATGGCTTCTGGGAGCTGGGCCTGGCCCAGTGGGACTTTGCCGCCGGCACCCTGCTGGTGCGCGAGGCAGGCGGCGTGGTAACGGATCTCAGGGGTGGTGACAGGCACTTTGAGACCGGCAATATGGTGGCCGGAAACGTGAAGATCCATCAGGAAATGCTGAAAACCATCAAGCCCTTCCTTTCAGAGGATCTTCCTGCCTGACCCGTACGTCGTGCCGAGCCGGCACAGCCTCCCACATAAGTTCTCTCAACCAGATGTGCTTCCATCATTGATGACTGCAAGTCATTGAAAACAAAGGAAGCGGAACACTGCATTTTCCGCTTCCTGTATCGAATGATACGGGGAGAGACTTTTCTAAAGAATTCGTCCTGCCAGCCGACCATTCATCTGACCTCGGTATATATAAGGATGAATCCCATGCAACAGCAACCTCTGGAACAACCCATCCAGGAAAGAGAACTCAGCTTTCTGCAGGATCTCACGGAAAAACTGGCTTCCCGGGAAATCGATCTGCCTCCCTTCCCCGATATCTATGCCCGCATCATCCGAACCCTGCATGACCCCGATGTGTCCATCCAGGACATCAGCCGTATGGTGGTGGCAGCACCGGACTTATGCGTGCGCATTCTGTTGCTGGCCAATTCCGCTCTGCTCAACCGCTCTGGCGTCAAAGTTACAGACTTGAATATCGCCGTTTCCCGCCTGGGTCTGTCTGCGGTGAACAACGCTACCGTGACCCTTGCCACCAAGGATGTGTTCCAGGTCACCAAGGGTTCCAGCCTGAGCTACATGCTCAACAAGACCCGGGTCGAATCCGTGAGAGTGGCTGCCTACAGCTACCTGCTTGCCATCAGGGCGGGCATGGCCAGTGAAAAACATGATGCCATGCTGGCCGGCCTGTTGCACAACATCGGCACCCACTACATCCTTTCCCGCGCCGAAGAATTTCCGGATCTGGTTTCCAAGGAAATCATTGATAGCTGGGGACCCGGCATCGGCCAGGCCCTGGTCAGCAATTGGGGTTTTCCGGAAAGCATCTGCTCCGCCATCGAAAAGCAGAATGAGCTGCAGCTCGAATCCGAGGATGAAGAGGAGACAGAGCTGCGCGACATACTCGTGTGCGCCATCATCCTGTCCAATGTAGACAACAACGGGGAAACGCCTGGCGTGGACTACGACGAAATACCCGCCTGCCGGAAGCTGGGTATTTCCGAGGAGACTCTGCCGGGAATATTGGAAGACTACGAGGAAGAAGTGGCCTCCTTCGTATCCGCACTGCGATAGTCACTGCCAGCGCATATATGCTACTGGTGATAACTGCTCAGTCGGCCGCTATCACGGATTGCGCCTTGTAAGCCTGTCGCCGTTCCACAAAGCCTTCATGCAGCCTTAGCAGGGAAGGCACGAGCAACAGCACCAGGAAGGTGGCAAATGCCAGGCCAAAGGAAATGGAGACCGCCATGGGGATGAGGAACTGGGCCTGAAGGGAGGTTTCGAACAACAGGGGGGTCAGCCCGGCGATGGTGGTAAGGGAAGTAAGCAGCACCGCACGCAGGCGCTGACAGGCCGCTTCGACGATGGCCTTGTCCGTTTCCATACCCTGCTGACGCAGTTCCTTGTAGAACACCACCAGAATGATGGAGTCGTTGACCACGATACCCGACAGGCCAAAGATGCCGAACAAGGACAGAATGGTCAGCTCGATACCCATGAGCCAGTGGCCGACAATGGCGCCGACGATGCCGAAGGGAATGATGCTCATCACCACCAGGGGCCAGCCGTAAGAACCAAACACCCAGGCCAGAACGATATAAATCATAGCCAGGGCGAACAGGGCGCCTTTCTTCATGTCGGCCATGGTTTCCTTCTGATCCTGGGCCTTGCCTGTGTAACTCATATGCACGCCCCATTTGTGCAACACCTTGGTGAACAGCTCCTTCTTTAACTGGGCACGGATGTCGTTGGCGTTGTTGCGTGAGCTGTCCACGTCAGCAAAAACTGTCGCTGAAAGTTCACCATCATAGTGACGCAGGATCTCGAATCCCTGGCGTTCCTTTAAGCGCAGGGCGGTGGTCAGGGGAATACGGCCGCCACCAGGCAGACGCAGATTCAGGGAATCCAGCCCGGACAGGTGGTAGCGGCGCTGATCCGGGAGCATGACCCGGACTTCCAGTTCATCCCGCCCGTCGATGAAGATCTGGCTCAGATTGCCGGTGAGCGCATTTCCCAGTTGGCGAGCCACTTCCGCCTCTGTAAGGCCCTGGGCGCGGCCCATGGGCGTGAGTTCATAGATGAGCTGCTGGTGGCCGTAAGGCATGTCGTCCTCGATGCCGCTGACGCCGTCCATGCCTTCCAGCACCGTAGTAATGGCCAGAGCGGCTTCTTTCAGCTTGTCTGTGTCTGGCCCGGTGAGCTTGATCTCCAGGTCACGCCCCGGCGGCCCCCCGCCCCGGCGTGAAGTGAGGGTCATTTTCTCCAGGCCCGGCGCATCGTCGAAATGCTTGCGCCACTCATCCAGGAACTGCTGGTTGCGCACGTCCCGCTCATCGGAAGGCACCAACTCGGCTGTGACCGTGGCGAACTGTTCCCCGGCGCGGCCGGACTGGGCATTGGAGAAAACCCCCATGCCATGAGAGACCTTGGCAGTGCGGATCAGGTTGCCCCCGAGAGCCTTTTCCGCCTGATACATGGCTTTTTCCACTTTACTGATAAAGGCATCCACCCGATCCGGCGGGGTGCCGGAGACAAAGCTGGCGCTGGCATGGATCACGTTGCCTTCCACTGTGGGGAAGAAGGTAAAGCCAATGCGCCCCCCCGCGAGCAGACCAACAGCTACAATCAGGGCGGCCAGGGCCGAGGCTATGGTCACTCCGGGACGCGCAACAGCAGCTTTCACCAGAGGACGGAACCGCCGGTCACGGAAGTGTTCGAAGCCCCTGTCCAGTTTCTGGCGCAGGGCGCCGGGCCGCTGGTGGTGCGCCTTGCGGAAACTGTGACGCAAGTGTCCCGGCAACACCAGGAAACTCTCGACCAGAGAGGCAATGATCACGCAGATGATGACAAAAGGAATATCGAACATGATGGTGCCGATGATGCCGGACACCATCATCAGAGGAATGAAGGCCGCAATGGTGGTCAGAGAAGAGGACATGACTGGCGCCAGCATGCGCCGCGCCCCACCCTCGGCGGCTTCCAGTGAGCGCTCGCCCTTCTGGTAGTGCGCCAGGGCATCCTCGCCCACCACGATAGCATCATCCACGATGATCCCCAGGGCCATGATGAGGGCGAACAGGGAAATCATGTTGATACTGCCTCCAGCCAGCCACACCAGGGCCAGGGTGGCCATGAAGGATACAGGGATGCCCAGGGTCACCCACCAGGCCACCCGGGCATTGAGGAACAGGAACAGGATGGCCACCACCAGCACCAGACCGCTGAGACCGTTCTTCAGCAACAGGTTGATGCGGTCGCGGATAAGCAGCCAGCTTTCGTCATAGACAGTGATCTGCACACCCTTGGGAAGATCCTTGCGTGTTTCTTCCAGCCATTCCTGCAGGATGGTGGCGGATTCAAGAGTATCGCCGGTGGTGGCACGCTGGGCGCGCAGTTCCACAGCCGGCTTACCCTGGTAGGTGATGGTGATCTGGTTGGGACGGGGCCGGCGCTCGACGCTGGCCACATCACCCAGGCGCACATAATCGCCTTTCAGATTGGTCACCAGGGGCAGTTCCTCGAACCCTGCGGCGTCCCGGCGCTGTCCCAGGGTGCGCAGTTCCCGGGCCACGTCCCGCTTGCCGATCTGTCCGGCAGGCAGATCCCGGCTGATCTCGTTGATGCGCCGCCCCACTTCCGCCAGGGACAGGTTCAGGGCCTGGAGCTGGCGCTGGGGCAGCTGCACAGCGATTTCCTCTTCCGGCAGGCCGCGAATATCCACCTTGGCCACACCTTTGGCCAGCAATTCCTCCTCGAAGCGGTAAGCCAGCTTGCGCAACTCCTCCAGGTTGGAAGGACCATGAATGAGCAGACGCGCGATGGGTTCGAAGTTGATCACGTGGCTGACTTGGGGGGTCCGCGCATCCTGAGGCAGGTTACGCACGGCCTTTACCCGGGCATCCACCCGATCCGTGGCATCTCCCATATCGGTTCCCTCGGGAAACTCCAGGATGACAACCCCCACCCCCTGCGCCGAGGTGGAGGTGATCTTGTCCAGACCCTCCACGGAACGCAGTTCCTGCTCCAGGGGAATGGTGATGGATTTCTCCACGTCTTCCGCCGTAGCGCCGGGCCAGATCACGCGCACCGTGACTATCTGGATATCGAACGTCGGAAAAAACTGGGTGTTCAGGGACGACAGCGCCAGGGCGCCGGACAGGAGCATGATGATCATCACCAGATTCGCCGCTACCGGGTGGCGGGCAAAAACACCGATGATGTCGTCCTTGTGGCGGAAACCATCAGTCATTCGCCACAATCTCCACCAGCAGGCTCTCTACGGCATTGGGCAACTGGGTGACCAACAGGCGCTGGCCATCCTTCAAATCGGGGGAACGGATCAACACCTGGTTGTTGCCATCCCGCCATATCTCGCCCACGCGCTGTACCTTTACCGGCCGCAGGCGGTTCTCTTCATCGATGACGTACACTTTGTCCGAGCCATACACAGCTTCGAAAGGTACGGGCACGACATTCTCCTGATCCGGCAGGGTCAGGCGCAGTTGCAGCACCCGCCCCTTTTGCAGCCAGTCCTGTCCCTCATCGATAAGGAACAAAGCTTCTATGCCGCCGCTGCCCTGGCGCACTTCAGCGCCCAGGGAGATCAGATGACCTTCCACCTTGCGCTGATCCACACTGCCGGAAACCTTCAATGCATTGCCATCAGCCAGTGCCTGGCGCACCTGGGGCACATAGATGGCAGGGAGCATGGCGCGGAACATGAGACTGTCGTTCTCAAACATGTCCAGGAGTTTCCCCCCTACGTTCACCCGGTGTCCCTGAGCCACATAGACCCGGGTCACGCGGCCATCAAAGGGCGCGACGATGCGGGTTCGCCGAAGTTGCAGGTGTGCCTTGTCCAGAGCTGCCTCGGCCCGCGCCAGGGTCGCCTCCAGTTCCTGCATGCGCGATTCATGGGTGCGGATGCTCTCTTCGATACGGGCAATGCTGATGGCCTGGCGGGCGGCGCTCTGGCGCGCCGTGTCCAGGGCCGACTGGGAGCTAACCTGCTTTTTGCTCAGGTTCAGCAGGCGCTTTACCTCCGCCTGCACCAGCTGATAGAGCTTGCGCTCACTGGGCAGAGCCTGGAGATCCGCCTGGTGACGGGATTCCTGGGCGGCAATGGCGGCTTTCGCCTTGGCCACATCAGCCTCCGCCAGCTGCACGTCCAGGCGGGCGTCGGCATCATCCAGTTCCAGCAGCAGATCACCGCTGCTCACCTGGCTGCCTTCGATGACATGTACCTTCTGCACATCCGCGGACAGGGCTGCAGTGATCACCGAGTAGTTGAGCGCGTCCACTGCACCGTACAGCAGAATGTTGGTGGGCCAACTGCCCAGCTGTACATCCTGGGCCGCCACCGGCCAGGATTTTTCCTTCACCTCGATGGATTTGCTGTGGGGGCGGCTGGCCTTGAGCATCATGAAGACACCCACAGCCAGAACAATGATGAGCAGGGGCAAAAAGAGCCTGCGGAATCTTTTCATATTGGTTCTTCGGTTTTGTCTGAATCCCAGGAATCTGGCCGGTCAATAGCGTTGAATCCGACAGACTCCCAGCACCCAGGTTGTTATCAGTTTGCCGGAGATGCCTCCTCGACTTTCCCAACAGGTATATGGCGCCACACCACCCAGGCGCCCAGCAAAGCCGTGGCGGACGCCATAGTATAAGCCAAAGGTGCCCCCCACTGCTCCCAAATCACGCCACTGATGAAAGTACCCAAAGCCCCTCCGGCACCGAAGCTCAGACTGGCGTACAAAGCCTGTCCCCGGCCCTGATGCCGCCCGCGAAAATAATCATGCACCATGTGGATGGCTGAAGCATGAAAACTGCCAAAACTGGCAGCATGCAACAGTTGTGCGACTACCAGCACCGGCACTACCTCAGGAAACCAGCCAATGAGGAGCCAGCGCAGGGCGGCCAACATCAGGCTCACACGCAATATGGCCGCAGAGCGCCAGCGCCGCAACAACCGGTGCATGAACAGGAACAACAGTACTTCGGCAATGACGCCTATGCTCCACAGCAGGCCAATATCACTCTTGCTGTAGGCATAGTCCTGGAGGTAAATGGAAAAAAACGCATAGTAGGGACCATGGCTCATCTGCATCAGAAACACGGCGGCAAAAAAAGCAAGAATATGAGGCTTCTTCAGCACCGCCAGTATGGATGGCTGGGCCTCATGCGCTTCATGGCCATCCTCCTTCACCAGCAGACTGGACAACAGGATACCCCCGAATACAGCAATCAAGGCCGGCAACACCACGGCAGTTCCCCGCCTGTCTACCAGCCACCCCACCATCACAACCGTGAGGATAAAGCCCACGGAGCCCCACAGGCGCAGGCGGGAATAACGCGCGGCATCATTTCCCAGGTGATTGAAGACCACGGCTTCGAACTGCGGCAGGGACGCATTCCAAAAAAAGCTATAGAAAGCCATCACCAGCGCAACCTGAAGGAAGCCCTGGGCAGCAAACATGCCCAGCAGGGAAACAAGGGCCAGAAGGGAAGCCAGGCGCACCAGCAGCATACGATGTCCCAGGTTGTCCCCCAGCCAACCCCAGACATTGGGCGCCACCACCTTGGTCGCCATGATAATGGCCATCAGCGAACCGATGGAAAAGGCATCGAAACCCATAGCTTGCAGGTACAACCCCCAATAAGGCATGAGGGTGCCCAGGGCGGCAAAATAGAAGAAATAGAAGGCGGACAGGCGCCAGTAGGGCATGACGGACAGAAAGCAGCAGGAAAAGGCCTCATTCTATACGCCTGCCCCAGCGCCTGCTATGAAAACCCTTTCTGAGAAGATCATCACGGATGCAAAGCCCACCGTCTTCTACAGTAATAATCCTGAATGGGCACTTGACAGCATTTCATGGATTCACCAATACACAACACAGACAGAAGAGCTTTTCTCAAGTTCAGCGGGAGCGCAGGTGTCGGTCTGGCAGCGTACAGCAACCTGAGCACTGCCGCAGCGGTGGAATCCGCAGGCTGGCAACCGGCCATGTACAGGGCTAACCCGCTCCGTTCTGCGGCAAGCACTCTGACACCCTTGCCACCGCTGGCCGCCATGACCCTCAACCGCGCCGCGTTCGGCGTGGCTCCCGGCGATATCGAAGACTTCAACGCCAGGGGCGCATCGGATCTCGCCCGCCTGACCTCCTGGGTGGATGAACAGCTGGACCCCCAGTCCATCGATGACAGCGACCTGGAAAGCCGCTTGGCCAACCCGGCTTTCCGCACCCTGAATAAATCCCTGACCCAGTTGTGGACCGATCACTACCGTCCGGAAAACATTACCTGGGAGGAACGGGTGCGTCCGGCCTGGGAAATCCTTTACGCCACCATGACCCGTGCTATTTACAGCAAGCGCCAGTTGCATGAAGTGATGGTGGATTTCTGGCACAACCATTTCAATGTCTACGCCTACGAAACACCCAATGCCAGCGTTTGGGTGCACTACGACCGGGATGTGATCCGCCCCCACGCATTTGGCAATTTCCGCCAGATGCTGGAAGCCAATGCCAAGAGCACGGCCATGCTCTACTACCTGGACAACGTGGACAGCAGCGATGAAGGCCCCAATGAGAACTATGCCCGCGAGCTGCTGGAGTTGCACACCCTGGGAGCGGAAAACTACCTGGGCATCATGAATCAATGGGATGTACCCAAAGACAGCCAGGGCCGCCCCATCGGATATGTGGACGGCGATGTACTGGAAGTGGCGCGCTGCTTCACCGGCTGGACAGTCGCCAACGGCCACTGGTCTGATCCCTCCGATCCGGATACGGGCGAATTCTACTACCGGGATTTCTGGCACGACCGCTTCCAGAAGTATGTCCTGGGCGAATTCATTCCCGCCGACCAGGCGGCCTTGCAGGATGGCCTGCGGGTTCTGGACAAGCTGGCAGAACATCCAGGCACCGCCAATTACATCTGCCGCAAGCTGATCCGGCGCCTGATAACAGATGAACCGCCGGAAAGCCTGGTGGCTTCCACGGCAGCAGTATTCCATGCCAACTGGCAGGCCCCGGACCAGATTGCCCAGACCGTACGCCATATACTGCTGTCCCCGGAATTCCGCACCACCTGGGGCGCCAAGATGAAGCGGCCTTTCGAAACCCTCATGGGAGCCATGCGCGTTTGCGGCGCGGAAATCACCCTGAACCCCGATGACAATGACAGCGAGAGCCTGACCTGGCTCATGGAGAAAACCGGGCATCTCCCCTTCTCCTGGATTCCACCCAACGGATTTCCCGACACCCGCACCACCTGGCAGGGCAGCACCCCTGTCATCATGACCTGGCATATCATCAACTGGCTGATGCAGATCACCGATGCGGGTGGCCACTTCAAGCTGGACGTGCTCAACCAGACTCTGAACGCCCCGGAGCTGGCGGATCCTGCCAATCACACTCCCCGCAAACTGGCGGCTTTCTGGTTCGAGCGCAGTCTGGGCTACCCGCCAGACGCCTCACAGATCGCCAAAGCCGCAGAAATGCTCACCCATTCTGATGAATATACCGGCACCCCCTGGGGGCTGGATGAACCCATTGATCTGTCCCAGGACGAATGGCCCCACTACTGGCAGTCGGGCCTGCGCACCCTGGTGGCCCTGATTCTCATGTCTCCGGACTTCCTGCAGCGTTGAGGACACTATGAGCAGAATGAACAGACGCGCCTTCCTCAAAACCCTGGGCCTGTCCACGGCGGCAGGACTGGGATGGCGCAATATGGCGTTCGCCGATGCCAGTGACACCCAGAATATTGTCATCGTAATCTTTCTGCGCGGCGCCTGCGATTTTCTCAACCTTTTTCCCCCGGTGAGTGGTGCTGACAGGAACCTGTATGAAACGGCCCGGCCCAATCTGAAGATCCCTCTGGGGCAGGTTCTGCCCCTGGACGGGCAATTCGGGGCGCACCCGGCTGCTGCTCCCCTGAAAACCCTGTTCGACAACAACCAGCTGGCCATCGTACGCGCCGTGGGAAACACCGTGCAGCCCTCACGCAGTCATTTCGATGCCCAAACCCTGCTGGAATCAGGCACTCCGGGCACCAAGGGCACCAGCACAGGCTGGCTGGCACGCTATTTCTCCACGATTCCCAACCTGCCACCCAGTATCACCATACCCTCGGTAGCAGCTTCCAGTTACACCCCCACCTCTTTTCTTGGAGATCCCTCCGTTCTGACCATGGATGATCCGGAATATTTCAGTCTGGACAATGCCCATTGGGGCTGGGATGAACGCATGGCAGCAGTGTTACCGACCCTGCACACAGGTGACAGCCCCTTGGAACAGGCCACTTCGCAGGCCATCACCGCCATGCAGATCATTGGCTCCCAGGATTTTACCGGTTATGTGCCTGGCGGCGGTGCCGTATATCCCAATGGTTACTTTGGCGATCAACTGAAAATGCTCGCCCAGATCATCAAAATGAATGTCGGATTGCGCACGGGCACCCTGGATTTTGGCGGCTGGGATACGCACAATGACCAGGGTAACGGTGCTACAGGCTATTTTGCCGACAATCTTGTGACACCGTTGGCAAATGGACTCCAGGCTTTCCTCACAGATCTGGGAGCAAGCGGAAACTATCTGCATAGAACCACTGTCATAGTACAGACGGAATTTGGCAGGCGGGTACGTGAAAATGCCGACTACGGCACTGATCACGGGTATGGAGCTGATATACTGATCTCAGGTGATGCCAGCCAGATTGTCGGCGGATTCCATGGAAGCTGGCCCGGACTGGCCAGCAACCAGTTGTTTGAGGGGATGGATGTTGCTGTCACCACAGACTACCGCCGCGTACTGAGTGAAATACTCATCCGGCGACTGGAAAACCCCTATTTGGGAGCAATATTTCCCGGCTATACGGGGTATTCCCCCCTCGGTGTGGTACAAGGCACTGACCTTGACCCTATTTATGATAACCCCAGTGACGAGATATTCTCCGATGGATTTGAAGATTAGCAAGAAACCCCTGAAGCTCTGGATGGCCGCAGCCCCGCTGCTGCTGGGCAGCCTGTTTACTCATTCTGTACTGGCTTGCAGTACCTCAGCATGGAGTCGTGTCGAAAATCCGGAAGTCACGCTTTTTGCCCGCCCTGAATCCCGCTGTACCGGCGGCTGCGGATTGCGCATCAAGCTCAATGGCACCCAGCCAGCCTATGTGGAAGACGACACCCCTGGCAACCTGGCGGATGATGTCACCTCTTACTATGCCAAGTTCCACCTGGATACCACCTGGCTGAACATGAATGACGGTCAGAAAGTCACCGTCTTCTCCACCAACGCCTCCGGTGGTGTTCCAGCTTTCGGCCTGCAGGTCGTGCAGGTGGCCGGCAAGAAGTACGCCCACATCTTCGCCCACCGGGATAATGGCTCCCAGATCGCCACCAACAGCGCAGCCAGCGAATTGACCGACGGCTGGCACACCATTGAACTCATGTGGAACGCTTCCAGCGCTGCTGGCGCCAATGACGGTTCCCTGAGCCTGGCCCTGGACGACGTTGACAGCGTACTCAGTCTATCCTCCCTGGACAACGACACCCTTGCCATAATCACCGCCCAGTTGGGGGTGGTTTCCGGCAATGATGCCAATGTCACCGGCAACCTGCATATCGATGCCTTCACTTCCCAGCGTACCGCCAGCACCGCCACACCGGAAGCCTGCCTCACTTATAACCAGCTGTTTACGGACATTCCAAGCTGGCACAGTTTCTATAGCTGGATTCAATCCATTGGCTACGCCTCCATCGCTTCAGGATGTACTGCAACCACCTATTGCGCCGACAACAATGTCACCCGGGCGCAGATGGCGGTCTTTCTCGAAAGAGGCATGAACGGCGGAGACTATCAGCCTCCTGTGGGCACCGGCACCCAGTTCAACGATGTTCCCGCCAGCCACTGGGCCGTCTCCTGGGTGGAAAAATTTGCAGCAGACGGAATCACCACCGGTTGTGGAGGCAGCAATTTCTGTCCTGAGAGCAACGTGGACCGCACGCAGATGGCCGTATTCCTGCTTCGCGCCGAGCACGGCGCTGCCTACACGCCTCCTCCTGCCAGCGGCACCATGTTCGGTGACGTGAGCACCAGCACCCCCAATGCCGCCTGGATCGAACAACTGGCTGCAGAAGGCATTACCGGTGGCTGCGGCGGCGGCAACTACTGTCCTTCCGGCACGGTTACCCGGGGACAGATGGCCGTATTCGTGCAGCGCACCTTTGATCTGCCACTGCGCAACTGACCGGCAACCGCAAGCACCTAAAAAAGCGGGGCATGTTTCCATGCCCCGCTTTTTTATTGCCTGCCAGCCATACAGGCCATTGATTGACTTTGATCATAGAAAAACCACACCCGTAGGTCGGGCTTCAGTCCGACAAAACAGCTGCCACGCCCGGACAATGTCGGACGAAAGTCCAACCTGAGGTCATGGCGCAGCCGGTATAACCGCCACCGGCGGCTGCACATCCCCGTTCTGCGCCCGGTGTCTAAGGGCATGATCCAGCAGCACAATGGCCAGCATGGCCTCGGCTATGGGCACCGCGCGAATTCCCACGCAGGGGTCATGACGCCCTTTGGTGATAACATTGCAGGCTTCTCCGCCAGTATTCACCGTGCGCCCCCCCAGGCGGATACTGGACGTGGGTTTGAAAGCGACCCTGGCTACAATGTCCTGGCCGGATGAAATACCGCCAAGAATGCCGCCGGCATTGTTGCTGAGAAAACCCTCAGGAGTCATCTCATCACGATGCTCCGTGCCCTTCTGGGCCACGGAGGCGAAACCCGCGCCAATCTCCACGCCCTTGGCCGCATTGATGCTCATCAGCGCATGCGCCAGATCTGCATCCAGGCGGTCGAACACCGGTTCACCCCAGCCCGGTGGTGCGCCTTCGGCGACCACAGTGACCTCGGCGCCCACAGAATTGCCCTCCTTGCGCAGATCATCCATATAGGCTTCCAGCGCCTCCACCTGTTCAGCACAGGGCCAGAAAAAAGGGTTTTCTTCCACAGGCTCCCAGGAAAAACTGTCCGGGCGGTTTTCTCCCAGAGCAGACAGGTATGCCCGGACACGAACGCCAAAGCGTTCCTGCAGATATTTCTTGGCAATGGCGCCAGCCGCCACCCGCATGGCCGTCTCCCGGGCGGAAGAACGTCCCCCACCACGGTAGTCGCGAATGCCGTATTTCTGCAGATAGGTGTAGTCCGCATGACCGGGCCGGAAGCTGGCCGCAATCTCCGAGTAGTCCTTGGAACGCTGATCCGTGTTGTGAATCAGCAGGCCAATGGGTGTGCCTGTTGTTTTTCCCTCGAACACACCGGACAGGATCTGCACCTCATCCATCTCCCGGCGCTGGGTGGTGTGCCGGCTCTTGCCGGGACGGCGGCGTTCCAGGTCTGGCTGTATATCGGCTGCGCTCAGCGCCATGCCTGGCGGGCAACCGTCCACCACGCAACCGATAGCCAAGCCGTGGCTTTCCCCAAAACTGGTGACGGTGAACAGCTTGCCAATGGTGTTTCCCGACATTATTGCTTCACCAGCAGGGCATTGATCTTTTCGATATCTTTCACGTCCAGTACGCCGGCCGCCTGGCGCAGGCGCAGCATGTTCACCACATACACATATCTGGCCCGGGCATAGTCACGCAAAGCGCGGTAGTAATCCCGCTGGGAATTGAGCACGTCCACCAGGGTCCGCGTTCCCACCTCGAAACCTGCCTGGGTAGCCTCTAGAGCGCTCTTGGTGGAAATCTTCGCTGCTTCCAGGGCGCGCACGGCACTGATACTGGCCTGCACGCCACGATAGGCATTGCGCACGGCCTTGTCCGTGGCGCGCCGCGCCTGATCCAGCCGTTCCTGGGCAGCAACGAGATCCGCCCTGGCCTGGCGGGTGGCCGCGGTGACGCCACCACCGGAATACAAGGGTACGTTCAACTGCAGGCCGATAGTGCCGGTATCCACATCCGCAACCCGATCCTGGCTGGTTTCAAAACGGTTGTAGCCCCCCACGAGATCCAGGGTGGGATAGTGGCCGGATTTCTGCACCTCAATCTCCCGCTGGGCGATCTGCGTAGCGTCAGAAGCGGCTTTCACTGAAGGATTGTTCTCGAGACCAAAAGCACTCCAGTCATCGATGGCGGCAGGAACAGGAGGATCAAGGCCGATCTGCTTCTTCAGATCCGCCAGCTTTTCCGGAACCATACCCAGGATCTGACGAAGATCCTCCCAGGCATTGTCAAGTTCGTTCTGGGCGAGAATCTCATCGGTCACCGACTGATCGTAACGGGCCTGGGCTTCATGTACGCCGGTAATGGCGATGAGGCCCACTTCAAAGCGTTGCTTGGCCTGTTCCAATTGACGTGCAATAGCCTTTTTGTCGGCCCGTACGAAAGTCACCCCTTGCTTGGCGGACAGCACATTGAAATAGGCATCCGCCACTCTCAGGATGAGATCCTGCTCCTTGGCGCGGTAATCCGCATCCGCAAGCTCCAACTGCCAGTCTGCCTGTTCCAGGCGCACGAAGCGATCCCGGCGGTAGATCGGCTGGAGCAGGTTGATACCCAGGCTCCCTGTGTGGTAACTGTCTGAAGGACCATTATCGATATCCGTGTGGCGTGCGTTGACATCGCCACCAATACTGATGTTGGGCAGCAAGGCGGACATGGCCAGAGGACGCGCCTCTTTACGGGATTCCCTTACGGCGGCGGCTTCACGCAATACCGGATCCTTTTCGAGCGCCATATTGAGCACTTGCAGCAGATCCTCGGCACTGCTCACTTGCGAAATCAATGCCAGCAGGGAAGCAATCAGTATCTTTTTCATTGGCTGTTTTCCACTTTTCCGGAAACCATGGGCCCTACGATCAACTGCGGGTCCAGTCGTTTTCCGCGTAGATTCATGCGCCAGTCCAGATGTGGCCCGGTAACCCGGCCAGTGGCGCCCATTTTGGCAACAATCTGCCCTTTCTTCACAACCTGTCCTTTCTCGACCAGTATCTTGCTCAGGTGCAGAAAGGTGGATGATAACCCATGTCCATGGTCCATGATCAGCGTACCTCCGGAATAGAACATGTCCGGGTGCGCCAGAGTCACGATTCCATCCGCCGGTGCACGTACCGGCGTACCCACCGGGCCGGCAATATCCACACCGTAGTGGGGCCATTTCGGCTTGCCATTGAGAATCCGCTGGCTGCCATAGACACCACTGATTCTACCCCTTACCGGCCAATCGAAACCATGTAAAAAATCAAGGCGTTCGTCGATTCTTGCCCGGGCTGCTTTCACGGCAATACGATCCGCCTTGATGCGCTTGAGATCTTCCTCCCTGGGAGTGACCTTGCGCGGCGGCAAACCATCGATACGCTGGATATCGAATTTACGCTGGGTGATCTTCAGGACATGTTTTTCCTGAGTGCCGTCAGGAAGATGGATCACCAGGGTGGACTCCGCCGGGGCATCCCGGGTGAACCCCATGAGAAAATCTCCGTTGGGTGATACCGGCAGCTTCTCCCCATCCTGAAAAACCTCGGCCCCCGGTTCAGTCTTGGCGAAGATCAGCCCTCCCTGGGTGAACTTGCCATGGAATTGCACGGAAGCCCCGCTCATCGCAGACAGCAGAAACAGGAACAGAGAAAGGACAGTACGCATGAGTGTTCAATCCGGATACGGAGATAAAGAAATCATTTTAACAAAACTTGCCTGGATCAAGGGGGCGGAGTCCAATCAGCATGGTTCATTTGATTGCGCAACAAGCTATCCCGATTTGACTCCGACACCGATCATATCCTGATAAAATCACCCGATGAATTCATCCGGACCGCAGCATGACGTACGCTCCACCCCCTATTCCTGGGGAGAAGTCATGCGTATGGTGCTTTCCCATCGCAAAGAGCTGTTCAGCGCCAACATCATCGCAGTGCTCGGCACCCTGGCAGCGGTGCCGGTTCCCCTGCTAATGCCTTTGCTGGTGGACGAGGTGCTGCTGCACAAGCCGGGTACGCTCACGGCCTGGGGGCAGCGCCTGTTTCCCGACAGCTGGCAGGGACCGGTGCTCTATATCATTGGGGTGCTGTTCCTTACCCTGATCCTGCGCATGCTGGCCCTGGTGTTCAACGTCTGGCAGGTGCGCCAGTTCACGCGCATATCCAAGGATGTAATCTTCCGCATTCGCCGGGATCTGCTCAACCGGCTGCAGTATTTCTCCATGGCGGAATACGAAGTGCTGGGTTCCAGCACCGTGGCCTCCCACCTGGTGACGGATCTGGATGCCGTGGATCAGTTTGTGAGCAACTCCACCAGCAAGTTCATCGTCGCCCTGCTCACGGTCATGGGCACCGCCGCAGTGCTGCTGTGGATGCATTGGCAGCTGGCCCTGTTCATCCTCCTGCTCAATCCCGTGGTGATATGGTTCACCACTCTGTTCGGACGAAAGGTGAAAATGCTCAAGGCGCGGGAAAACCGCGCCTGGCAGGCATTCCAGGAAGCCCTGTCAGAAACCCTGGACGCCATCGAGCAGATCCGCGCCAGCAACCGGGAACGCCACTACATCCGCCGCATCATCGACAAGGCAGACCGTATCCGCAGCAGCTCCGCCAGCTTTGCCTGGAAAAGCGATGCCGCCAACCGCCTGTCATTTCTCGTATTTCTGTTCGGTTTCGATATCTTCCGCACTGTGAGCATGTTCATGGTGCTCTATTCTGACCTGAGCATCGGCGAGATGCTGGCGGTGTTCGCCTATCTTTGGTTCATGATGGGGCCGGTGCAGGAGCTGCTCAACATCCAGTATGCCTACCACGCCGCCCGCGCTGCCCTGGGACGCATCAACGAACTGGTGGATGTGCAACTGGAGCCCAATTTCCCACATGAAGCAAACCCCTTTGCAGGAAAGGAAACGGTTTCCATACAGATGCGCGACATCGGTTTTTCCTACGGTGAAGGACCACCCATATTGCGGGACGTGAACCTCAACATCGCCGCCGGTGAAAAGGTCGCCCTGGTGGGCGCCAGCGGGGGCGGCAAGAGCACCCTGGTGAAAATCGTCCTGGGACTGTATCTGCCCAACCGCGGCTGTGTATGCTTCGACGAAGTGCCGGTGACCAAGATCGGCCTGGACGTGGTGCGCGCCAATGTGGCCACGGTATTGCAACACCCGGCCCTGCTCAATGACAGTGTGCGCATGAACATCACCCTGGGCGCAGACATCCCCGAGAACAAGCTGTGGCAGGCCCTGGAAATCGCCCAGTTGCGCGAGGTGATGGAAAAGCTGCCCCAGGGTCTGGACACCCTCATTGGCCGCAACGGCGTACGCCTGTCCGGCGGTCAGCGCCAACGCCTGGCGGTGGCACGCATGATTCTCAGCGATCCCAGGGTGGTCATTCTGGACGAGGCTACCTCCGCCCTGGATACCGACACCGAAACCCGACTGCACGCAGCACTGTCAGACTTCCTGAAAAACCGCACCACTCTCATCATCGCTCACCGCCTCAGCGCAGTGAAGCAGGCCAACCGGGTACTGGTATTCGAGGATGGGCGCATCGTGGAACAGGGCAGCCACGATGAGCTGATACGCGAAGCCGGGCTGTATGCCAGCCTGTACGGCAGGCAGGAACCCCCGGGGTGAACAGCGCGGCTACTGCTTGGCCATGATGGACATGCGCACCAGCTCGGCCAGGGACGACGCCTTCATCTTGTCCATGACCTTGGCCCGGTGGGCTTCCACGGTCTTGGCAGAAACCCCCAAAGCGCTGGCGATCTCCTTGTTGGATTTCCCCGCGGTGACCATATCCATGACTTCGTGTTCCCGGGGCGTCAGTGTGGCCAGGCAGGCGGCCAGCTCAGCGCGCAGCGTCTGCTCCTGACGCTGGCGTTCGTCCACGGCCAAGGCATTGCGGATGGCGTCCAGCAGCAGTTCGTCATTAAAGGGTTTTTCGATGAAATCAATGGCGCCTTCCTTCATGGCGCGCACGGACATGGGCACATCACCATGGCCGGTGATGATGATCACGGGAATGGTGATCTCGTGGCGGCGCAGGTATTCCTGCAGTTCCAGGCCACCCATGCCAGGCATGCGCACGTCCAGCAACAGACAGCCGGAACGGCCAGGGTAATAGGCTTCCAGAAAGGCTTCCGCCGACGCATAGCATTCCACCGGCAGATCCACTGACTCGATCAGCCATTGCAGGGAACTGCGCATGGCTTCATCGTCATCCACGACAAAAACCGTGGGGCGGGGCGCATTTCTGTTTCCATTCTCGTTCATTCCAGAACCTCGGGTATGAGCAGCGCTCAGTGTGGCGCAATCCCAGCCCTCCGGTCAACCGGATGCACGGGTTTCATGACGCAATGCTCTCTAAGACTGCACCGCTCATAGGCAGTTCAATGGTGAAGACAGAGCCTTTTCCAGGCAGGGAATCCGCACGGATTCTCCCCTTGTGTTCTGCAATGATGGTCTGGCTGATGGACAGGCCCATGCCCATCCCCGTCTTCTTGGTGCTGAAGAAAGGATCGAACAGATGCTTCAGGTCTTCCGCGGAAATACCGCTGCCATTGTCCTCAACTCTGATATAGGCATCCCGGGATGAGCTGACACCGGTCTCTATGATCAGCCGGCGTTCCTCCACGGGCTGGGCCTGCAGAGCATCCAGAGCGTTGCGCAACAGGTTGAGTACCACCTGTTCGATCTGCACCGGGTCCACCCAGGCCAGCACCGGTTGCTGGCTGAGATTGAACTCCATGGCAATCCGCAGTTGTTGCCGGTCATGGGCAATGAGGGCGCAGGCATCTTTCACCAGGGCATTGAGATCTGCTTTTTCGCGCACGGGTTGCTGACGGGTGACCATGCTGCGCAGGCGCTTGATGATTTCACCGGCACGGCTGGCCTGCTGGGATATCTGCTCCATGGCGGTGATCAGCTCTTCCTTCTCCCCCATACCCAGGCGGATGCGCCGGCTGCAGCCCTTGGCGAAATTGACGATGGCAGACAGGGGCTGATTCAGCTCATGGGCGATGCCCGTGGCCATTTCACCCATGGTGCTCAGGCGGGATACGTGGATCAGCTCGTTCTGGCGGTGACGGGCTTCTTCCTCGGCACGGCGCACGGCGGTAATATCCCGGCCATAGATGTTCACGTAACCGAGGCTGGCCACCGGCGCGAGCAACAGAGAGAAAATGCCGTCCCGGGTTTCCACTTCCACCTCCCTGGCCCTGCCCTGCTCCAGCACCTGTTCCACCAGGCGCTTCCAGAAAATGGGTACGGTCTGCATGCGTTTGCAACCCCAGTATTCCAGCAGGCCATCACTGGCCTTGTTGGCATAGATAACCACCCCCGGCTGATTGATGCGCAGCACCGGCAAGGGGCTTTCCCCGGGAAAAGCCGCCAGGCTGGTGATTTCCTGGGCCTGGCGCTTGCGCTCGGAAATATCCCGGATATATGTGGTGAAGAACAAATGATCCTCCAGCATCACCGGTTTGATAGCCACTTCCACGGGAAACAGGCGTCCATCCTTGCTGCGCGCCGTAAGGGTGCGCAGTACCGGCGGCGTCTCGGGTTCGGTTTCCTCCAGACAATCATAGAGCTGGGCGTTGAAGGCCTGGCGCGAGCCCTTGTCAAACACCAGTTCATCCAGGGAGTGCCCCAGGGCTTCTTCCCGGCGGTAGCCAAACGTCTTTTCCGCCGTGGGGTTGAAATCCACGATATGCCCGGCCTGGTCGATGGTGACGATAGGGTCCAGGGAGGCATCCAGCACTGCGGTCTTCAGGGCCTCGCGCTCCTGGATCTCTGCGGTGTAGCGGGCACGCATCTCTTCTCTGGCCTTCATCACCGCCTGGGTGAAGCTGCGGATCCAGTCCTCCATGATGAGCAGCTGGTTACCCCCCCGGGGCGTGGGATGTTCGATGTGCAGGGCGCGGCTGGAGAAATTCGCCACTCTTCTCAGGAGCCGGTTGATGCGGCTGGACACCAGGATGAACAGCAACACGAAGATCAGACCCACGATGGCCGCGCCGGTGAGACGGTGGCGGCGTTCCACGGCGATGATGCTCTGGCGGGTGGCCTCTACCACGTCCCGGGAGATCAGAGTAGCAAACAGCAGGTTGACGGGAGAGTTGCCATACTCGAAAAAGGACTGGGCCGTAATCACATAATCAGACTCCAGATCCTTTATCATGGCGCCCACCAGGACCTCGCTGCTGTGGCTTGCCGCCAGTATCGACTGACTCTCTCCATCCACCAGGGCCACAGTGGTTTCCGAAGTGCTGGCGCGCTGCTGCGAGGCATCCAGAAAGGCGCCATCGATACGCACCAGCAACACCAGGGAGCCCATAAGGTTGTAGCTGGCATCCTCCACAGGTTCGGCAATGAGCATGTACAGCTTGCCATCCAGACGGGTGATATAAGCGGTCTGGCGCGTATCCGCCAGGGCATGCTGGAGCTCGGAAGCGGTCTCCCTGGGCAAAGGCTGATCTCCCAGCTGATAAACCTCCCGGATCTGCCCTTCCACATCCGTGAGCAGTGCATGACTGGGTTTTACCGGCAGGCCGTCTATGGCCGAGGCCGGCAACCATACAGGGGGGTTCTTCCGGTACAGGCGGGGTTCTTTGTCGTCATCATTGGCGAACCAGAATACCGGTTCCAGATAATCCGCCATGCGCCGGTGACTGGCCAGCAGGCGGGTAGTGTTCACATAGGACTGGGTGAAGCTATCGAAGCGCGCCAGAGACTCGCTGGCCCGGGTTTCCAACTGCCCCTGCAGCTCCTTGTCGAAGATATTGCCGATGGCCCGGGTTTGTATGGGATCGATAACGATCCACATGGCCGCTGCCGTGAGCAGGCCGAACAGGGCCGCCAGCACCGGCATGGGCACCCGGCGCAGCAGGTTTCGCAGATAGGCTCGGCGGGGTCTATGCATGGCCTAATACTACCAGACCCGGTAAACTTGTCCTTATGAGCGAAAACCGAGCCGATCTGAGCAACGCCGCCCTTCCCGGCCTGTTCCGCCGCCTGGCAGCCATACTCTACGACAGCGTTCTGGTGCTGGCGCTGATGGCGGCGGCATTTACCTTGGTGTATCTACCCCTGGCCCTGGGTCTGGGACTGGAAGACCTGCGCCAGTACCCACTCTATCAGCATCTCATGTTCATATGGATGCTTGTGGTAGGCATCAGCTTTCATCTCTGGTTCTGGACCCACGGCGGCCAGACTCTGGGCATGCGCGCCTGGCGCCTGAGACTGTTCTCGGCCGATGGCGCCCCGGTCAGTCTGAAACAGGCTCTGATCCGTTATGCCGTGGCCATCCTCTCCGTTGCCGCCGCAGGCCTGGGCTTCCTGTGGATACTCTGGGACAAGGACAAACGCGCCTGGCACGACCTGGCCTCGGGCACCCGGCTGGTGCTGGTGAACCCCAACATCTCATGAACAGGAATTACCGTCTGCTGGCCTTCTTTCTGCTGCTGCCAGCATTTGCCGCCCTGGCTACACCGGTGAGTATCGACGACGACAGCTGGAAACATCCTGTGATACGTCCTTTGCCCCCTATCGATGATGGGCGATCCCTGGTGCCGGTGCCCCGAACACCCTCACCCGGCGTCAGCATCACCGAAGGCGACGACTGGCGTCTTCCGTCCTGGAGCCAGCCCCTGGACGATCTGCGCTTCTATTCCGAAGAAAGTTCCAGCGCCGATCATGTGAACGTGCATGTCATCGACATCACCTGGCGCCAGATCAATCCGTCCCCGGGCGTGTTTTCCATGACAGACAGCGGCAGCGCTGCGGGCATGAGCTTCCCTTCCCTGCAGGACCAACTGGCCTTGGACGGCAGCTACTGGTTGCGCATCTGGGTGACCGGAGAAGACTGGGCCCCCGCCTGGGTCAAGAGCGACTGCGGCATCACCACCACCTGGCTGGATCATGACGGCCAGGCCAGGCACCTGCCCATCTGGAACCCATGTGTCTGGGGGCATGTAAAAACCATGTTCCGCCAGCTGTTCCTGGGCTGGAATCTCATCAGCGACCCGGAGATGCTGTTCGTGCAGGTACCCGGTGGTTTCTACTACACAGAATTCGATTTTGATATCCCTTTCAAGGCCGCCGCCAGCGGTGATCTGGACTTCGCCACCTTCGACAGCTGGTTCCACCAGGCCATGTCAGAGCTGGTGGCTATCGCCAACGGGGAGAACAGCAACGCCAGTGACGACTATGCCTGGAAGCTGGTGTACACCGGCGAAGACTATCCGTTCGACACTACCTGGAACGGCGCCACCAACCTCTTCGCCCGGGATGCGGTCCAGGCCGGCATGGGCATACGCAACGGCATCACCGAGCTGTTCAACTTCCACCTCAACCACACCCCCGCCTACGGCGCCGCCATTGGCCAGGACGGCCACATCGTCATCGACGAGAGCTGGCCTCTGCTGCGGGACAAGCGCGTCATTGGCGCCGAGAACGAATGCTACAACGCCTGCGGCTATCATGTTTCAGACCTGTACTACAGCATCCGCCTGTCCAACCTCAAAGCCCTGCAGATGCGCACCAAACGCCTCTACGTGGTGCCCCAGGACAGTTACCTGTCCAGCTATCCGGAACACTGGAACTGGGTACGCCATGAACTGGGAAAGCAGCGCGAAGATGCCCCGGACGCCTGGGTGGCCCTGCGCACGGCTCAGGACAAGTACTGGATAGACGACGACAGCCATACCTGGAACGGCGCCCCCTGGGTGCGCAACCTGGAACGCTGGCTGGTACAGAAGGACGTGGGCAGCGATGGCATGACCCGGCGCGGCACCGACCACCGGGTGAACGAAGTGGATGCCGACAATGGTGAATCCTGGGAAGGCCGCCAGACGGATCACACCTCAGGTCAGGATTATTTCTATTTCTTCGTGGACGATGTATTCGCCAACGACCCCGGCCAGCAGTGGCAACTGAAGGTCACCTACGTGGACGCGGGCAGCAGCAGCTGGCGGGTGGAATACGCCAACAGCAGCTCGCTGTTGGAAAGCGATCCCGTGCCTCGCGCCAACAGCGGCCTGGTGAAAACCGCCACCATCGACCTGCCCAACGCCCGGTTCAGCAACGGCCTGGCCAACCAGGCCGACTTCCGCATCTACAATGGCGGCAGCGAAGACCTGGAGATTCGTTTCGTGCGACTGGTCAAACTCAAGCCGCCGGCTATTCAAATCGTCTTCACCGACGGCTTTGAGTCGCCCTGAGGTTCAGGCGGCAGTGCTTGCCCGCCGCCGGGAGCGCTGCTGGCGGGGCTTGGCGTTGCGGTTGCCATTCGCGGGCCCCGCGGAACGGCCCTGCCCACGCCCGCCCCTGCCCCGGCCACCACCAGGCTTCCCGGAGCGACCACCCTTGCCACCCCGGCCGTTCTGTATGGGCTCGGCCTTGATGGAAGGGTCCGGCTCGTAACCTTCCAGCACCACGCTGGGTACCGGTTTTTTCAGTAGGCGTTCGATGTCCCTGAGCAGCTTGTGCTCGTCCACGCAGACCAGGGAAACGGCTTCACCCTCGTTTCCGGCGCGGCCGGTGCGGCCGATACGGTGCACATAGTCCTCGGGCACATTGGGCAGTTCGAAGTTCACCACATGGGGCAGCTGGTCGATGTCCAGGCCCCGGGCGGCGATATCCGTGGCCACCAGCACCCGCACGTCGCCCTTCTTGAATCCCGCCAGAGCCCGGGTGCGGGCGCCCTGGCTCTTGTTGCCATGAATGGCGGCAGCGGTGAGGCCGTCCTTCTCCAGCTGCTGGGCCAGGCGGTTGGCGCCGTGCTTGGTGCGGGTGAACACCAGCACCTGACGCCAGTTCCGCGATCCTATGAGGTGGCTCAGAAGCTCGCGCTTGCGGCGCTTGTCCACAGGATGCACCACCTGCGCGATACGCTCGGCGGTCGTGTTGCGCTGCGCCACTTCGATGAGTTCGGGCTGATTCAGAAGGCGGTGCGCCAGCTCCTTGATCTCCCTAGAGAAGGTGGCGGAGAACAGCAGATTCTGCCGCTGGCTGTTGTCCGGCAGCAAAGCCAGCACCTTGCGGATATCATGGATGAAACCCATGTCCAGCATACGGTCGGCCTCGTCCAGCACCAGGATTTCCACCTGGGAAAGATCCACGGTCTTCTGGCTCACGTGATCCAGCAGGCGGCCGGGCGTGGCCACCAGCACGTCCACGCCCCGGCGCAGCTTTTCGATCTGCGGATTGATCTTCACCCCGCCAAACACCACGGCGGAACGCAGGTGCAGGTGGCGTCCATAGGTTTCCACGCTTTCGCCTACCTGGGCGGCCAGTTCACGGGTGGGAGTGAGCACCAGGGTGCGCACTGGACGTTTGCCCTTGGGCAGGGGTCTCTCACTCAGGCGCTGGAGCAGCGGCAGAGTGAAGCCCGCGGTCTTACCCGTGCCCGTCTGGGCGCCAGCCATGACGTCCTTTCCCTGAAGGATCACGGGAATGGCTTTTTTCTGGATGGGAGTGGGTTCAGTGTAGCCCTGGTCGCTCACGGCGCGCAGGAGTTCGGCCCTCAGGCCGAGAGTATCAAATGACATGGGATAGTAGTTTCCAGTCTTGCCCTCTCTGCCATATAGACAGGAGCCGGTTCGGGCTGGATAAGGGTTTCTTTCAAAGCAGAGTGCTCAAGAAATTCCGCGCGAAAATCGCATGAACGCCAACCGGAAAGGCGTTCGAGAAGGCGGCAGTGTAACAGAAGCCGCTGCCCCTGGCCACACTCCTGGTGACGGAAAACCCCATATTCGCAGGCGGACTTCAGTCCATCAGTCCAACAACAACGGTCTCGACTGAGCAGTATGGGGCCGAAGCCCCATCTTCTGACGCGGATATTGCCATTGCCAGGGGTATGACGGACCCATGAAAGTCAATGCCATTAGAGTTTGGCCGCACGTAACAAGACAAGAGCATTTTGTCAGCTGCCATCAACGGCGCTACAATTCCCACTCACGGGTGTCAGAAAAATCACAAGAAAACCCATTAGCACAGGCTGACTGCCAATCAATAACCTTTCTGATCCTGAACCCCTGGGAAATCAGCTGCCACTTCTGCGATAAACTTGAACACTGACAATAAAGCACTGTCAACGCCCCCGGCACACATCGGCCTGTTGTTGCTGTTGTGGCTCGCGCTATTGCTGGTCAGTCTGTTCCTCCGTCCCCTGTTCCCCGTGGATGAAACGCGCTATGCCTCGATTGCCTGGGACATGTGGCTGCACGGCAACTATCTCGTGCCCCATCTGAACGGATTTCCCTATTCCCACAAGCCTCCCCTGCTGTTCTGGCTGGTCGATCTGGGCTGGTGGTTGTTCGGCGTCAACAACATATGGCCGCGCCTCATTTCCCCCTTGTTCTCACTCGGCTGCCTGTACCTGACCTACCGGCTGGCAAGACATGTATGGCCCGACCGGCCAGGCATTGCGGTGGACGCCACCTGGATGCTGTTCGGCACCTTATTCTGGCTCATTTTCTACCCTCTGATGCAGTTCGACCTGATGCTGCTGTTCAGCAGCCTGCTGGGCATGCTGGCGCTCTGGAAGGCCGGCCAGAACCAGTCACGCGGGTGGTGGCTGTTAACCCTGGCCTTGGGACTGGGCCTGCTCAGCAAGGGACCGGTGATATTGCTGCACCTGCTGCCGGCTGCGCTGCTTGCCCCCCTGTGGGCGACGTCCTACGAAGCCGGTTGGAGCAGATGGTACCTGAGGCTGCTGATGTGCCTGCTGGGGGGCATCGTCATGGTACTGACCTGGGCCATTCCCGCTGCCATCAGCGGTGGCGAGGCTTACAGAAACGCCATCTTCTGGGGACAAACGGCCCACCGGGTAGTTAATTCCTTTGCCCATAAGCAACCCTGGTGGTGGTATCTGCCCATGCTGCCCGTCATGTTGTTTCCCTGGGCAATCTGGCCACGCTGGTGGCGCACTTTCTCTGCCCGGCCACTGGGGAAGAGCAATTTCCGGAAATACCCGGTATTGCGTTTTCTTGCCAGCTGGATACTGCCTACATTCATTTTGTTCAGCCTGGTCAGCGCCAAACAGATCAAATACCTGCTGCCCATCCTCCCTGCCATTGCCATCCTCATGGCCTGGATGATCAACCAGTATGCGGACAGGAGAAAAACCCGGCGTTTCGATTTTGCCGCGTTCCTGCTGACGGCATGGGGGGTACTGCTGGCGGCCTTGCCATTTCTTCCCCCCCAGGAAAAATTGTACTGGATTCAGAATATCTCCCCCTGGTGGGGAGCCGTGCTGATTCTTCTGGGCATTGCCGCAGGGTTGTGGAAGGCATGGCTGCCGAAACAGGATATCCTCAGAATTGCCACTGCTTCGGTCATCATAAGCTTCTTTTCCCACTTCGCACTGCTGAATGCAGCGGTTGGTTCCTATGATTTGCGGCCCCTGAGCCAGTTGCTCAAACAGCTTCAGGACAAGGGGAGCGATATTGCCTACGTGGGGAAATACCAGGAAGAATTCGGATTTCTCGGCCGCCTGGAAAACCCCGTGCGACAACTGTTCCGTTCTGAAGCCAAAGACTGGGCAGAGGGGCATCCCCAGGCCTACATGGTGGTATACGACAAGAAGCAAAGAATCTCACCGGACCAGGCCCTTTTCAGCCAAGATTATCATGGCCGCAGAAATTCCCTGAAAGTGTTGACCACGGAGAAATACCTGAAAATACACTACTGACCCGGTGACAAGGCATACATCAGACGTTTGCCTTTGGGCAGGCCGGAAAGGCGTTCGAGAAGGTGGCAGTTCTATATAGAAGCGCCTGATATATACTGGCTTATCTTCAATTTCCGATCCCGAGACTTTCATGCCCATCCAAACCATCTGGGTCGATGCCGACGCCTGCCCGGTCGTCATCAAGGAAATTCTTTACCGGGCCGCCAACCGGCGGAAGCTTCCCCTGGTGCTGGTGGCCAACCAGCCCCTGCAGACACCCCCTTCCCGGCACATACGCAGTGTGCAGGTAGCTGCCGGTTTTGACGTGGCGGACAACTATATCGTGCAGCAAAGTCAGGCGGGGGACCTGGTCATCACAGCAGATATCCCTCTCGCCGATGAAATCATTCGCAAGGGCTGCACAGCCCTCAATCCCCGGGGAGAACTCTACACCCGGGAGAACATCCGCCAGCGCCTGAATATGCGCGATTTCATGGAAACCCTACGCAGCAGCGGCATCCAGACCGGTGGCCCGCCGCCCCTGGACCAGCGGGACCGGCAGGCCTTCGCCAACCAGCTTGACCGGCTGTTGCAGAAAAACCAGAGGGAATAAATCGGCTGGCCGGGGCATCCTCCCTAAGATAACCACAGGAGGAGACCCAATGAAACAACCGATTTCCATCAAGGCCGGCCTGCTGCTGGCCGCCAGCGCCTGGCTGTTTTCCGGCGCCCCGGCCCTTGCAGTGAAAGATGCCGGCCACAGCAAGGACTACCGTACATTCCATGCCAATGGTCAGATCGATTTTGGCCGCATAGGCGATTCTTATGATGCCGACCTGAGCATGTATCTGGCCGGCAACCAGTTCATGGTCATGAAGGAATTGATCCAGGATTTCCAGAAACACCACCCCGACATAAAGCGGATCTTCGTGGAAACTATCCCGCCAGGACAGATCCTCAAGGGTCAGCTGCTCAAACAGGGCAGTATCGAAGGCCAGAAGATCGCCATGAATCCCGACCTGTACGCCAGCGTCAACCTGGGACACCTGAAGAAGCTCAAAGCCAAAGGGCGCATGGACAAATACATGATCTACACCCACAACAAGCTGGAACTCATGGTGGCCAGGGGCAACCCCAAAGGCATAAAGGGGCCGAAGGATCTGGCGCGGGACGACCTGGTGCAGTCCCATCCCAATCCCCTGACCGAAGGCATCTTCAAGTTCTACGGCGCGGAAATGCTCAAGGATCTGGGGCTGTATGAAAAAGTAACCGGCAATGCCCAGTGCAAAAGCTGCTGGGCGGTGTCCGGCAAAACCTGGTTCACCCAGCGTCACCACCGGGAAACCCCACAGCGCATCGAGGAAGGCAAGGCCGACGTAGGCATTGTCTGGACAACGGAAATTGCCCATGCCAAAGCCACGGGACGTCACATCGAGGGCGTTCCCATTCCCGCGCCCTACAACAAACAGGACAAGGTTGGCTATGCCATCGGCATGCTCAAGGATGGACGCCAGCCAGGCAATGCTCAGGTATTTCTTGATTATCTTGCATCCGCCAACGCACAGAGTATTTACGCAAAATATGGATTCGTCAGCGCCTCTGCGGATGAACTGGCGCTCAAACCTATTCCTTGACCGATTGTCCTCACTCTGACCCTCTCCCCAGCCCTCCCCCGTTCACGGGGGAGGGAGATTTGGGAAGTTTTTCCATATTAGCGCTGGTGGGACTGAAGTCTGATCTGCCCAGCATATCGGAACTGCAGGCTGTTCAGTCCAGAACCGCGATTTCCATGCGATGGGTGGCCTCGGGATTGTCCGGCGAGGGTCCTTGAGTGAGAACCGCCACGCCGGAGCGGTATCCCTGTTCCCGCAGCCAATCCCGACAGAAGGGCGTCCAGTCGGGATATTCTTTCTCCACATGCACTGGATGCACGCCCCGGGAAAACTGCAGGTTCTGGCAGGTGGCCTGGTCGGTGCTGAAAGCCGTTATCCATACCGGCAGGCGATAGCGGGCAATGTTTCTCGCCGTGCAGCCGGAGCGGGTGGGCACAATAACCGCCAGGGGAGCCAGAGCCGCCACCGCCTGCTGTACACAATGGGAAATCAAGTCCACCGTGACTGTTTTGCCAAACGCACTTTTCTCCAGCTGGCGCACGTCCCTGGGCATACCGGCTTCCGTATCCCTGGCGATACGCGCCAGCATGGCCACGGACTCCACGGGATAGCGCCCCACGGCCGATTCCGCGGAAAGCATGACGGCATCCGTGCCGTCCAGGATGGCATTGGCGACATCCGTGGCTTCGGCACGAGTGGGCAGGCGGTGCACGATCATGGATTCGAGCATCTGGGTTGCCGTAATTACAGGCTTGCCCCGCAGATTGGCCTTGTACATGAGCTCCTTCTGCACCATGGCGATACCGGAGATGGGAATTTCCACGCCCAGATCGCCCCGGGCGATCATGAGGCCATCGGACACATCCAGTATCTTGTCCAGCTCATCGAGAGCGCCCTTGCGTTCGATCTTGGCGATGACAAAAGCTTTGCGCCCCATCTCTTCCATAGCCTCACGCAGATCACTGACATCCCTGGCCGAGGCCACGAAAGACTGGCTCACCGCGTCCACTCCCTGTGAAAGCGCGAATTCCAGGCATTCCCGGTCATGGGGCGTAAAGGCGCTGAAACCCAGATCCACTCCCGGCAGATTCAGCCCCTTGCGCGAAGACAACTCTCCTCCGGCATGCACTTCGCAGAGTACATCCTCGCCCTGAATACTGATCACTTCCAGGGAAATCAGCCCGTCATTGAGAAACAGCCGCGTCCCCGGCTGCACGATGGAAGGCAATTCAGGCAAGGTCACAGACACCCGGTGGGCGTCACCCAGGATCGACTCCGTGGTGAGAATGATGCGGTCTCCCCGGGCCAGCTCCACGGTGTCGCGCATTTCACCAATACGGATCTTGGGTCCTGGAAGATCAGCCATGATGGCAAGGCGCCTGCCAGTGGCCTTGGCCGCCTGGCGCAACAAGCGGATGTTTCTGCCATGGGTATCGAAATCCCCGTGAGAAAAATTCAGGCGCGCCACGTTCATGCCCGCTTCCAGCAGGGCTTGCATGGTTTCCAGAGAATTGGACGCAGGACCAATGGTGGCGACAATACGGGTCTTGTTGGCGGGCGGGTTCACGACTGGTGAGATTCCTGTAGCTTTTGCCGCACAAAATCGATATGCAAGCGCAGGTGGTAAAGCTGATAGGCAAACGACAAGGGCACCACAACGTCGCGCACCTCGCGTTCAAGCTCATCCAGTTTATCAAGATAGACCTGTTTCTCCTGGGTGGATGCCTTGAGGATGTTCCGATCCACTTCCTGCAATTCCTCGTACCAGCGGTAAATACGCGCCCGCATGCGCCAGCGGTACAGAGGCGGCACAACTCTGAACAATGGTAATAACAACCCCAGGAGGGGCAGGATCATGATCTTGGTGCGGTCCAGCAGGGAAGCCGCCCAGAATGGCAGAAAACGCTGCAGGAATGGCGGACCATCCCGGTAAAAGCGTTCCGCTTCCGCGCTCAGGGGGAAGCTGATATGCCGGGGACTGGGAAACTCCCCCTCCCCGCTGAACCAACCAGCATCACGATGCACCTTGTCCAGAACCTGCATCATCAGCGCAACGATGGCCGGGTGCAGATCTTCCTGTATGACCAGTTCCGAGGTTGCTGCCAGCAGATGGATGTCTTTGGACGGGATATTGACCGCCAGATCTTCCGCGCCTTCAGGCAAGGTGAGCTCCACCAGGAAAGGATGCCGCCGCGCATAGGCTGTCGCCCGTTGAATGTTTACCAGCTTGACCTGGGGATCATGGAGCAGGGAAGCCACCCGTTCGCTCTTGGGCGATGCGACAAAAAACGCCACGTCGATACTGCCCTCATGCAGGCGTCGCGCCGCTTCCCCGGAATCCAGGGAAAGCCGCTGCGCACCATCCAGAGGAATCTGATTCTCCTGCAACAGCAATTCCACCAGCGCCCGGGTTCCCGACCCCTCGGGGCCAATGGCCAGGCGCAGACCTTTCAGATCCGTGAGCCTGTCGATGTCCAGATCCGATCTCTGAAACACCCAAAGGGGTTCATAGTACAAACTGCCCAGGCTTTCGAGGCGCGTGCCCACCTGCCCAGGCTTTGCCACGCCCCCCTGTACGAAAGCCATGTCCACCCGGCCTTCCGACAACAGCCGCAGATTATCCACAGAACCATGGGTATCCACGATCTCCAGGGTGATGCCCTGCCTGGCCAGGAGTTTCTGGTAGCGTCGCGCAAACGCATCGTATGCGCCCCCCGGTTCACCGCTGGCCATGAGAATATGGTCTGGTGGAGCAGGTTTTATATACTGGTAAGCCAGCATAAAACCGATCAGCACCAGCAGTACAAGAGGCCCATAGACCGCCAGCAGTTCCTTCCAACCCTGATTAGTTTTCATAGCTCAGCGCCTGCGCTTCTTTATTGAACAGTTTGAAGAGTGCCGCCGCCTTGTCCAGGCTCTCCTGGTACTCCTCATCCAGACGGGAATCCGCCACGATGCCGCCACCGGCATGATACACCGCCCGCCCCCCGCTCAGCTGCAGGGTGCGTATGGCAATACTGGTGTCCATGTTGCCCTGGCTGTCTATCCAGCCGATACTGCCACAGTATATATCCCTGGGCCCGGCTTCCAGTTCCTGGATGATCTCCATGGCCCGCCGTTTGGGCGCCCCGGTTATGGACCCTCCGGGAAAACAGGCGGCCAGCAGGCTCAAGGCGTCTTCCCCGTCAGCCAGCTTGCCCGTCACCGTACTCACCAGATGATGGACCGTGGGATAGGATTCCACTTTGAACAGTTCTGGCACCTGAATGCTTCCCGGCTCACATACCCGCCCCAGATCATTGCGCATGAGGTCCACGATCATCAGGTTTTCCGCCCGATCCTTGGCGCTTTGAGTCAGCGCCCTGGCCAGGATCCGATCCTGTTCCGGGGTGGCGCCCCGGGGCCGCGTGCCCTTGATGGGACGGGTTCGCACCCGGCCTTTGTTCACCCTGAGAAACTGTTCCGGCGAAGAGCTCAGGATGCTGGCGAAAGGCAATTCCAGTAGTGCGCCGTAAGGTGCGGGATTCTGTTCCCGCATGGCGAGATATAACGCGAAAGGGTCACCCTCGAAAGACAGGGAAAAGCGCTGGGCGTAGTTCACCTGGTAGCAGTCACCTTCGCGCAGATAGTGCTGAATACGGCGAAAGGCCCGGGCATAGTCGCCTGGGGACGACTGGGCGCTGATGCCTTTGGCGCCAGGCTGAAAGATGTCAGGGGGGTCGGTCTGGGCGGCGGATTCCAAGGCTTGGACGAGGCCTTTGGGGATTCGACCAAGATCCCCGGAAAGCCAGGACTCGCGGGTTTGCAGATCATGCACCAGCACCCAGTCATAGAGCCCCAGGGCCACCTCGGGAAGCTCCCCCGTTACTGGCTCCAACGTCTGCAGACGGCGCCCCAGATCATAGGAAAAGTAGCCCATAGCGCCACCGCCAAATGGCGGTGGAGCGGTATCTGTTCTGCTTTCCACCAGCAGTTCCCTGACAAGCGGCAACACAGGCTCCCGGCTGTGGCGGATACGTCCATCCCGGTATTCCAGAACCGTTGATCCTCCCTGACAGGTCAGACGCACCCGGGGATCTGCGGACAGAATATGGTAACGCCCGCCCTGGGTCAGATACTCGCCACTGCCACTGTCCAGCCAGCAGGGCCAGGGCAGCCGGCGCAAGACCTGATAGAAACGGGGAATGTCTGGAGGAGCGGACAGCAAACAGGTAGGCATAGGGCGCATTTTACCCTATTGCCCACATCCTTGATGATGAAAGGAAACCACCCCTCAGTCCTCTCTCCCCTCGGGGAGAGGGGACATATGAACCTCCCCAACCCACCCCCGCGTGCGGGGAGGGGAAACTGGGATTACGCTTTCATATCATAAGGAAAAAGCGGCGCCGTCCCTGGCACCAAGGGTGGCTCACTTGTTCAGCAGATTGAAGGCGCGCGTCAGGAACACCGCCATGGCATCTCTCCGCACGGGATCATCCGGGCAGTAGTTGCTGGCGTCGCATCCGGAAGTGATGCCTTCCGTGGCCAGCTGCTCGATCCAGGCAGCAGCCCAGTGATCCTGGGGCACGTCAGCAAACATGGTGCCCGTGGCCGGGGGCGGTGAATAGCCGGACCCATGCTCGGAACGCAGCAGGAATACAGCCATCTGATCCCGGTTGACCGTACCGGAAGGACAATAGTTCCCGCCTCCACAACCCGCAGTGATGCCATCAGCATTCAGGCCCTCGATCCAGGCAGCAGCCCAATGGCTGGCGGGCACATCGGCAAAAACCGTACCCGTAGCCGCAGGCGGCATGTAGTCACTGCCATGGATGCCGCGTTCCAGGAACACCGCCATGGCATCCCGCCGGACATCATCACCCGGGCAATAGTTGCTGGCATCACAGCCGGATGTGATACCGCTGTCCGCCAGCGCCTGTATCCAGGTGTAGGCCCAGTAGCCCAGGGGAACATCCGCAAACAGGGGATCATTGTCCTGGTTGGTTACTGGAAGGTCCTGGATGGTCCGGGTGTCATAGATAGGGTCACTGGAACTGATGGTGAATTGGATGCTGTAAGCCTGGTCACCATCGTCATTGTTGTCCTCGACACCCGTGATGGTGACGGTCTGGGGGGTATTCCAGGTTCCCGGCGTGAACACCAGAGTAGAAGGAGATACCTGTCCTTCCTGGAGATTGCTGGAACTTATCTGTATGGTTACGTCCCCCGTGGGTTCATCCTCCAGCACCACGTCGAAAGTGGCGCTGCCGCCGGCCTCTGTGGTCACCAGGCTGCCATTGGGCGTGATGGCCACGCTGGGGACACGCATGACGAAAGTGGCCATATCCCAGTCCGTGGCGTTTTTCAGCCCGCCCGTGAAGGCGATACGATCCTCCTGAATATGCACCCCGACAGCCATGCTTTCGGTGGTTCCGGTAATCAGCTGCTCCCGCAGCAGGGCCCCTGTATCCGCATCCAGGCGCTCCAGGCGGGCGTGCATGAGGCCGGTGGTTTCATCCGTGACCCTGCCGACCACGATGAGAGTATCGGTGACCGGATCCCAGACCAGGTCATTGGGAACAGCATCGGCACCAGAGGTCAGACCGTCATAGGTTCGGGTCCAGAGACGCACCGCGCCGCCGCTGCCGTCACCGCCGGCCGCGTACTTGATAACCACCCACTGATAGTGATGATTGTCGCCGTTGTCCGTCCCTGTGTTCAGCGCGCCCGCCACATACACATCATTGCTGGCGTCCGTGGTCACCTTGCCCGCCCAATCATACAGGCCATTGCCGTCCAGGGTGTCGGACCACAGGAGGGTAGAGCCGGTGGCGTCGTACTTGCGTACATGCCAGTCCAGGTTATTCTGGGAAATGCCAATCCGCCCTGTGGCAATCAGGTTGCCGGCACTGTCGATAGCCGCCCCAAAGGCCATATCAGGATACAGGTAGGAGGAACTATTGCTGTAATACCGGGGAAAACCGCTGGTCACAGTACCCGAGGCATCGTTCAGGTACATGACCCAGTCATGCTCCCCGCCACCCCATCCATGAAAGGCATCACCGGTGCTGAACACGTTGCCCGCATCATCCACATCCAGGGCGTAAGCCGCATTCCAGGCGCTGCTGCTGGAACCCTCCAGCTTATGATTCCAGTTGACAGTCTGACCATCCGGGGACAGGCTCATGATCCAGAAGGCATTGATGTATTGCGGAGAAGCGGCCCAGCTGCCATCCCACTTGCCTGCCAGCACGACACGGTCGTCCGGATCCACCCGCAAAGCATAAAAACGCTCCCTGGAATCACATTTCTGGGTGTTGCAGTTGGTTCCCTCCACATCCCCGGAATCATACTCCTGGCGCCAAAGCTCATTGCCATCCGGGTCATACTTGAGCACCAGGGCATTGTCATTGTAGGCCGTGCCGGTCTGAGGCGCATCCACGTTCCCCGCGATCACTACATTTCCCTGGCTGTCGAAGGCTACGCCGTAAGCCAGGTCATTCTTGTCATCGCCACCGTTGCTGTCCAGGAGTTGCTGCCAGACATCAATGCCTACGACACCCACACCCTGGGAAAAGGCTAAGGGTGCCGCCGTCAACAACCCTGCCAATATCGCCCATTGCTTTCGTTTCATGATGATTCTCCTCTCATTTTGGGGTTCTTCGTGGGAAATAAACGAAAACCGGAGGAAAAAGAGCTCATCATTTTTTCTTCCGCTGGGAAAACCAGCGAAAAGGGTGTTACGGAGATCGGTTCAAGACAGGTCGTTCACCAGGGACCGAGCCACGGGGGCCGGAATAGAAGGCAGTTCCACCGAGAGTTCCGGATGGTCCATACCTGCAGCAATAGGTGCCCCATTCTTTGCCGCATCCACCATTGCCGGACTGAGCTCAAAACGCAGAAAATGTACGCTGGATGTTTTTTCTTCGGTGCTGCGTTCCAGATCTTCGTTGGCGACAGGATAGACTTTGTCCAGGTCGCCGACCCGCACCCAGGTCTTTTCTTCGACGCCCACAAGGCGGGCGAGCATGCGCTTACGCTCCTCCACGTCCGGGTACTCGATCATGAAGGTGGCTTTCCAGTTGCTGCCGTCTGGAATCAAGGGGTTGTAGGCGTCCAGCTCCTCCTGGATGCCCGCCGCGTCGAAGATCTTTTCGATGCGCAGCATTTCCTGAATCTGGTACTGCATGGTCAGGCGATCCTCGAAATACAGGGCCGCATGATCGTTCAAGCGCACAAGTCGGTTTTTCTTGTGTTCCATGACCCGTTTGCGGAATTCGGGGCGGGCCTGGTCGTATTCCTCCAGGCTCATGAGGTCCTGGCGTGTCAGTTTGTTCATTGCTCTACTCCTGCTGAGATTGTTGGGCTTCAGCCCGACAAGATTCAGATACCGTAAGCCTTGCGCAACAAGCGCAAGGGATGCTCGGCCTCCTGACCATTGTCCAGGGCATGGGCGATATGATGCCCCGCCATGA
>Ga0256832_1000187_pt1 | contig 38768 bp, 33 predicted proteins | sample 134614metaG_FD_190534 | JGI IMG/M metagenome (GOLD analysis project Ga0256832, IMG submission 190534) | Hydrothermal vent microbial communities from Lau Basin, Pacific Ocean - 134-614 | ecosystem: Environmental > Aquatic > Marine > Hydrothermal vents | place: Pacific Ocean: Lau Basin | collected...
CCACCTCCTTTTTTTTTTTTTAAAATAATTCTCATTAGAAGAATGACAATGGATAAATCAACCTTTCAGGTCAATAGATACGTTTCTTCTCCTCTAGCAGGCTCTTCCACAGGTTTACGCTCTCTTTCATTTCCTGTCTGTAAATTTCTTGGATTTTTTTAGTTGAATCCCTGGAGAGCTCTTTATCTGAGCATATCCTTATTTCAGCTACCGCTGGTGTCGTTATAGGCCTTCCTATCTGGCTTACGAGAAAACATGTGCATTCAGAAGCCTCGGGAATCTCCTCATAAACCCGTTTTGCTATCTCATGGGCCTTGAGATTGTAGATCTTTCCAACATGATTTATGGGATTTTTCCCGGACACTGCCTCCATGTTCATGGGTCTCATTGGGGTTATAAGGCCGTTTGCCCTGTTTCCCCTTCCAACCTCGCCATCATCTCCAGACTCGGCCGAGGTTCCAGTTACAGTAAGGTAAATGCTCCCGGATTCTGGTCTGTCTGCGGTATTAACGAAGATGTCAACATTCTCAAACTCCTTTTCAAGTATTTCCCTGGCAAACTGCCCTACCTTCTCCTTTTCGTCCATGTAGTCATGCATGTCTCTTAAGAACCTGTCCACAAAAGCACAGGCAACGGTGAGGGACACCTCTCCCTTTGCCCTTCTTACACCCATAATCTTTACGTCTTGACCAGTTGCAGGATTTTCTTTTTTGAAATTTTTGGAGTTAAGAAGCCTTTCTGTCTCGTAAACGGCCCGTTCAAGGGGAGTCAGGGGATAGAAGCCGATTCCGCAAGATGTATCGTTTGCCAGGGGAATCTCCCCCTCTCTTGCCTGCCTTAAAAAGAGCTCCACAAGCTCCTGGGAGCCAGGCCTTATGATGACGTCAATCTCTATATCCCTGTCAGGATCAAGGGCGTGAAAGTTATCACGGAACCATTTTTTTGTGGTCTCAATTGCAATCTCCTTTACAGGCACTACGTGTCCCTTAAAGGAAGTGGTTGCACGCCCGGCAAGAATAAGACGTATGGGCTCCTTGATTTTGCCCCCTCCAAATGATGGCTCTGAAGTGCCGGCAACCAGAAGGCCCTTGTCAACATTGTGATGGAGGATCAGCCCAAAGTGTTCATAGTAGTAGCGGCAAAGGCCTCTGCTGAACTCCTCTGCCACTGCATCGCAAATTGTATCCGGATGTCCTGTGCCCTTTCTCTCGACTACTTCAAAAGGAAGAAGGGAAGTCTTTTTCGAGGTGACGGTTATAACTGGAAGTCCACTCATGATTTCCCTCCTTTTTACATTGCCCACAGGAAAACTGAAAAGGTCTCGAAAGGGTTTTGGTAATTTTGGAATAATATAAGCATCATTTGTTTGTGTGCAATTAAATGGAGGTTTTAAGAAGAGTTGAATTTTCCTCACATTTGTCTTAATAACTTGGGCCTTGGGCAAGCAAAAAAGGATTGCCGTGGCAGATTTTACAAGGGATTTGGGGAATAAAAGGATTGATACCTGAGTGATGAACAATTCCCATGGTCAGAATACCAGATTTCATATAAGGGATTGTGCCCTGGTTAGATTAAGCACTGGGCTTAGGGTTCAGACCCTCAGGGAGTTCAGGGACGCCCTTGAGAGGGTCCCGGCTGCAAGTGTATATCACCACTTCTGGGGCCGTTTTCTGCAGCCACAGTTTGACGAGCCCGAGTACAATAACGATTTTGCAGCCTGGGCCTACCGAGGCCTTCACGAGAAGGCCCTGGCCGAAAGATTGAGCGTCATCGACCCCACTGAATATGAAGATATAGAGGGGGTACGCCTTGAGCTCCTTGAACGGGTGGAGGACTATCTCTACGAAAACGAATCAGTAATATGGGCCAAGACAGACGAGCAGTTCTACTTTGTGCAAAGTCAGCTTGTGGTCCTTGATACTGGAAAATGCATGGTCCACCCAAGGGAGCTTGTAACGAACCTGAAGGAGATGTCCCTTGGCTCCATCTTTTACCACTTTATCGATGCAAGGCGCAGGACTCAGCAAAAGACAGACGATTTTAGTATCTGGCTCGAGGCCTTTGGGCCGAAATACAATGGCCTGATAACCGTCTTCAGGTCAACAGACCCATACTTCAGCTCTCTCAAGGCCATTCGTGAAAAACTCGTCCGGGAGTGTGAGAAATTTTTCCATGACTAGGAAGGAGATGGATCTTCTCGAAAGATACAGTGAGATTGCAGGCAGAGAGGTGGTTGACCATCTGCGTCAGTTGTCTTCCCAGCTTAAGGGCATGCGGGTAGTTCACGTAAACTCCACGAGACAGGGAGGTGGGGTGGCTGAGCTTCTTGCCAAGATTGTTCCAATGATGAACGCCCTTGGTATTGATACCAGCTGGGAGGTTATAGAGGGCACGCCCTCCTTTTTTGAATGCACAAAGGGCTTTCACAATGCCATCCAGGGAAACACTGTTGTGCTTAGTGATGAGGCCTTTCAGGAGTATCTGCGGGTAAACGCCCAAAACGCTGAGAAACTAAGGGACAAGCTAAGGGATGCCGATTTTGTGTTCATACATGATCCCCAGCCTGCAGCGCTTCTTGAAAACATTGCTGACAGGAGGGGCAAGTGGGTCTGGAGGTGTCACATTGACTGCAGCCGTCCCTACCGGCCTGTATGGAAATTTTTAAGGAGAATAGTTTGCGATTACGACGCCAGTATCTTTTCCACTGCCCAGTTCGTTCAGCCCCTTCCTCATCCCCAGTACATAATTGCGCCAAGTATCGATCCTTTGAGCGAAAAAAACATGGAGCTTCCAAAAGATGAGGTAGAAGGGGTGAGGGAGCGCTTTGGCCTTGATCCTGACCTGCCGATAATCCTTCAGGTCTCCCGTTATGACAGGTTCAAGGACCCCCTTGGGGTTATTGCCGCCTACAGGATTGCAAGAAAAATCGTTCCTATGCAGCTTGTTCTCGCAGGTGGTGGGGCCTCTGACGACCCTGAGGGGGAAATCGTGCTAAAGGAGGTTCAGAAGGCAGCAGAGGGGGACCCATACATACACGTGCTTGTCCTGCCGCCAGATGCCCACAGGATAATAAACGCCCTTCAACGTGCAGCGGACATCGTGCTCCAAAAATCCATCAGGGAGGGCTTTGGTCTTACGGTTACAGAGGCCATGTGGAAATCAAAGCCGGTAATTGGCGGAGATACCGGCGGCATAAGGCTTCAGGTAATTGACCATTACACAGGTTTCAGGGTGAGAAGCCCGGAAGGAGCAGCCCTTAGAATAAGGTATCTGCTCCACAACCAAGAAAAGAGAATGGAGATGGGGCAAAGGGCAAAACGGTTTGTCAGGGAAAACTTCCTTTTGACCCGCCACCTGAGGGAGTATCTGGCCCTTATGATAGCCATCTTCCACGGCCTTGAAGACAGGATCGATCTTACCAGACCTTGAAAATACTTAAGGAGAAAGAAAAAGTGGAGGCCTTCTGGCAAAAGGTTGCCAAGGGTCGAGTAAGAAGGCTTCTCATGCTCGACTACGATGGGACCCTTTCACCCTTTGTGGCAGAAAGGCTCAAGGCCTATCCCTATCCGGGCCTTCCTGGGATCCTTGAAAGGATACTTGATAGCAGCAAGAACCGGGTGGTCATCATATCTGGAAGAAATGCACTGGAGGTAAAGGAGCTCCTGGGCCTTAACGTGCCTGTTGAGATATGGGGAGGACACGGAATGGAAAGGCTGCTTCCCTCTGGCCGTCTCGTACAGGTCCCGGTTTCCAGGGAGTCTGAGAAGGTGTTTCACCAGGTGGAGGAGTGGGCAGACCATGAGGGCTTAAGCCGTAGCCTTGAGGAAAAACACGGCTCCATGGCCTTTCACGTAAGGGGAATGGGGAAGAGCCGTGCAGCCAGGCTCCTTGAAGAGGCAACGGAATTTTTTAAAGAGGTCTCCTCCGGTTCAGACTTAAAAGTAAATGCCTTTGACGGCGGGGTTGAACTAAGGACCAGGGGTGTGGACAAGGGCAGGGTGGTAAGAGAGCTCCTTGAGGATTTTGATAAAAACTGTGCCTGTTCCTATTATGGGGACGACCTTACGGATGAAGACGCCTTTTCTGCCCTTGATGGATCAGGGGTGTCCTTTCTTGTGAGAAAAAAATTCAGACAAACAAATGCGGACGTGTGGATAATCCCGCCTGATGAGTTGAAAGAGTGCCTGGCTAGATATATCCTTTAACCAGGATGGATAATCACGAGGCCAATCAAAGAAGACTCATTGCCGTATCCAACCGGCTTCCCATAAAGATTGTTCAAACCGGCTCTGGCCCAAAGGTTCTTCCTGGAGCAGGTGGTCTGGTCACCGCCCTCGCCCCTGTCTTGCGGGACAGGGGAGGGCTATGGATAGGCTGGTCAGGCTCGGAGTTTGACCCTTTCCACTTAGAGCTTTTAAAGGAGGCCTCCCAAAAGACCGGCTACGGCCTTATTCCAGTTCCTTTGGACAGGGAGGATATCGACTCCTACTACTACGGATTTTCAAACGAGATTATCTGGCCCCTTTTCCATGACCTGCAGAGCAGATGCCGTTTCAAACCAAGATATTGGTACAGATACCTTGAGGTAAACAGGAAGTTTGCCGAGTGCATAAGGGCCAATGCCTCGTCCAACGACTATATCTGGGTCCACGACTATCATCTCATGCATGCAGCCTTTTTCATGCGTGGCCTGGGTATGGGCCAGCCCAAGGGGTTTTTCCTGCACATACCCTTTCCACCTGTTGATATTTTCATGAAGCTTCCCTGGAGGAGGGATGTCCTTGAGGCCCTTCTCCACTTCGATCTCCTTGGTTTCCAGACCATGCGGGACAAGAGAAACTTCCTGAACTGCCTCTCCATGCTCATTCCAGAGGTCAGGCTGCGAAGGAGGGGAGCCATCTCCGACGTGAGGTTTGACGGAAGGGTAGTAAGGGTCGGGGCCTTTCCCATAGGCATAGATTACAAGTCCTTTGCCAGGGACAGCGCCTCAAAGGAAGTGGCCGAGGCCGCATGGTATCTCCATGAGGCCTTGCCAGACAGGCAGATAATTCTGGGAGTAGACAGGCTGGACTATACCAAGGGAATTCCGGAAAGACTCTACTCCTTTTCTGACGCACTTGAGAGGTTCCCGGAACTCAGGCAGAGGGTGAGTTTTGTGCAGGTTGTAGTGCCAAGCCGGGCCGAGGTGCCGGAGTATCAGGAGCTTAAGAGGGAAATCGAAAGGATAGTGGGGGAGGTGAATGGCCGTTTTACCCAGTCTGGCTGGGTTCCAATTCACTATCTTTACAGGAGTCTTGACAGGACTCAGCTTCTTGCATACTACCGTCTGGCTGAGATCGCCCTTGTAACTCCATTAAAGGACGGAATGAATCTGGTGTGCAAGGAATACTGTGCATGTAACCTTGAAGAGAAGGGTGTGCTCATACTGAGCGAGTTTGCAGGCGCGGCAGCCCAGCTCCACCGGGGCGCACTCATGGTCAATCCCTATGACATTGAAGGGGTTTCCAAGGCCATCTTTTCCGCATTTTCCATGCCTGATGAGGAAAGGGCAAGGAGGATGAAGATCCTCAGACGCGCAGTCAGGAGAAGGGATATCTTCTGGTGGGTAAACACCTTTTTAAAGGCGGCCTTTGCACGAAACCTGGATGCCTTTCCAAGGGAGATGGCCGAAGAATACGTTCCTCAGAATTAGCTCATCAATTTTGGCATTCGAAATTACTTAACCCTTCCAGTTTTTCATCCCCTAGGCCGATAAAAATAAAACAGGAATCACAAAAATCATGGCTGGTAAGCCTGTATTCAAGGTCTGATCTTGCCAGAAAGGGAGATTTAAAATGGAAACGGGAGTCCTTATGGAAGGTAATCTTGCCAGAGTGCCAACCTTTGAGGCCAGGGAGGAAATACTTGAGAGACTGTCGCCCTATCTTTCAGAGCTTAGGTACAAAAGGGGTCAGGAGATAGACATAAGGTCCCACGATAGCAGCCTTTACTATGTCCTTGAAGGCAAGGTGGAGGTTTCCTACGAGGAACAGGGGACAAGGATTATCGTAGCCATCATCGGCCAAGGGGAGTTTTTTGGAGAGGTCGGATTCATTGATGGCATAACCAGGGTAAGGAACATCAAGGCCAGCAGGGATTCCGTTCTCCTGAGGCTTTCCAGGGGCAAGTTTAAAAGGCTGAAAGTTGAGGATCCGCATCTTTTCGGGGACGTTGTACACCTTATAAGCCTTTCCATCTGCAAGAAATTTCGTCAGGTAATAGGGGAGTCAAGGCCGCTAAACAGCTATTCTGCCTTTCTTACAAGTGGAAGGGTTCCCCTGTTCAGGGAACTAAAGGCAGTGCCGGATAATGTTTTTAGAGGCCGCCTGTGGAGAAAGGTCAGCGAAGAGGTGGAGTCATTCAAGGCAGAAATGTACCACATTGCCAACGAGATCCAGGCATGTCCAGAAGGTGAGCTCTTTGACAGGTGTTATCCCAAGGTCAAGGAACTCATAGACCACTTTGACTCCTACATTGAGGCCCTTTCAAGGAAAGAGAAGGAAGACTCAGAGACAATGGAGTATGTATGGGGTTTTATCTTCAAGGAGATTTTCCCATACTTTATGAGGAGCCGATTTGCCCAGCGTGCCTATTTCAAGCCAAAGGGGTATGCAGGGGATTTTCTCATGATGGAGGCCATCTACAGGAATGAACCTGACGGAGATGGGGCCCTGGGGCTTCTCGTGGACAGGTACTGTCTTGATACGCCTCCTGCCAGGGCCGTCCGGGAAAGGAGAAGGCTCCTTTCAGACATCATTGAAGAGGAGGTGGAAAGACGTATTTCCAGGGGGTTAAAGGCTGGCGAAAGGGTGAGGATAATGAACCTTGCTTGCGGTTCAAACAGGGAGCTTTTTGACTTTCTAAAAAGGAGCGCAAGGACGGACGCCATTGAGGCCCTATGCATTGATGCGGACAAGGACGCATTAAAGTACACGAAGGAAAAGGTGGATACATTCCGTCATGACGCCTCTATTAGCCTGATGCAGGAAAATGTGATAAAATGGTCTTTAGGCAGGTCAAAACATGATTTTTCAAGGCAGGATATCATCTATTCTGCAGGCCTTACAGACTATCTGGATGAGCGCCTTTTTACTGCCCTTGTGAAAAAGGCCCACAGCTTCTTAAGACCGGGTGGAGTTTTGATACTAAGCAATTTTTCTGTAAATAACCCCAACAAGGCATGGATGGACCACATTTTGCAGTGGAAACTCATACACAGAAGTGACCAGGATCTTAAACGCCTCTTTAGGGCCGGCGGTTTTGGCAAAGGTGTCAAAGTCTTTCACGAGCGTGAGGGAGTAAACCTCTTTGCCATTGGCAGAAAGGAGGCATAGTTTCCGGGAGTATCCCGACACTTGAAGAACCATTCGAGGCTAAAAAAGGAATTTCAGGATGATCTTTTCCCTGTCTTCAAAAAGACGGTGGCCCTTGGTCTGATCCTGATTATTGTCCTTGTTCCTGCCTTTTCCTGGGTAGATTACTTCTACTATCCCCAGTTTTTTCACAGGTTTCTCTACTTCCGCTTGATAGCGGCCTCTGTGGCGGCCTTTCTATTCTATCTAAATCTCAGGGCAAAGAGCTTTCGTGCATCAAAGCTTATTGGGATACTTGGTTACTACGTGGTAGGCTTTTCCATCATCTTGATGATCAGGGATGTAAATGGCTTTGGCACCCCTTACTATGCAGGACTCTTAATGGTGTTCATTGGTTTTATTGCCATATTGCCCCTGGATGTCTTAAGTCACCTTTTCCACGTACTTGTCCTTTATTCCTTATACGTTGCCGTGGTGTTCATGTCTGGACAGAGGCGGATACCGCCGCTTTTCTGGGTGAATAACGTCTTTCTCCTTTCGTCCCTGACCATCTTGCTGACTGCTTCGGCCTTCAATTACAAGAAGCGCTTTGAAGAGTTTGTTGGAAGAAAGAGGCTCATGAAGGCAGAGGAATGCCTGAGGAACTATGCAGAAAGGCTTAAGCAGAATGCCAGGGAATCTGAGTCAAAATATGTGACAGTGGTGAACAATGCCAGGGAAGGGATACTCATATTGCGGGATGAAGGCATAAGTTTCTGTAATCCAAAGGCCAGGGATATCCTCAAGGAAATTGGTGCGCTGGAAAATGGAGAACCCTCCCTCATGGCCCTTCCCCGGCAGATGAGGGAGGAGATCGAAAGGGCCTATAAAAGGGCGGTTAAAGAGGGAAGGGGCACTGTAAACCAGGAGCTCAGGCTTGTGGAGGAAGGCCTTCCCAGGAAATGGTTTGAGTACACAACGGTTCCGGTGGAGCTTGGGGAATCAAGGGCATGCGTGCTGTTTTTAGGGGATATTACGGCCCGCAAACAGATGGAAAACGAGCTGATCCAGTCCCAGAAGATGGAGGCCATAGGTGTAATGGCAGGAGGAGTGGCCCATGATCTCAACAACGTCTTCCAGATAGTGTCTGGATACGTACAGATGGGCCTTGAGGTTGCAGAAAAGGATTCGCGTCTTAACTATTTCTTGAAACAGATAGAGAAAACCGTCAGCAGGGCCTCCATGGTTGCCAGGCAGCTACTTATCTTTGCCAGAAAGGATGAGAGCAATAAGGAAGTGCTGGATGTCAATTCCCAGATAGTATCCCTCACAAAGCTCCTTCACAGGGTCATCCCAAAGATGATCACCATTGATCTCAGGCTTTCAGCAGATGCCGGCCACGTTTTTGCAGACCCAGTAAAGCTTGAGCAGGTGCTCTTGAATCTCTGCATAAATGCCCGCGATGCCATGCCCGAAGGGGGGAGGCTTGAGATTTCCACCTGCCGCACCCAGAGCCTGCCGGAAGATTTGACGGAAATCAAGGCAGGGGAAACGGCAGAATACGTCCGCATAAAGGTCTCAGATTCCGGTTGCGGCATACCAGCAAGTATCAAGGAAAGGATATTTGATCCGTTTTTTACCACAAAGGAAAAGGGCAAGGGTACGGGGCTTGGCCTTTCTATAGTTTACGGCATTGTCAAGGATCATGACGGTTTCATTACATGTGACAGCAAAGAGGGTGAAGGAACGGAGTTTTCAGTCTATTTGCCCGTTTGCAAGGAGAAGGAAGAGACAAAGCCAGAAGAGTCCCGAGAGGAAGAAATAGAGCAGACCAGAAACGAAACCATATTGCTGGTGGATGATGAGGAGCAGATAAGGGACATTGGCATAAACATGCTCGGTAAGGCGGGCTACAGGGTTACGGCAGTTGAGAGCGCCGAGGCTGCCCTTGAATACATGGAAAAGCATCACTTGCAAGTGGATCTCATTCTTCTTGATCTTAACATGCCGGGCATGGGAGGATTCAGGTTTCTTGAAGAGCTAAACCGCCGTTTTCCCGGCCACGGCATCAATATCATAATATGCACGGGTTATTTTGAAAAAGATGAGCTTTCAAGGGTCAGGGATCTGGGGGTGGATCGTGTTATAAATAAGCCATTTAAATTTTCCGATATCATGCCAATCATAAGGTCTGTGCTGTCCTCCTGATTTGACCAGATGGCCTTTTAAGACAGATCAAGCAATTTTTTTAGTTGGCGCCTTAAAAATAATCCTTTTAAACCAGTGGAATGTTAAGCCCCTTATTTTTTGCGCCCTTTCAAATCAATATTGCAAGCTTTTCCGAGAAAATCAAAAAAAAATTCAAAAAAAATGGATAAAAGTATGAGTATTTGTTAACAAATTCCTTTTGACATATATCAATATTGGGGGTAAAAGCTAGTGAATGATTGTTCATAATTATGGGAGGGGCATTTTTTCTTGGCCCTTAAAAAACATTTAGTTATACCGCTGTTAAAAGGGGAATTTTCAGCGGTTTGGCAAAAAAGGATGTGGATGGTTAGGGAACTATGGAAAAACAAAAGGGAGTTACTACGGTTTTCAGGTCAGGGTTTGGTTTGGTTTGGTTCGCTATTCTCCTGATGTTCTTTGCCAGTTCTGTCTTTGCCGAGATAGATCTGCCCTACGGCACCTTGAACATCAGCAGTAGGACCCAGTATCAGGTCAAGTGGTCAACACCCCCGGACAAGTTCATGGTGCCCAATGACTCCAGCGACCAGGATTTTGAGGAACAGGTCGGGGTCAACTGGGACTGGCGTGAAAAGGGTGTGAGTTTCAACTTTCTGGGCAGGTACAGGAAGGACCTTGACGGAACACCTGAGGGTTCGATCTTTCAGGATTACATCGATGCCTGCGGTGACAACAGGCAACAGGCCATGGTCTATTACGGATACCTGGAATTCACAGAGCTGATTCCCGATTATGATATACGCGTTGGCCGTCAGTATGTCTTCGGGGTTGACCAGAACATACAGCTTGACGGACTTTGGCTTCGGGGTGACAGGCCCTTTGGCCTTAACTGGTTTAGCTTTGAGGCCTTTGGAGGCATGCCTTCCCAGCCGTTTGCCAACCTTAGAAAGGATGGCATTGGAGGACTCAACCTCGAGTTCTATCCCATGAAGGACCTGGTTCTCCACGTGGATTCCACCTTTTACAAGGAAAATTCATGGGAGCTGCAAGCAGATTGGCGCCCCTACGAAAATCTGCGCATGGACGCTCATGGTGCCTTCATAAACAACCATGCACGTTATGCATTCTTTAATGCGGTAGGAGATATAGAAAAGACCGGAACTACCATAGGTTTCAAATACTATAGAAATTTCGAGATCAAGTATGACTCCGAATTCATCTTTGATTGGCAATCTCCAGAGAATGATTTGGGCAAGGACATCAAACGGTTTTACCTGGCAAGGGAGCGGGCCTATAACCAATTCGATATCTCCCTGAGCCAGGCAATACCCACCCAGGAGGGCCTGGCCTTCTTCTCGCGAGTAAGCATAAGAAAGCTCGATTCAAGTGACGATGAAGACCTTTACACCACAGATTTCGTTAGCTTCACAGCAGGAATCAACATAAACGAATGGCTGAATTTCGAGGGCTTCCACCTTTCTGCAGGTATAACTAAGTGGTGGGAAAACAGGGACACCTATTACGAGGCAAAGTCCATTTCTGTCTTTGCAAATATTCGCCAGGAACTCTTTGACAGGTGGGAGATCTCCGGTGGTTACTACTTCAAGACCGAGGACGTAAACAGCCTCATAGAGAACGAGGCCGCGAACAACTACTACGGGGCCGTCCGGTACCGCATGGATGAGAACAAGTGGGCCGAGCTAAAATACGAATATGAGCGTGACGATTACTACAAGGAATTTGGCGTCAGTGACATAAACAGCCTTACGGCAACTGTTTATGTGAAATTCTAAGGTAATGAACATCTTTTCAGGGGATAAGGATATGAAGAGGATAAATTCACTCACCATGATATTGGCCATTATGGCCATTGTAGGTTTTGCCATTTCCGGGTGCAAGAAGGAGGAAGGCGGGCTGAAGTTTAACCATCAGCTTCATGTGGTGGATAACGAGATGAAATGCTCAGACTGCCACAGCGCCGGCAAGGATGGCAAGATGGAAAACCCGGATATGGACAAATGCTCAGAGTGCCACGACATAGACGTTGATCATCCCTCGGATGACTGCCTTATGTGCCATACACTAAAGAGCTCCATGAACGATTACTCTGTTGAAGAGTCTGTTCCGGAAAAGCCCAAGGGTTACGTTGACCTCGTATTCACCCACGAGGCCCACGAAGACGTGGAGTGCAACACGTGTCACAAGGGGATAGACAAACAAGAGAGCCTTTCTGAGTTGGAGTGGCCTGACATGTTCACCTGTAAAAAGTGCCATAACGGCGAGGAGGCACCTATTGACTGCGAAGTCTGTCACACCAAGGTCAGGAAGGAAATCCCGCCTGAGAGCCACCACGGTGATTGGGCAATGCAGCATGGGCCTGCCAGCCGTTTCGATAAGTCCTGCGAGTTTTGCCACGACAATCCAAAAAGGTTCTGCAATGACTGTCACCAGACCCAGAAACCCAAGGATCATATATTCAACTGGAAGACCACTCAGCACGGACAGGATGCAACCCATGATCGCAGGCTATGTGCGGTTTGTCATCCGGCATCCTACTGCTCTGACTGTCACCGCAGCCAGAAGCCCGTTTCCCATTCGAGGGGAGACTGGATGGCCTATACAAGGGAAAACGGACATGCAGAGGCAGCAAAACGCAACTTCCGTAGCTGTAACGTGTGCCATACCACTTCCGAGTGCAGGGAGTGTCATCAGAACGTAATTCTGAGAAAATAAGTGGGGAACAGTCGCCTTTTTCCGCCGGATGGGGGCGATAGGGAATGTTTTGTGTAAAAGGTTCAAAAATTTTAGGAGGTTTAGGAATGATTCGGAAACCGGCTAAGACCGCCACTTTGATGTGGACCCTTTTAGTTGGGTTGTTGCTGGCGCCACAGGTGGCCTTTTCCCATCCCGCAGTTCAACTGCTGGATAGAAACGGCAACCCAATTATTAACCAGCTAAATTCCAGCGACACCATTACGGCTGCAAATGGCTCTGTCTATAAGGCAGGCCCGGCCTATAGCCCCAGGCAGACGTGTGGAAAATGCCATGATTACGATGCTGTTACCAAGGCTTATCATTTTAGGGAAGGCGTTGGTAGAAATGGGGAGATAATTAACGATCACTGGTCAGATATGGAAAATGATGGAACCCTCTATAAGTACCTTGCCAATGCCTACGGGCATCTTTTGAGTCCAGGGCAGCTCGGTGCATGGTGACCTCCCTCTTACCGCCAGGTGGCGGCTAAGAGCGAAAGAGGAAGCCTGAAGGACCCGTTTACCACTGAAGGAAAACCCTACTTCTTTGATCAGGGTATGATGGACCAGATGGGCGTCTGCTACTCCTGTCATCCAGGTGGCGGCCCTGCAGAAGGAATTGTTCAATCAGATGGGACCGTTACCCCTTTTGATGATCCATCTCTTACCCCTGTTCATAGCTATGACCGGGATTTTTATTCATACGGCCCCAATACCATTACCCAGGCCCTTCTAAGCCCTGGCACAATCTCTCAGACCATGAGTGCACTGGGTGACCCAAAAAGGGTGGACTGGAACAAGTCTGGTGTCATGGAGGCAGACTGTCTTCTCTGTCACATAGACCCTGAAAATCCGTATGCGCTTCATGCTGCAGATGGTCTTAGGGCCCAAGCATTCAGGCCAAGACTCATGATCTTTGCCGAAAGGCAAAATGGTTCTGTAACAAAAATATCACTTGGCATGCCGCTCACAGATGGCCTGGCCAATCAGTCAGTGCTCAATTACACGGATCCTGCCCAGAGAATGGGCAGGCCGACGGCCATGATGGCACTTGCAAAGCTTCCTGCAAAAAATGTAGGCGAGATGATGAAGATGTGGACTGATGGCCTCAAGCAGATGGAGGCGAACGGTTTAAGTCTTCCCTATGCCATATATGGTGAAAATGTACAGAAGATATGGGGCGCGCAGGGAATAAAACCGGAATATTGTGCAAATCCCAATGGGCCAGCAGATGAAATGCAAAGGCTCATGGCTTCCAGAAATGCCCTCAATTCAATGTTCCAGGGCTTTTTGAGCTATCTTAAAAATAATGGTCTTGTTCCACCTGAAACCACCATGGAACAGATGATGGCCATGTTTTTCAACGATTTCATCTTTGCCTATCAGATAAAGGACCAGATGGGTAATTTGCTACCTATTCCCATTGCACTCAGGGCATACGAGAGAGGCAAATTCTATACGAATTGGGACAGTCCGGACGCATCTGTAAGGGACTATGTTCGTGCTCCTCTCATTGAAGGGGACAAAGACGGTATTCCGTACTCTGGAATGGTAGGTATTGGCTGGGGTGCTACCATGTTTGCCATCCAGAAGTATATGCAGGGAGATTCAACCTATATGAAGCCAAACGGCCAGCCAGATGTGGCAAAGGTCATGACTGACCTACAAAACGGCGTTATTCCTCCAAATGCAGTAATGCCAACACTCCACAACTATCTGCCAAACTTCTTTTATGTAATGCCTACAGCACAGCTCATGGGTCTTGATTTCAATCAAGATGGAGCACCCATTTCATATGTTCAGTTAGTGAAGAGCGGTGACGAGTGGCAGGCCAAGGTGTACTGGAATGTGGCAGATCTTGGTGACGGCTCCATCCACATGGAGATGTTTGGTGGTCAGGAGGATATTAACTCATACAAGTGGGTCAAGATCTGCGGACAGTGTCACGTTATGACACAGGACCACGGAAACAGCGAGTGGACACGTGCAAGGCTGTACAATCTCGGTATGCCTGCCGACTGGGTCAAAAACGGCCATTTTGTTAACTGGACAGACAATGAAGAGGCACCGGGATTTGATGTTCACATGTCCAGGAAGAAGATGGGGTGTGGCTCCTGTCACCTGAGGGAAGTTGGCAACCTGGAAGACAAGCATAATTTCCGCAAGGGCACAGACACGGCTCACATGGTGAGAAACGATCTTGACAACAATCCCAAGCCAAAGACTTGCGAAAGTTGTCATGTGGGCGGTCAGGATCCAGAGGCGCCAAATCCCACCTCTGCCCACGAGGAGAAATTTGGGGAAAGCGCTGGCCGGCACCTTGCCGAAATAGCATGTCAGACTTGCCATGTGCCCTACAGAAAGACGTGGCGCTTCAGGATGTTCGATGACACCTTGGGCTACTATGGCAACTTTGATAACCGCTTTGGATACAACATCCTTCCAGGAGGAGACGGCAGCATGATGGCCTTTCCTGGCCCCTATGCCCTCTCGCCTGTTTACGGCACCTCTCCTGGCTACGGCATACCTCACTTCCATATGGTTTCCCATCATATGGATGCTGACGGAAGTGGTGTAGTGCCCATGGATTTCGTTTCCCAGATGGTTGATTATTTCAATTTCAACGGATCGTCAGATCCTGGGCAGATTGTAAACGGCATGCCTACCAATTTCTCCTTTGACTTCTGGAAGTATTTCTACCAGGTAAGTCTCATGCAGTATCAGCAGATGGGCGTGCCCTTGAGCTTTGATCCAAATTACGATCACGAGGTATTTCCGCCGCTTTACTGGGCAAATGGGACAAATGGCTATCCGCAGATAGTCATTGGCAACCCCATTACCATCATGACATGGGTTGATGTCAATCCTCAGCCCGACCACGACATGAGCGACATAGCCTACGGCGGAGCCAAGGTTCTTTATCTCAAGGAGATAAATGCTGCCATAAGGTCCTTTTTCCCGCCTGTACAGCTGGGCAAGGTGGATCCCATGACGCTTGCCATGATTCCGCCAAACGACCCCACTTTTGCCAAGAATCCCTATGTGGGCAAGATCGTGCTCAAGGATAGCGGGTACGTAATCTTTGACCACACTGGCGATATGTATCCCGATCTTTGGTGGCCAGAGGATGTAAAGGCTATGCAGCAGGCCCTTATCAAGGTACTTAAGGCGGAAGGAGAAACAAACCCAATGCCTGTAATATTCATTGCAGCCCACTATTTCTCCGACTCCCATGGTGTGCAGCCTGCTGAAAAGGCACTTGGAGCAAAGAGCTGTTACGACTGCCATGGCGATTATAAAAAGGATCCTGGCGCGCACAGGGTAACCGACAGGGTAGTGGTTTACGGGCCCTGGGCACCTCCATTCTTTACTGAGGAAAACAGGCTCCTGAGGTATGCCCCTGACGAGGTTCCTGCCGATGCGCCAATCTGGATGAAGAGGGCAGGTATGGTGCTTAACAATCCAAACGGTCTTTTCGTTGTGGATGGAGAGGTTGCCTACATAGAACCTATCCAGGCAAATGGGCTGTCTGTTCTTGGTGCCAAAGAGGAAGATATCCTTCATCTTAGCAAGCACCATGCAGAGGAACTCTTCTACATGGTTGCAGAAGGAACCGTTAAGGGTGAAGAGATAGAAGAGATCGACCCAGGCAAGCTCACTCCTGAGGAGCGTGAAACAACCTATGTGAGACAGGTTGTTAACAGTCCGTGGAATCAGAAGCTCTACTTCTACATCCCACAGCAGTTAAAGCCTGAGATAGCAGAATGCGGCTTCCAGCCAACCCAGGAACCACTCTATCTTGAGGGCGAGGGAATGGCAGAAGGCTACGTCCTAAAGCTTGGCTTTAATGAAGATGTAAGCGAATCCATGATCATCAAACTGCCTTATAACGGAGCAAACCCGGTGATAGTTACCAAGACCGCTGGCAGGAGCAGTTTTGTCAGGGATAAGAACGCACATATCCTTGATCAGACTGGCGGTTACGTCACGGTAAAGGTCAACCATGCAGGGGAATTTGCTGCCATAAACAGCCAGTTCCTCCTTGGTCCTAACGGGGAGCAGTGGCAGCCATTCCTCAAGGACTAGACGGTCCAGCTCGTTAGCTAAAAGGTAATAACAAAGGGCGGGATAAATTCCCGCCCTTTTATTTTCTATTGCTGTAAATGTAGGACAAAGTTTGATGAACTACCCTATTTCTTCTTCGCAGACAGATACTCCACCAGGAATCCTATTTCCTCATGGTCAATTTCCGCTCCGTGTCTTTTCATGCGCTCTATTATGTCTTGCCATTCTGCCTTGCTTCTCTTGTATGCGTAAATTCTCTTTGTTGAATGGCATTTGGTGCATTTTTTATTAATGATTCGGGTTCCCTTGTCTGTGCCTGAACACGCCGTAAAGAGCGCAGTAAAGGCAAACATAAAGAATGCGGCCACAGTCCATAAAAAAGAGGCATTTGTCTTTTTTCCGTGTATCATTACAAGCTTCTCCTGTTTGGGATGTTAAAGATCTTGATCGGTTTAAAGTTGTGTCCTTGTGGTTAGGATTGTATTTTTTATTTTAATTATACACTTCATTTTTTCTGAAACGGTGTAGGAGGATTCATACATGAAATTTTTTGAGGAATGGCATCTTCTTGGCTGGTATGAGAGGTTTGAAAAGATTGTCTGTATCATTTTGTCCCTAATGGTGGCACTTGTCATACTTTGCGCACTTTACAAGCTGGGTTTTCACCTGTTTCATCTCCTTGTAACCCATGGCGTTGACCCCTTGGATCACAAGGCATTTAAGGCCATTTTTGGAATGATCATGATACTCCTTATAGCGCTTGAGTTTAAACACTCCATAGTAAAGGTTATAGAGAAGGATCAAGGCATTGTTCAGGTGAAAACCGTCCTGCTCATAGCCATTCTTGCCATAAGCAGGAAGATGATCATCCTTGATACTAAGGCCATGTCGCCCCTTACCATTTTTGCCCTGGCTGCCGTGTTGCTATCCTTGGGGGCAGTTTACTGGCTCATGAGGGAAAGGGATGACAGGATACTTGGAATCAAGGAGTCCTGACGCGAAGAAGGCCAGTAATCAGGCCTCTTTTAACCCTTTTAAGGTCTTTACAACCTCCTTCATGAAAAGGGGGATGTCGCTGGGCTGCCTGGAAGTTATGATATTATTGTCAACTACCACAGGGCTGTTTTCATATATGGCCCCAGCCTCCTGGAGTTTGTCTGAGACCTTGTGGTAGCAGGTGGCCTTCCTCCCCTTCAGTATTCCAGAAGATGCCAAAAGCAGGGGGCCGTGGCATATTGCAGCAATTGGCCTTTGAAGCCTGGCAAACTCCTGCACGAATTTTACAATGGAGTCATGCATGGCAAGCTTTTCTGCCACCTTACCCCCGGGAATAAAGAGGGCATCAAAGGCCTCTGGCTCCGCCTCGTCTATGGCCAGGTTCGCACTTACAGGATAGCCCCTTTTGCCCTTAACCTCGCCCCAGTCAGGTGCTGCTATATCTACTTGGAATCCCTCTTCTTCGAACCTGTACTTTGGGCATAAAAGTTCAGAATCCTCAAAGCCCTGGCCAGTTATAAAAAGAATTCGCATGGTTTCCTCCTTTCTTTTCAAAATCTACCTGACACACCTTGAACCCGCGGTGCTGCTTCCCCTTTTCCCTTTCATTTTCCTAAAGGCAATTCGGGCTGCCTGGTCCACCTTTGAGATCAGGTGAAACTTGAGCTGATGCCTTATCTGTTCCGGAAGTTCATCCAGATCCATGTTGTTCCTTTTAGGCAAGATAATCTCCTTTATTCCTGCCCGGTGGGCAGCAAGAACCTTTTCCTTTATGCCTCCAACAGGAAGCACCAGCCCTCTCAGGGTAATCTCACCAGTCATGGCCACATCAGGTCTGACAGGTTTGTCTGTAAAGAGGGATATGAGGGCTATGGCAATGGTTATTCCTGCAGAAGGCCCATCCTTTGGAATGGCCCCGGCAGGGACGTGCACATGTATGTCCTCGGTCTTAAAGACCTCTTCGGGTATGCCGTAGGCGCAGGCCTTGGATTTTACGTAGCTTAGAGCCGTCTGGGCAGATTCCTTCATGACATCTCCCAGTTGCCCGGTCAAGGTGAGCTTTCCACTTCCTGGCATCTTGGTGGCCTCCACAAAGAGGATGTCACCGCCCACAGGGGTCCAGGCAAGCCCGGTGGCCACCCCTGGAACAGAGGTCCGTTCCGCAACATCTGGCAGGTATTTGGGCTTACCAAGAAACTCCTCGAGATTTTTAACCTTTACCGTAACCTTTTCCTGGTGCCCCTGGGCCACCATCCTGGCAACGGCCCTGCATATGGAGCCGATTTGCCTTTCAAGGTTTCTGACCCCCGCCTCCCTTGTGTACTCGGAGATTATTCTGGTAAGGGCCCTCTTGTCTATGGAAAGGTTCTTTTTTGTAAGGCCGTGGGCCTCCAGTTGTCTCGGAATGAGGTAGCGCCTTGCTATCTCGATCTTGTCTTCAAGGGTGTAACCAGACAGTTCAAGGACCTCCATCCTGTCAAGGAGCGGAGGTGGGATGGTCTCGAGCATGTTTGCAGTGGCAATGAAGATCACCCTTGAAAGGTCAAATTCCACGCCAAGGTAGTGATCCGTGAACTTGGAATTCTGTTCTGGATCCAGCACCTCAAGGAGTGCAGATGCAGGGTCTCCTCGAAAGTCGGTTCCAACCTTGTCTATCTCATCAAGCATAATGACAGGGTTGTTAACCCCCACCTTTCTCAGGCCCTGGATTATTCTACCAGGCATGGCCCCAATGTAGGTCCTGCGGTGCCCTCTGATTTCCGCCTCGTCTCGTACGCCTCCAAGGGCTATCCTGTGAAACTTTCTGCCAATGGCCCTGGCAATGGATTTACCAAGGGAGGTCTTGCCCGTGCCCGGGGGACCAACAAAGCAGAGTATCGGACCCTTAGCATCAGGCTTGAGCTTTCTAACTGCCAGGTACTCGATTATCCTCTTTTTTATCTTTTCAAGGTCATAGTGATCCTGGTTGAGTACCCGTTCTGCACGGTCAAGATCCAGGTTATCCTCGGTGGATTCGCTCCACGGAAGCTCAAGTATCCAGTCAAGGTATGTCCGTGCCACAGTGTATTCAGAAGAGGACGGATGCATCCGGGCAAGCCTTTCAAGCTCCCTTTCTGCCTCCTTCCTGGCCTCTTCAGGAAGCTCCTTTGCCTTGAGTTTTTCCCTGAGCTCTTCGATCTCATCAGGTTGTTCCTCAGATTCACCTAGCTCCTTCTTTATGGCCTTGAGCTGCTCCCTAAGGAAGTATTCACGCTGGCTCTTATCAACCTGATCCCTTACCTGGCTCTGGATCTTGTGGCCGAGCTCCAGTATCTCTATCTGTTCTGACAGGATTTTAAGGGCCTTCTCCAGCCTTTTCATAACGTCAAGTTCCTCTAAAATCTCCTGTTTCTGGGCTGGAGATACGTTCAAGTGGCTGATGACAATGTCTGCAAGAACGCCAGGATCGTCTACGCTCATGACTATGGAGCGCAGTTCTCCTGGAAGGTTTGGGGACAGGTCAAGTATCCTGGAAAAGGCCTGCCTGATGTTGACCACCATGGCCTCTAGGGCCATGCTAGGCTTCACCTTATCCTGCACTGCCTCAACTCGTGCCTTTATGTAAGGCGTTGTGGATGTGATCTCCTTTATCCTGACCCTGGTGATCCCCTGGACCACGAGACGGGCGTGGCCCTGTTCATTCTTGGCCATCCTCAGGATAAGCCCCATGGTGCCTATATTGTTGAGTTTTTCAGGAATCTCTTCCTCGGATTCAACAGGCCCTGCCACGGAGACCACTGCGATGGTCCTGTCCGAGGCCAGGGCATCGTCTATCATCCTTACCAGATTAGGTGGCTCAACTATCCAGGGGACCACCATGTGCGGAAAGAGCACAACGTCCTTACTGGGCAGAATGGGCAACTCCCTTATGGTGTTTTGGTGCTCCTGCTGCAGTTTTTGGGTATCCTGTATCTTTATTTCTGTATTCTCGCTCATAGTCGCTCCTGATTTACTGACCCTTTATTTTATCTTTATCTGCATCTTGTCTTTTTCTCTTTTTTTAAAACGAACAAGGAGCAGGCCATTATCCATTTTTGCCATTATCTGTTCGGCCTTAACAGGAAGTGGAATTCTGATTACCCTTTCAAAGGGGCCGTATTCCACTTCCATCTGAAAAAATCTCTTTTTCTTTATTGTCAGGGGGGGTCTCCTGTTGCCTGACATCCTCAAAAATTGGCCCTCCAGCACGAGCTCAAGGCTTTCAGAGTCAACGCCTGCAAGGTCTGCAACCACGTAAATACAAGAGGAGTCAGCATAGATATCTATGGCCGGAATCCAGCCCCCGCTGGAGGTCATGGCGCCGTAGGGGATACGAAAAAGCTCATTCATGATCTCGTCAAATTCCCTACGAAGCTTGTCTATTTCCTTGGATATTCCGATCTTGATTACTGGCATAATTCCCAGATCCTTTCCTGTTTATAAAAATTTTCTAACCCTCCCTGAAAAGACCACATGAAAGATGGCATGTTAAAACGAAATAAAGGGACAGAATTTATTTTGGATTAAAATAGTTACGCTGCTCTCGTGATGCAAGGAGATGCATATCAAAAAATGGGCTTAACATCTTGACTTTTTTGGGGAGATGGTTTTAAAAGGCATATCCAAATCCTCCTTGCCCTGTATGGCGCAGGGCCAGAGAATAGACCGAAAGGGGGCAATTTATGAAATTGCGACATTACGAAGCCATGTTCCTTCTTCACCCTGATCTCAGCACCGAGGACAGGGAAAGTGCAGTTGAAAAATTCTCCAACATCATCAAGAACGACGGGGGCCAGATTGTAAATATAGATCAGTGGCCTCTGAGAAAACTCGCCTACAAGGTCCAAAAGCAGACTCAAGGTTATTACATTGTAATGGACTTCGGCGCCCCTGGAAGCGCCATTGAGGAGCTCACCAGGAATTTCAGGCTTGACGAAGGCGTAATGAAGTTCATGACATCAAAGCTCAACGACGAGTTCGATCCGGTAGAGGCTGCCAAAAAATACACACAGAAGCCTTCAGAGGAAAGCGCCGGCGAGGCCGAAAAGGAAACCCAAGAGGCTGGGTCAGAAGGGAAGGAGGAATAAATGCAACGTCCGCAGCAAAACAGATACAAACGCCGCAGAATATATGTAAGAAGGAAGGTCTGCCGGTTCTGTGCAGACAAATCCCTTGTGGCAGACTATAAGCAGCCTGAGCTTCTTAAGGGGTTCATAACGGAAAGGGGCAAGATACTCCCAAGGCGCGTTACAGGAACATGTGCCAAGCACCAGAGGCGGCTTACAAACGCCATCAAAAAGGCACGTATCATGGCGCTCTTACCCTTTACTTCCGGCCACGCCATTGAGTAAATCTGCCTGATGGCGTGAATTCCAATCCCTTAAGAGGCAGAGAGCCGGCTAAGGGCGCGCCCTTGAAAGACATCCTGGTTGGTATTGGCGCACTCTTAGTTCCGTCTCTTCTGCCTTCATTAAATTCCATTCTCCAGCTATTTATGCCGGGGGCAAGTGCTGCTTTTTTTAATTTTGGCAATATAAGGCGCAGCCTTCTCCTCTTATTCGCAGTCTACATTGGGGCAAGCCTTCTGTTCCTGGCAGCCGGTATGGCGGCATCCTTGCTTATACTTGCCCAGGCAGTTGTTATCTGTGGGGTCCTCCTCGTCTCCCTTTGGAAGGAAGTGGAGGCCCCCAAAACGGTTATCGTCATGACTCTTGCCATATTGGCAATGTCCCTTGTGGTCATGGGCGCGGCTTCAGGCTGGAGGTTTCATGACGTATACATGAAGATGGTTTCATCCATGACATCTGAGTATGACAAGGCCGTTGAGTTATATAAGAAGAACGCAGGCAACCAGCTTCCCGTTCAGCTTGATGAAATAATTTCCCAGGTAAAGCAGACCCTTGTCTCCTACTTTCCAGGAATAGTGTGCAGCTTTTTCGTGTTTCTCGGTCTTTCAAACACGTTGGTGTTTGTAAAGATGAACCAGGCAAGGCAGAAAACACAAAACCTTGCGCCAGAGTTCCACCAGTGGCGTATGCCGTGGCCGTTGGTTTGGTTGTTTATCCTGTTCGGATTCATGGCCCTTTTGCCCACAACGCCCTGGAATCTTGCGGGAAAGAACGGGGTGCTGGTGGTAAGTGTGTTTTATCTGATTCAGGGCTTTTCTATTATGCAATTTTTCTTTAAAGTAATGCAAACTCCTGTCTATGTGCGTTACCTTGTTTATGCATTAATAGGTATCCAGTGGTACGGTTTGCTGTTGGTTGTCCTTACCGGACTTATGGACAACTGGTTCGACTTCAGGGGGCGTCTGGAGGCCAGGATGTCTTCCAAGGGAGACGACCAGGAGTGAAGCTGAGGCCTTAGGCCTTAAGCAAAAAAATAAAGACTATGGTTTTTGGAGGATAACAGTCATGGAAGTAATCTTGAATGAGAGTATAGAAAGCCTTGGCAAGGCCGGGGATATTGTTAACGTCTCAGACGGTTATGCTAGAAACTATCTGATACCTAAGGGAATCGCCATTGTTGCCAACAAGAAAAATCTGGTACAGATTGAAAAACAGCGTGCCGCCATCCTGGAACGGGCAGCCAAGGTCCGCCAGGAGTATGAGGCCCTTGCAGAGCAGCTTTCAAAGCTTGATATAGAGATACCTGTCAAGGTAGGTGAGGAGGAAAAGCTTTATGGCTCTGTCACTTCCATGGACATAGCCAGGGCCATTGAAGAGAAGGGCTATCAGGTGGACAGAAAGAAGATCGTTCTTCCGGAGCCCATAAAGGCCCTTGGTGAGTACGAGATTCCCGTAAAGCTTAGCCCGGATGTTACTGCCACCGTGAAGGTGAGGGTAGTATCCTCCTAGAATGCATCTGCAGTGAAGACCTTTGAAGTAAAGAGGCTCAAGCGGGATCAGTATCGTATCCCGCCCCAAAATATTGAGGCGGAGCAGTGCGTCCTTGGTGGCATACTTATTGAGGCAGGTGCCCTCCTCAAGGTCATTGAGATACTTGAACCAGATGACTTCTACAAGGAAAGCCACGCCATCATCTATTCCGCCATCATAGATCTGTTTGACAGGAATGAGCCACAGGACCTTGTGACCGTACACAACGAGCTTAAGCGCCGCGGGCAGCTTGAGGCCGTGGGCGGGGCCGTCTATCTGGCCGAGCTGACCGAGACGGTTCCCGTTGCCTCCAACATCGACTACTATGCGAGAATCGTTCGGGATAAGGCAATACTCAGGCGGTTAATCAACAAAAGCTCAGATATCGTCTCCATGTGTTACGAGGAGGCCGAGGACGTTGATGACATCCTTGAGTATGCAGAAAGTACCATCTTTGAACTCTCCCAGGCCAAGATAAAACAGTCCTTCCACAGGCTAAAGGACGTACTCAAGGACAGTATCAAAAAGGTGGAAGACCTCTATGAAAAGCACGAGCTTATTACTGGGGTCCCATCCGGTTTTACTGACCTTGACAATCTTACCGCAGGATTTCAGCCCTCTGACCTTATAATAGTGGCAGGAAGACCCTCCATGGGTAAGACGGCCTTTGCCCTCAATATTGCCCAGCACGCCGCTGTGGACAACAACATCCCCACGGCTATATTCTCCCTTGAAATGTCAAAGGAGCAGCTCGCCTTGAGGATGCTCTGTTCAGAGGCAATGGTTGATGCCCACAAGGTGCGTACAGGTTTTCTTGGAAGGGAAGACTGGCCAAGGCTCATAAACGCCGCTGGCAATCTCTCCAGGGCTCCCCTGTTTATAGATGACACGCCGGCCTTGAGTGTCCTTGAGATGAGGGCCAAGGCAAGGAGGTTGAAGAGTGATCAGGGGATAGGGTTGGTTATTGTTGACTATCTCCAGCTCATGCAGGGAAGGAGCGGAAGTGAGCGCAGGGAACAGGAGATATCAGAGATTTCAAGGTCTTTAAAGGCCATGGCCAAGGAGCTGAATGTGCCTGTAATAGCCCTTTCCCAGTTAAACAGAAAGGTTGAAGACAGGCCAAACAAGCGTCCCCAGATGTCCGATCTCAGGGAGTCTGGCGCAATAGAACAGGATGCGGATGTCATCGCCTTTATTTACAGGGACGAGGTATACAACAGGGACGAGAACAATCCCCGCCGCGGAAAGGCCGAAATAATAGTGGCCAAACAGAGGAACGGGCCAACAGGCACCGTGGTCCTGGCCTTTGTTGGGAAGTACTCAACCTTTGGAAACCTTGCAGACGAAGAGCAGACGCCAGATATTACTTGAGGCCATAAGGACCGTTACAGGGGCCTTTGGCCTTCCCCTTAGCCCCAATCAGGAAAGAGATATTCTCACCTACTTTTTGACCCTGCATGACTGGAACAGATCCATAAACCTTACGGGCATCAGGGAGCCAGATCTCCTGGTTTACAAGCACCTTGGGGACAGCCTGATTTTTGAGATGTTCATGGACGAAAAGACGGAAAGCCTTTTGGATATAGGTACAGGGCAGGGGGTCCCAGGGCTTATTCTGAAAATCATCAGGCCTCAGATGTACGTGGTGCTGGCAGAGGCGGTAAAGAAGAAGTGCTCCTTTTTAAATTATGTCTCCTCCCTTTTGAACCTTTCCGGGCTAAAGGTGGAAGAGGGAAGGCTTGAAAAGGGGGCAAGGCCTGAGGCTATGCCTGAAGGGGGCTTTGACATGGTTGTGAGTCAGGCAGCAGGCAGTCTCAACTGGCTGCTTGATCTTTCGGTTAAGCTTTTTTCTGAAAAAGGGAAGATTGCCTCCCTTAAAGGGCCTTCTGTTAAGGGGGAAATTGACGCAATAAAGAGGCGTGCAGAGGGGCTTGGACTACAGGTGGTGGTAAGGGAGACGCTCCTGCCGGTGCTGAACCATGAAAGGGTCATGGTCCTTTTTGAAAGGGCCCATAATAAATCCTGAGACATCCCAAGGGCATCCTGGTTTAAGACAGGATTTAAAAGAGCCTGTAACACCCCCAACAACAAATAATTATTTTCCCGGATATTACTGGCCTTGGCACGCCTTTTCTATGTGGGCAGACAGTTCCCTTGCAATCTCCTCGATTTCATCCTTGTCTTCACCTTCCACCATCACCCTGATTACAGGTTCAGTTCCAGAAGGCCTGATCAGTATCCTTCCCCTTGAGCCTAGCCTATCTTCAAGGCTTTTTTGAAGCTTTTCAAGGCCCGGAATCTCCTCGAGGGGCCGTTTTTCAGTAAGCCGCACGTTATAGAGGACCTGGGGAAAGGTCTCCATTACAGAGGCAAGCTCAGAAAGTGGACGCTTGGTGCGCTGCATGACAGCAAGAAGCTGAAGGGCTGCAAGGATGCCATCTCCGGTAGTGATGTGGTCCATGAAGATGAGATGTCCTGACTGTTCGCCGCCAAAGTTGTAGCCCTTCTCCCTCATGGTCTCCACCACATAGCGGTCTCCCACCTTTGTGCGAACCAGCCTTCCGCCCATTTTTTTAAGGGCCTTTTCAAGCCCCATGTTGCTCATGACCGTGGCAACCACTGTATTGTAGTTGAGCCTTTTGTTCTCTATCATGTCCTTTGCACAGATGGCCATGATGTGGTCGCCATCCACCACATTTCCCTTTTCATCCACAACAATTACCCGGTCGCCGTCACCGTCCAGGGCAATGCCCATGTCAGCACCGCTTGTGCGCACGAGCTCCTGCATGAGATCTGGATAGAGTGCCCCGCAGTTCTCGTTTATGTTGGTTCCGTTGGGTTCAACCCCTATCTTTATCACCTCGGCCCCCAGTTCCTCGAATACGGCAGGGGCTACCTTGTAGGTTGCGCCGTTGGCACAGTCAAGCACTATCTTGAGTCCATCTAGGGTCAGCTCCTTGGGGAAGGTGTGTTTTGCAAAGACGATGTACCTTCCACGGGCATCATCTATCCTGTATGCCTTACCCACGTCTTTTCCGGTGGGCATTTCTCGCTCAAGGGTGGGAGACTCAATGAGCTCTTCTATTCTGGCCTCGACACGATCTGGAAGCTTGAAGCCGTCGTGTGAAAAGAGCTTTATGCCGTTGTCCTGAAAGGGGTTGTGAGAGGCGGATATCACCACACCTGCATCAGCCCTCATGCTCTCTGTCAAAAAGGCAATGGCTGGGGTGGGCATCGGGCCAACCAGGAGGACGTCTACCCCCATGGAACAAATACCTGCCGCCAGGGCGTTTTCAAGCATGTAACAAGACAGCCTGGTATCCTTTCCTATGAGTATTCTGGGGTTTCTGCTTCTTTCATTCTTGAATACGTAGGCCACTGCCCTTCCAAGGTTCATGGCGACGTCTGGGGTCATGGGATAGACATTTGCCAGTCCTCTTACACCATCTGTACCAAAAAGACTCCTCATCTTATCTTCTCCCTGGAGATTCTCACTTGGACCTTCTTGGGAATGATCTCAAGACACTCAAAACCCGTGGGCCCCTGTGCCTTGGGCTCAATCGTGTACCTGCCCGGCTTAAGAGATGTAGCATTGACGCTTACACTGATATCCTCTATACGCAGTTTGTTCAAGGCAGGAATTTCGCCGCACAGTTTTACTGTTACCTCTGTGGGCCATACAGAGACCTTGTATTGGCCCTGATAGATGCGTACAGGCACATGCCTGATCCTTCTTGTTCCCTTCTTTGGACGTATGTAAACGGTAACCCTGAATTTGGACGCACCTTCCACGCTGATCCTCAGGTTTCCGATGTCTGGGCTTGAGATGGCCGTAAAGGTCTTTCTGGCACCTGTAAGATCAACTGGTAAAAGTTTAAGTTCTTTAATGGAGGCCACCACCTTTGCCGGACCGCTTATCTGGGTGGCAAGGGGCTGCACCATTACCTTTTCCACCTCGTATCCCTGGGCAGGCTTGTTTCTCAGGACTGGTTTTACCGGGACTGTCTTTCTTAGCAGGGGCTGAAGTTCTATCTCTATAATGTTTGGTTTTATCCTGAGTACCTTAACACCCCCGGGCAGGGAAAAGTCATCTGCTGCCAGGTGAATGAGCATCTTTCCCGGGGTGGCATCTCTGAGATCAATGACCTTGGTGAGATTTTGGGCGGCAATGTTCCTTATAATTGATCTTGGCCCGAAGACACGCAGCTGTATGTCCGAGGGGATGTCATTGGCAATGACCAGGTGGGAGGGCAGGTTTATGATTTCAATGGGAACGGAAAGGCCTATCTCTGCCTTTTCCTGCCCTACAACAAATGACCACAGGGTAATGGAAAAGGCCAGCGCTATGACCTTTAGATGCCAGTCCCTTATGAAGATGTCCCGCCAGTTCATCTACTTTAACCTCGAGTTCCAGCTGGAGCCCTCTTTTTCTTCCGAAATCGAAAAGCTGTTGTGAAGTATTCTTCTTAGTATACCTGGGCTTATGTCACGAGTTATCCTTCCGGCTATTGCCACGGATATGGCACCGGTCTCCTCTGAAACTATTACGGTGACCGCGTCTGTCTGCTCGGTTATGCCGATTCCAGCCCTGTGTCTCGTGCCAAGTCTTCTGCTAATTGCCGGGTTTGAAGTAAGGGGAAGCACGCATCCAGCCGCTGCAAGCCTTCCCCCCTGTATTATTACAGCCCCGTCGTGCAGGGGGGTACACTTTGCAAATATGGTGTTCAGGAGCATTCGGCTCACCTCGGCATCTATCTTTGTTCCGGTTTCAATGTACTCGTTCAGGCCAATGGTCCGTTCAAGGACGATGAGCGCCCCTGTCCTGGTTTGGGAAAGCTCTGAAGCGGCCTTGGCAACCTCTTCCAGGGCGTGAAATGTCTTGACCTTGTACCTGAGAAATGGAGGCTGTCCAAACTGGGTCAGAACGCGCCTTATGTCATCCTGAAATACGATTACAACCAGCAAAAAGATGGAGCTAAGGGCTGTACCAAGGAGCCAGTGGAGTGTGTAGAGCTGAAGCTGCTTGGCGACGAAATAGATGAGGACGATGACCCCCAGCCCCGCTGCCATCTGTACGGCCCTGGTACCCCTGATGAGCACCATGATCCGGTAGATAATAAAGGCCACAAGGAGTATATCTACTATGTCCTGCCAGCGCAGAATGGGGAGAAACTGCTGCAGGGCATCCATTATTCAGATTCCCCTTTCCTGGTTCGTAATGCATGTGCAACCTTGATGGCGTCCACTACGCAACCTGGTTCATGGACCCTGACGAGCCCTGCTCCATTTAAAACTGCCGCTACCACGGCTCCGCAGGTGGCAATATCCCTGTGGCTGGGCGTGGCGTGGCCAGTGATCTTACCTAGAAAGGCCTTTCTGGAAGGGCCAACGAGAACAGGTCTTTGAAGATCAAGGAATGCCTCTATGTTATTGATGATGTCCAGGTTGTCCTGGAAGCGCTTTCCAAAGCCGATTCCAGGGTCAAGAATTATCTGCTTCCTGCTTATGCCCTTGCCCATGCAAAAATTGATTCTTTCCTTGAAAAAATCGTGTATTTCCCTGATTACGTCATCATAATGGGGATTTAGCTGCATGTCCCTGGGTGTGCCCTTCATATGCATTAGTATTACAGGAACGCCCCTTTGTGCCACCAGGTCCGCCATCTTTTCATCAAATCTCAGTGCACTGATGTCGTTTATCACGTCTGCCCCTTCATCGAGGGCGGCCCTTGCAACCTCTGACTTTGTGGTATCAACCGAAATGGGAATATCAGACAATGACCTTATGGCCCTTACTGCACTAATCACCCTTTCCATCTCCTGATCAAGGGGAACAGGTTCAGAAAAGGGGCGGGATGATTCACCTCCCACGTCAATTATGTGGGCTCCATCTGAGATGAGTCTTGTACACTGGGCTGTTATGGCCTCTTTACTAAGAAAGCGGCCACCGTCTGAAAAGGAGTCAGGGGTCACATTGAGGACCCCCATTACAATGGTCTGTTTTTCGGGATTTAGGTCAACATGTCGGCATCTTATGGCATGATTGGTCATTTATCAGAAGGACCGTCGCTTTCCTCTTCTTTTTCTGTTTCTGCATTCTCTTCTTTTTTTCGACACCTGGAAAGGATTTCGTCAATATCCTTGGCGTCAAGGGTCTCATTTTCAAGAAGTGCCCGGGCGATCTGGTGGAGGCATTCAATGTTTTCCGTAAGCAGTTTCTTGGTCTTGTTGTAGGTCTCGGTAACGATTTTTTCGATTGCCTTGTCTATCTTTTGGGCAGTTGCCTCGCTGTATTCGCGCACGTGTCCAAAATCCTTGCCGAGAAACACCTCGTCATTTTGTTTTTGGAAGGCAACAGGCCCTATGTCATCACTCATGCCCCACTCGCAAACCATCTTTCTTGCAAGGGAGGAGACGCGCTCTATGTCATTTCCCGCCCCTGTGGTGTAGTCATGGAATATGATTTCCTCGGCCACCCTGCCTCCCAAGAGTATGGCCAGGTTGTTCATCAGGTAAGAACGGGGGTAGGTGTGCCTTTCATCCTCGGGAAGCTGCTGGGTAAGACCAAGGGCCCTGCCTCTCGGGATTATAGTCACCTTGTGCACTGGGTCGGTTCCAGGCAGGAGCTTTGCAATCAGGCAGTGGCCAGCCTCATGGTAGGCAGTAATCTTCTTTTCCTGGTCAGACATTATCAGGCTTTTTCTTTCAACACCCATTAGGACCTTGTCCTTTGCCATCTCAAAGTCCACCATTTCCACTTTGTCCTTGTTGGCCCTGGCGGCAATGAGGGCGGCCTCGTTCACAAGGTTTTCCAGGTCAGCACCTGAAAAACCAGGTGTTCCCTTGGCAATTATGGATATGTCCACGTCGTCAGCAAGGGGAGTCTTTGCCGCATGCACCTTGAGGATTGCCTCACGACCCTTTACGTCGGGGACAGGAACCACCACCTGCCTGTCAAAGCGCCCTGGGCGGAGTAGGGCAGGGTCCAGAACGTCTGGCCTGTTGGTTGCAGAGATGACAATTACGCCCTCAGACGTTTCAAAACCATCCATCTCCACCAGAAGCTGGTTGAGGGTCTGCTCCCTTTCGTCATGCCCGCCTCCAAGGCCCGCACCCCTGTGACGGCCAACGGCATCAATCTCGTCTATGAATATGATGCAGGGCGCATGTTTTTTTGCCTGAAGAAATAGGTCACGTACCCGGGATGCACCAACACCAACGAACATTTCTACGAAGTCTGACCCGCTAATGCTGAAAAAGGGAACCCCTGCCTCTCCTGCAATGGCCTTTGCCAGCAAGGTCTTACCAGTTCCCGGAGGCCCAACAAGGAGTACGCCCTTTGGAATCCTCCCTCCAAGCTTTGTAAATTTTTTAGGATCCTTAAGGAAATCTATGACCTCGCTCAGCTCCTCCTTGGCCTCGTCAACGCCTGCAACGTCCTTGAAGGTCACGTTGATATTCTGGCCATTAAGCATCTTGGCCTTACTTCGCCCAAAGGACATGGCCCGGCCGCCCCCAGTCTGCATCTGGCGCATGAAGAATATCCAGACGCCAATGAGCAAGAGCATGGGGAACCACGAAATGAGGAGAGTAAGATACCAGGGGGTTTCCTCCACGGGCTTGACCTGTATTATTACTCCCTTTTTCTTGAGTTCAGGAATGAGGTCTTGATCTTGAAAGGGTATGGCCGTATGAAATTTTTTCTGGTTTTCAAAGACCCCTTCTACCTTCTCGTTTTGTATGATGACCTTGGCCACCTTGCCCTTTTCAACATAATTCAGAAAGTCGCTGTAGGTTATCTCCTGAACATTGGCCTGGGGCTTGTTGAAAAGGTTGAATAAAAATACGACAACAAGGCCTATTACAAGCCAGAGGCTGAGATTTTTATAAAATGTATTCAAATACGTTCCTCCAATTTCAATTAAATTATGCTGTTGGATTTATTGATTTTTAGAAGTTAATTCAAACTCTTTTGAGAAAAAACCAATCTTGGCATTCATTTATTAAATTAACTGAATGCTCAATATAAATGCAACTAAAAAAGCAAGCTGGCAGTTAACTGCGGTAAAAATTTTCCCTTGTGTCTTTTATTAGTAAAAATAGTGTTTTCAGTAGCCCTTTTGGCTCCCAGTGGATTTTGAGGGCACGCGAGCCTTTTACCCTGAACGGATGTGCAACCTCTAGTCCGCAAACACCTGCTATTTCATTGTCCTTTACAAGAACTGGGACAAAATCGCGCAGGATTTTAGGAACATGTCTTCCCATAAGAAAGTCTTTTAGCTTTACGGGCTTGTCAAAACCCAGGGGAAAGAACCTGTCTCCAGGCATCCTTAGCCTGACCTGTAGGGGCATAAGATCATCTTCATACCCGAGATAGATGGGCCTTGGGTAACCTGGAGAGGATATATCCCCTGAAACAGCCTGTTTCATGGGAGAATAATCCGTTTCTTCTACTCTAATCACTCCGAGACAGGGGCCAAGGTCTATGTTTGCCGGGCCATCTATTTGTGGGCAAGGATCCAGGCTGCATTGGGATTTTAGTTCCTTTAGAAAATCAGTGGAGATAAGGAAACGATTATAAATGCGAACAGCCAAAAAACCACTGGGAAGCCTGTAGAAAGACGATGGATTTTTGCCTCTTAGCAAGTGTTCCATTTTGAGGATGTGGTCAGAGACTATCCTCTCCACGGGAACCCCTGCATCCTTTAATGCCATAAGCAGGGCCCTTCCAAGAACAGAGTTGGGCTCATCAGCCAGCATCTTGACCCTCAAAACCACCATGTTTTCATGGATTTTTTGGCCCTCTCCCTCTTTCCAGCCAAGCCGGGCCCTTTCATAGGCCTTTCTGGCAAGGGCCATGAGGGCGTCTTCATCCTCTTGAAGCAGCATGGCGGTCCTTGAAAGGCACTTTGAGATGGCAGGGTTAAAATGTTTCCTTATAACCGGGATGAGAAGCTGTCTCACCCTGTTTCTGGTATATTTGTCTTCAAGGTTTGACGAATCCGTCACAAATGCGATTCCCATAAGCTTAAGGTGCTCCACCAGCTCCTTTTTCGTTGCGAAAAGAATGGGCCTTATGATGCCGTCATCCCGTCTGACCCTTATACCGGAAAGACCCTGGAGGGATGCGCCCCTTATGAATCTGATTATCAACTCTTCTGCCTGGTCATCGGCTGTGTGACCAGTGGCTATGGCATCAATTTGGTTTTCTCTGGCAAGGTCCTTCAAAAAATCATATCTGAGCCTCCTTGCCGCGTCCTGAATGCCAAGGCCATTTTCCTTGGAGAGTACTTTGACGTCCCCTTTGCCCAAAAAAAAGGGGATACTGTTTTCCTCGCATATCTTTTTCGAAAATAAGGCATCTCTGTCCGCTTCGGCCCCCCTGAGTCCGTGGTGAAAGTGTGCTGCATAAAGCCGGAACCCGCGCTTTTTGGACAGGAGAAAGAGGAAATTCAGAAGACAGACCGAATCCGGCCCTCCGGAAAGGGCAACCAGGACAGACTCAACCTGGTCGAGGAGCCCATATCTTCGGACAAAGCCCTTGAATTTTTTAAATATCGGGGAATTTTTTCCCTTGTGCGGATCAAACTTTAAAGGGGAGCGACCGCCCCCACCATTTAGCAGGCTCACCCTCCGCCTCTGCTGAAGTTGACTGCTCTCAAAATGTCCATGGCAGAGGCTGCGCGAACGGAAAGTATCTGTGCCTTCAGAATGAGCTCCTTTCCTGCGGCAGGATGGTTAAAATCTGCAACGACACTGTCTTCCCTGATTTCCTTCACCATGAATCTCACTGGCTGACCCTGGGCATTTATCTCTTCATAGAGCTCCCCCTCTTTAAGGGTTTCTGGCCGTTTTATCTGGGAAAGAGACAGTTCGCTAACAAGGCTTTCGTCCCTTTTGCCAAATCCCTGTTCCGGGGGAATGGATACCTCTACTTCATCTCCTTCTGAAAGTTGAAGTATGGCTTTTTCAAGGGCGGGGATTACAGGTTCCCTGCCATAGAGAAACTCTGTTTTGAAGACCCTGGAAAGCTCGGGCGGGGTTATACCGTCTTTTACCTGAAGCATATATTGGATCTGGACAACTGTATCGTTTTCTACCTTCATCCTGTTACTCCTAATTATATAAAGAAATGATGCATTATAACCCAAATGAAAAGTTTCTTAAAGCCATTTCCGCAAAGGGGCCTCATGCTTTACAATAATTTAAAAACTGATTATACAGAGGCCTGGACTTTTTGCCAGCCGCCCATAGCTCAACTGGATAGAGCAACGGACTTCTAATCCGTAGGTTGGAGGTTCGAGTCCTCCTGGGCGGGCCAAGCTTTGCCTTGACAGGGGGGAATGATGCCACTCGTTCCTCCCTTTTTGTTGTATAAATACTGCTGGTACTCACATCTCTTAATCAGATTAACAGGCACTAGACGTGACTCTCAATCCCTTGAAATTAACACCCTTTCAGCGCGTTATTGCAAGCCTCCTGCTTGGAATATTTTTTGGCATCTTTCTTGGTGAACCAGCAGGGAAGCTAAACATTATCGGGAACATCTACATAAAGCTCCTCCAGATGACGGTAATTCCCTATATAATGGTTTCACTTATTGGTGGACTTGGACGGCTTGATCTGAAGATGGCAAGGCTCGTGGGAATCCGGGGAGGAGGACTCATCCTGTTTCTGTGGATTCTTACCGCAGTAACCTTGACCTTTTTGCCCCTGGCTTATCCTGACTGGACTTCTTCATCCTTTTTCAGCACAAGCATGGTGGCAGAGGCCAAGAAAATCAACTTTCTGGATCTATACATACCTGCAAATCCCTTCTATGCCATGGCGCACACCATAGTACCCGCCATAGTGGTCTTTAGTATTTTTCTTGGGGTTGCACTCATAACCGTGGAAAACAGGAAGGGTTTTATTCTAAGCATGCAGAACCTTAGTGATGCCCTCATGAAGATGGCATCTGTTGTGGCAAAAAGTGCGCCCATAGGCATCTTTGCCCTTTCTGCGGCAGCAGCCGGAACCCTTCATGTCTCCGAGCTGAGCCGATTGCAGGTGTACCTTTGGGTCTACCTGGCAGCCTGGCTCATACTGGCCTTCTTTGCCCTGCCAATGCTTGCGGCAAGGGCCACCCCCTTCAGGTATTCCGAGGTGATTAAGGATGCTCGCCTGGCAATGGTAACCGCCTTTGCCACTGGTACTGTGCTGGTGGTCCTTCCCATGATCGCTGAAAAGACAAAGGCCCTACTGGAGAAGAAGGGCATGAAGGATGCCACAACGGTTTCGGCTGTGGATGCACTTGTGCCCACTGCCTACAGCTTCCCCAGCGTTGGCACAATCCTCGGAATAGGCTTTGTGCTCTTTGCCGCCTGGTTCGTGGGCTCACCCCTTGGCATCCCGGACTATCCCGCCTTCTGCATACTTGGAATACTTACTGCCTTTGGCTCCATGGCAGTGGCAATACCCTTCATGCTGGACTTTTTCAAGCTTCCGGCAGACCTATTTCAACTCTACCTTTTGGGCAGTGTTTTCACCATGCGTTTTGCCACGGCCCTTGCGGCCATGCACGGTGTTATAATCTGTCTCCTTGGGGCATGTGCAATGGCTGGCAAGCTAAGCTTGCGAAAAATGGTGGAGGTTGCAGCAATAAGCCTTGGCATAACGGCCATTGTCATGGCAGGTCTGGGTTTTGTATTAACCAGGGTGATACCCTACGAATATACCGGTTATAAGACCTTGGTGAACATGGAGCTCTTGGGGCCTCTGGCCAAGGTCCAAAAGGCTGGCCCAATAACTCCCCCTTCAAAGGCGGAACTGGCTGAGTCCAGGCTTAAGGTCATAAGGGCCAGGGGAAGTCTGAGGGTAGGGTTCTCCAAGGACAGGTTGCCCTTTGCATTTGTTAATGCCAAGGGCCACGTAGTTGGGTACGACATGGAGCTTGTTCATGCCCTTGCCAGGGACCTTGGTGTTTCCCTTGAGATAGTCAAGCTTGAATGGCCAAAGATAGAAGAGGCGCTTGACAGCGGCCTCATAGATCTTGCGGTTGGAGGAATAAGCGTTAGTCCCCGGAGGGCCCTTCACTTTGTCTTTTCAAGAAGCTATCTGGATGAATATCTTGGTCTGGTAGTGCGTGATTACAGACGAAACGAATTTTCATCCCTGGACAAGATCCGCTCCATGAAGGGTCTGAGCCTGGGTGTCACACCATTTCGGTTAAAGGAGGGCGCTGGCCAGCGCCTATTCCCTAATGCCAGGCTGGTTGTAGTGAAGTCTCCCAGGGATTTTTTCAGGGGCAGGGTAAAGGATGTGGATGCAATGCTTTACACGGCCCAGACGGCCACTGCCTGGACGCTTATATATCCAGAGTGGACTGTAGTTGTTCCAAAGGGTTTAAAATATGAGTGTCCCATGGCCTTTGCCCTTCCCCATGACCAGGTGGAGTGGACGTGGTACGTAAATACGTGGCTTGAGACCGCGGTGAAATCAGGGCTTACAAAAACCGCGTACGATTACTGGATACTTGGGAAAAAAGAGAAGGAAAAAGGGGGCAGATGGTCAATTGCAAAGGACGTTTTGGGCTGGATCAAGTAATATGCTTTGCACTACACAACCAATAAGTTGATGAGGGCCAGGCCTTGTCCAATAACACGTTTCAAATGAAAGGAAGGATGGTTTTTCATGGAAAAATACATAGCTCAGGGATGGATACTTTACAGGCCAGACAAGAGCCTTGTTAAGCAGGAAGACTACGAAATAGAGCGTCTCAAGGAGACGGCGCCTAGGTACGGCTACAAGGTCGAGGTGGTAAACCCCGATGAGCTTTCCTTTATCATAGGAATGGGTGGTAAGCCAGACCTCTTTCTGCGCGGAGAACATGTGGACAGGCTGCCAGATTTTGTGATTCCAAGAATGGGTTCGGCCACCAGTTATTTTGCCCTTGCTGTGCTCAGGCACCTTGAAAAGCTTGGCATCTATAGCCTCAACAGCTCGTCAGCCGTGGCCCTTGCCCAGGATAAGCTGCTCCATCTTCAGAGGCTTTCCGATGCGGGGCTGCCAGTACCCAAGACAATTCTGGTGCAGTTTCCGGTAAACATCGATCTTATCGAAAAGGAGATAGGGTTTCCCACTGTGGTAAAAACCAGGGTAGGTACCCAGGGAAGCGGGGTGCATCTTTGCGAGACACGCCAGGCCCTTAATGACCTTCTTCAGTTCGTGGAGGCCAACAACCCAGAGGCAGAGCTATTTCTTCAGCAGTTTCTCCCGGAAAGCAGGGGCAGGGACGTAAGGGTGCTGTCAGTGGGCGGGCTTATCGTTGGAGCCATGGAGAGAAAGGCGGCTGAAGGATTTAAATCCAACTATTCCCAGGGTGGGAGCGCAGTCCCTTTTGAGTATGGCCCCAAGAATCAGCTGGCAGTGGCAGATACCATGAAGGTGCTGGGTATGGACATGGCTGGACTGGATTACCTGTACGACGACGAGGTGGGCATGAGGATTCTTGAGGTCAATTCCTCTCCTGGATTTGAAGGCCTGGAGAAGACGTGTAAGGTGGACGTGGCAGCTGCCGTGTTCAGGTTTCTTGACGTAAAGCTCAAGATTTCCAATAAGTACAAGGCAAAGGTGCTTGGATGGAGCAGGCCTTCAGAGTGTATGCCAGATCAGTAACTGGCAATAAAGGTGTGTTGTGAGATTATGTTGACTTAAATAGTCTTGTTTATTATTGCTTTTTGTCAAAGTCTGAATGAAGAGTGATTACAAAAATACCTGTCTGTTTTTTTTTGAGCAGGGTCGTCAAAAAAAGGAGGTACGCCCAACATGGTTCGCAGTTTAGTTGTCTTTCTTACCGCAGCTTTCTTGATGGTAAGCTGCTCAAGCCTGCGTGTCAGCAGTGACTACAATCCCGGTTTCAATTTTTCCAAACTCAAGACCTTTGCCATTGTTTACAACAGGCAGGGTAACTCACCCATGCAGCAGAGAATAGTCGAGGCCTTGACCCGCGAGTTCAAGGCCAAGGGTTACGTTCCTGCCCCAAGGGAAAAGGCGGATTTTCTGGTGGTTTTTCACACCAATATCAAAAACAAACGGCAGGTGGTTACGGATTACCAAAGGGTTGGGCTTTATCCTTATGGCTTTGGGAGCTATGCAATGGTGCCCATCCAGAGGGAGTACGAATACAAGGAAGGCAAGATAGTCGTGGATGCCCTTGATCCAAAGACCAAAAACATATTTTGGAGAGGAATTGCAACAGACAGGCTGAAGTCTTACAAAAATCCACAAGAACGCATGAAGTACGCAATGGAGGTGGCCAGAGAGCTTTTAAAATCCTTTCCCCCGGCACGGTCATGAATCTATGAGGAGGGAGAGAGCCGACCACCCAATCAAAAATAGAATTGGTTACGATTTAAAGGGCTGATAAGGGGCGGTTATGGTCACTTCAGCCCCTTTTTAATGTCCTCAGGATACGTTTTGCTATCTACGTCCTGTAGCAAGGAACACCGGGAACACCTTGGTAACGCCAGCCTCGGTTGTCTTTTTCATTTCGTGGGCCGTAAGTATCTTTATCTCCTTAAAACCAATGTCAGAAAGGAGCTTTCTTATTCTTTCCCTCTGAAACCCGTGATGGGCCACCCCGGGCACATCCTTTCCATGGAAATCACCATCTTCTTTATCAAGGTCTGCAATGGCCAGCCAGCCACCCGGCCTTAAAAGCTGGTAAAATCTACTGAGAAGTTTTTGGACCGGGCCAATGTGGTGGAGTGTCATACTTGAAAAGATGAGGTCCAGCTCCTTTAAAAAGGGCACTGAGGGGAGTTTATCATCAGTAAGATCCATCTGGTAAGTGGAGATGTTGTGCGGCCTTGGCTCTCTGGCCAGTTTTTCCTCAAGGACCTTTAACATCTGCCTTGAAGTATCCACGGCAACTATCCTATCCACATAGGGGGCAAGGAGAAGAGAGATGATTCCCGTGCCACATCCATACTCCATGCATGAAAATTTGGGGTTTAATTCCACGTTTTTCCTTATTGCAGTGGCCACGGCCTGGGCCAGTTCAACCCTGGCAGGTTTTTCATCCCAGGTCTTCGCTGCCTTGTCGAAGTAATTGGTTTCCTTTTCCATTTTTTTCTTTTGTCCAGGTAAATCCTTCAAAGGCCTTCTGCTGTTGAGCCTATCACAAAATGGTGAGGGCGACATCTGAAAGAAATGCGAGTGCACTGCATCTGATTTTTTGAAAAGAGTGCATAGGTTGATCAAAAAGGGCTTGTATGTGAGAGTAAGATTAATTACTTTATTAAAGTAATTTAAAGAGGATAATTTTTCAAGACATAACCATGGCCCAAAACCCCTTTATAGTCCAGAGACCCATAAAGTATGGGGAGCCTTTTTGTAACAGGACCCCGGAGATCCAGCGGCTTAAGAAGGCTGCCAACAGGTCAGAGGCAGTCTGCATCCTGTCCATCAGGCGTTTTGGCAAGACATCACTGGTGAACCAGGTCCTTGGAAGACTTGAGGAAGCTGGATGGCTCAGCATTCGTCTCGACCTTAGCCGTT
>Ga0256832_1000188_pt1 | contig 38694 bp, 32 predicted proteins | sample 134614metaG_FD_190534 | JGI IMG/M metagenome (GOLD analysis project Ga0256832, IMG submission 190534) | Hydrothermal vent microbial communities from Lau Basin, Pacific Ocean - 134-614 | ecosystem: Environmental > Aquatic > Marine > Hydrothermal vents | place: Pacific Ocean: Lau Basin | collected...
GGGGAGCGCGTCGCGTCGGCGTGCGATGCGAGGGGTGCTGGAGGCATTCGCCGAAGCGTACGAGCGCGCGCTGTTGAAGTATCGGGCGGGGGAGCCGGCGGTGTTTCCGCGGGGGACGTGGAAGATGGTGCGGCTGTTCCATGTGCCGGTGGAGGGGGGCGCGGATCCACCGGCGGCGGCCGCGTAGAGCGGCCGGTTCGGACAACGCCTGGGGAGGAGGCCGAGGGGGCTCTCGGGGCGCGGGGGTGCGCCTGGAGGGCCCCCCGAGGGAGCGCAGGGGGCGGCGGAGCGCGCGGGACCGCGCTCCGAGGAGGGGTGGGGGTGGGGCGGTGGCGTCTTTCGGGACCCCTCCGCACCCCCCCCCACCCCTCTTCAGGAACAGGAGGGTGGGTGTTGTCACGGCGCAACGCGGCCCAAGAACAGGAGGGTGGGCGTTGTCGCGGCGGAAGAGGGGCTGCCGCCGGCCGGCGCGTTGTCTCGACAACCTGGCAGATCGAGCCCCGTGGGCCCTGACACAACCTCACCCCTCCAAAGTTCCTACTCAGCCCTCGGTGGCCGCCCAGCACCACAGACCCGACGCAGGGATCAACGGATCAACACGACCTGCTCCCCACGAAAGTAGACCTCCCGTTGAGGACACAGTGGGCTCTCCGCGAAGGTGGGGCAGTCCTCACACGCCGGCTCGATTGCCCCGCTCTTCCGCGATCTCCTTCGCCACGCTCTCGAGCAGTTCGCGGCACTCCGGGCGCTGCCGAAGGTGCTCCAGCAGGACGCCCGAAGCCTCCATGAAGGCCTTCTCGTAACCCAAAGCTTCCCGGACTCGCGCCGCAATCCGATCTCGGCCAGCCTGTAGGTCGTTCTCCAACGCCTCACTGTAGCGCTGAAGCTGCGACTTGAGGTCTTCGATCTGCTTGCGAAGACCGCCCGCATACTTCTCACGGTCGCGCGCGCGCCGTTCGTAGTCGCCGATCACCGCGGCGTAGGCTTCGGCACGCGCCCTCGCGGCGCCGAGTTCTTGATGCGCCTCGGCCCCCCCTCCGGCCCGGACCTTCTGCTGCGCCGCCACCAGGTCCTGCTCGGCCTGCATCCGCAACTCGCTCAGACGCATCGCACGCTCTCGCTCCGCCGCTGCTTCGCGCAACGCCCGGCTCTCCTCCCCAGCGAGCTCTTCCACCTTTCGGCCGATCTCCGCCCGGAGCGCGCGGCCCCTTTTCTCGATCGCCTCCAGCTTCTTCGAATGGCTCGCCAGCTCGCCCTCGAGTCGCGACGCACGGGCCGCCAGCTCCCAGATATGCTCCGAGGCCTTTCGGATCTCTTCGGGCGCTTTCCCGTTCGGATACGCCCGAGCTGTCGCACGCAGGAAGTTCGCCGCACGCCTGGACCACTCGACGACTCCCGGCGATGGCGCCGGCGGAGGTGGCACCGCCTGTGCGGAGGACTGAACGACGGGTTTCTCGGTCACTTCCCACACGGTCGACGGCAACGAACGCTGCAGTCGCTTGAGTTCCTCCTGAAGATGGTGGCCGTCCCGAAAGCGGTCCTCCACACGCTTCTGCAGCAGGCGCAGGCAAATGGCTTCGGCCGCCTCAGGTAGGTCCTTCCGCAGCGCGCGCGGGCGCGGCGGCGGCGCGCTCTTCTGCATCTCCAAGAGAGTGTCTCGGTCATGGGAGCGAAACGGCAGCTGTCCCGTGACCATCTCGAAAAAAAGGATCCCGAGCGCGTAGAGATCACTTGCGGGTCTTGCGTCCTCGCCACGCGCCTGCTCCGGCGACATGTATTCCGGGGTCCCGAAAACTGCGCCCTTCGGCGCCAGACGATGGTCACGCGCCAACGCCGCCAACCCGAAGTCGAGGATCTTGACGAAGTCTGCGCGGCCGCGGCGATCGGTGAGCATGATGTTGTCGCTCTTCAGATCGCGGTGCACGACCCCAAGATCGTGGGCACGCGCAAGCGCGGCGCACATCTGCTCGAGGATGTCTACGGCCCGAGACACCGGCATCGGCCCCTTGGCGATCTCCGAGCTCAACGCCGTCCCCGTCAGATACTCCATCACAAGGTAGAGTTCGCCCTGCTCGGTCTCACCCACATCGTGGATATCCACAATGTGGGCGTGGTCGACGCGGTTGGCCGCCCGCGCTTCGCGGAGCATCCAGGCCCGCAGATGCGTCTCGCCCCGCAAGTCCGGACGGATGAGCTTGAGCGCCACGACCCGATCGATGAGCACGTGCCGCGCTCGGTACACCACCCCCATGCCGCCTTCGCCGAGGCGCGCCTCCAGGCGATATCGGCCCGCAACCACCTTCCCCAAATACGGGTCACGGTTCTTCGGCGCCGTCTGTGTTCGTCCCATCGTCCCCTCGTCCGGGTTCCGCCCGGCAAGAGTCGCATCATACACAAACGCCATCGGTTTTCAGCGAACTCGTGCTCCCCTATGCTAGGGGGGTGAGCTCGCCGGCCCCGAGCTCCGCGGCTGGAGGTTACCTCGATGGGGCAGGCCCCAATCGGACCCTACGTCATCGACCGACGTCTCGCGATGGGCGGCATGGCGGAGGTCTTCGTCGCCATGCGCAAGGGCCCCCACGGCTTCAGCAAGAAGGTCGCCCTCAAGCGCATCCTCCCGCAGTATGCCGGCGACCCGGACTTCGTGTCGATGTTCATCGACGAGGCCAAGCTCGCCGCGCAGCTCCATCACCCGAACGTAGTACAGGTCTTCGACTTCGGTGAGCATGGAGGCGAGCTCTTCCTCGCGATGGAGTTGGTCGATGGGACGAACGTCCACCGGTTGCTCCGAGTCATCAACACCCAGGACGAGCAAGTCCCGTTGGACACGGTGCTCTACATCGTCGGCCAGACGGCCCACGCCCTCGCCTACGCCCATCGCCTCTGCGACGAGGACGGCGAACCGATGGGCTTCGTCCACCGCGACGTGAGCCCCGCGAACATCCTCCTGACGTCTTCCGGTCATGTGAAGCTCACCGACTTCGGTATCGCCAAGTGCGCCACCCAGCGCCAGCGGACCGAGGACGGCCACGTCCGAGGCAAGCTCGGCTACATGTCCCCAGAGCAAGTCATGGGTCGCGCCATGGACGGCCGCAGCGACGTGTTCACGCTCGCAACGGTCTTTGCCGAGCTGCTCATCGGCGAACCCCTTTTCGGGACAGGAAAAGAGCTGGACATCCTCATACGTATCCGTGACGTCGACCTCTCCCATCTCGAGCGCTCCGTCCGCCGCATCCCCCGTGATGTCCGTCGACTCGTCGAGGCAGCCCTCGCCCGCGATCCGGCTCAGCGACCGACCGCCAAGGAGCTCGCCGAAAGCTGCGACGAGGTGCGTCGCCGCCGCGGCATGAGCCATGGCCCGAACCGGCTCGCGCGACTCCTGGCACGCCTGGACCTCATCGCAACGGAGCCCGGGAACATTCCTCCCGATCGGGGCACCGCGCTGCTGGACACGAGCCTGCTGAGCCCACAGGCCGAAGCGCTCATCGGCGAGGTTGGCGCGACGGCCCCCGCCATCTACACCGTACGTCTCGCGGACGGACGGGAGATCGGGCCCGTCAGTTTTCCACGCCTCGTCCAGATGATCACTAGCGGGAAGATCCACTCGGAGACCCTGATCCGCAAAGAAGAGGGCGCCTATGAGCCGGCGACGGCGCTGCCCGAACTGACCCGCTTCGTCACCTCGCCGGCGCTGCAGTGGAAGCTCGACGAGCTCCGCCTGGCTGAACGCGGAGGCGAACTTCGAGGCGCCAGCCTCGTGCCGATCGTGTTCAACCTCATGAAGACACGAGCAACCGGCGTGCTTCACCTCTGGGATGGAGAGCGGCGCAAGAAGATCTACTTCGAGAACGGCAAGCCCGAGTTCGTCGCGTCCACGGACCGACGCGAGCTCCTTGGCGAGTTCCTCGTCGAGCAGGAGCTCTGCCTGCGCATGGAGGTCGAGATGGCCCTCGCCCTGCTACCCCGCTACGGCGGACGCCTCGGCGACGCACTCGTGGGCCTGGGGATCTTGCGACCGTTCGAGCTCTTCCAGGCGATCAGCCAACAGGTTCGACAACGTCTCCTCGAAGCCTTCGCGTGGCGGCGCGGCCGCTGGGCCTTCGTCCCAAACATGCGAAGCCACGAGGAAACCTTTCCCTTGGGCCTCTCCTACTGGGAGCTGCTGCGCGAGGCCATCGAGACCGCCCACGCCGACGAGCTCGAGGCCGCGCTCGCGCCGCTCTGGGAGCGACGCCTCCGCCAGGTCGTGCGTCCGAGCGTGCCCCGCGAGAGCTTCGACCTCCCGCCGACCTGGGTGAGCCTGATCGACTCCGTGCAGGAGGGCCGCACGGCCGGCGCCATCCTCACCCGAGCCGCGGCCGAGGACGCGATAGACCTCGAGGATGCCTACCGGGCGTTGTTCTTGGCCTTGGCCTGCGGCTTCGTCGAGACCTTCGACGGACCTTCCCCGGACGCGGTCGACGAGGGCTAGCGGCAGCTGCTACAAGTGCGCGACGAGGCGGGCGGTGCCGGAGCAAGCAACAACGACGTCGCGCTACTTCACGCTGCATCGCCCCAAAGTGCAGCGACCGGTACTCGTCGAGATCCCCCACGCGGGGCTTGCGATCCCTGAAGACCTCGGCCAAGAGCTGCGCGCGCCCCTCGACAGCGTCCTGCGTGACGCCGACCTCTTCGTGGACAAGCTCTACGCGGACGCACCGGAGCACGGCGCGAGCATGCTCGAGGCGCACATCTCGCGCTATGTCGTCGACCTCAACCGGGCACCACACGACGTGGACCTCCAGACGGTCCCCGACCATCCGGCGCCCCGTGGAGTGCAGGCGCGAGGTGTCGTCTGGCGCACGACCACGGGCGGGCAGCCGCTCCTGCGACGTCCGCTCACCTATCGGCAGCTTCAGGACCGTCTCGCGCGCTACCATCGCCCCTATCACGACGCGCTCCGCGCGGAGCTCGGCCGACTCCGAGAACGCTTCGGCTTCGCGCTTTGCTTGGCGGCCCACTCCATGCCGAGCCGCGGCCGTACCCTTGGCTCGGACCGAATCACGCGGCGCCCCGATGTCGTCCCGGGCACCCGCGGCGGCACGTCAGCAGATCGGAGGCTCATCGAGTTGGTGGATGCCCACTTCACCGAAGCAGGGCTCAGCGTGCGCCACGACGATCCCTACCGCGGCGGCTACACGACGGCACACTACGGACGCCCACGGGAGGGCTGGCACGTCGTCCAGATCGAGATCAACCGCGCGCTCTACGTCCACGAGGCCACGTCCCGACCGAAGCAGACCGAGTTCGAAGAGCTTCAGCGGGTGCTCGAGGAGCTCGTCGCGAAGGTCGCCAAGCTGACGCTCTGACCGCCGCCTACTTCGCGACGGGAGCCTCGACCACGAGCGGGTCGGAGCTTCGGACCTCCAGACGGTACCGACTGTTGGCCGTTTGGATGTAGTAGATGTCGCGGTCGGAGAGCTTCAACACACGCTTGACTGGCGTCGTCACGTACTCGTGCAGTCCGTCGGGGAACTCGATGACGACGACCGAGCCCTTTCGCGGCGGACGCAGGAGCCGCCCAACGACCGCCCGGCCTGGCTTGCGTCCGACCTTGCGAAGAACGACCTCCACGCCACAAAACTAGCACAGCGCCGGAAGGGGTCAAAGGGCGGAAAGGGAGTTCACGGCCGGCGCAGGCGGAAGCGGAACGAGACGACCACCGCGCGGGCCCCGAGCTGCGTGCGCAGCCCCTCGATCGGCGGACCAAGACACGCGCTCAAAGGCCCCAGAGGGAGAGGGGCCTCGCCCCAGTCGCGGAAGCGGAGCGTCGTCGGTTCATCGCCGCGAAGATGGAGCCGCAGGTCCCCCGTACCCTCGACCTGGGGAGCTTGGGGACAGCCCGGCAGCTCGTCCAAGATCGTCCACACGCGGGCCTCGAGCTCGCGGTCGCGTGGGCACCGGCCGTCCGCACCCTCGGCGCCGGGGCACTGGAGGTACGCGAGCCGGCCCCGCTCCACCACGAGTCCATACGCTTCGTCCGGCGAGCCCGAGGAGAGGCCGGCCGCGCCCTCCGCCTCGCGAGGAAGCGATCCTTCGGGCGCTCCCTCAGCCTCCTCGCCGAGGGCGGCAGACGCGGGCTCGGCGCTCTCCGCGAAGCGCGCCCCGGCCGCACCGCCGTCATCGGTCGGCGGGCCAGCCTGCCGGTCCCGCTGCTCTCCCTGCTCCCGCCGAGCCCCGTCGCGCTCGGCGCTCATTCCGCGCGGCGGCGGCGCGATGCTCCACGCAGCGGCGGACAAACCGACCCACAGGCCGGCGATGGCGGCGGCCGCCACGACCCACGCGCGCGGCGGCCGTGGGTTCACCTGGACGCGAGGGGACACCGCTGGCCCATAGCTCATCGGGCCAACCCCCGCATGCGGGTGCGGGGGATCGGTGCGGCAAAGCGCCGCGGCGCGCGCGTCCTCGCTCCCCGAGGTCGCGAAAATCGCCGGGCGTCGGAGACGGAACGAAAGCTGCTGTGCTGCGGAGCAGGCCCATGAACGTGCACCGGACGAGCTTCGAACGCTACCGCGCCGCCCTCGCGGCGACCTCCCCTCTCTCCACGGAAGAGGAGCTCGCCCTCGCCCGGCGCTGGCGTGACGGCGACCTCGCCGCTGGCCACCGCCTGGTGAGCGCGTCCCTCCGCTTCGTCATCAGCGTCGCCCTGGAGTATCGCCGCTGGGGCACCCCCATCGAAGACCTCGTCCAGCAGGGCAACGTGGGGCTGCTCAAAGCCGCCGCCAAGTTCGATCCCGACAAGGGCTGCCGCCTCGTCACCTACGCCGGCTACTGGGTTCGCGCCGAGATCCGGGACTACGTGCTGCGCAACTACCGTGCCGTGCGTCTCGGAACGACCCGGACGGAGCGCCGTGCGATGCGCCTGTACCGCCGGCAGAGCTCCGAGAGCGCAGCAGCGCTCGCGAACAGCTCGGGCATGCCGCCAGCTCGCGCGGCCCAACTCCTGCCGCTGCTACGCCAGGGCGACGTCTCCTTCGACGGAAGCGCCGGCGACGCTCCGCGACGCGATGGCGGCCTCCCGGCCACGACCGAGACGCCGGAAACCGCGGCGATGCGCAACGACACGGTCGCCGGGGTGCGACGTGCCCTCCAGGAGTTGCTCCCCCGCCTGAGCCCCCGGGAGCGGCGCATCGTCCATGCCCGGCTGATGTCCGAGGAGCCGATGACGCTGGCGCAGCTCGGCGCAGAGATGGGCGTCAGCAAAGAGCGCGTTCGACAGATCGAAGCACGGCTTCGCGCCAAGCTTCGGACGTTGCTGTCCGAGTTCCGCCCGGCGGCCTAGAAACTGGGGGCGACCGAAACTATCCTCCCATGCTGACGGAGACGGGAACCCGCCCTCAACCCCTCGGGGGCGCAGCCTCCTCGGCCAAGCGATCGAGGAGGTCCGCCAGAGGCCGGGCAGGTCCCAGGCGCCATTCGCCGTTCCACATCGCGATCCGCTTCGCAAAGGGTTCGCCGAGCGCCAACTGCACCTCCAGGGCAGGACGCGGCTCGTCGGGCAGGCCCATCTCACGCAGAGGCCCCAGCAACCAGATGGCCGCGTAGCGCAAGGCCTCGCCCACGGCGCGCAGCTGCCTCGGACCGAGGGTGCTCCGACGCGTCGAAACCACGACCGCCCCGGGACTTCGAGACGTCACGATCCGCTCCCCGTTGCCAAAGAGCTGTAGGCGTCGGAGGCCGTGGATGTCAGAGTCCATGGAGGTCCAAGTGAGCAGGAAGTTCCCGCGTTGATCCGGCTGCTCGATCACACGATCGAGCATCATGACGAAGGGAAGATCCGCGGCGGAGGGGTCTTCGCCCGCGAGATGTGCGAGCCAACCCTCGGCAAACGCCAGGGCACGCTCGGCGTGAGGTAGCTGCGCCCGCAGCTCCGCGACGGCCTGGCGCCCCTGCGCCCCCATCAGGCCCAACGCATCGAGGGCCCGCCAGCCCAGCGTCGACTCGGCGCCCGACGAGAGAATGCGAGCGACCCGTCGGGCCGCGAACACGGCACCGCCTCGGCCGAAACGACGCAGTTGATCGATGAGGTCGCTGCCCCCCCTCAATAGCGCGGCGTCGAGCTGCGCCTCGGCGACCTCGTCGATGCCGGCGTCACGCAGCGAACGAGCCGTCGTCACGAGAAGCTCAGCGACCGCGGTGGTGGCCTCACCCCTGGGCTGCCACGCCTGCCCCCGCACGCTGGCTCGGACAGGATCGTACGCGAAGGCGATCGGCCAGCGCCCGGCTCCCCGCCGGTCGAAGGCGAAGGAGAGGTCAAGCCCTGAAGCCACCACCTTCCCGGGCAGCACGCGGGTGAACGCCTCGGGCGGGTGCAGGACGTTGACGTCCGCAAACGACACGCGGATCCAAGGTCGATGCGGCTTCGGCGGCGAGACGCGCAACGATCGCGGATAGGCCGGCTGAAAACCGAAGACCTCGACGGCCGCGTCCGACAGGTTTTCGCAGAGGAGCTCCAGCCGGACAGTCCCGCCCGACTCCGCCTCCGCAGGAACCCGCAGCCCGAATCGTACTCCTCCGTTGGCACTCCCCCAGTGAACGTTCACGGGACGAGCCTACAGCACATCTCAACAGCGATCGTCGATCCATCCGTGGACAGGGCGGGACCGGTGGCGCATCCACGAGCGAGGGAATACCGACCCTTGTCGAGGTGAGAGAATGGCGGCAGAGGGCGTGTGCAGAGCGCGGAGCGCCGACGAGGGGTTTGGAGAGGGGCTCTGGCAACGAACGGGAGCACGGCCATCGGAGCTTGACCCGCCGCGTTCGCCGGCCACAAGCTCGGCGCATGATCCGCTTGACCGGTCTCGCGCTGTCCCTCCTCTGCGTCGCCGCGTCGGCCTGCCAGCCCACGCTTGGCGAGTGCGCCACGGGAGAGGGCGCCGGCGAGGACCGCGAGGTGGTCTTCCTGGTCAACGGCAGCCCCGAAGACGGAACACCCTTGTATGCCGGCCAGGCGCTCCAACAACGAAGCTGCGGCAACTCCGGCTTCTGTCACTCGCAAGCGGCCACGGGCAACGGCCGCCGGGGCGCGCCCGCGGGCCTCGACTTCGATGTCTTTCCCGCATGCACTGACGAGGCCTCCTGCGACACCGCGATCGAAGGACCCCTCGAGCGGCTCCGCGAGAGCCAGCGACAGACCTACGACCACCGCTACGACATCTGGCGAACCATCGAGGATGGATCGATGCCCCCGGGAGCGGCCGGCGAGAGCGTGCTTGCCGACGATGTGTACTACCGAGACTTCGACCCGGACACGGGTACCTTCTCCAACCCACTCCCCGGGCTCGACACCGCCGAAGGCCGACGCATCTACCGCAACTGGCTCGCGTGCGGCGCCCCGGTCGTCGAGCAAGCGCGAGAAGCTGCCGCCGGAGAACGGCCCGGCGGCAGCTGCGCCAGCGTCATGGGGACGGTCGGCGACTGCCGCGTCCGCGCGGGCAGGATCGAGCCGCCGGACCCCAACTGGCCGTCGATCTTCGCGCGCATCGTGGAACCGCTCTGCGTGGAGTGCCACCGGGACGACGGGAACCCCTTCTTCGGGCCCTCCGACCAGCAGCTCGATCTCTGCCGGAGCACCCCGGCGGACTCGGGCCCCTGCGACCCGGCGGCGGTGCACGCGGCCCTGGTGGGGCAGGCGGCCGAGGGCTGTGGAGGCACGCTCGTCGCGCCGGGCGACCCGGACGCGTCCGTGTTCCTCGACAAGATGGGCGCAAGCCCGGGGTGCGGCGACCCGATGCCCCTCGGCGACGACGACGGGCTCGCGCCGGAGCTCCTCGCCCCCATCCGCCAGTGGATCCAGGACGGCGCGAGCCTCTGAAGGGGTGGCGACTGCTCGACGGGGCCATGGGGACGGCCCTGATCGCGCGCGGTCACCGGCCCGAGGCGATCGCGAACCTGCCGCTCACCCAGCCCTCGGCCGTGCGCGCAGTGCATGCCTCCTATCCGGAAGCCGACGCGATCACCGCATGCACCTTCGGCCTCTCGTTCACCCAAACGAACGCCAGCCGAGTCGCGGCCGCCGCCCTCGACCTGGCCCGGCGTGCTGCCGGCTCTCGGGTCGTCGTAGCGTCCCTCGGACCGGGCCCACGTCTGGTCGAGGCAAGCCGCGCGCTGGCGGCTGCCGACGTGCTCCTCCTCGAAACGTTCCGCTCCCTCGCGGCCCTCGAGGAGGCCCTGGCCCTGGTGTCCCATCGCCGGATCTGGGCAACGCTGAGCTTCGCTGAGGGACGCACGACCGACGGCTGGTCGCCCCGTGAGGCGGCCGAGCGCCTCGCAGGACGGGTCGAAGCGGTCGGCGCGAACTGCGGGGACGGGCTGGCGGCGACGACGGAGGCCGCCCTCGCGATGGTCGGCGCGGGCGTCCCGGTCCTCGGACGCCCCAGCGCAGGGGTGCAGACGAGCGCGCGACCGGAGGCGTTCGCGGCGGCGGCGCGACGCATGTGGAGCGCTGGCGTCACGTACGTCGGCGGGTGCTGCGGCATCGGGCCGGCGCACGTCCGTGCGGCCGCGCGGACGCGGCGGATGCGGGGGGAGCGCTGAAGGCCCGCAACGCACCCACCGCGCTCGAACAGGCAAGCCTCGACGACGAGTCGAGGGAACGCGACGAAGGACATGACCGTCGCGTCACTCGCAGCGCACCTCCTCGACCCTCAGCCCGGGCGGCGGGGTCTGGCGAAAGACCTCCGGCGCCGGCGGCGACGGGAGGATCTCGAGCTCCTTCATGCGCACGAGGGTGTCCGCCCCCGTATCCGGATCTTCAAAGCGCACGACGAAGGGAAAGGCGACGCCCCGCCCGTCGGGGTCCCGAGGATCGGGGACGACCCGATAGTCCTCGTACGTCGCGCGCCAGTCCACGCGTCCGTCCGAGTGAAACAGCGTGGAGCGACGCAGCCGCAGGTGCTGGCCTTCCGGGGGGGCGTCGCGGTCGGCGGCACGTGGCGACAAGACGATCTCCTGGCGCCGTCCGTCCGGCGCGCGCAACGTGATCACGTAGCCTTCTTCGCCGCACCGCATCTGTGGCTCTTCGGCAGGCAGGCGCGGTGTATCCCCCATGAGAAAGCGCGCCACGTCTTCGCCGCTCATCGCGATCCCGAGCAGGCGCTCGATGTTCGCAGGGCAGGTCGGCCCTCGAAGGAAACGATCGTCCCGCTGGTCGAGGAGCTGGAAGCTGGCCCCGTCGCTCGTGAGGATCGCCGCCGGCCCGAACTGAGTCATCGCATCGAAGCGCACCCGGTCCGGTCGTTCGAGGTACATCAGCACGGTGCCGCGGATCCTCCCTCGCTCGCCGCGCTGGTCGACCCGCGCCTCGGCCCGGATGGCCTGGACGGTGCGTCGCAACGAGCGGTGCATCCGGAGCGCCTTCGCTGGATCGGAGTGAGGAATCGTCGGACACGTCGGGCGTGGGCATCCGGCGAGCAGCGAGAGGAGAACGAAGCCCAACAGGCGCGCCATGGCGCCCGAGCCTACGCTCTCGCCCCGCCCTCCGCCACGAAGCGGCGTCCCATCGTCCCGGAACCGGCGGCCCGACCGGCGGTGAGCACGCGCGATCCCCTCGACGGGCCGCGCCGCTTGCAGTAAGTCATGAGCCGCGATGGACGACCTCGCCGAAGGCCAGCGGACCAAGCTCTTCGAGCGTTTCGGACGCACCTTCGAGGCGGGCACCCCGGTCTACTCCGAGGGAGACGCCGCCCACGAGTGCTACCTCATCGAGGAAGGCCGGGTGCGGCTGGTCAAACGCATCCGATCCTCGGAGCGAAGCCTCACAGTCCTCCGTCCAGGGGAGCTCTTCGGCGAAGACGCGCTCCTCGACGGGGCCGCGCGCGGAGCCACCGCCGTGGCTCTGACCGACCTCTCGGTCCTCGCCCTGGACCGGCAGACCTTTGCCGTACTCCTCTCGGGCAACCCCCAGGTGGCCGAGCGCCTCGTCGGCCAGCTCGTCCGGCGGCTGCGCGACGCGGAGGAGCAGCTCGAGAACGCCATGCTCCGCGACCACCCGTCGCGCATCATCAACACTCTGCTCCGCCTGGGCACGGCCGCCGGCGGCGACGGCCCTGTCTCCCTCGACATCTCGCCCCTGGAGCTCTCGAGCCGAGTGGGCCTGGACGTCGACGCGGTCAAGCGGGCGGTCCAGCAGCTCCGCGATGGTGGCTACCTGCGCATCGTGGAGGAGCGCATCGTCTTGCCGGACCTCGATGCGCTGCGGCGCCTCTACGACCTACTCGGCATGAAGGAAGAGGTGCGCGGCGGTGTTTCGTGAGTTATTTCGCAACCTTACAAGAAACGTCGGTATTCCGATGGAAGCTGACGGTGTCGGGGCAGGCCCTGTCTCGCGCTTGATCTCCCGCCCTACCCTGGGTAGATCCTCCCATCTCCCAACGGCCGCCTTGACGGTCCTCCTGTTGGCGCTGACGGCGTGCCCCGGTCGGGGACCGTCGAGTGAGGATATCCTTCGGTCGCGTCGTGAGCTCGAACTGGCTGCCGCCTTGCAACAAGAGAACAACATCCCTGGAGCCATCGGCCACCTGCGCACAGCGCTCGAGCTCGACGCCGAGAACGCCGAAGCGCACCTGCTGCTCGCGCTCATTCACTTCGTGAACCGGAACAACCCACCTCTCGCCGAAGAGCATGCGCGCCGCGGCGTGGAGATCCTCGTCGAACAGGAGCGCCACGGCTCGACGCTGGCGGAGGCCCGCAACATCCTCGGCACGATCCTGATCGCCCGCGGCAAGTACGAAGAGGCCGTCGCGATCCTCGAGCGCTCGGCGATGGACGACATGAACACCTCCCCTCATCTGGCCTGGGGCAACCTGGGGTTGGCGTACCTCGAAGCCGGCCGACCCGCCGACGCCGTCGAGCCCCTCGAAACGGCCGTACGGGCGCAGCCGCGCTTCTGTGTCGGCTACCATCGCCTCGGGCGCGCCTACTACGAGCTCGACGAGCTGGAACGAGCCGAGGCGGCCCTCGTCCAGGCCATCGAGGCCGACGAGTCCTGCGCGGACAACCCGCTGCTCCAGAACGCATGGCGCCTCCGCGGCGAGGTCCGCGCGCGCCTCGGACACCGGGACGAGGCCCTCGCGGACCTGGAGCGTTGCGTCGCGCTCAACCCTCGAACGGAGGACGGTGCCGCATGCCAACGACTGCTCGACCGCACCCCCACTCACCCAACGCCCGACGACGCTGGGGCGCAGGATCCTCCTTCGATCGAACCCTCTTCGGCCCAAGCTCAGCCAGCGCAAGGAGACGCCCGGTGAACGCCCCGCTCGACGGCTGGTCCCAGGAACCCGCCAGCTTCGAGACGCTGGGGGAATTCTTGCGTCGCGAGCGGGAGCTCCGATCGATCTCCCTCGAAGAGATCGCACGAACCACCCGCATCCCGCTGCGGACCCTCCGCTGCATCGAGCAGGACGAGTTCGACCACCTCCCGGGTCGGGTCTTCACGCGAGGCTTCCTGCAAGCGTACGCACAAGCTCTCGACTTGGACCCCGCACCCCTGCTGCAACGCTTCGATCGGAAGCGCCCGGCGACCGACGACGAGCTCGCTCTCGAAATCCGAGGAGGCGCGCCGGAGCGGGGACGCCGTTTCGGCATCGCGATCGCTGTCGTCGTGCTTCTGATCCTCTTCACCCTCGCCCTCTCCATCGTCTTGCGTCCTCGACATCGGCGCGCACCGGTCGAGCTCTCGGGAGACGGATCGATCGCCGCGCCGCTTCGGGGCTGAGCGCACGAGGGCGAGGGCGTGGCGAACGAGCGAGCCTGGGGCCGCGAGCGGAGTGTCGAGCTCGGGACCGGTCGCCGCCCCCGACGTACGCGCGCCTATCTTCTGCGGGCCATCGATTACCGCGACGCCGACCGCATCGTTACGCTTCTGACCCGCGACTTCGGGCGCCTGAGCGCGGTGGCGCGGAATGCACGACGCAGCCGGAAACGCTTCGGTGGCTCCCTGGAGAGCTTCATGGAGCTCGACGTCGAGTTGCGCTGGGGACGAGGCGACCTGGCGACCCTGGGCAGCGCCGCGGTCGCGCAGGCTCACCTCGGCCTGGTCGCCGATCTGCGCCGCATGCGCTGCGCCGGGGCGTGCCTCGAACTGGTTCGGCTCCTGGCGCCGGAACGCGAGCCCGAACCGCGCCTCTTCGAGGCCGTCGGTGCGATGCTCGAAACGATCGAGGCCAGCGCGCCAGAGGAGGCCGCCGACCGTGGCCTCTCCTTCTGCGCCCGCGCCTTGGCGATCGTCGGCTGGGCGCCGGACCTCGAGACCTGCGGCGTGACGGGGCGGAGGTGTCCTCCCGAGCAGCCAGCCTTCTTCGATCCGAAGCGCGGTACGATCGTGGCGCGCTCGGCCGGAGGCGGTCCACTGCTGCTGCACGGAGACACGCGGCGAACGCTCCGCGCGAGCTTCGAGGATCCCTCGCTCCGGATCGGCTGGAGTCCCCGAGCCCGACAAGAGGCGGCCGACGCCATCCGCGGGCTCGTCCGTGCGCACCTCGACCGCGAGCTATCGAGCGCCTGGGCCCGCGCCCTCGGAGGCTGAGCCGGCCCGAGCGAGTGCGATTTGCCCTGTGTTCTCCGGGCGTTGCACCGCGACAAGAACATTTGGGGGCCGCCCGGCGTCCGTCCAAGGTGGCGAGATGCCAAGGTTTTTTGCCAACTTTGTGCAGAGTGCGCACACTGATCACGGTGTGTGGCGACTCCTGACTCTGGCGCTCCTCGGGTTCGCGTTGCCGGCCAAGGCCTGGACTGGCGAGCCCGTCTGCGCCCTCGAGCCACCGCCGGAGCTCTCACTGCCGCTGAGCCTGGAAGCGCCCGAGCCGCCCCGGATGTGCATGCCGGTGCTTCGGGATCCGAACGGGGCCCAGGACTGGAGCGCTGAAGCTGCGCGGGAAGCGTGGCGGGCCCACCGAGCCCTCGCCGGCAGCGACCCGCAGGCGGCGTTGCTGCGGTTGCCGCTCCTCGAGGCAGCGCTGCCCCGGCTCGCCGACGTCTTCGCCCTCCGGCGCGGGGACCTGCTCTTCGAGCTCGGCCGGCCAACCGAGGCGGAGGCTGCGTATCGTCGGGCCTTTGAGGCGAGCATCGACAGCGACGTTCTTGTCCGTGCGCGCGTTGGCCGCGTACGTGCGCTCGTCGCAATGGGCCACCGCGACGCACCCAACGCGCTCACGCAGCTGCTGCGGCGCTACCCCGAGCTGCCCGAGGCACCCTTGCTCGAGCTCGAGCTCGCTCAGATGCGCGAACGCCAAGGGAAGCTCCGCGACGCGCTGCGCACCTACCGCCGGCTCGACGTGCGTCATCCGGGCAGCGCCGCCGCCGCCCGCGCCCGCGCCCGGCTCCAGGAGCTGCGCGACGAAGGCGTGCGCGTCCTCCCGCTCAGCCCCGCGCAGCAGGTGGAGCGCGTCGAACGGCTCGCGCGCCGCGGACCGCTGGACAGCGCCCGGGCCCAGCTCGCCGCGCTGCTGGATCGGCCCCCGCTCTCGCCGGCGTTGCGGGCGAGGGTCTACCTCACCGCAGCACGGCTCGCTCGACACGAGGGGCGCTGGGAAGAGGCCGAGGCTCTCCTTCGGCGCGCCCAGAGCACGGGGGCGCTGCCAAGCGACCCGGAGCAGCGCGCGCGCATCGCGGAGCGCACCACCGAGCTCGGGCGCACCCTCGCGGCACGGCGACGGGAGAGCGCCGAGCGGCAGCTCCGGCAGCTCCGGGCCGGTCGCCCGCTGCGGCGCATCGCCACGGGCCGCCTGCTCCGGATGGGCCGGGTCGCAGCCCGAGCCGCCCTCGGCGACACCGTCGACGCGATCGCCCAAGAGCTGCACCGCCGCGAGCTCCCAGCAGTGCTCCGGCTCCGAGCAGCCCTCGAGCTCGCGGGGGCGGCAAGCGACGAAACGGTCCTCGCCCTGCTCGATGGCCTCCACGAGCTCCAAGGCAGCCTCGGGGTCCGGGCGGCCTACCACCGGGCCCGCGCCTTGCAGCGGCTCGGCCGCTGGGCCGAAGCCGAGCTCGCGTTCCTCGACGTCCTCGCCCGGGACGACAGCCCAACGCCTTTCTATGCGATGTGGGCCGAGCTGCAGCTCGACGAGGTGCGCGCCTCCATGGTGGGCGCCTGCGGACCGCTGGCGACCTGTGACCTCGGCAGCGCCGGGACGCCCCCGACGACGGACCTCGCGACGGAGCCCGACGAACGCTCCGAGTACGCCGAGCGACTGCTCGCCGACGCCGCGATCGTCGGTCCACGGACGCCGGCGGAAGGCCTGATGGAGCGGCTGGTCCCAACGCCCCCAACGGAGGTCGACATCGAGGGCGCCCTCGCGCTCTTGGGTCCGATCGCCAAGGAACACGGCGAAGCGTACCCCTGGTTGGGACGCGCCGAGGACTACCTCCGCCTCGGCGAGGCCGAACTGGCCGGGCGCCAACTCTACGAGACGTTCTTGGCGTGGCGCGAGGCCTCCGGACGACCCATCCGCCGCGCCGGCCGGGAGTCCGTCGCGCGCGGAGCCAACCGCGGCCGCCGCTTCCTCGGATTCGCCCTCAAGCAAGAGCGCCGCGCCCTCGACGCCGCGGCCCGCTCCACCCTCAGCCAAATCGGCGAGCTGCTCGGAGACTATGGCGTCGCGACCGGCTTCGGGGGCTGGGACAAGATCCGTCAGCGGCCCCGCGCCTACGCCCCGCTCGTCGAAGCGGCCGCGAGGCGCCACGGCCTCGATCCCAACCTCTTGTTCGCCGTCATGCGCGTCGAGAGCGTCTACCAGAAAGAGATCGTCAGCTACGCAGGCGCCATCGGCCTCTGCCAGATCATGCCACGCACCGGGCAGCTCATCGCGCACGCGCGCGGCCGCGAGGAGTTCACCGCCGCGGACCTCCTGGACCCGGCGACCAACCTCGACTTCGCCGCCTGGTACCTGCGCTCGCTCATCGACCGCTTCGACGGTCGGCTCCCGCTAGCCATCGCGAGCTACAACGGCGGTCCCCACAACGTCCGGCGCTGGATGGCGGACCAACCCGAAGGGATGCCGCTGGATGTCTTTCTCGAGCACATCCCCTTCGACCAGACCCATCGCTATGTCCGGCGCGTCCTCACCCACTACCGCGCCTACCGAGCCCAACAGGGCTTGCCCATGGTCGCCTTGAGCACCCAGCTCCCGGAGCCGCGCACCGACCCCCTCGGGTTCTGACGCCGAAACGAGCGCCGTGATCAGCGGGCTCGGGCGCGCCACCGCTCCAGAGTGAGGCGGGGAAGCTCCGCTGTCATGCGGCTGATCCCAGGACCCACGAAGGGCGCACCGGCCCCCACCAAGTCCTCGAGCATCACCGTCGAGCGTCCATAGACACGAGCCCGCAGACGCGCACCGAAGTCGCCGAAGTCCTGCACGACGTAGTGCCAACGGTCGCCCGCCGCGTTCGGGAGGGAGGGATGCCGCGTCGTCCGCACGACGAGCGTCTGGGCGTCCGTCGGCAAGGCGCGCATGTTCTGGCGAAACTGTGGCGTGTAAGCGAAGAACTGCTCGGCGTTGCTGAAGTAGATCACCCGGACGACCGCCCCCAGCCGACGGAGCGCCGCGCCGATGCCGACGAGCGTCGTCGTCCCCGTCAAGTCGCCGGTGCGCGCCACGACACGTCCGTGAAGGAAGAGCTCGCGCACGTGGTCGTAGAGCGCCGCGTCCGCGAGCCAGCTCCCTGCTCGGCCTTCGCGGACCCGACCGATCTGCCGGGCCAGATAGTCCTGCATCTGCGCCCGCGTGCGTCGGTAGAGGCGCACGATCTGCCGCTCTCGGGACCCCTCGAAGACCTCGGCGAGGACCGCCACCGTCGCGGCTTCGCGCTCCGCGTCGAAGTGCGCCACGAGCTCGGCGGGCGTGGCGCTGCGCGGAACGAGCGCCCCATAAAGCTCGTGCACCAAGCCGACCCGGGCGTCGTAGTCGACGGCGAGAAGCAGCGACGCCCGAGCATAAGCCGCCAGGGTGTAGAGCTGATCGGCTCCGACCCCAAGGACCACGCCTCCGACGCCGTCCAGGAGCTCCGCGACCAGATCGTGCCGGCGCTCGTTGGAGCGGTAGTAGAACTCACGTGGCGGCGGGATACGCTCGCTGGGGAGCGCCGCGAGAACGGCACGGGCCTCCTCAGGGAGGGGCGCGGACGCGCGGCCCAGAACGCCCGCGGTCGCCGACGAGCCCAGGCAGGCGTCGTGCTCGCGAAGGGTCGACGCCTCGGCGCCGGACCCATCGCACGACTGGCCGCGAGCGAGCTCAGGCAGGGCGACGCAAACGAGCGTCCAGAGCAGCAGCCACCGCATGGGCCCGACGATGCCCTCGGAGGCAGCGCCCCGTCCAGCGTTTCAGCCGCGCGTCAGCGAGCGCGCGCAGCGAAAGCCGTAGCGGTGGTGGGCGCCGTTCGCCGGGGGCTTGCCGCGGCGAAAGGTCCCTGTCGCGTGGTCGATGGGCCACCACCAAGAGCCGCCCCGCACGACCCTCAGCCGCCGATCGCACTCGGCCTCACCACCACAGGGACCCTTCGGTTCCTCGCCGGCGCAGGCATCGCCGCACTCGCCAGCGCAGCCGCGATAGCAGGGCGCGTACCAGTCGGCAGTCCACTCGTCCACGTTGCCGGCCATGTCGTGCAGCCCCCAAGGACCGGGAGGCAGGGTGCCGACCTCGCGCGTGGTCTCGGTGCCGCACCCATGACCCCGAGCGTCCCGGACGTGGGCATGGACGCAAGGCCGGGCGGCGCTCTCGCCCCAGGGAAAGCGGGTGTTGGCCGGCCCGCGCGCGCCACGCTCCCACTCGGCCTCCGTCGGCAAGCGGCGACCGCGCCAACGGCAGTACGCGTCGGCGTCCGCCCACGTCACGGCGACCACCGGCTGCCGCGCGCCACGAAACCGGCGGTACGGAAAGGGGGGCCGGCACGGACCTGCTTCGACACAAGCCTGGTAGGCCTGGTTGGTGACCTCGTGGCGCTCCATGAGGAACGTCTCGACGAAGACCTCTTCGGCCGAGCCCTCGTTCGGGTGGGCGTCGCTGCCTCGAACGAACCAGCCTCCGCCAACGCACGCCAAGTCCTCCGGCAGCGAGGCTGGACAAGGACGCGGCGCGCGGCGCCCGGGGAGAGTCGGGGGCATCTGGACAGCCTCCGTCCGCTCAGGTCGGACCCGCGGCGCGGACTCGGCAGGCCCCTCGGCCGAAACCGCGGAGGACAGCGGTGCATCCGCGGGTGGCTGCCGTCGCACCTCCTCGATGCCCCTGCGCTGCGGGACCGGGGCAGCACGCTGACCCCTCGCGTCCGCGCCGCAGGCGAGGGCGAGCACCAACGCCCCCAGGGTGAGCGCTCGACGAGGAAGCGCTCCCTTCACTCCACCATCCTCAGCGCCACCGCGCCGGAGGCCGTGTTCCTTCGATGCGTCTTGCGAAAACACCGCTCTCGTCTTCTCCTCACAGCGATGCCCGGGGTGTATCTCAGGTGAGCGACGCGGTCGACGCCGTCGTCGTGGGCGCGGGGCTGGTTGGCGTCGCCTGTGCTCGGCTGCTCGCTCGCCAAGGCCGCGAGGTGATCGTCGTGGAGCGGCACGGGCGCGCCGGATGCGAGACCTCCAGCCGCAACAGCGGCGTGATCCACGCTGGGCTCTACTACCCGCCCGGGAGCGTGAAGGCGATCACGTGCGTTCGCGGGCGGGAGCTCCTCTACGAGTACTGCGCCAGGCGAGGGGTGCCGCATCGGCGAACGGGCAAGCTCGTCGTCGCCGTCGACGAAGGCGAAGCCGAGGGTTTGGTCGCGCTGGCCCACAACGCCGAACGGAGCGGCGTAGCGGTGGCGCTGCGCGATCGGCGCTGGCTTGCTCGCCGAGAGCCCGCGCTGCGCGGCGTCCTCGCCCTCGATGTCCCATCGAGCGGCGTCGTCGACCCCCACGCGCTGTTGACCGCGCTCAAGGCGGACGCCACGGACGCCGGCGCCGTGTTCGCCTTTCGCACAGACGTGCGGGCGCTCGAAGCCGCATCGGAAGGGTGGACCGTGGTCGCAGGCGAGACCACGGTGCGCGCGCGCCTCGTGATCAACGCAGGAGGGCTCGGGGCCGATCAGCTCGCGGCAGCGGCCGGCTGCGACGTAGAGGCCCTCGGCTGGACCCTCCACCCCTCCAAGGGTTGCTGGTTCGACGTGGCCCCGCGTGCGCCGCAGCCGCGCCGCGCGCTCGTCTACCCAATGCCCGTCAGGGGCGGCCTTGGTATCCACCTGACCCGCGGCATCGACGGCCGGCTGCTCGCCGGCCCGGACGTTCGTCCAGCGCGCCTGGGCGACTACGACGTCCCCACCGAAAGCGCCCTCACCTTCGCCCGCGCCGTCGCCCGCTACCTGCCGGGCCTGAAGGCCGAGCACCTGAGCCCCGCCTATGCTGGGCTGCGACCCAAGCGGCGCACCGACGGTGGGTTTGCGGACTTCGTGGTCGAAGAACGCCCCGCAGGCGTCGTTCAACTCGTCGGGATCGAGTCTCCGGGACTGACGGCGGCGCTCGCCCTTGCCGAGCGCGTGGGAGCCCTTGCATTGGCCCACGATTGAGGGGACATAACGGACGCTGCTTCGCCCGCGCCGACCGCGGACGGAGAGGCTCGAAGGAGACAGCCCATGGCTCATCAAGTCGTCATCATCGGTTCAGGCCCCGCGGCCCACACCGCCGCCATCTACACAGCCCGCGCGGAGCTCTCCCCCGTGCTCTTCGAGGGGTTCATGGCCGCCGGCGTCGCCGCAGGAGGACAGCTCACGACGACCACGGAGGTCGAGAATTTCCCCGGCTTTCCCGACGGCATCCTCGGCCCCGAGCTAATGGACCGGATGCGAGCGCAGTCGCTTCGTTTTGGAACGGAGATCGTCACGGAGACCGTGACGGAGGTCGACCTCTCGACCCGCCCGTTCCGCTACAAGACCGACAGCCAACAGGGCGAGGCCGAGACGCTCATCGTCGCGACCGGCGCGACGGCGCGGCGGCTCGACGTGCCGGGCACACGAGACGGCGAGCTCTGGATGAAGGGAGTCAGTGCCTGCGCCGTCTGCGATGGGGCCCTGCCCATCTTCCGAGACAAGCCGCTGGCGGTGATCGGCGGCGGCGACAGCGCCATGGAGGAGGCCACCTTCCTGACGAAGTACGGCTCAAAGGTCTACGTGATTCACCGGCGCGACGAGCTGCGGGCCTCCAAGATCATGCAGCAGCGGGCGCTCAACAACCCAAAGATCGAATTCGTCTGGTCCCACCAACTCAAGGAGGCGAAGGGGTCGGACCTGCTGGAGTCCATCGTGCTCGAGAGCACGAAAGACGGCTCGACCCGTGAGCTGGCCGTCAGCGGCCTCTTCTTCGCCATCGGGCACGAGCCCAACACGGGCTTCCTCGCGGGGCAGCTCGACCTCGACGCCGACGGGTACATCGTCACCAAGCCCGGCACGACGGAGACGAGCGTCGAAGGTGTCTTCGCGTGCGGCGACGTCCAGGACAAGAAGTGGCGTCAGGCCATCACCGCGGCGGGGACCGGCTGCATGGCGGCCCTGCAGGCAGAGCACTTCCTGGCGGCCGGCCGCTGATCGCCGCCGACCCGACGCACGAGGCCGGCTGCTCGCGCCGGAGCCGGGAGCGTTCCTCGGACCTCTACCGGCGCCGCCCTACCCGCCGCCGTCGCTTGCGTTCGACGGCCACGGCTCTCCTGCGACGGACCCGCTCGGACGGCCTGCGACCGGCGAGCGGCTCCTGCTCGCCGAGGGGCTCCTCGAAGGCGCCCGGAGCGTATCCCAACTCGAAGATCGTCACCTCGCGCTTCGAGCGCTCGCCCACCCTCAGGGGCACCACCGCCGCGCCGATGCCGGCCCCCACGTAGACCGCACCAGGCGCCTCGGTTCCGCGAGGGTCGCGCCGACCGTACAGACCGTGCACGTACTTGTGACCCGCGATTCGGCCGACGGCCAACTCGTGCAGCCTCGCCAGCGTCACCTGACCGGCGTGCGTGTGCCCGGAGAGCACGAGCGGGACGCCCTGCGCCCAGAGCGCGTCGGCCTCTTCGGCGATGTGCGACAGACCCACGGTCGGCCGGGCGGCGCGCAAGCCCTTGCACGCTTTCCGCCAGTCCGCGTGCCCCGTATAAGCGTCGTCCAGGCCGACGACCTGAAGACGCTGGCCGCGAAGGGTGATCGTGGTCCAGGCGTTGTCGAGGACTTCGGCGCCCGCCCGCCGCAAAGCCCAGCGCACCTCCCGGTCGCCGCTCCAGTAGTCGTGGTTGCCGAGCACGGCGAAGACCGGCGCATGGAGGCTGGCGACGACGTGCGTGAGCGCGTCGAGGTGCATCTGCGAATGGCAAACGAAGTCGCCGGTGATGAGGACCGCGTCGGGCTGTGCCGCGTTCGTGAGGCGAACCGCCTCGATCTGGACCTCCATGGGGGTCACGCGCCCGACGTGCAGATCCGTGAGGTGGGCGACCCGTAGGTCCAGCGCGCCGACGTGTTGGCGGGGGCCGGCAAAGCGACGAACGCGGAATTGCCGCCCCACGTCTCTCTTGCGGGGCCAGCGACCCAAGGTCCGAACCAGCGCGCCGATCTCGGTGGGCTCGGGCGACGACACCACCGCAGGTTAACCACCCGGCTGGGGCTTGTCAGGGGGCGACCCGCCCTTGCGCCGCGCTCCCTTTCGCACGAGCCCCGAGACGGGCACGTCGGGGCGTCGGCGCGAGCGCGATGCGAGCCCAAGCTTCCAGACGAGGTAGACGAAGGCGCCGGTGACGACGAGCCCTGTGAGCAGCCCCTGGACGCTCACCCGGTCCCCCAGCCGAGCGCCTCCCCCACCCGAAAGACAAGCCAGGAAGCGACGTAGGCCAAAGCGCTCATGTACGCGAGCATCAGCAGCGGCCAACGCCAGCTCCCGGATTCGCGCCGCACCACCGCGACCGTGCTCATGCATTGGCAGGCGAAGACGAAGAACACCATCAGCGCCACGCCCGTCAGTGGCGTCATGAGCGGGGTTCCGTCGGCACGGGTGGCCGCGCGGAGCCGCTGCCTCAGCGTGTGGTCGGCCTCGTCGACCTCGCCGCCCACTCCGAACACGATGCCCAAGGTCGACACGAAGACCTCCCGCGCGGCGAACGCGCCGATCACGCCGATCCCCAGACGCCAGTCCATGCCCAACGGCTCGATCACCGGCTCGATCAGCTTGCCCAGGCGGCCGGCGGCGCTTCGCTCGAGCTGGTCGGCTGCCTCGCGCCCGTCCAACGTCTCGAGCCGCGCGCTCAGCTCCGGCTCGACGAGCGTGGCCCGCGCGTCCTCCCGTAGCGCCGCGTAGCGCTCGGCCACCTCCGCGTCCTTCGGGTAGCTCAACAGGGCCCACAAGACGATGGTCAGCGCCAGGATGATGGTCCCCGCGTCGACGAGGAACGAACGGACCCGCCCCCAGGTCGTCGTCAGGAGATTGCGAAGGAGGGGCCACCGGTAGGGCGGCAGCTCCAGCACCAGAGTCGGCCGCGGGCCACGCAACACTGTCCGCCGCAGGACGGCGGCCGCGCCGAGCGTACCGGCGAGGCTCAGCGTGTACATCGCCAGCAGGACCAGGGCGCCCACACTCAGCGGGCCGACCCGCGCCTCGCTGGCAAAGACGGTCGCCGTCAGCAACACGTACACGGGCAAGCGAGCACTGCACGACATCAGCGGCAGGGCCAGCATCGTCACCAGGCGGTCCTTGCGATCGGCCAGCGTGCGCGTCGCCATGACGGCTGGAACGGCGCACGCAAAGCCGCTCAGCAGAGGCACGAAGGCCTTCCCGTGCAGCCCGACGCCCTTCATGAGGCGATCGATGACGAAGGCGACGCGGGCGAGGTAGCCGGAGTCCTCGAGGAAGGTGATGAAGAGAAAGAGGATGGCGATCTGCGGAACGAAAACGACCACGTTGCCGACGCCAGCGACAACCCCGTCGACGAGCAGATCGTGAAACGGCCCCGGCGCCAAGAGGTGTCCGACCAGGCTCTGAAGCGCAGCAATCCCCTCCTCGATCGCACCGACGAGGGGCTCCGACCAGCGGAAGAGGGCCTCGAACACCAGGAGCATCGTGACGGCGAAGACGACGAGGCCAGCGACCGGGTGAACGAGCACGGCGTCGATTCGGTCGGTGAGCGCGCGGGGGTTGCCGTCGCCCCGCTGCACCTCGGCGCAGACGCCGTCCAGGAAGCGATAGCGCGCCGCCACGACCGCTTCGTCGAGATCGATCCCCGCCGCCCTGGCAGCAGCGCGAACCTCGCGCACCCGGGCGCGAACGGACGGCTCCACGTCCAGCTCGTCCTCGTCGTCCACGCTCATGAGCACCCAGGCCGCCCAGGCTCGAGCTGAGACCCCTGGCGGCGCGAGCTCCGCAAGGGAAGCAAGGGCGTCCTCGGCGGGGCCATAGTCGATGTGGAGGGGCTCCGGCGGCGCTCCAACCAGGCGGTCGGCGACGGCCTGTGCCAGGGCCTGGACGCCTTCCCCGCGGGACGCGACGAGCTCGACCACCGGCGCGCCGAGACGAGCCGCCAGCCGCTCCCGATCGATCTCGACGCCCGCGGAGCGAGCCTCGTCCATCATGTTGAGGGCAACGACGGTCGGCACCCCTGCCTCGAGGACCTGCAGGACCAGGTAAAGGCTGCGCTGCAGGGCGGTCGCGTCGACGAGCGCGACGACCGCCGCCGGAGCGCTGTCGAGTACGGCATCGGCGGCGATGCGTTCCTCCGGCGAGCGCGCCGAGAGGCTGTAGGTGCCGGGAAGGTCGACCCACTCGACCGCGACGCCACCCGGCAAGACGCGGCGGGCCGTCCGCCGCTCGACGGTCACGCCAGGGAAGTTGCCCGTCCTCGCTCGGGTCCCGGCGAGGCGGTTGAAGAGCGTGGTCTTCCCCGCGTTGGGGTTGCCCACGAGGAGCACGACGGCCGGGGCCGCGGACGCCTCGGCCGCGCCGGCGGCCGAGCTCACGGAGCCAGCTCTTTGGCGACCGCGGCGGGCGCGGCGGCGCCCCGAGCACTCGCGAGCTGCTCGACCTCGATCGTGGCCGCCTCGTCACGACGGATGGACAGCGCGTAGCCGCGGAGACGAAGCTCGATCGGATCGCCGAGGGGTGCGCGCCGGACCACCTCCACGCGGGTGCCCGGCAGCAGGCCCAGCTCGAGCAATCGGCGGCGAAGCGCCCGTGGAGAGCTCACCTCGCGGACGATGGCGTGGGTTCCCACAGGCAGCTCGGCAAGCGCACAGCTCATACGCCGTTATTGATAGTCACTTTCAACAAACGGGCAAGGCGAGCTGTGAGAAATCAGGGGCGATCGAAACGCAGGACGTAGTCGAACACCCGCACGTCCTCGGTGGTCGAGAGGCTCACGAGAGCCTCGTTCGGCAGCCCGGTGGCCCTCAGAACCGGGCAGCCGTTGCCCGCCTCGACGGCACCGACGGCGAGGGTGTCGCGGCCATCGGCGCTCAGGACCCGGAGCTCGAACAGGGCCGTGTCGTCCGGACACGGCGCCCCGCCGACCGCACGCATCTCGATGTTGAGCGCGCCGTCCGAGGTCTGCACCGCGTAGATGTCCACGTCGCACTCCGTTGCGAGCTGACCGACGACGTCGAGCGGCTCCGAAGACGAGCGCACCGCGTTGGCTCCCGTGAAATCGTCGTTCGGTTCCCGCTCGCCGCGAGCGCCCGGTGAGAGCTCCACGCGGCACTGGCCATCGCACCCATCGCCCGGCTCGGTGTTGCCGTCGTCGCAGGTCTCGCTGTGTTCGAGCACCCCGTCACCGCAGGTCGGACGCACGGCCAAGAGCTCGTAGACGCCACCGGGTCCGGGCACGCGGCTGTCGACACCGACGAAGAAGACCCCGGCGCGAGGCGCGACGAAGGTGAGGTGCTCGTCACGGTCGTCCCCGCAACGGTCGATCCCGTCGCCGGGGCCACAACGCCGTGGATCGCACGCGGAATCGAGCACGTAGATGGCCGGATCGAGGCCGGCAGCGCCGGTGTTGCGGAGGTGGAAATGCCACTTCTCCCCTGCCTCCATGGATACGGCGAAGAAGGCGTCCGCACCCGGAGTACGGCTCCCGGTGCACGCATCGAGATCGTCGATGTCGTCTCGGAAGCCGGAGAGATCCACGATGGCCTCGTCGAAGCTCTCGGCGATCCTGGGAACCTCTCCAACGCAGCTCTCGGCGAGGGCGAGGACGACGCCGCCGTCGAGGCCGCCGTCGAGTAGCTCGCGCGGGAAGAGGTCGCACCCCAGCAGCACAACCAGAGAAAGGCAAGAGGCGATGCGTGTCATCGGGCCAGATACGGGTTGGTCTCGAGGGGTGGGGGAGTCGGCCTGGGGCTTCGTCGCCGGTCGGGGCGGGGCGGGCGCCGCGGCGTCGCTGCTGTGGCCCGCCCTGGCGCCTCGGCCTCGAGCGCCTCGTCGGGATCCTCGCTAGCAGGCGCCTCGGCCTCGAGCTCCTCGGCCTCGAGCGCCTCGGCCGCGAGCTCCTCGGCCTCGAGCTCCTCGGCCTCGAGCGCCTCGGCCTCGAGCGCCTCGGCCTCGAGCTCCTCGGCCGCAGGTTCCTCGGGCCCAGGCTCGCCGAACGGGGATACGACAACAGCGTCGCGCTGCCCTGCGGAACCCCGCGTGTCCGCCTCGTCGCCCCGCGACGCGACCGCAAACGCCAGGCCCAAGAGCGCGGCCCCAGTCGCCGCGAGGGCCGCGGCCCAACGCATCCAGCGCTGCGGGGACTCGACGACGGACGCGATCTTCCCGCCGGCCCCCTGACCGGCCTCGTCCACCCGCGGGTGCGAGGCCGAGGTCGCGGTGAGGGCGAGCTCATGCGCCGGCATCTCGTCTGCTGAACCGGGCGCAGGCGCTGAGGCCGCGGGATCGCTCCGCGGCGTCTCGTACCACGGCTCCGAAGTCGGCTCGGCGGCCGCGCGTGCTTGCGCCTGCAGCCGCGGCACGTCGTAGATATCGCTGCTGAGCATCGGCTCGGCAGGGGTCTGCCCCAGACTCCCAACGTGCGAACGGATCGCCGCGCGCCGCTTCTCGATCGCGTCCGCGAAGAGGGTCGCCACCGCGTCGGCCACCTCGTGACGAGAGGCCAACCATCCCTCCTGCGAGGCCACCCGTTCCAGGGCGTCGGCGAGAGCGCGAGCCGAAGCCGTCCGCCCGTCGAGATCGCGCTCCAGCGCCCCCATCACCACCTCGTCGATGGACGATGGGAGCCCTTCGTGGCGCGATGAGGGTGGGTCGATGGGTGCGTTGCAGACCTGCAGGAGCGTGACCGCAGCGCCGCCCTCCGGCGACTGGAAGAGCCGGGTACCGGCCAAGATCTCCCACAACACGACCCCCAGCGCGAAGACGTCGGCGCGGGCGTCGAGATGCTCGCCACCGCGGGCCTGCTCCGGTGCCATGTAGCAGGGCTTGCCCTTGAGCATCCCTGGACGCGACGAGGTGATCCGCGCCGCCGCGCGCGCGACCCCGAAGTCCGTGATCCGCCCTGCCCCGTCGGTGCCGACGAGGATGTTCTGAGGCGAGACGTCCCGATGCACGATGCCCAGCGGCTCCCCCTCGTCGTCGGTGAGGCGGTGCGCCGCGTCCAACCCGGCGCACGCGTCGAGAAAGATCCGCATGCCGACCCGCGCTCGCTGCCGCGGGTCCTCCAGACGCCCCAGGAGTTGGTCGAGCGAGAAGCCGTCGACGTACTCCATCACGAGGTAGTAGCCGAGCGGCGAGTCGCTCACATCGACGATGCCGACGGCGTTGGGGTGATGCAGCCGCGCAGCGAGCCGCGCCTCGTCGAGCAACATCGAGACGAACTGGGGCTCGTCGGCCAGGTGGCGGTGCAGGAGCTTGAGCGCGAAGAGCCGCTGAAAACCCGCCACGCCCTCAAGCCGTGCGAGGTAGACGGTGCCCATGCCGCCGCGGGCGATCTCGGCGACGATCTCGTAACGGCCGAGCTTGCGCCGCGACGAACGAGCCGCCTCGGCGAGGTCGCTCACCGGTACCCTCCGAAGCGGCGGACGAAACCAACGGCGCCCCCTTCCGGTGAGAACGAGAGGGTCGGCACCCAGGCGTTGTCCCGATCTGAGCTGCGGGCCGAGCTTGGGCCGTCGTCGCGCCAGTCGGTGGCCAACACCGCGATGAGGAGCGTGCCGAGAGCCGCGAGACCCGTGGCCGCACCCAGCAACCCCGTCCGCCGAATCTTGTCCTGACCGCGCTCGTAGAGCTCGCGGGTCGGGTTGGCCTGGTAACTCTCGCTCGTGTCCAAGAGGCTGGCGACGGACCACACGAGCGCGGCTCCGAGCACGGCCGTCACTCCAACACCGACATAGGTGACGGCCGGCGGCCATCCACGCCTCGACGGCCGCGCGAGACGCCGAGGCTCGCGGCGGAAGGCACCGCGAGACGACGCGCCAGCTTCGGGCTCCGCGGTCGCCGGCTCCACGGTCGTCGGATCCGCGCTCCCCGCCCCTGTCGCCGGATCCGCGGTCGCCGGCTCTTCGGTTGGCGGCTCCGCGGCGCCCGTCGGCGCCGGCAAGTCGAGCTCCACCGTGCGCACCTCACCGGCCGCGACGTCCACGGTGGCCGTCGCCTGGCCTCCCCGGTCGAAGTCCGCGCGCAGCGTGCGGGCCCCCGGCGAGACGAAGAGCTCCATCTCGCGCACGGACTGAAGCGACACGAGCGCCCCGTCCACGGACACCCCGCAGCTCAGCGCGCATCGCACGCGGATGCGCGCCAGCCCATCCTCGTTCTCGCTGAGCACCTCCTGCGCCAACGCACGGGTCGCAGAGTCCGTGGCGTAGCGGGAAATGGCCTCCAGGCTGAGGGTGGCGGCACGCGCCAGAGCTCCCGCCGCGCGGTAGTTGCGAATCGCCGCGCGCAACGCGGCAGGAGCCGGCGCCGCTCGATGAGCAACCTCGAAGAGGTTCGCCGCGCGTTCGTACTCGCCGGCGAGCTGCGCCCGTTGTCCCTCCTCGAAGGCCCGAGCCGCCGCTCGGACGTCAGGCTCTACCTGCGCCTCGCTCCGCGACGCAGCCACGACGAGCGCTGCGGCGAGGCCAACCGCGATGAGGGTACGAGACACGAGGAGGCTCCACGTCCGAGCATATCGGAAGGGGCACTCCGACGCCACGCCGCGCGCACGTACGCGCGGCTCCGATATCGCCTCCCCCCGGAGGGCGTTATGCTCGCCGCATGCTTCAGTTCTCCGGAGACCCACAGCTCGCCGAGCAACAGATGCGCGCCATCATCTTTTACCTGACCACGTTCGGGTACATCGACGGGGACTTCGACCAGAGCGAGCGCGAGTTCGTCCGCGACTACATCGAAAAGCTCGTGCGGCAACGGGTGCGGGCGGGGATGCCCTCGGCGACCCCACAGGTGCATGAGGAGCTCAGCCGGCGCTTTACCGCACACTTCCACGAGGTCTTCGAGAACATCGACGCCTACGTGCGCGACCTCTTCACCGAAGCCGTCGCTCAAGACGAGAACCAGGACGCCTTCATCCACGCCAAGCTCAAGCTCAAGTGCTTCGAGCTCTTCCAGAGCTTCGACGCAGAGAACCAGCGTATCCTGCTGGACGCGGTGGACGAGCTCATCGCCGCGGACGGGCAGGTGCACCCGGCGGAAGAGAAGTTCCGAAAGGAGCTGGCGCAGCTCTTCGACGAGCACATCGAGATCGAGCTCGAGGACGAAGACTCGGCGCGACCGACGATCGTCGATCCGGTGCCTCGAACGCCCGCCAAGGACGACCACCCCTTCTTCGGGCAGTTCGAGCACCACTACTCCGCGGACAAGCAGAAGATCCTCAAGCAGCTCGAAGCCGACCGGAGGCTCCTCGACCGCGTCATGGCGGAGCTCGCCGAGCAACGCGCGGCCGGCACGGGGAAGCTCTCGGGTGTCGCGCGCGTGGATGCCTTCCGCGGCCAGGAACCCTTCCTCGACGGCCACGTCTACGTCCACCCCGCCCAGCCCGGAGGGCCCGGCTACGAGCTCACCGTCCTTGGCGACCTGCACGGATGCTACAGCTGCTTGAAGGGTGCCGTCCTGCAGGCCGACTTTTTCGAGAAGGTCGCCGCCTACCGCAAAGATCCGAGCGCTCACCCCAAGCCGCTGCTCGTGTTCCTCGGAGACTACATCGATCGGGGGCTATTCAGCCTCAACGGCGTCTTTCGTACGGTGCTCCAGATGTTCCTGACGGCGCCCGAGCACGTCTACGTGCTCCGCGGCAACCACGAGTACTACGTCGAGTACAAGGGGCAGATCTACGGCGGCGTCAAGCCGGCCGAGGCGATCAATACGCTCAAGCCCTACGTCCCCATCGATGTGTTCCGCGACTACATGCGGCTGTTCGAGGCCTTGCCCAACGTCCTCGTCTTCGACCAGGTGTTCTTCGTGCATGCGGGTATCCCACGAGAGAAGACCCTCAAGGAGCGCTGGCAGGACCTGTCCTCCCTGAACGATCCGGACCTGCGCTTCGAGATGATGTGGAGCGATCCGAGCTCCGCCGATGTGATCCCGTCGACCCTACAAGAGCAGTCGGCGCGATTCCCCTTCGGGCGCCTCCAGGCGGCCCATTTCCTCCAACGCATCGGGTGCTCCACCCTCGTGCGGGGTCATGAGAAGGTCGACGACGGCTTCGCCCGCACCTACGACGACGAGCAGGGGACGCTCATCACGCTCTTCTCGGCGGGCGGCAAGGACAACCAGGACCTGCCCCCGAGCTCGAGCTACCGGAGCGTGACCCCCAAGGCGATGACGCTGACCTGGAAGGATGGCGAGATGCAGATCACGCCCTGGGACATCGACTACGCCCACTACAACGATCCCGACCGAAACGCCTTCTTCAGAGCCCCCATGGAGCTCGAGCACCGGACCTGAAACCGTCGCCACCCCGAGCCGTTCAGGCGTTCAGCAGAGCAGGCGCTCGGCCTCTTCGACGACGCGCGCCGCCGTGATCCCGAGCTTCTCGTAGAGCGTCTCGTAAGGCGCGGATGCGCCGAAGCGCTCCAGGGTGACGAAGCCGCCGTCCCCAACCCAGCGCTCCCAGCCCTGCCGTACGCCTGCTTCGACGACGACCCGTGCACCCACCGCGGGAGGCAGCACCTCGTCGCGGTAAGCCTGCGGCTGCGCGGCGAAAAGCTCCCAGCAGGGCATGCTCACCACCCGCGTCGCGACGCCTTTGGCCGCCAGGATCTCCGCCGCGTCGAGAGCGATGGCGACCTCGCTGCCGCTGGCGATCACGAGGACCTGCGGCTCGCTCCCGCCACGGTCCGTCAGCACGTACGCGCCGCGATGCAGCCCCGTCGCCGCGCCCATCCCGGCGCGGTCGAAGGTCGGCACGTTCTGGCGCGTGAGCACGAGGGCCGCGGGCCCCCTGCACTTCATGGCGGCGATCCACGCTTCGCGGGTCTCGTTGGCGTCTGCCGGACGCAAGACCGTGAGCCCCGGGATGGCTCGCAACGACGCCAGCGTCTCGATGGGCTGATGCGTCGGTCCGTCTTCCCCCAAACCGATGGAGTCGTGGGTGAACACGTAGCGCGTCGGCAATCCCATGAGCGCCGCCATGCGGATCGCCGGTCGCATGTAGTCGGCAAAGACGAGAAAAGTGGCGCCAAAGGGGACGACTCCCCCGTGAAGCGCCATCCCGTTCATCGCCGCGCCCATGGCGTGCTCGCGAACGCCCCAGTAGACGTAGCGCGGCGGAACCCCCTCCCCCTCCGGGCGGAAGCAGTCGTCGCTGATCTTGGTCTTGTTGGACCCCGCCAGGTCCGCCGACCCCCCGACGAGGTTTGGCACCGCCGCGGCGATCTGCATCAGCACCTTTCCGCTCGAGGCACGGGTCGCCATCCCCTTGGGATCCGGCTCGAAGCGCGCCAACCCTTCCTCCCACCCTGGGGGCAGCTCACCGCTCAGAGCCGCAGCGAGGCCCGCGGCCGCCTCCGGGTTCGCCTCGGCCCACGCCGAACGCTTCTCCTCCCAGCGGCGCCGCGCCTGCGCCCCCCGCCGAAGGATCGCCGCGCGGGCCTCCTCGAGCTCGCTCGGCACATAAAACGGCTCGGCGGGCCACCCCATCGCCACCTTCGTGGCGGCGATCTCCTCCTCGCCGAGCGGGGCCCCGTGCGCGGCGGGGGTGTCCTGCTTGTGAGGCGCGGGATAGCCGATGATCGTCTTGACACGGATGAAGCTCGGCCGCGGATCCTCCAGCGCCTGCCGCGCGGCCTCCTCCAGTGCGCCGAGATCGTTGCCATCCGCCACGCTCGCGGTGTGCCATCCGTAGCTCGCAAACCGCCCGACAACGTCCTCGGTGAAGGTCAAGCTCGTGCGACCGTCGATGGTGATCTCGTTGTCGTCCCAGAAAACGACAAGGCGCCCGAGCTTCAGGTGCCCCGCGAGGGACGCCGCCTCCGACGCGACGCCCTCCATCAGATCGCCGTCCGAAACGATGACCCAGACGCGGTGGTCGAAGAGCTCCTCGCCAAAGCGGCGCGCCAGATGCCGCCCGGCCATGGCCATGCCGACAGCGTTCGAGATACCTTGGCCGAGCGGTCCGGTGGTCGTCTCCACCCCCGGCGTATGGAAGACCTCCGGGTGCCCAGGCGTCTTGCTTCCCCACTGGCGAAACGCCTTGATGTCGTCGAGGCTCAGGTCGTAACCGCTGAGATGCAGCAGCGAATACTGAAGCATCGAGGCGTGGCCGCAGCTCAACACGAAGCGGTCGCGCCCGACCCACCGGGGCTCGCGAGGGTCGTGCCGCATGAGCTTGGAGTAGAGCAGCCAGCCGAGGGGCGCGAGCGCCATGGGCGTGCCCGGGTGGCCGCTCTTAGCCGCCTGCACGGCGTCCATGGAGAGGCCGCGGATGGTGTTGATGGCCAGCTGATCGAGGTTCGCCATGGCTGCGCTTCTACCGAGGCTGCCTCGGCGCATCAACCGTGCGCCGAGAGCGCACGCACGAGTCCCCAAGCAGCGGGGCCGAATTCCCCGACGATCGGCGAACCGCAACCGAGCCGAGGTCACGAAGGCGAGCGAAGACCTCCGCGCGAGGACGATCCCGCGGCTCCGGCGCGCCACAGCCAGGGGACAGCCAGCAGCGACGCGCCCACGGCTGCGCCCGCCGCCACCGCCATCTGCGCGGACAGCGGCGGGTCGGGCCACCACCGCAGAAGGTAGCGCGCCCGGGCCGCCTGCCACGCGAAGGCCCACAGCTGAAAGTAAGCGGTGGCTGCGAGCGCCCGACGTCGCGTGTCCCGGCCCCAGCGCCACCACGCAGCGCCCGCCGCCGCGGCCAGACCCGCACCGGCGCCTGCGGCGAACAGCGACAGGAAGCGCTCCCTCCCGGGCGAGAGCGCCCACGCCCCGAGTTGCAGCAGCACCGCCACCAGCAGGCCGAAGGACGTCCCGCGGTCAAAGCCGAAGCATCGCTTGGTCGCCCCCAGGCCCATGAACCCGAAGAGCACCGTGAGGACGACGTAGGGGGCGGCCGCGTAGGCTTCCGCGGCGCGCCTCAAGGCGGCCCAAGCGGAGTCCGCTTCCTGCTCCCGAAGCGCGTGCAAACCCGGCGCACGCCACAGCGTCCAGGCGACCCAGGCGACCACCGTGGTCGCGCCAAGGGTCAAAGCGGCCGCGTAAGCGCGTGAGACCGCGTCGGCGTCCACCCGCCAGCCGGAGCGCCGGACGATGCTCTCCGGCGGCGGCTCCCAGCGACCGAGGGCCGCGGGGCGAGTCTCTTCGTCCGCACCCTGCCCCACGGACCCGTCACTCTTCGGGCGCGAACATGCGCTCGGCGACCGGTGCGGCCGCCCGGTAGGGAGGGGGCCACGGCAGCTCGTAGCCGAGCTCAGCAGCGGCGCGGCGGGTCAGGTAGGGGTCGGCCAGGTGAGCGCGCGCCAGCGCGACCAGATCCGCGCGCCCCGCCACGAGGATCGTGTTGACACGGTCGTGGTCGAAGATGCTCCCCACCGCGATAGTCGGGACGCCCACCTCGTTGCGGATGCGCTCGGAGAAGGGCGTCTGGTACGCGCGGCCGTAGACCGGCTGCTGCTCCGGGGTGACCTGTCCCGTGCTCACGTCCACGATGTCCACGCCGCGCTCCTTGAGCAGCGTGCAGAGAGCGACGGCCTGCTCGATGTCGAAGCCGTCAGGCACCCAGTCCGTCGCGCTGATGCGCACGCTGAGAGGGCCGTCCCACACCGCGCGAACGGCCTCGAAGACCTCGAGGGGATAGCGCGCTCGGTCCTCCAGGCTTCCACCGTAGGCGTCCGCCCGCCGGTTCGTGATCGGGCTGAGGAAGCTCGAGAGGAGGTAGCCGTGGGCCATGTGGAGCTCGAGGAAGTCGAAGCCGCAGCGGCGCGCACGCCGAGCCGCCCGGACGTGCTGCTCGCGGACGCGCACCATGTCCTGGCGCGTCATCTCCCGGGGCGTACAGTTGGGTTCGTAAGGGATCGGCGAGGGCGCAAAGATGGGCCAGCGCTCGGACTTCGGGAGCGGTTCGTTCGTGCCTTCCCAGGGCACCTTCGTGGCGCCCTTTCGACCCGCGTGCCCGAGCTGGAGGCCGATCTTCGCTGGAGAGTGCGCGTGGACGAACTCCACGATCTCGGTCCAGGCCGCCTGCTGTGCGTCGTCCCACAGCCCCGTGCACCCCGGCGAGATGCGAGCGTCGGGCGCGACACCGGTCATCTCCGCCAACAAAAGCCCCGCGCCACCGATGGCCCGAGACCCCAGGTGCACGCGGTGCCATTCCCCCGGCACCCCATCGACAGCCGAGTACTGGCACATCGGCGACAGGACGACCCGGTTGGGGATCGTCAGCCCGCGCAGCGTGAAAGGGAGGAACATCGGCGGCACGACGGCCTCGGCACGGACCCCCTGCTCCTGCATGTACCAGCGGTCGACGGCCTCGATGTACTCGGGGTCGCGGCCTCGAAGATTCTCGTGGGTGATCCGCCGAGTGCGCGTCAGGAGGCTGAAGGTGACGCGCTCGGGCGGGTGCTTCAGGTGGCGCTTGGACTCCTCGAACCATGCCTGCGCTTGCCGCGCCGATTTCTGGATGCGCGCCGCCGGATCCCGGCGAGCCCTCTCGTACTCGCTGAGCGCCGCCTCGACGTCGCCCCTCCCGTGGTCGGCCAGCACACCGGCGAGCGCGATGGCGTCTTCCATGGCCAGCTTCGTCCCCGAACCGATCCCAAAGTGCGCCGTGTGGGCGGCGTCGCCAATGAGCACGACGTTCTCGTGGTGCCACGCCTCGCAGCGGACTTCCCGGAAGCGGATCCATGCCGAACGGTTGGCCAGGAGCGGATGGCCGCCCAGCTCTTGTCGAAACAGCCGGCCGCAGTATGCGAGGGTCTCCTCCTCCGTCGCCTCGTGCAGCCCCGCGTTGCGCCACGACCGCTCGTCGCACTCCACGATGCAGGTGCTCGTGTGCGCATCGAACGAATAGGCGTGGATCTGGAAGAGTCCGTGTTCGTTCTCGCGGAAACTGAAGGTGAACGCCTCGAAAGTCTGTGGCGTACCGAGCCAGATGAAGCGTGCCTTGCCCTCCTGAACCGTCGGACGGAAACGGTCGGCATAGAGCGTGCGCGTCTTGGAGTTGATTCCGTCGGCAGCCACGAGCAGGTCACAGTCACGGCGGAGCGCGTCCACGTCATCCACCTCGTGCTCGAAGACGAGCGTGACCCCGAGCTCTCGAGCCCTCGCCTGAAGCAACGACAAAAGCCGCATCCGCCCGATGCCACAGAAGCCGTGGCCCCGGCTGCGAATCACCCGATGGATACCGTCCCGCCAGAAGTGGGTGTCGATCGCGTCCCAGTAGACGAAGTCCTCACGGATGGCGTCGTAGCTCGGACGGTCCGCCTCTCCGAAATGACCCAGGGTCGCCGCCGAAAACACGACCCCCCATCCGAAGGTGCTGTCGGCAGCGTTCCGCTCGAAGACCGTCACCTCGACGTCGGGGCGCGCCTTCTTGAGCAAGAGGCTCAGATAGAGGCCGCCAGGCCCGCCGCCGAGAACATGGACTCGCACGGTCTTGGGCTATCGCCGCGGGACCTGGCCGGGAAGGACCTTTCTCACCGCACCCTATTGGAAGTGGTAGCTGAGCCCGAGGGACACGATGTCGAAGTTCGACGTGTAGCGCCCGGTGTTGACCACGGTGCCCTGCCCGAAGTTCGACGGACCCGTCGAGGGGGGATAGCCGCGCAAGCAAGTGCCCTGCTGACAGAGCTCGCCATAGCTCGCGTCGGCGCTGACTTGCGTGATCCGCGCGTCCGCCGGAGAGACCGTGGTCGCGACCTGCTGGATGTGCGCATAGGCGAGCGAGAGGTCGAAGCGGCCGAACCGGAGAGTCAGCCCCAGGTGGGCGCCGAAGCGCATGAAGGGCAGGAAATCGAGCTGCTCGTAGCCGTCCTCGACCCCCTTCGTCTCGAAGGACGCACCCAGCCGAATGGCGAGCAGCCCAGGCATCACGTTGTAATCGCCGCCGAGGCGCACCGAGAGCGTGTCCTTCCAGTTGTGCACGAGATTCAGGCTCGGGGGCACGGGCGCCGGAATGCCCGTGTCGGCGATGATGTCCCAGAGCCCGTCGGCGGAGTCGGGATTGGCACCGAGGTCGACTCGGTATCCATCGACGTTCGAGTTGCGTTCGTAGACGACGTCGAGCTCGATGTCGAAACGCTCGTTCGACATCGGGTCCTCGACGCGGTCGCTCAGGCGCGAGACGGACCGCGCGTCCACGGGACGCGGAGCGACCCGGTCGGCATATCGGATGCCGAAGGCGAGCTGCCACGGAGCGGGCGCGACGAGCCGCGAGTTCGGGATCTCGAGGGTCTGAAGGATCGCCTCGCGGTAGTAACCGGACTCGAGCTTGACCGTGCCGTCGGCGTCGATGCCGTCGGTCCAGGTAAAGGAAGCCATGACGTCGAGGTTGTCGTGGGGGACCGCATGCGCCGAGACGACGATCCGGGGCACGAACGAGTCCGTTGCGTCGAGGGTCGTGTAGATGTCGTTGGCGAAGTCCTCACCGCGACGGGCGCGCGTCACGTTCTCGAAGTGTGCGCGCGCGAAACCGGAGCCGAAGCTCGCACCGACACGAAAGCGCGGATGCGGCGCAAAGCCGACACCAACCATGGGGAACGCAAGAAGCAGCTGCGACTCGACCAGGTTGTAGCGCGAGGGGGCCGGGAGACCGTCGACGATGCCCCGATAACGCCGGTCACCGATGCGCTGGCTGCCGCCCCACTTGGTGTGCGCGATGCCCGCCGGAGCGACGAACCCAATGGACACGCCGACCATCTCGTGCACACGCCAATTGAGGATCAGCTCCGGGATCACGCTCGGCGGGCCCGAGTTGCAGACGCGCGGCATGGGCCGATCCGGGATGCCGCTGATGTCGTCGTTGAAAGCACTCGGGTTGAACTCGTCGCCGCTCTGAACCCGGGCGTCGGGCTCCCGCGAGGGATCCGGGCCGTTCGTCTCGTAGGCCGGCGTTTCCCCATGCCGCAGGTAGGTCCCGTCTCGCTGAAAGCAAGCGTCGTAAAACGCGGCGTGAGCTTGCAGCGTGAGCTGGAGCCCGCTCTCAGCTGCAAGGTTGGCCGGGTTGTAGAGGAGCGCCATGCCGTCGCCGGGGCGCGCGAAGCCCGCGCCGCCGCGCCCGAGCACGTTGGTCCCTGCGGCAGGGAACTCGACGCCGCCCGCCTGAACCCCGGCCGGCGCGCCGAAGATCCCCAGAGCCAGCACCACCCCGATGATTCGCTTGGTCATTCCCCGTACACCCCGCCAGGCATTGGCCCCCGCCTCCCGGGAGCGCGGGGAGCATAGCGAATGGGCCCGGGCCCGGGGAAGCCCTCTTCGGGACCTGCACCCAACCGCCTGGCGCCGAAGGACGTCCGGCCATCTCCCACGCCCGGGCTTCGAGGGGCGCGGTATCATCGACTGCCAGCCCCGGGGAGGTCGCGCTTGTTCTACTATTTCGGCTACGGCTCCAACCTGAGCGTCGTCTCGCTCCGCGCAAAAGGCGTCGACCCACTCGCGAGCGAACCCGCCATCCTCTCCGGCTGGCGCCTCGTCTTCGACATCCCGGACTTCTTCCCCATCGAGGGCGGCACCGGCAACATCCGGCCGGAGAAGGGGCACGCGGTGCACGGCGTCGTGCACGCCTGCCGAGATGCGGACCTCTCGACCCTCGACACGCTCGAAGCGCTCGGCGTGACCTACGAGCGCGTGGAAGCCTCGGTGGTCACCTATGCTGGCCGGCGCCTTCGCGCGTTCGTCTATGTCGGTCTGCCCGAATGCGTTGGCGAAGACGACGTCCCCTCCGAACGCTACCGCAACATCTTGGTCGCCGGCGCAACGGACGTCCGGCTCCAGCGCGACTACATCGAGTGGCTCCGGGGCATCCCCACCAAGCCACGACCCAACCCTCCGCCCTTCGTCGTCCCCGACGCACTGCCGGTGTTCTCACTCGGAGAGCTCGCGAACAGCCCAACCTTGGTAGGGCTGCACGGAGCCGTCTTCGACATGTCGGAGGCCCGCCCCCGCCACGAGTACCTCAAGGGCCTCCTCGGCGGGCGCGACGCGACGCTCCTCTTCCTCAAGAGGATGGACACGAGCGTGGGCGACGAATCCTTCGAACAGCTACGTCGCGGCGAGTTGAACGAGGCCCAGCGCCGCTACCTCAACGCCTACCTCCACGAGTTTGCCCGCGAGTA
>Ga0256832_1000189_pt1 | contig 38671 bp, 59 predicted proteins | sample 134614metaG_FD_190534 | JGI IMG/M metagenome (GOLD analysis project Ga0256832, IMG submission 190534) | Hydrothermal vent microbial communities from Lau Basin, Pacific Ocean - 134-614 | ecosystem: Environmental > Aquatic > Marine > Hydrothermal vents | place: Pacific Ocean: Lau Basin | collected...
ATATTCAAATTGCTGGTGTTGGTAGTCCTGTTGAAAGTGGAAAACCTTACTTTATAAGAATAGATGGAAGATTAGAAGAAACATTTGTTCAACCTATTAGAGAAATTGAAGTTGGAGAAACTATTGAGTCTATTCCTCAGGGTGGATACGCAGCTGGAAAAAGACCGAAGGCTGTTGATGTTGGAGACATAAGTTCTCCAATGCCAGGTAAAGTTGTTTCTTTAAAAGTCAGCCCCGGGGATAAAGTTAAGAAAGGTGATGTTCTTTTAATTGTAGAAGCAATGAAAATGGAAAACGAAATCCACTCTCCTATTGATGGAAAAGTTGCTGAAGTTTATGTAAAAGAAGGTGATCAGGTTAATCCTGAAGAATGCTTAATGAAAATAATTCCAGAGTAAGATGTTTATAACAAATCCACAAATTGAAGAATATTTAAAGTCTCTTCCGAAAGAGAAAGATCCAATTTTGGAAGAGATGGAGAATTTAGGTCATAAATTGAACTTTCCCATAGTTGATAAGCTTGTGGGAAGGTTTCTTTATTTAATCACAAAATTAAAAAATCCTCAGTTAATTGTCGAAGTTGGTTCAGGTTTTGGATATTCTGCATATTGGTTCGCAAAAGCTTTGAACAAGGGAAAGGTTGTTTTAACAGAATACAGAGAAGAAAATATAAATTTGGCTAAAAAATTTTTTGAAAGGGGAAATTTAATAGATAAAGCTGATTTTAGATTAGGCGATGGAATTGAAATTGCTTCGGAATACAAAAATATTGATATTTTATTTTTAGATTTAGAAAAGAGAAGGTACAAAGAAGCTATTGAAAAATTACTTCCAAATTTAAGTTCAAACGCTTTAATAATTGCAGATAATGTTTTATGGCATGGAAAAGTTGTTGAAGAAGAAATAGATAACCAGACAAAAGCCATAAAAGAATTTAATGAATTTATGTTTAGCTTGCCAAATTTCTTCTCAGTAATGATTCCTTTAAGAGATGGTGTGCTGGTTTCTCTCAAAGAATAAATTTTAATTTCAAGATTTCACAGAGTTTGACAAATTTGTAATCCCTTCAAATTTATAGAAAAATTTGATTTTTTATTCTAATTATTTATATCTGTAATTAACATATTGAAAAAATATATTTTCTTTTTTATGGAAATGGATTTATATTAATAACACTGCTGCCACACAATTATATATTTAACCCGAGTTTTTACTCGGGTTTTTTTTATTCTCATTTCTTTCAATTTCCCACAAAAACATATATTTCAAGAATACATAGAAAAAATTTCCTACTGAAGCTTCTAATCCCGGAAGTCCATCTAAAAAACCTCTTTTGATGAAATACTCTTTTATAAAGGCAAATAAAGAATGAGAAATTAATTTTGTTAAATTAAATTTTATACCCTTTTGATGGTAAGAATTTGCGGCAGTTTTGGCGTATTTAATCAACCTTGTAAAGTGATCTTCAATATTTTTATACGAATAATGATAAAGAAAACCTTTTAATTTTGCCGTTTTTCCGTCAATCATTAATACATCGTGGGGATCGTATCCTCCCCATCTTGGATTGGCAGATTTTTTTACCAATCTTAATTTCCAATCAGGTTGCCAGGCATGGTTTAACCATCTTCCGAGATGAAATGTTTTTCTATTTACTAAATATCCATCTGCGAAAGGTTTATTTATTGCTTTGATTATAGAATTTTTGAGTTCTTTTGAAACTTCTTCGTCAGCATCTAAAGAAAGAATCCATGGTTGTGTACATTTTTCAAGTGCGGAGTTTTTTTGGGCAATGTGACCTTTCCAGTCTTCTTCGTAAACTTTTGCTCCATACGATTGGGCTATTTCCCTTGTTCTATCTGTTGAGTGTGAATCTACAACTACAATTTCAGACGCAATATCTTTTATACTTTCTAATGTTCGAGGGAGATTTTCCTCTTCATTAAAAGTGATAATTGCCACCGATAGAGGCAATTTTGGATTTATCTTCTCCATAAATTTTTACCGTATTTTTCTTTTAATTCTATTTCTAAAAGGAAAGCATATTTCATAAAAACATAAAAAGAACCCATAGAACAGGCAATAAAACCTCTAATTCCATCTAAAAAACCTTTATGAATAAAATAATATTTAACAAAATACCAGATAGGATTAAAAATCATTTTAGAAAATCTAAATTTTTTATTGTTCTGGTGCATATATTCAGCCATAAAAATTGCAAACTTTATATTTTTATCAAAGTGATGTTTTAGATTTTTAAATGAATAATGATAAAGATCTCCTCTTAGCCTTCCTACTTCTCCACTACAAATTGCTTTAGAATGAACTCTTTCTTCAAATTTCAATTTTCCTTTTTTTGCTAATCTGATTCTCCATTCTGGATACCATACATAGTCTAAAAATTTTCCAAGGTAATAGGTTTTTCTTGAAACAGCGTAGCAATCTTTTGGATTTGGTGAATTTAAAACATGCTTTATAGAATTTTTTAATTCTTCTGATAGCTCTTCATCAGAATCTAAGGAAAATGTCCAGTCGCCACTTGCTAAAGATAATAAATAGTTGTATTGAATTCCTGCATTTATCCATTCTTTATAAAAGATTTTATCTGTGTATTTTTTTGCTATTTCTAATGTCCTATCTGTAGAGCCAGAATCCACAATAATAATTTCGTCAGCGATATCTTTTACGCTTTCTAAACATCTTTCTATTGTATCTTCTGAATCTTTTGTGGCGATTAAAACAGATAGCAACTAATTAGCTCCTTATTCCTCAGAAATTTGTCCGGTCAGATACATATCTATAATTTTGCATAAAGAGTGTTCTAAAACAAGATGTACTTCTTGAATTCTTGCTGTATTTTTATGAAAAACTATGAAAGATTTATCAACTAAATCTTTTAATTTTCCTCCATCTTTTCCTAAAAATCCTACTGTAAAAATTCCCATTTCTTTTGCAACCTTTACTGCTTCAATAACATTTTGAGAATTTCCACTTGTAGAAATTCCAATTAAAATGTCTCCCTTTTGACCTAATCCTTCAACTTGCCTTGAAAAAACTTTTTCAAATCCATAATCATTTCCAATGGCAGTCAGGGCAGATGTATCTGTTGTCAAGGCAATCGCTGCATATGCTTTTCTTTCTTCTTCAAATCTTCCAACTATTTCTGCTGCAAAATGTTGAGAATCTGCAGCACTTCCGCCATTTCCACAAATTAAAACCTTATTTCCATTTTTTAATCTTTTTGCTAATAAAATTCCTAAATTTACAATGTCTTCTGCATATTCAGCAGCAAATTCTTTTTTTAATGAGGCACTTTCATTAAAAATGTTGAAAATGAGCTCTTCCATGCTATCCTCCGAGGTTTTTGTTTATCTTGATTTTTTCGACAAATAAATTATAATATATAACTCACTTGGAGGGATGGCCGAGTGGACGAAGGCGGGTGATTTGAAATCACTTGAGGGTTAACAGCCCTCCGGGGGTTCGAATCCCTCTCCCTCCGCCATATATTATAATTTCCGAAAAAAATGGGACACCCCCACCTTCGCAAATTATTGAATATCAATAATTAAAGAAGTGTCCCACACACTTGAATTTTTGATTTTTTATTTGTCCTAAAAAAATGGGACAGTTTGAGGAAAACTTAATGTCTATTTTGAACGCCTTTCAACTTCTCATAAGTTCTTAATCCTGATAATCCTAATAAAGACAACATTAAATTAAACAACATTCCCATATCTAATTCAGGTATTGGGTAATTTATATTAAAGGCTGTAAAAAATGAATGCAAGAATGGAGATAATATATAATGATATGCTAATGTAAAGCCACAAACCCATAATATAAAAGGTCTTGCCCCTGCTATAAACCAGTTTGTACTCTTTGCTTCTGCTATATTTGTCTCATGAACTTTTTCTAAAATTTCTGCTTCTATTTCTTTTTCTTTGAGTTGTAATTGTTGTTTTTTAGTTTCATATTCTAATCTTTCTTCATCTGTTGTGATAAATTCATCTGCCACATCTTTTACAGCTTCTATAATATTTCCAGAAAAAAAATTCATTATGCCCATGACATTGCCTCTAAACTTCTATTTATCCATCCACGAAGATATAAAGCATATTTTTTAGGGTTTTTGTTTGCAAGGTTTGTGTAAAAAGCTATTCTTGCAAGTGTAAAGTCTTTTATAAAATCTTCTTCAAATTTTTCTGTTAAGTATTCATTTAGTTTTTGGATAGTTTTCTTTCCAAGTATTCCATCTGGTTTAGCCCCTACAACTTTCTGCAAGAGCTTTATAGTTGTTTTTACAGAGGCATTAACTGCAAATTCAAAGAGTAAATCTCTGATATTTTCACTTTCTATCTTTTCGAAAGGTTTATAGAAATTTTCATAGTAAAAGTCTCTTACTAATTCAAAAGGTGGAGTTAAGCCTTTATCTATATAATCCCAACCTCCCCAGTTTGGATGTTCTTCTCTATATATTCCAGCGTAAGTCTCAGCTTTTTCTGTTGGGTTTTTGTGTAAAATAAGTCCTCCTTCAAGCTGGAGAACTTTTTCTAATGCTTTTTCAAAGCTCATAACTCCTGTATCTCCACTCTTATTTCTTCTTCTTCGACTAAATGAGTTTTTATGACTTTATCTTCAATCTTAACTTCAATTATTTCAACTACTTGAAGTTCTCCTCCGTCATTACCAAGCCAAAGTGGAAAAAGATCCATCATTGTGGAAGCCTCAATGTTTTGTCTTTGTTTACAGTAAAGCTTGCCAGTACAGTTGTCCCATCGTCATCGTAGACTCTGATAGTTTGTGATTTGTCTGGATTTGTTATTATTTCAGCTTTGTTTATAGCTATTTTTTTCAAAAAGTTTATTTCTGAAATTTCAGAGTTTTGTGCAATTGACTTTATATTGTTTAGGGGATCAAACTGAAGTTTATCAGTTTGGTTTTTTATTTCTTGAAATTTATTCTCTAATTGAATTTCTACTTGTCTTGCAATTGCTTCTTTTGTTGCATCCAAATCTACATATTCTTGCCTAATATAACCTTGATACCACAATGCAAAGTTATTAGCATCGTCACTAATCCAGAAATATTCATCTGGATTATCTGCTGTAAATACAAATCTCATTGTATAGTATAAGATTTGTCCAGTATCATTACTCCATTTTAAATTTACTATTTCCCAATTATTCATTGTATCGGGCATTGAGTTTGAAGTAACAATTGTATTACCATTGTAGATTTCTATTCGTGGTGGTGTAGTATTTAGTTGTGCTTTCTTCATTGCTATGTTTATATTGTGGAATTGTGCGGGTTTTGAAGGTATTTTTGTTTCAAGATAAAATTCACCTGCTCTAACTGATTTTATTTCTATTGCTTTGTTGTTGTTGAATTGAACTGTATCTTGATTGTAGGCATGTTGGTAGTAATCATAAAAATCGTGATGTTGCAACTGATCATATATTCCAATCGTTTTGCCTTCACCAGATACTAAACCATATACATATTCTCTCTGTTTTCTATTTACTAAAAATCTATGTTCACTATCAAAAGATTTAATCCATGTTGATGTATCTCTAATATAACCAAATTTGCAATCTTTAAAATCAATCCAATCCCCAATTGCATAAATTCCCATATTCTCAAAATAACAATTTTCAAAATTCATTCTACATGCATATAGAGTCTCTGCTAAAAAACCACTTGTGTTGTTTCCAAAATATCCATCAACAAAAGTGTGATAATGAGATATATAGTTTGCCGAACCTTCTCTCCATATACAATAAGTAATTGCTATTCTTGGAAGTCTGTTGTTTGTCCAGTACTTCATACCATGATTCCATGTATCACCACCAATCCATACAATGTCTTCGATATATCCTTGAATACTATTTACCCATTGATTTGAAAAGTTGTTAGCTACAAATATATGATGTTTATTTGTACCATTCATATTAAATTTGTAGTAATTAGAAAACATTCTAAACATTAAAAATACATTACCACTACAATTATTCATACCTTGATTATTGTTTAAGAATGCTACACCTTTATTGTTATCTAATGGAGATTTGAATTGAGTCCAGTTTATTTGTCCATCAATATTTGAAGATTGCAAATAAAATCCCATATGACTATTAATTGAAGTATTCCACCACTCATAGCTTTCAAATTTAATATTTCTGGTTACATTAGCAAGAAATCCACCTTGAAAATCTACAGTATCTATGAAAGTAATCAATCCTGTTGTATAGTTTATGTCTGAAATAGTTACTAATTTTACTCCATACCTATCACCGAGTTGTAGCTCATCGCCAATTTGCCAATCTTGTATTTTATCTATGTCACTTTCATGTATCTGAATGATATTAGTATTTCCATTCGGATATGCTTTAGCCCAAACATAAGAAAACATTGGATAACCATTTATAGACACATTTACTATATCATCTAATATCAAATTATATTTGGCATGAGCAGGATTATTTGATTTATTCAGGTATATAGTTAAAGTTTTATCCCTATTGCTTGTTCCATCGAAATCTACAATACCACCAGCTTTCTGGTGAAAATGACCTTGAAGTGTTAAAATACAACTTTTTGTACCATTCCAGTAAAACTTACCACCAGATTCTATTATTAAAGCGTCTCCACCATTGTCTTCCCCAATATCCCAGTTTGGTATATCGAACTCTACTTCATGAAGAATTTTTACTGTATCTCCTATCCCTGGAACAGTTCCAGAATCCCAAGTAGCTGGATTACTCGCTGGACCATTTTGTACTGATTGAATTAGTCCCATTATTCAACCTCATCGAGAAGTTTTTGATACTGCAATTGCAATTCTTGTAATCTTCTTTCCAATCCAAGAAAGTCTTCTATATTAACTTCTTCTGATACTTTTTTCACGTCCTCAGCAAATTCAGAAATATTTGGGGCATTATATTTCTCTGCAAGAGGTTTTAATGTGGAAGTTAACCATTCGTTATATCTTTCTTGAATAGCTGATTTATATTTATTGATTTCTTGTCTTGCTTGATATAATTCATCTACAGTTGGATTAGTAGAAATGTAGATAACTTTACCATTTCTTAATACATATATGGGTTCTAATTTTGCTTCCAGTAATATGTCAGCTACATTTTTAACTATATACTCAGCTATACCTTCTGCTGTAAGCTTTGTTTCTATTAACATCTTTACAGCTTCGGAATAAGGAACTAATCCATTTTCAGGATTCCATTTTCCCACTAATGGATTAGACCAAAATGCTGTTAGAGCCTGAAGAAACAGAAATAATAGATTTTCTACATCATATTGAGGGAGTTTTTCTTTTATTATTGGTACAATTTGTTCAAAATCTTTATCTTTATTAGCAATAATTTCATTTATGGCAGTTGTCATATCTTCTATATTTATTTTCATAATCTCCTCCTGGTGATATCTGCTTTTACAATAAACCTTCCTGTTACTACTGTGTGTACAAATTGATTATCTGATAGTTGTATATCGAAAATGTATGTGTCAGGTTCTAATTCTGTATCATCTGGTAAGAGACTTATTTCCGTTTTACCGTTTACAGGGTCTGTATGAGTAGTGATAACTTTTTGAATTTTCGCATTAGAGTCGTCGTCATTTTCTGACTTTTTCACAGTAAATATTACAGTTTTTCCCGTAAGATCTATTGGATTTCCCGAATTATCTGTTAAAATCAATTTATAATTCTTCGAATCTCCTCTGAATATTTCTAAATTGATATTCTTCACAGCTTTATTACCTCATATGCACTCTCACACATTGATTTCACGTCTAAAGAAAGAAGTTCTTCTAATGTCATTGTATCTATCTGTGCTTCTAATTGTGCTTCTGCTTCCCATATTTTCTCTTTCCAATAGATTAACTTTGCTATTTCTATAGCACGGTCTAATTGTGGCTCTAACTCTGCAGGGATTGAAAGTTCTGATATAACTTCATCTCTTGTTTTTTGATTTGTAATAATTAAGAAAATTCTATTTTTCACTTGAACAGGTGAAAATCCTGCGATGTAGAATCTTCCTTCGATTACTCCTTGTTCAGAAACAATATCAGCTAAATTTTCTTGTTGTTGTTCGAACATTTGATTGATGTATCTGTCTGTGTACCAGTCTATGGTATCTTTGAAAGCAGTTTTGAGTTCACTTTCATCATTAGGTACATTCCAAATCTTGTTACCATTTTCATCTACTTCTTGTAATTCGATGTTTTTATATATCATATCCCCAAGTTTTATAATTTTAATCATGTTGATTCTCCTTAGAAGTTTTGTAAATGATTTGTAGTAGTTGTTTGTCCACCTATTAAATCGTTTAAAGTTCCTGTACTTCCGTCTCTAAGTGTTACAGAAGAATTTCTATCAGCAATTATGTAATTTCCTGCTTCGTTATATAGTATTAATCCACTTCTGTTATTCCCTATTTGTGTAATAGTGCATTGAAAGAAATAAAATTCGGGTGTTGAATGAGCACCTGAAGGTGTTCGTGTTAAATCTGTATCTCCAAGTTCAATTTCGCAATTATGAAAAAGAGCTTTTAAACCCATAAAATCAAATCTTCTAAACATTCCTTCCCATATACCTAAAGGTAGAGATGGATCTGCAAAATCAGCAGTTTTCACTTTAATATCCTCAAAGAGGAATATTGAATTAATAGTTAATATTCCTTTTGCAGTATTTGAACTTGAAGCATCACATACATTAGTAAATACTGGTTTATTTGCAGTTCCATATTTTCTGAAACGTAATGTTTTATTTCTTACAACTGGAAGACTATTTATTTCAAATGTCTCTCCAGCTTTTAAATAGATTATTCCAAAACCTCCATCAGGGATACTATTCATTGCTTTTTCGGGTGTTGCAAACGGTGCAGCCTGACTTCCTTTATTCCCGTCATCTCCATTTACTGAGTCAACGTAGAATGTTTTCGACATAATGTTTGGAACTTCATTTATAGCTGAAACTAAGTTAGAATTTGGAAAATAAATTTGATTTAATTGATCTAAATCTCCTATTACATCAACTGTTCTGGCATTTAATTCAGGATCATTTAATAAAGTATTGTTGAACGGTTGTGGTCTTGGCATTTTAGAATCCTCCTATACATTGCTTTGGTTGTTTTAGCTCGTATTGAAGAGCTAAGATTTCAATCTCTTTTAGGAGGTTTAAAAGCAGCTTTTGTTCCGTATTTGAAAAGTCCTTCATTTCAATAATCATTGCATTTTCTCCAAGTAATTCTTTTGTATTCCAAAGTCCCCAAGCAATGAATGCGTATCCATCCAAACTTGGTGGTGGGTTTTCTGTTTTTGTATAGAAACAAATCCCTGTAATGTCACAAGGTGGTAGCCTATTTTCTTTTTCATACAATTCCCTGCATTTGTCACAGCTAACATCTCCTACTCCTGAGATGAACGAGATGTATTTTTTGATTTTTTTTTCTCTTTTTCCTCTAAGTTGACAAGATACATAGCTTTCTCTATTAGCTTTTCCAATATTTCAGGTTTTGCCTGTGTTAAACCTGTTAAAACAAATCTCACCTTTTCTTTTGAAAATTTAATTTCTTTTCCATCTGCATCCTGTAATCCTTCCCATCCTATGATTGCATGTTCAAAAATCTCTCCCATAAACTCTGGTGTTCTTTCAAGCTCTCCTTTATTCGTATATCTTTCCTGTATTTCTCCAACGATGAAAGCATCAACAGGTCTTACATAGATTTTTGCGTCTTCAACTTTTACTTCAAAAGTTCCGTCAAAATCTTTAAAATTTAGTTTCATTTATATCCTCCAAAGTTCTGTATTTATTTTGTTTGTTAGCTTTATCTGAATTTCTTTTTGCGTATTAGTGGCAAGTGGTATCAGCTCAAAATCAAGAGAGATTAGATCTGTTCCTGAAACGTTATCTCCAGATTTATTAAATTTGCATTTTGGAAGGATTATCTCTATTTCATATCCTTCTGTATGTGTGAATTTTAGATTTGCTGACACTTCGCTGTCGTTTTCATACATAGAGATAATGTCGTCTGCATAATATCTTGGGATTTTAAATGAAAATCCTACTTCCCTTTTTCCGTTTCTTGCAGGTTCATCTAAATGCAAATCGTTTGATTGTGTTTGAGTTAAATTGTTATTTACAGAAAGTGAGAATTCAGAAATATTTACAGATATTCCGTTTAGTTTGAAATCTACATCTGAAAATAAAACTCTTTTAAACTCTCCATCTCTATAAGTCCATGTAGAGCTATCTATACTCTTTAATTTTCTATCGTAAGACAAAAGGTCTAAATCTATCTTTACAACATCTCCAGTTGAGCCCTGAATAGTCATTTGATTAATAAAACATGATATAAACTCATGCTGTGAAACCTGCTTATCAATGACTAATGTAAATCTTCTAACCTTTTTATCTGATGTTTTTATCCCAGTAGATGTTTTGATTCCTTCGTTTGTTCTCCAAGGTCTTGTTTCAAGGTCATCATCTGGTTCAATAGTGTGAACATAAAATCCGTTTCCTAAATCTACTACGGAATTCCATTGTTCATGTCCTAATGCACATAGAAAAATCTCTTCAAGACCTGTATAAACTGCTTCAAGTGATAAGCTTCCTGAAGCTGTAATTTTTGTAACGTCCATAACTTCATAAGAAGCAAATCCGTGAAGATAATTATCTTTCACAAATTCTTTATTCTTTCCAAGTCCTTCCCCTGTAAAAGGCAAAAGAGTAGAAACGGATACAGGTGTTCCCCAGTTTGTTCCGTCCTCTCTCTTGTATGCAGATTTTGCTAAAAATCCTTTAGCTGTTGCCATTATGCGTACCTTTTAATCTCAAATTCGTTAGAAGATCCAGATTTTAATAAAGTAAACTCTACTGTTTGCTTAATGATTTCAGCACCGCCGACAGGGTCACCGACTTTTGTTACTTTTGCTTTTGGAATGTTTATCTCAAAGTTGTTTGTTCCGTCTGTTGCTGTTAAAACAATCGGAATTTCTGCATCTAAATCAAAGTAATCGTTAAATGTATCATTTGCATATCTTGCGATGTCTATTGACAAACTAACTTCTCTCTTTCCATTTCTGCTAACTTCAACTGTTTCTTTTTTATTTTCAAAAATAGCTGTTAAGTTGTTGTTTAACTGTAAATTGAACCCTGCTATCCCTATAGGTGAACCTCCAGCTGAACAGGAAAAATCAGAAAATAAAATTCTTCCGCCAAAAGGAGAAGCTCCGTCTATATCTGCAGATGTATTTGTAGCAGATGTTCCTCTGTTTTTCAGTTTTGCAATAGTATCAAGTGAAACTTTTATAGTGTCCCCTGCAGAGCCTTGAATTGTTAACTGATTTATTTTTACTCCTGCAAATTCGTGAACAGATACTTGTTTGTCAACTGCAACAGTAAGGGATTTATTTATATCTTCTGCAAGTGAAAAGATATATGGATCTGCAGATGTCCCTGTTCCAGATTTTGTCCCCAGTGCAATTTCAAATATTTCATCAAGTCCTGTGTATGTTGCTTCCAGTTCTATGGGACCTGAGACATTTATCTGTGTGATTTCTGCTCTTTCTATTCCTTCGCTTCCTAAAATGTTATCTGATGCTCTACCAAATTCTTTTGATAGTCCTTCAGAAACAAAAGGTATCAATTGAGAAACGTTTACTGGTGTTCCCCATGTTGTCTCTTTTCCTACTGCTGCCTTTGCAGCAAAACCTTTAGCTGTTGCCATTATTTAATTTCCTCCGTTTGTACTAAAATCCTTGCGAAAAAATATGGCTGAAAATAGCCCTGGTCCGTTTCAAACTTTTTTACCTGAATGTCTAAAACAAGACCATTTAACCTGTCATTTTGTTTTAAACATTCAATAATTAGCTCTTTAATATCAAGAATTTGCCTTGTTGCTTGCTCTACATCTTCATTTTTTATTCCATACTGGATAGCTGTTTGAGAAATAAGCTTGTATTCTACATTTGAAAGTTCTTGCACATCTTCCCATTGTGGATAATACGAGATAAAGGGATAATCGTTTGGTTTTGCTCTTTCCCTCAATTTGTTTCCTATGAAATGTGAAAAATTTTTGCCAAATTCGTTGTTAGCAAAATCAACTAATGGTTGATAACCTGAAACCGTATTTTTAAGCTGACTTAAAACTGTGTAATCCATTTATCCCCTCTGAAATCCCATTGAGCCTAAATTCCAGCTTGTTGTATATACTCCAAGTGTCGCAGGTTCTACCTGTTTTTCTTTGTCTTTGTAGAGTTTTTCATACTGTTTTGCTTTTTCTATGAATACTGAATCTTCAAATTCAGAAGAACGAACGCAGGCTTTATAAGTTGCATAGTAAACTGCCAAAATCTTTAATGTTTCGTTTGGAAGAGTTATGTCAGATGGATTTATGCCTTTTATCTTTAAAAGATTGTCTATGTAGTTATCAGCTTCTACTAAATCTTCTTCTAAAACTGTAACTGTCGTATCTGTTATGTCAACAAGGCTTGCATATTTAGCCATCTAAAAACTCCTCTATTGTTTCTATAAACTCCCTTACAACTGCCTTTTCTCTGTTATCAAAATCTGCATAGAAAAATGGATATTCTTTGCTTCCCGGATGCCACACGCTTTTTGCAAAGAAATATTGCCCTTCTTCTTCCCATCTGAGGGATTTTCTTCTTTTTGGCTTTATCTTATGTGCGTGAGTCCCGTATTCAACGAATGGAGCATACTTTGCATTTACAAAAACCTTTGCCTGATATTTTCCAAGTGGTCTCCAGCCGATAGAGTTTTGTAAAAATCCAGTTCTCGGCGTGAACGATTTTCCAGCGTCAATGTATTCATGAATTTCCTGTGTATATCTTTCAGCTGCCCTTTTTACGCCTTTGCTTATTAGTCTTTTTAGCTCTTGGCTGTTTAGCTTTTTTTGAAGTTCCTGTATTCCCTTCACTTGGATTTTCATTTTCTTCCTCTATGATAAGTTTATCTCCGAACTGAGCCTGTAAAAGCATAAGGGAACGCTTTGGAACGTTCCCTTTACTTTCAGAGTTTTCAAACTCTATTCCTGACAAATATCCGTTAAAGTTTTTCCATGGAAGTTTAACTTTCATTAGTTTGTCACTCCTTCAATTTTTGCTACGTGCCATGGAGAATGAACGTAAAAACCTGCAAACCACTGAACTCTATATCTAACTGCGGCTTTTTGCTCTAATTTTCCAATTTCCTGAATGTCAATACCTGCATTATCTCCAAAGTAAAGACCAGACGCTGCTTCTGTTCCAAATCTAACTGCGTAAACTCTTGTGAGGTTAGTTCCTGTTCCTTTTGTAAGGTCTGTTGGTAAGTATTCGTTTCTGAGTATAGGTATTCCATCGTAAGTAGGAATTCTTCTTCCAAATCCTGGAACTTGAATATGTTCAGGTGTGAGGTTTAAACTCCTGAGTAATGCTCTGTAAGACCTGTATGTTCTTGGGTGCATTATGATTGCGTCAGGTCTTGGGGTAACTTTATCTACTAACTGGTCTAAAAGCTCAAAAGAAAGTGCAGAACCGTTTGTTCCTGTATCTACAACTTGACCTACATCAACGTATTTGTCTATTCCTTCAAACTCGTTTGCATTATTTGCAGGGTCTCCGTTTATGAGAACGTTTTTGTATCCTCTTGCGATAGATTCAACTGCTGACTGTGATTTTTCTGCAACTTTATCAATGATGTTCTGCATTGCAACTCTTTCCCAGTCAAAAACGTCAACATCTCCGATGAAGGCTTTTAAGTATGTTGTTTTTTTAGTTCCTGATGGGCTGAGCTGTGGAACATTTCCAAATGGGTCTGTTGGTGAAGCTGTTACAGGTGTATCAGGTCTATACCAAGTATGAGCTTCTGCATCTGCTCTTTTGAAAGGTAAAACTGCAAACATTTCATCAATGTCTGGAAAGAACTCTATTATGGCTCTTTCAGCTGATTCTGTTGTCATTCTTCCTGCTAAATCAATAAGTGTTGGCATTATTTATTACCTCCAAATTTTTTACTTAATCCGAGTTTTAATCTTTCTTCTTTTGGTAAATTTTCTGTATTTTGTGGTTTTTGCGGTGTAGTTCCAGAACCTTCACCTTCCGTTGCTTTGAAAAGGTGAGGTTTCTTTTCTTTGAGCTCTTTTAAGAATTCTTCAACAGGTTTTCCGTTTACTAAAACTTTTCCGTCTTTCACTTCTGCTTTTTCTTTTGCCATTAGCATCACAAGTTCAGGATCAATAACTCCCATCTTGTTTGCTTCTGATAAAACTGCATTTGATACTTTTTCCATTTCATAAGCTTTTTTGAAGTTTTGAAGTTCTGATTGAAGCTGTTCAACGGTGGTTGTTTTTTCTTCTGCCTGTTTTGCTTTTTCCATCAGTTCTTTTATCTGCTCTGGTTTTTCAAATCCGAACTGTTTTACAAATTCTTGAACTGCTTCTTCTTTTGCTTTTTCAATGTCTATTCCTTGTGAATTATCAGAGCTGCCAGCGTTAGCATTCCCACTATTAGTGTTATCACTGCCGTTTCCACTATCGTTTCCTCCATCATCAGGTGCACCTCCAGCAAAAATTGGTACCCATCTTCCGTTGAGAAGAGTCCATTTTCCATACTTTCTATTCAATGTTATAAACCTCCTGTAAAGTTTGTTATTAAAAGATAAAGAATTGTGTTTTTTGGTGTGAACGAATTGAACGATTAACAAAAAAAAGCCCTCTCATTGCGAGAGGGCAGGGGGAGGCAGAGGTGTGGGAGAAAATTAGAAAGGAATGTCTTCTTCTGTTTCTTCCTGATAGTCGTTTATTTTTTGAAGTAGTGTTTCTAACTGTTCGTTTGTAAGCTCTTTAGAACTGTTTACTCCAAATTCTTCCTGAATAATTTCTTTTATTTTTTCTGAACTTAATCCTTTTTCGTTTGCTACATTTTGTATCGCTTTTAGTAGTTCTTTTCTGTATCGTTTTTTCATTATAGTTTCTTTTATTTCTTTCCAAGTGTAATAGTTGTCAGTTTCTGTTAATGAAGATATTCCGTATTTTTGGAAAATTTTGTTGATGTCTATTTCTGCATCTTCTGCTAATAGCCTTAACTGGTCTTCTAAAAGTATTAGCAATTTATCTATTATTTCCGAAGCTTCTGATTTTGTTAACTCTGTTGAGCTTTCTTTTCCAACTTGATTTTTTAGCCATTCTTTAAACTGATGTTCGTAAAAATCTTGACTGATTAGAGAAGCTACTGCATGAAGCATTTTTATTTGCTCTTTTGTTATAGGTTCTTCTTCTGTTTTTACTGCCTGTGGATTTTCATCTTCAAGTTCTTCAACTGATGTGTATCCTGTGATGTTGAATGCTTTTCTTAATGCTCTGTTTACTGCTCTTGTTTCTGCCATTTCTTGCGGGTTTGTTTTTACTGCCCAGCTTTTTTCGTTAGTAGAAGCTTTTCCCCATCCTACGTATGGTTCTTTTTGTCCTTTTAGATAAACTTCGGCTCTCCAAAGATGAATGTCTTTTGGATTGTTTCCTATGAAGTAGGCTTTTCTTTCTTCTTCCGTTGCTGGTCTTGTTTTTATTCCTTCAAGTTTACCAGAGTTATGGGCTATGTGAAGCAGTCCTGCATTTGTTATGTATAACCTGTCGTTTATTATCGTTAGGTGTCCTAATATAGGATTTAGTCCTAACTGCTGTGCGGCTAATACTACTAATGCTCTTTGTTCGTTTGTGTATGGTTTTCCTTCTCTGTCCCTTAATACTAACTGTCCTGCTTGCTGCATTAGTTTTGCAGGATCAACATTTCCTACAAGAGCTGTTGCAGGTATTTCTGGTTTTGTGATATTTGTTTCCATGATTAATTTACCTCCAATTGTTTTAATTTTTCATCAATCAATGAAATTCTTAAATCTATTTCTTCAATGTATTTACAACCATTTCTGCATTCTTCGCTTTTTTGAATGTGTAAGAGTTTTAAACCTTTTAAAATCATCAATTCTTTTTTTAAAAAAGAGATGTATCTGTCTCTTAATATAGGGTCATCAAACATCAGCATTCTCTACCTCCTTTATAGCTTTGTCTCTTAAAAATTCAATAATTTTTTCTATCTGCTTGATTTCTTCTTCATACTCAAATGTCGTTCCAAGTGCTCTTTCTATGTTTGTTAAAATTGTTTGCGTCTTTACAGGAATTCTGACTAAGTTTTCTATCTCTTCAAATGCCGTTTCTATTCTTATTTGCTCTCTTATCTTCTTGTCTTTTTTTAAATCTGCTAAAACAAATGTTTTTCGTTTCTTTTTCAACTTGCAATCCTCCCGTTTTGTTGTTAATTTTTATTTGCGTGTGTTTTTGCTTGAGGAAGGGTTCTCCTTTGTGGGAATTCTTCCTTTTTTATTTCTCTCACAATTCCCATAGCGTCTTTTAATCCTTTTGCATAAACAGTCCAAACAACTTTCTCTCCGTAGAACTTTTTAACAATCCAAGTATTTTCTTTGTAAGCTAAACTAACCATCATTTTTCCTCCTTTATGTAATAACGAATTTCTTTACTGTTTGAATCTTTTCCTTTAAAGACATGTTCCCATTGCTTGTTTTCTGTCTTGCTTTTGATGATTACCGTATTTCCTATTTCCTGAACTTCATAGAACTCAGAGTTTAAGTAGCATTTTGAAGCTCCAAAATCTAAAATTATTGTCATCACACTTCCTCCATTACATGTTTTTCTACGTTGTTTTTTAATGTTGCTGACGGTGCAAACTCAATCCTTACCTTTGCAGGCAAAACCTTTTCTTCTTTTGTTTTTGGATGTATGTATCTTCTTGGTTTAGAAGTTCTTGTGAAAAATGTTCCAAAATGCGGAATGTGTAGCCTGTCCTCAGCTTCTAAAGTTTTGGAGATTGCTGTAAAAACTTCATCAACTACTTTAGAAGCTGTTTCAAAGTCCGTATTGCTGTTTTTTGATACTGCGTGTTTAAATTCGTAGTAAGTCATACTTTAAACCCTCCTGTTTTTTTTATTTGGTGCAGGTCTTTTAGGGCTTTGTTTCTAAAATCTCTATACTTTTTCTCTGTTTGTATCAGCATGTAATACATAGTCAGCGTGATAAATCCCCACACCACAGAAGCAACTAAAACTCCTAAAACGAACCAAGTAATCCATTCCATCACTTTTCACCTCCTTTGTAGTCTTAAATCTTTTGTTTCATTAACTTCTAATGTTTTGCATGTTTCTAATAGTCTTGAAATGACAGGTTCTTCTTTTATGAAGTTAAAAAAGTCTTTTATCCCTGCGTTTGTAGTTATGAAGATGAGTTTTTCATTGTTGTATGCGTGGTAGATTATTTCTGTTGCAAACTTTTTCTCCCAGCTGTTTATGTTTGGATTTAAATCATCAATTAGAAAGCAGTCGTATTTTGAAAGTCTTTTGTTATCCTGCTCTTTCTTTACGTCAAAGTCCTGAAATGTTATGTATAGAGGATTGTTTATTTTGTGTGTGTAAACCAACTGTGCTATTTTATAAATAGTTGCAAATGTTTTTCCAATTCCAGCTTTACCGCTCAGGATTAAGCCCTGAGCGTCCTTTTCTTTTTTGATTAGCTCTAATGCTTTTGTTTTTTGTTTTTCTTTTGACAGAACTGCCTTTATGTATTTGGCAGGAAATTCTCCATCTTCAAGTATTTTTTGTATGCTGTTTATATCTCTTGGTTTTAGAACTCTTACTAATCTTTTCTCTTTCTCTACCCAGTAGAACCTGTCATCTTCAAGATAAATGCTTTCACCTTTTACAATATTTATTGCTTCTTGCGGTGTTTTTGCCATTATCATCTGTATCACCCCCTTTAAAACGGAACGTCTTCCGTATCATCTGGTTTGTTGATGTGTTGCAAATAGTAGTCAACGCCTCTTTCGTTTTCAGGGGATGTCCATTTTTTCTTTTGTGTTTTCTGTGATTTTTTTATTGCCGGGAGTAAGGCTCTGAACTGTGAAATTCCTCTTGCTCCTTTTCTTTGCGTATTTTTGAAGTTCTCATAATCTGCTTGGAGTTGTTCTACTGTTTCATTGTTTTGCTGATAGATTTTTACAAGCTCTTTTAAGTGTTTTCCTATAATCCCCTGATATTTCACAGACATCAGTTTTTCTGGCGGTTCGTTGTTCCAAAGTTCCATATACCAGCCCATAAGGTGTCTTATGTCAACTTTGTCTTTTTGCTTATCTTCTAAATAGACCTGAATTCCTTTTATGAGCCTGTCTAATTTTGTTTTTGCTTCCTTTCCTGACTTTGCATTTCTTATTTCTATAAGTCTTTTCAAAATGGTTTCGTGTCTCATAGCAAGACTCCTCTTTTCTTTCTTAAAATTTTCAGTCTTTCTCTTATTGCTTCTTCTGTTCTTCCAAGCTGTTTTGCTATTTCCTGAGCTTTGTTTTTGTTGAACCTTAAAGTTCCGTTGTGTTTAAAGTTTTTCATCAAGATTTCATCTTCCCATTCTTGCCAGTTCTGGAATTTTCTACCCTTTTTTCCACTGTGTCTTTTGGTCTTGTGATATAGCTTGTAATACTCTTTTTTGCATTCCTTTGAGCAAAAGATCTGCTTTTCTTCAAATGGAACGAATTCTTTACTGCATACTGCACACTTTCTTTTATCTATGTATTTTTCCCAGTACTGTGCGTATCCTTTTAATGCAAATATTCCTTCTGCTACTGCTGTGATTGTTGCTTTATAGAGCTGCTGTTTTATGAAGTTTTTTACTTTGTTTCTTAAAAAGGATTTTCCTAAAAACTTATACTTTGTTTCTTCAAGATCTTTCACTATATCTTTTGGTGTGAAAACTTTTCTTTTGACCATGAAAGACCAGATTGTGTTTTTCATATTGATACCTCTACTGCTTTTATTAATTTTTTGATTTCTTTTTCTGACAATTGTTCAAGCTTCATTCCTTTTGCGTAGTATAGAAGCCTGTCAATTTCTATGGTTGTCCAGTTTCTCTGCTTTGCTATTTTTAGAAGGTTTTCATCTGTTCTTATTTTGTAGTGGTCTGCAAGCTGTCTAACTGTTTTTTCTGATATTGGAGCAAGGGATTTTCTGATAATAACCCTTTTGTTTAATGCTGGATATTTCCCCATGTGTTTTAAAAGGTCAAGGTCTCCAAGAAGTGCAAACCTGATGGGAAACTCTTCAAATACGTCTTTTATTTCTCCCATTAAGGTTCTTTTTGACAAGAGCCTTTGAGCTTCGTCTAAAATTACTATCGGGCTTTGTCCTGTTGCTTCAAGGTATGTTGATAAAAATTCAAGTGTTTCTTGATAGCTTCTGGAGATTGCAGAGCCTAATACTCTTGCAAGTTCTCTTGTAAACTTTGAAGGTGTGTCAAGTGTTTGTGATACTTTCATGTAAAAAACGTCGTGATACTGTTTTGAAAGCATTTTTGCTGCTTCTGTTTTTCCTACTCCGTAGTTTGCAGATACAACTGCAAGCCCTTGCTTATTGTCTTTAATTGTTTTACGGAGCATTAAGACGACTTTCTCAAGTTCTTCAAAAGCGTGTGTTTTCACTTGCATTTCAATCTTCCTCCATTAAAAGTTTTTCTAATATGTTTTCTTCTTCTGGTTCTTGATGTTCTTCTTCATTGATAAGGTTTTCTTGAAGCTGTTCGTATAGTGGTTCTGTGGATATTTCTACCTTGTGAGGATCCTCCTGGACTGCTTCTACTTCAAGCATTGTTTTTTCTGCTTCAAGTTTTTGAACTCTTTTCTGAACTCTTTTTTGTTTTTGAACTGCTTGTTTTTGCGATACTGCGTCAAGGTGTATTGGCTGGCTTATAAGTTTGGCAACTCCCAAGTATTCTCCTGTTTCGTGAGAATAAACGAAAAGATTTGTGATATTTTCAATGTCTCTCAAACATACAACTGCAAGATTTTCTCTTTTTCTTCCAAGGTCTGTTTCTACTTTGTGGTGAATGAATTCGTATATTAAGTTGTCTATCTGTATTTGGTTGTTTATTACTTTTCTTTCAAATCTTTGTGAGAATGCCTGTCTTATTATTTCTTCGTCAAGCTGTTTTGTTCCAAGTCCGTATGCCTGAACTATTTCTACAGGAGAGAATGAGCCTTGAATGTGCTTGAAGTTGTGATTTTCTTTATTGTATGTTTCTATTGCAAGGTGCCATAGATCTTCAAAACTTCCTTCAAATCCTGATGCTCTTATCAGCCTGTTTGTTCCTTTTATTCCATCAAAAGCTTTTTCTATTAGCTTTGAACCGGGGTTGTAAGATTTTGTGTTTTTATATTTAACTTCAAGCTGTTTGAATGCAGATATAAGATACTGGTTTTTTATCACTTTTTCGTTGTCAGACTTGATAGCTTTTGGAACTCCGTATTGAATGAAAAGTGTCATGAAGTAGTATGCAAGGTCAAGGGAGTTGAATGCTTTGTTGTAGTATTTTACATTCTTTTCTTTGTTCTCAATTATATATGGCGGTAGGAAGTATCCAGAAAAGCTGTCTCTGATGTTCATAATGGAGTAGTTTTTGCCGTTGTATGAGTATCCAGTAGCGTCTATTTCCCACAGTCCTATTTCTCTTTTTACGGTTCCTTTTGGTTTTACATATTTTGCAAGTTCTTTTTTCAGCCTTCTGTTTTTCTCAAGTTTTTCATGTGAACCAAACTCCCTAACTATGAAGTAATCAATGAATTCGTAAAATGCTTTCTTGCCGAGCTTGACATTGTCGGCTATCAGGTCTATCTTTATCATCTCGTATATTTGGGAGTTTGATAGAACCCTGCTCCTTCCTTTTTCTTCTGTGCGGAAGGTCAGCAGGGTTTTTATCTTGCTTCTGGTTTTTTCAGAGAGGGACTTGTAGATTCTTAAATTTCTTTCTCCGTTTTTTCTTCTCTCCTGTCCCTCTCCTTTTATAATTCTGTGAACTTTAGATTTACTTACTCCAGTGATTTTTGCTATCTCTCTTACAGAAAAACCTTGTGCGTGCAACTCTAAGATCTTAGACTTCATGAGCCTCTCCCTTTTAATCTGTTAAAATCAAAAAGTGCTTTTCTGTCCTTATAATCTTCCATATCCTTGTAGGTCTTTTCTTTTAGTGCAAAATAAAATTCTTCTGCGATTTCAAGTGCTTTTTCTAATCCGAAATGAAATTCTATTTCTATGAGTGCGTCCCAGATTATGTCTTTGTTTCTTTCAAGAATTTTTGTTGGTGGTAAGAGTTCTTTCTCTTTCTTTTGTTTTGACTTTGGCTTTTCTTCTGCCGCTGGTTCTTCTTCGTTCCAGTCGTCCCAGCTTCCGTCGTATTCCTCTTCACCTTCGGGGGTGTTTACAAAATTTTGAAAGTTTTCATTTTTTTGTAAAGAGTTGAGCATATAAGATACTCTTTGTTGTGAAATTCCTAAATTTTTAGCAATTTCCTCTTGTGTATAACCTTCCCTATAAAGTTCCAAAGCCTTTTGTTTTAGCTTTTCTTTTTCAAGTTTTTCTTTGTTTTTTAAATCTTTTATCCAGTTGTAAACAGTTCTTTCTTCTACGCCGAATAATTCTGCTATTTCTTTGGGTTCGTCGCCTTGTAAATATAAAGTTCTGGCATTTTCAATTTTTTCCTCTCTGGTTAGAGGTATTCCGTGTTTTAGGTTTGCCTTTATGGCTACTTTTCTAAACTCTTTTTCATCATTCAGGTCTTTGAGTTTTGCTTGTATGTAGGTTTTTCCTGCTTTTTGGTGGGCTAAATATCTATGGTTTCCATCTACTATCCAATATTTACCGTCTCTAGGGTTTTTCCAAACAAGTATTGGGTCAAACTCTACGCCGTTTTTTATCATTTCTGCGTATTCTTCTACCTTTTCAGGTATAGTTCCTGTTATTACTCTTGGAAGAAGTCCTTGAGGTATATAAAGGTCTGAAATATCTATTTTTACTATCATTTTCTCAATCCTCCTTGTCGTTCAATCCGTTCACGGAATTTTTGAAATAGTTGTATGTTTTGGGTATGGAAAAGTTTGCAGATGTTTTGCTTGAGCTTGTTAATAAGGGATATTTAGATTTTGTTTTTATGGTGTTGTCCACTATTCTATTTTTCAAAGCTGACAAACATAGAAAGGAACTGAAAACCCCGTCTGCTAATTTAGTTGCGTATGTATATTTACTTCTCATTATTTTCCTCTTTTTCAAATTTTTCATAGATTATGTCCTCAATATTTGAAAGTTTTGTGTATAGCACTAAAATTAACCCCATTATCAAAGCTCCTATCATGGAAAATCCAACTTCTAAAACCTTAATTAACTCTTCCATCTCAATACTCCTCCTTAAAAATGGTCTTCTTCAATGTTATTTTTATTAGGGGCAGGGCTTTGTAATAAATCTTTGAAGGTAAACGAATGTGAGCGAAGCAAAGGAACCAACTCGTTCTCAACAAAATTCTTATCAAGTTTCTCTTGATGGACGTTCAGTTGAATTGAATGTTCATCTTGACAATAAACAGTTAATAGCTCTTTTAATTCTGTTAATTCAGAAAGTAGATTTTTTAGAAGCTGTTTTATCTCGGCTTGCTCTAAAAGAAGGTCTTTCAAAAGACGATTTGGATAAACTTCTTGATGAGAGCCTAAAATCTTCTTCCCAAATCGTCTCTGATATTTTGGATAAAATGAAGGATTAACACTTTTTAAAGCCCTGCCCTTTTTTACCTTTTTCATATTAATATTCCTCCCTTAACGTCATAACCTTGCTTCTTATTACTGCTCTTTTTTGGTTAAGGACTGTTAGAGCTTCATCTATTTCGTTGAGATATAGAAGCAGTTCTTCTTTTGTTATTCTTCCGTCTTCACGGATTTCAACTTCCGTTTGGGGAACATCGTGAAGTTCTTTCATCAGTTTTGAAAGTTTTATGTCTTCTTCAGCTTCCTGTATTTCAACTTTCATAGGAACATATCCGTATCTTCTGAGTATTTCTTGTAAAACTTGCTGAAATAGTTCAGGTGTTTCATCTTTTAGAACATCAAAAATATCAACTGCTTTAGATATAGGATCTCTACGATAGTGTGGATTGTCCGTGTCATTTGCCCAGCTATAAATTGTCTTTGCTGAAATGCCAGTTCTGACCTGAAAAATCAAAGGATTTTTCCTTTTGATAAATTTTTTGTAAACCCAATTAAAGTTTGCGTGTGCCATGATATATACCTCCTAAAAGTGATTTATTTTTCTTCAGATTTTTTCTCAGATTTTTCCACGTTCTCTAATACATAAGGAAAAAGCGAGCCTCTCGGAACTTCTAAAAAATCCTCTATTGCTTTTGCTATTCTGCGGGATTTGTCGCCTTTGTATAGAAAGCGATACATAAATGTGGTAGAGATGCCTAACTCTTCCGTAAGGTCTTTTAGTGTCATTCCTCTTTTTGCCAGTTCTCCTTTTATGAAGTTTACAGCTCCGTATTTTTTTATTTCTTTATTTATGTCTTTAGTTCTCATACTTTTACCTCCTTGTCGTTCAAATCGTTCACAGAAATTTTTAAATAGTTGTATGTTTTGGGTATGGAATTAGATAAAATTTTGGTAGCAATTCTTTTAAATAAGTTTTTGCAACATGTATTTGTTTTTATAGTGTGTGTGCATTTGCTTTTTAAAGCAGAGAAAGAAAATGTAGAATTAAAATCTCCTTTTATAAAAATTAGTTCTTGGCTAATTTTCATTTTGGTTATCTCCCTCTTTGGAGTTATTCTTTTTGATTTGGTTTTTTATATCATTAACGAGATCAAGCAAAATTGAAAATTTCAGGTCTAACATAAGGATTACACCGAAAATTAAAGCACCTGTTATTGAAAAACCAATCATTAAAACCACAATTAACTTTTCCATAGTAATCTCCCTTTTTTCTTATTTACTTCCTTGATAACTCTGCGACCAAAATCTTTTAAGAAATGCGTGATATTTAGTAATTCTCTGATAGGAATACTTTGTGTATGAGCTTTTAAGATAACCTTGCCTTTACTTCTTTTTTCCTGTTTAATATTACCTATACTTGACATTTGTATATTCTCCGTGTGTGTTGTTAGATATAAGTATATGACATTGGTTGTAAATTGTCAATAGTTTTATTGACATTGGTTGTAAAAATTAGTAGTAATTTTTTACAAAATTTTGAAAGTTTTCAATTTTTTGTAAAAATTTTAGAACTGAATGAATGATATAGGGCAAAGAATAAAACAGCTTAGAAAGATGTTAGGTTTATCTCAAAGGGAATTTGCCGAAAAGATAGGAAGGGCTTTGAACACTATTCAAAGATATGAAAGTGGTTCAAGAACTCCCGACGAAAGCACCTTGAAACTGATAGCCAAAGAATTTGGAGTATCAGAAGAATGGCTCAAAAAAGGGGAAGGTGAGATGTTTTTGGAGACAGCTGTTGCCGAAAGAGAGGAAGAAGGGATAAAAGTTCCCTTTTATCCAGATGTGACACTTTCAGCAGGAGTAGGTTTAGAACCTACCACAGAGGAACATTTCTGGATAGAAATATCTCCAGACCTGATGGTTAAACTTATCGGGATAGTATATAAAAAAGGATTAACCTTACTTCCAGTTTATGGAGACAGCATGGAACCAACGCTTAAATCTGGTAGCGTGGTTATGGTCAGACTATGGGAATATGAAAACAATTTCATAAACGGAGCAATTTACGCATTCAGAGTAGATGGGGATCTGTATGTAAAAAGAGTAGAGCTGGACCCGGTAAACCAAATAATAACATTCAAAAGCGATAACCCAAACTACAGCTCATTCCAAATGAAAAAAGAAGAAATCGGAAGATTAAAAATAATCGGAAGAGTTTTAATAGATATGCATGGGGTTTATTGATGGTTGAAGACAAGAGAGGTCTTCTTGCAAAAACCTTCACTTTGTTTGACAAATACCCTGAGTATGTTGTGCTTTTTGCTTTCTTGATTATTACTCTTGGTTTTCCCACCATAGGAATTATTTGGGGGAAAACAGAAAAAGTTCAATTACTAAGTATAGACTTATATCAAAATATTTTTCTCGAAAATTATGGAATGTGTGCTATATCAGTTTTTTTTCTTTTTATTAGTATAATAATTTTTATAAAGATCCGAAAGAATTATAAAAAGGAAATACATAGAGTGTCAGAAGAAAAAAGAAAATTACAGGAACTTTTATTAAATAGGAGGTTGCCGAGATCGGGAAACTCGGAGGTGTGAGAAGATGGAAAGTAATGGTATTTTAATAATTTACTATGTATTAATGTTTATGCTTATTTTAGCCCTGTTTTTATTATTCATGACAAAATATAAAGCACGAAGGGATAAACATAGGTATATGCTATATAGAATAAGAGATAAACTTGTAAAATATGGTATAGAAGGGAAAATAGAGCCTGAAAGTAAAGAGTTTAACATTTTATACAAAATGATTAATCAAATCATAGAATCAGCAGAAGAATATGACTTAGTGAAACTTTTAAAAATAATTTTACAGATGGAAAAGATTATTAAAAAACAAAAATACCCAAAATTTATTGATAATAAATATATTGAAGAAATATTAGAAGACTTAGCTATAGCTATATATACTTTCGTATATGAAAACAGCTTACTCATAAGAACATCTTTAAAAATAAGAAAACTACATTTAACAAAATTATTTACTTTATTAAAAAAGCTTCTTGAAACACCACAATATGAAATATATAGAAAGGCAGAAGATATTAAACATCAATTGGATAAACTTAACTATACATAAAACATTTTGGGGGAAGTTATGAAAAAACTCATCAAATGGTTTTTTATCGGGATAATTGGACTTGCTGCAATTAGTGTCATCATGGATAATGGTTCAAGTTCAACTTCAACAACTTCAGATAGTTCAAAAACAGAAGCTAAAAAGATACCAAAAGAAGGAAAAACTCAAATCAAAACAGTAGCCAATAAAGATACTAAAAAAGCAACTAACGAAGAGCCACAAAAACCATATTGGAAACATGCTTGGGGAAACATATGGGTAGGTGTAAAACTTTATTATGGTTCTGGATCAAAGAAAATGTATGTTGGAAAAGTTGTTGGAATAAAAAGTGATTTTAAAGATCCGTATACAGGTCAGGAATATGATGCAGTATTTGTTAAATATCCAAATGGAAAAATTGAACCTAAAAGAAGAGATGCTATTGTAAATGGTGAATGGTACGTTAGAAGCGATGATCCCGCTTTATAAAACCCCTCTCAAATACTCCGGGAGCAAATCCTTAGGATATGTTCCCTCTGCTATTTTATGTAAATGCCACCACCATTTTTCAATAGGTTGAGTGTCGTCGTCTTGAATAGCAGGATTAACTTTAAGAATTTCTTTTAAATTTCCTATCAAATATTTATCTATCTTTTGAACTTCTTCATTATCAGCGTATTCTTCCAATCCTTCCCTAATCACAGTAATATCCCATTCCATAACATCAGGGTCAAGAATTACAGCCCTTCTATAATCTACAAGCCAGCCAATTTTTCCTTCAGGGATTTTACCGTTCCTATTTCTTTTAACTTCCTGTTCCTTTGTTTCCAATCTTCAAAACTCCCTATTATGTAATAAACGCTGATTTTTTTATCTGGCGGTTCAACGATTACAACTTTTTCTTTATCACTAATAATATATCTTCTACCACTTTCAAAAACAATAGAATTTTCCTTTGACAAAGCATTCTTAATCCATCTGTTTAAATCTTCCGGTTTCTTAGGTCTAATCTTCACATCAGGTTCATATTTTCTTTTCCAAAAATGAACTAACAAACTATCAACTTTCTCATGTTTATTCAGATATTCTTCCACAGATTTAGGAAAAATATCAGGATTTTTCTTAATAAACTCTTTTAAGGGTTCGGTATCCAACATTTTCCATCTCCCCTTCCTCTTCACCCTTCCAATAGTCTGCAGAGGTTTAAATTCAGGAATTTTCATTAAATCCTTTTTCCTTTTAAATGCCCCTAACTCAAAATCAAAAAGTTCATTTACTTTTATTCCAGAAGCTTCTAAATCCTTCACATATTCAGGAGCAAAACTTTTCAAAATTCTTTCAGGAATTTCAGGTTTTTTCTTTTCCTTCATACCCTTTCTTTCAGCTTTTGGAAGAAGATAACAAAGACAAAGAGGGTGAGCCTTCTGCCTCGGGACTTTATCCTTTGGGAAAACACCTTTACCAAGACCGTAGTCAACATTTGCATAAACATCACATATATCAGGTCTTGGATGTGAGCTGGACAATCTCCACTGATAACCGACTATATAGGGGTTATCTTTCGTTATTTCAATCTGTGTAAGATGGTAAGCTCTTGATTGTTCAGTTTGAGAAATAACCTTCAGCCTGTAAAGCTGTTTATCGTAAGTCCACCACTTAACAGCTTTGTTTATTAACTCCTGATTACCTTTTTCAACAGCCTCATAAATCTTTTCAAAAACTGTTTTTGAAGCTGTATATGTTCCCTTTCTTGAAAGTTGATTTATGTATTTTTCAACCTGTTTTACAGTTTCATCCCATATCTCTTTCATCTCAGAGTCTTTTATATATCCCCTTGCAGCATCTTCAAGCTGTTTTAACCATCTTGGAGTTTCTTCAGCTAAAACATTTTTATACTGTGTTCTTGTCAGCCTTTCTATCTTATACTGCATGTCGTAAACAAGCTTGTTTACACCTATTCCCCTTCTAATTCCATCGGACACAACCTTTTTAAGCCCCTCTTTTAGTTCATTCTCCCAGTCCCATATCCTTTCAGAAAGATTAAAGCCATCTGCATATCTTTCCTCAAATACTTCTCTTGCAATGGATTTAACAAACTTATCAACAGGAATGCTTTTTGTTTTTTGTGAAATTTCAGCAGCTGCCGCAACACTCTCAATCACCTGTTTAACAGATGACATTACACCTTCTGCCTGTGATTTTGCAAAGTCATCAATCATTTTCTCCATTTCAGGAGTTATCTGGTAGCCGTTTTCCTGCAGATAACGGAGAAAATCCTGCGTAAACTCTTCCGTTTCTTTTTCAAGAGCTTCAAGATGTTCTTTTAAATATTGCAAGAAAACTTTATAAAGATTTTCCCAGTCCATTATAGACCTTCATTTTTCAGCTGATTGTCTGCTCCTTCAAGACCATCAACTTCCTTGTCTATCCTCTCCAGAGTTGCCTCATCCACATAGTCTCCAAGCATTTCCCTTGCCATTTTCTTCTTCAATTCTGCGTCAAATGTTTGAGAAATCTGTAAAGAAAGAGCGTCCATTGCATTCTTCAATTCTCTCTCAATATCTTTAAATGAAAAGTCCTTGTCGTATTCAATCTTTCCATCAAAACCACTTTCACCGTTCCATCTTGCAACTATGTCAGCAATCTTGTATTCAGCCTGTTCAAGATGAAGAGCAATTCCTGCCATCAATGAGTTCACCTGCTGAAACTCAAAATCAAGTGCCACACCAGATTTTCCAGACTGAGATCCAAGAGCAAATTCAAGATTTACAATCTTATACATTTGAGAAATCAGAAAGTTTATGTATTCAAGATAAATCTTTGCAGGTTCAGGTGGCGGAGCTATAAAGTCAGGTTTTCCGCCTCCTTCAGGATTGTAAGGTATAAAGTTTTCAGTTCCGATAGTTAGGTTTGAAAGCTGATTTGCAGTAGTTTCATCTCTAATTGGAAGAGTTAAAACAGGAAAAGTTATGTTTCTTAGAATCTCACGGAGTTCTGAAATAGCATTGTAAAAGTCAAAGTTTATCTGTGCTATGTCTTGGATAAAAGAAGGAGAGAAAACATCAAAAGGTAAAACCGTATCAGTCCATCTGACTGGAACAACAGGAACAATTCCAAGCTCGTGAGAACCAGAATCTATTATCTGTTTTCCTTCCTTATCCTTTGAAATTATCCATTCGTTATTAGTAAAACTTCTATAAACTTCACTTTCTTTAAAGACAATTCTTGAAATATTTCCATATGGGTCTAATTGAATATCTTCAACTTCATAGGGAAGTCTAATCACAGCATATGGAAGAAGTCCCATCTGCTTCTCTTCAAGTCTTGTTCTTGCTTTTCCTCTCGGTCTGTCTATTACAACTAAAACAGTTCCAAAAATTAAAGAAAGCTTTCCAGCCTTTCTCACAAAATCGTCTATGTATGTTCCTTGCTTGTCAACATTTTGAATAAAGTCCTCATATTCAGGAGTAGTTTCTCTGATTGGAGACTGTTTAAAAAGATGCGAAATGTAAGTATCAACAATCTTTTTTACATAGTTTGGATATATAGCAAGCTGCTTTCTCCTTTTAAACTTATCATCACTTTCTCGGGGATACTTGACAAGATAAGAACCGTCTTCAAAACCGCCTTTTCCTGTATAGCTATCAATATAAAACTGCCAATTTTTTTCCATTTTCATCTCCTTGTTTTTGTAAAAAAGATAAAGAAGTTTCAAGGCTTTCGTGTGCGAATTGAACGATTAATTTTTTGTCATTCGTTCAAATCGTTCACAAAACAAATAGCAATTATTTATCTTTGAATGAAAGAAAAATTGAAGGAGAAAATTTTGAATGCTAAGAAAAAAGGTTCAAGAGTTGAAAGAGAAATCAAAAAGATATTTGAAGAAAGTGGCTTCTCAGTTGTTCGTTCTGCTGGTTCAATTGGAGCTGCTGATTTACAAGTTGAAAAAATTGGTTCCGTTCAAGTAAAAGCCCGTAAAAGTTTTGCAGTTCTAAACTTATTTGACGGAGCAGACAAGCTTGTTATCAAAGCAGACAGAAAAGAAGCATACATAGTTATGCCACTTAAAGCTTATTTGGAGGAGATTTTAAAATGAACTCAAAAGAAAAAGAATTATCAGCTTTATGGAGAATGTATAGCAACGGTAAAGAGAATAATCCTAATAGCCTTAACAATGGTTTAACCGCCAAGAAAAAAACAAGTGAAGCAAACAAAAAGCTTATATACAAAAGCAGTTTTGAAATTAAAGATTTATTCATGGATAAAGTATATACAAACATGCTTCTTCCTGCAATCCTTGATGTAATCGGAAACAACATCATAAAAATAGGTGTAGCAATATCTGCAATAATAGCATCTATTGGTTATTTGATAGACAAAATTAAGGGGTGAACGTAATGACAGAGTGGACAGTCGGAATTGCAGTTGGACAGCTAACAGGAACAGTTTTAGCACTATTTTGGTTTTTAAAAACGATTAAAAGTGATATTTCGGAAATGGGAAAGGATGTTGCAGAAAAACATAACCATCTTTCGGAAAGATTAAACAATTTGGAAAAAGAACTTCCTTACAAGTTCATTACACAAGAACAAATGGCAAATCTATCCGCAGGATTAGATAGAAGATTAAAAAACATAGAAAATGCAAATTTTGAAATGCTTAAAAAACTTGAATATTTAAGAGGTCAAGAAGATACCAAAACAGAAATTTTAAAAACAGTCAGGGAGTTAAAAAATGAGAAAGATAAATAACCAAAGGATAGTCAGAGGAAAAATTTTACAATTCCTACACATCTCTTATCCATATCCAGCTATGGAAGAAACATTACTTTACTCTTTTTCAGAGGTAGGAATGCTTCCAGATGAAGTTAAAAGAAGTCTCCAATATTTAGTTGACAAAGGATATGTTGAAAAAGAAGAAAAAAACCTTGTTGAAGTTAGAAATCAAAAAGTTGCTTTATACAAGCTCACACCTACAGGTGTAGAACTTATGGATGGACTTATTGAGGATAAAGCAGTCTTACTTGGAGAGTGATATGGGAAGAAGAAGCAAAGCTGAACAATACGGATTGGTAGAGAAGATAATAAAGCTATACACTCAAGGCAAAACAGTAAGCGAAATTTCAGAAGAACTGACAGCAGAAGGATTTGAAATTTCCAAATCTTCTGTTCATAGAACTGTTAAAAGCTGGGAAGAACTCCTAACAGAATACAAAGTTGCAACTGCACAGGCTAAAGCATTTGTTGAAGCTATAGGAACAGGTTCAAATACAGACTTTGTAGAAACAGGTGTAGCACTTCTATCAAACGAAATTATAGAGCTGTTCAGAGCATTAAGAAGTATAGAAATACATGCAGAAGATTTAGAAGGATTGAATAAAAAAATAGAAGGATTAAACAGACTTGCATTGTCCTTACAAAGAATTATTTCTACACAGTCTGTTGCAGTAGATGTAAAGGAAAAAACCAGGACATTAGTAAAGAAAATTGAAGCAGAAGCAGAAAAACAGGGAGTTGGAGAAGATTTTAAACAGTTTATTATTCAGGAGTTGAAACAGGCTTATGGATTATAAAGGGATCTTACTACCTTACCAAAAAGAAATTTTTGAAGGAATAGAAAAACACAAATATTCTGTAATACTTGCAGCAAGGCAAACAGGAAAATCATTTATAGTTTCATTGTGGGCATTTTTCAGAGCTTTAGAAATTCCAAACCATACCATACTTGTTATATCTCCATCTGAAAGACAGTCTAAAAACCTAATAGACAAAGTAAAAATGCACATACAGGCTATAAAAAACATAAAATATGAAATTGTTGAAGATACAAAACTAAATTCTTTAGAAATAAAATTTCCCAATAACAGTAAAATAGTTGCTCTTCCTTCAAAACCTGAAACAGTCAGAGGTTTTTCAGGGGATGTGATTATGGATGAGGCTGCATTCTTTGAACAAGGAATGGAAGTATATAAAGCAGTCTTCCCTACAATAACAAGAAAACCAGAATACAAACTTATAGCTATTTCCACACCAAAAGGAAAAACAGACCTTTTTTATTACCTCTGGACAATAGCAGAAGAAAACAACGAACTATGGTTCAAGTATAAGCTAACTATCTTTGATGCAGTTGAAAAAGGGCTTGATGTTGACATTGACAATCTAAGGCAGGGAATAAAAGATGAAGATGCGTGGAGAACAGAATATCTTTGTGAATTCATTGACGAACTTGGAAGTATTTTAACCTATGAGTTAATACAATCCTGTGAAGAAGAAAATATACTGATTAACAATTTAAGAAAAATTCAAAATGATATTTACATCGGAATAGACATAGGGAGGAAGAAAGATCTAACGGTTATCACTGTTTTAGAAAAAGTTGGTTCAGTTTTATTTGTCAGAAAAATAGAAGAAATAAAAAATATGCCTTACCACAAACAGCTTGAGATAATTTCACACTATACAAGTTTTGCAAGAAAAGTAGCAATTGACGAAACAGGACTTGGTAACATGCTTGCCGAAGAACTTGAAAGAAAATTTCCAAGTAAAGTAATTAAGGTAAACTTTTCAGCGAAAACTAAAGAAGAAATGGCAAGCAGATTAAAAACAAAATTTCAGGATAGAAACATTAGAATCCCGATAGATAAAAATTTAAGAGAAGATTTACATTCAGTGAAAAAAGCGTTAACACCTTCGGGAAATGTAAAAATAGAAGGTTCTACTTCCGATTCTCACGCAGATAGGTTCTGGTCTTTAGCTCTGGCTGTTCAGTCTGCAGATGATAAAAGATTTGATTGGAGTTTTAAATTCTTAAAAGCCAAATGGCTTTAATTTCTATTTAATGAATAATTTTTTATTGTGTAATCAATAAAACTATCAATATAAATACACCATCTCCCTAAGCATTTAAAAGCTTCAAGTTCCCCAACCGTGCATAATCTTTTTATAGTCGCCTCAGATAAATTTGTCATATATGCAATGTCTTGAACAGTTAGAAACATTACACCATGATTCTTCAATTCCTCTAATTTTTCTTTCCACGGCGGTTCGTAAATCATTATCCCCTCAAATTAAGATTTGATATAAAAGATAAAAGATTTTATTGAAAATTGTCAAACTTCTTTACACTTAAACTTAATACTTTCATCACGAATTGACTTTTCTATTATCTGAAAATCCTGGTTTATTCCGTAGAAACTGTGATTTACAGTTATAACATCTCCAACATTTAAATCAAGATATGTTGGATAAAGAGGAGTTTCGAAAGAAACATATCTTTGTTTTTGATAGTAATCAAGATATGCATTTGCAAAGTTATTAACAGACGTTTGATCAACAATAAAATCTGCCTTATACTCTTTTTCCTTATCTCCAGAGCCGTAAAAACTTTCCCCTTTTTCCTTATTCCATACAACTTTTAACTTATCTACTTCTGAAACTTTATCTTCTGTTTCAAAGGAATCTATTAAAAAGTCATTTTCAGATAAAGTTTCAATTGGGTTTCCTGAAACTGGATAAATTTCAAACTTATCTCCAAGTGTTGGAACGATATATAAAAGTCCCATTTCTGCAACTCTTTGAAGAATTTCAGAATATGATTCTTCTGATTGAAAATTCAGTTGAACTGCAGTTCCATATCCTTTTATTTCTCCTGAAAATCCATTTGAATCAATAATATCCTTTGCAATATCCGCAGGTTTATCAAAAGAATACATTGTTATGCTTCTTTCGCCGATTATATCATTGTCTTTAGTGACAGGAGCCGAAGAATATATAGAAACCTTTGGTTGATAAACTCCTATTTCTCCTTTATTAGCCCATTCAAACTTTATTTCATCATATTTATCTTCTATAACATATTTCCCTATTCCTATTTCAGGAATTGAAGTATAATCAATAGTCCCATCTCCATTATTTTTTCCTCCATAAACATTACTATTTAAAATTCCCTGAAAAGCCAATATGTTCTGATCATTTATCTGATAAGCTTTAACTTTATATCTCCTGTAGCTTCCTGCAGTTCCCCATGTTCCATATTCTTCTATAAGTTCTAACCAATCGTGAATATTACTATCTACTGTGCTACTTCTTGTTGTAAAAACTGAAAAATCATCAATGCAATAAGCATTTCCATATTGAACACTTCCACTAAAAGGCTTATCTCCAACCAACCATCTATACTTTCTTGCACCTGGAATTTCATTTATATCTACAGTATATAAAGCTTTTGTCTTAGCAAAAAAACTTCTTCCGTTGCCATAAATCACAGGAATTTTATAAACTTTATTAGAATTATCATCTCGTTGAAATGATATAGTTTTGAGAGGTTTAAATTTTATAGAGCTCAATTTATGAGAAATGTTAAGAGTTGCTTTGTTGTTTTTGCCTTTTGCATTTCTTACTATTCCTTTGTATACATAACCTTTTCCATTCACCAAAATTCCAACAACTGCATTTTTCCCTTTTACATCTAAAAGACTGCCGTCAAATACAAGTTCAGCCGTAATATCTGAAATGTATCCAAGTCCTAAATCTCTAACTCCAATACTTATATCAGATATAGACAAAAGTTTATTAGTGTAATCAACCCCGTTTATCTGAATACTTCTTTTTATGTTCACGATTTTATACCTCTTGCTCCAATTTAAGCGAAACTTGATAATGCTTTGGAGAAGTTTGAGAATAATTGAAATTAATCGCTCTAACATTATAAGAAACTCCATTGAAATCTGTATATGTGAAAACTAATTCTTTGAAATTTACTGTATTTTCTATAAAATTCTGAAGCTGATTAAATTCCGTTTCTTTTAAAACATTCCAGTTGATTTCAAAAACTTTTCTTTTTACCCCATAATCGTATACATAACGATCCCCGCCTTCTGTTTCCATCAATTTCTGTTTAGATTTGCTATAAGCTTTGTAAGGAATTGAAGGATTCGGAAGATTTACAGTATTTGCCCCATAAGTTAATGTTATTCCCATCTTAATTTTCCTCTTTTATGAAAGTCTTCTAAAATTGGTAAAAGTTCATCTTCTACAAAACGTCTATCAAAATTGTCAGCGTGAACGTGAATTGTGTTGTTTATCACAATACTTTCTTGGGTTTTTATCTCCTGACCTGAATTTATTGCATCTAATATTGGTTTATGTTTTCGCGTTGCCCTTCTGTTTATTACATATTCGCCTCTTTGTGCAACTATTGGAACTTCATCACTTGCAAGATTTCCAATATACATTCCAGAATGTGCTACCAAAGGTTTTACTACCCCACCTTCATGGAAAAACGGAATAGCTCTACCGATACCTTTAAAAACTTTCCCCACTGTATTATCCCAAATACTGGAAGCTCCTTTTTTAACAGCCTTCAGTGCATTAGCAATAGCTTCAACAAGGCTTTTTATAACATCTAAAGCTTTTTTCATTCCAGACCAGATAGGCTTTACAAAAGATATTGAAAAATCCCATATTCTTTTAATTCCATTCCAAATTTTTCCAAGTATGCCGGTCCAGAGAGAATTTATTTTTGCAATAATATTCGCAATAAATTTTATAGCTCCCGCTATCGGTTTTAAGACGTCTGCAATTATTTGGAAAATAGGTTTAAACGATTCAATGATTGGTGCAATTGCTTCTATAATAGGTGCAATTACATCAGCAATTGGCTCTAATATCTTTTGAAGAACACCAAATATCTTGTCCATTGCTTTTCTAATCTTTTCATTCTGCATTAATTGATCCGTCAAAAATGCAGCTCCAGCTCCAACCAATCCACCTACAGAAGCTCCTGACATCATGTTAGAAAAAGCATTTTTTGTTCTTGCAATTATTCCTGTTTCTCCTTGTTTAGCCCCACCTTTAAAGACAGATTGAATGCCTTTCCAAGCAGATTTACCAAAAGAAATCACTTTAGCCCAGAAAGGATTTTTGGACACAGATTCAAAGAAATCTCCCCAGAATGACTTCATTTTATCAGTAGTTTCCTTTGTGCTTTTAACAATTTTGTCATTAGCGTCTTTAGTTGTTTTAACGTATTCTGAAGCTTTTTTATTTACAAAATTAGTAAGCTCCTCAAATTGCTTTTGAAGCTCTGGAGATAAATTTTTAGCAAGCTCTCTTAACTTTGCTATTTTCTGTTTTACAATTTCCCAGCTTTTAGCCCCTGCTTCGTATGTTTTTTCAAGAATAGATCCAACAATTTTCCCATATTCTCCACCTTGAGTTTTGAGTATATCAATTGCTCTTTTAGCGTCAGAATCAAGACCATTTACAAGTTCAGCACTTCTTTTATTTATGTATTCAAGAGCTTTTTTCCAATCACTTTCAAATTTTTTCCTAACATCAGTAAACTTTTTATATGCCTTTTCCGTTTCTGAATACATAGGCTTATAATCAGCTTTCACTTCAACCATCAAAGGAATTTTAAAACCTTCCATCTTTTCAGCTATTCCTTTTAGAAAAGGAATTTTCTTTAAACCATTAGCCATGCTTTTAATAAAAGAATTAAACTTATTAGCCAGAAAATTAAACATTTTTATAAACACATTTTGAACAAAAACTTTCAATCCGTGAAAAACTCCCCCAAGTTTATCAACTGCGGTTTTACCAAAAGCAATTAAGTTATCCTTTACCCAAGTAAAAGCCACAACGAGAGGTTTAAAAGCAATAGTTGACCATTTAACTATCTGAAGTCCTATTAGTTCAAGAGCCTTCAAAAATGCATCTGGCAAAATAGTTATTGCAATTTTTCCAACAGCTTTCAGATATTCCGGTATACTCATTATCACTTTTTCAAAATACCCATCTTCCGTAAAGATTTTTTTAACAGTGTTGTAAACAATAATAAAAGGTTGAGCTAAAGCATTTAATATAACCTTTCCAATCTCATAAAGACCTGTTGCAAATTCCCAAATGATAACCCCAACATCTTTAACAGCTGTTGCAACTATAGAAAATCCCTTAGCAATTACCGTAGCCCATTTTTGAGCCTGTCCGCTATCAAAAGCTTTTTGAATTTTATCTTGTAAACCTTTTAAAGCATTTTTCATACTTTGAAAAATACCGGTATCCCCAAGTATTTTCATAAACCGTGCCCAACTATCTTTTAAATTTGACATTATTCCTTCCCAAGTTTCAGCCCGCTTTTTCATATTACCTTCAAACTTTTCTCCCATCCCTTCAATTAAAGCATTTATAGCTTTAGAAGCATCAATACCCTCATTTCCTATATTTGCAAGTTGTTCTTTTGTCAGACCAAGCTTTTCCTGTAGAATCTCAAATACAGGGACTCCCCTTTCAGCAAGTTGCATTAATTCCTCAGCAGAAACTTTTCCTTTAGCTTGCATTTGACCAAGAGCAGTTACGATTCCATCAAAAGTTTCCTGAGAACCACCAAGAGCAGATACAGCATCTCCAATTTTACGAAACATATCCAAATTAGGCTCGAGCCCCATAGCTTTCATTCTTACCCATGCTTCTGTCAGCTGATCTACTTCAAAAGGAGTTTTACTTGCAAAATTTAGAATAGAATCAAAAACAGCCTGAGCCTTAGAATGAGACCTATACAAAGTTTCCAAAGTAGTTTGAAATCTTTCAAATTGAGCATTTACCTGGATAAAAGATTTACTCAATTGAAACGCAGAAAATACAGCTGCAGCTTCAACTGCTACTCTACGAAAAGCAGAAACAAGAGCCTGAGAAGAAGCTTGCACAGATTGAAAACTTTTCTTTACATTATTTGAAGCTTTCGAAACTTTTTGAAGTTCTTTGTCAACTTTTTGAAATTTATTAGAGGCTAAATCTTCTGCACTTATTACAATATCCAGTTTCATTAAAAATCTCCAAAAATATTTTTAAAAAAGATAAAGAACTATTGAATAAGATGTGAACGATTTGAACGAATGATTAATTTTGTTCCAATTTTTTGGGACACTTGTGTCAAAAAAATGGGACACTTTTTTATGCTAAGATTTTAAAGTTTGTTTTAAACAAGTAATATCAATATCCCGATATATTTCTATATTTCCCTATATTTCCCGAAATAGGTGTCCCATTTTTTTCGGAAATTATACCATAAAAATATATCAGCTTTAAAGTTTCTGAAATTTAAAATTCTTATAGACATTAATACAAATTTTAAAATTTAAACACTCAGTTTTTAGACTAAAACCCGCCAATCCATTTTCCGAAAAATGCCATCAATAAAAATCTTGGTAATCTTCCAATTATTGCACCGAGTATAAAACCGATTAGAGGCATTTCAAATATTCCAGCTAACCAGCAAATAACTTTAAAAGGAATAGGTGTGAATCCTGCAACTATTACTGCAAAAATACCGTATTTTCTGAAAAGAACTTCTCCTTTTATGTACCATTTTTCACTAAAAATTTTTTTGAAAACAGGTTCCCCGAGAAATTTTCCTAAAAAGTATCCAACTACCGCTCCCAAAACACTTCCTGTAGCTGCGATTAAAGCTGTTTTTACTGGAACAAGACCAAAGGCAGTTCCACCTGTAATAAATGGGTCTGGAGGTATTGGTTGTATGATGCTTTCTGAAAAAGCAATTAAAAATATTCCTGCGTATCCGTATTCTTCAACAGTTTCTTCAGCCCATTTTTTTAAAGCTTCTAACATTAAAATCCTTCAAACTTTATTTTGTTTTAATTTCGGTCAATTCTGTGGAATATAGAATCAAATTATTTTTAACTTTTAATTCTGGCAAATTTCCTTTTTCCAACCTGCAAAATGAATTCTTTTGATAAATCCACATTAAAATAAGGATCTGTAAATTTCTCTCCATCAATTTTTACAGCACCTTGCTTAATTAATCTTTTAGCTTCTTTTTTTGATGGAGCAAACCCCGCTTTGTATACCAATTCAAAAAGTGGTATCTCCTTTGTTTCAGATAAAATTTCAATCTCAGGAATATCTGTTGGTAGTTCTTTTTTGGAATGAACCCTTT
>Ga0256832_1000190_pt1 | contig 38638 bp, 32 predicted proteins | sample 134614metaG_FD_190534 | JGI IMG/M metagenome (GOLD analysis project Ga0256832, IMG submission 190534) | Hydrothermal vent microbial communities from Lau Basin, Pacific Ocean - 134-614 | ecosystem: Environmental > Aquatic > Marine > Hydrothermal vents | place: Pacific Ocean: Lau Basin | collected...
GCTGCTGCTGACCACCTGGGGAGTAAGCATCTGCGCCATCTTGGAGAGGTCAGAGACACAGACATTGGCACGCAACATATCCACTTCACCGCCGCCCACACCATCGGGATTCGGGATCCACGCTTTGTCCGGCATGATATCCAGCCAGGAGATCTCCACCCCTTCGAGGCTGTTCAGGTTTTGCGGGTCGAAGAAGCCATACAGCTGCATCAGGCCCGGCCGGCCAGTGTCACTGTCCGCATAAGCGGGATCGAAGTGCATCGGGTCGAAGTTAACCGGCTCCTGCATCTCCACCTCGACCCTGCCGTCCTCGCCTTCCTCCGCGGAGACCAGGCTGTCCGGATCCTTGCCTTGGGCCTTCAACATGTCGGGGATATAGACGTCGGTGACGAAGACGACGAAAGCAATGGCCTGTGGCACATTCAGCGCATCCCCTTGAGCAATGTCCTTGTCTTTCCAGACATCCGCCGGGAAGAGGGCGGGAATCACCGAGGGAATCTCACGGAACGCCTTTTTATCTTCATCGGTCATCGTGCCGTCGGTCTTCTTCTCCATCAGATCATAGATCTCGGCGAGCTTTTGCTGGAATGCCAACAATGCATCATCCCGTGTTATCGTCGCTGGTTCGATCTGCAGCCGCGGGTCGATCCTGAGACCGGCTGAAATAGCAGCGAACAGATCACCGATGCTCTTCATGTCGCCCTGAACGAAGCGATCACCGAAGAATCTGGCGATGAAGTCGGGTACGTCCCCGTCCAGCATTTCACTGAATACACGCTTCACCAGCTGACGTTTACCTGCCTCGCTGGAGGAATCGATGCGCTCCAGCTCACGAACACCGATCTCCACCTTGACGGCATCCACTTCGCTGGCAACGGATTCATCCGACAGCAGATTGCCCGCGGCCGAGTCCAGCTCCTCGTTGTCGGCGAAATCTACTTGCTCGGTTTTGAGTACAGCCACGTCGGTAATGTAGTTACCGGCAGCATCCTTGGGCGCTTCGACAACCATGGAGGGCACCTGGATGGCACCACTGCGAACCAGTGCAACCACCGCCTGCTTGACCGACTTGATGATGTCATTCACCACCGCCGGCTCGATATCCTTGCCCTCGGTAGCGGTCAGGATCGCCTTGATGATGGTATCCACCACCACAGTGGACTCTGGAGAAACCTCTCCATCGTCAACTCCCGACGAGCCTTCCGGCACCTCGATGTTCACCTTCATTTCAAGGGCCTTGTTTCCGCCGAGCAGTCTCAGATACTGGACGACATACTGTCCCCCATCCGCCACGTTCGGGCATGTGTACTTCGGATTTCCGGCATCATCCGTCTCGTTCTCGAATGCGCAGTCTATGCCGGTGTCCTGCAGTTCACCGTCGGTTCCCACCACATATAGCTTGACGATCGCGTTCTGCGTCGCCGCTGCCGCCGGTGTACGCACGCTCGCAGCAGACATCTGCAGGAACTGCGCACCGCCTCCTCCCTCGATGGCGCTGCTATCGGAGCCACTCAATGCAGAGAGCAGTATGGTACCGGAGATGGAGGAACTGCCGGAGTAGGGATTGGTGGTATCAGGCAAGGTGGTATCGCTGCCGGGGTCGGTGCTCGATGACGAGCCCCCCCCACAGCCCGTCAACATCAGGCTCGATGAAACCAGTGCAGCCAGTAGTTTGAATTTTGCGCTGTTCAACTTGTCCTCCTCATTTCAGGGGCTCAAAAACGATGCAGTACCCAACACTCATCGGCCGCCCATCTGGCTGCCTTTAGCCGCCGCAGGAAATTATTGCCCCGGCAATACCATGGTCTGATTCCAGACCGGAACGGACGCGGGCACAACCCTCTGTCAGCGAACGGAAAGAGGTGCAAGAGCGGGGAGAACGAGCAGCCCGAAACCCACCTTCTGAGGACCGCCGGGGACGCCCCGTTCACGGAGAGGAGAAGAAAAATACCGATATCCACCCTGTGAGGAAGCAGGGAGGAGAACAGCCATTCAGCCCGAACGGCCGCTCGCAGCGATGTATTTGAGGTGAGAACCGCACCCCTGTCGGCAGTCCGAGGCACCGAAGCCCGGCACCAGGATCTCTCCGGCGGTGGATTGATTGAGCCGGCACTCCGCCCGTGACGAAAGGGTGGTTTTCACCACCGAGGCGGCAGGATGGTGCAGCAGATAGTCGATATGCCAGCGCACCCTTTTCTCCCGCCGACAGTGGCGCCGGACACGCGCCTCGATATTGCGCCTGGCGCTGCCGGTATAGATGTAGTCCCCCGCGGGAAAGCGATGGAGACCCAACGCGCCGATCCGGATCTCCACGGTCTGACGAAGATGGATGTGCAGTTGATAGGTGCAGGGCGCCGTCACGGTCAGACGAGCCTGCCGTCCTGCAAGGTGAGCACGCGGTCCATGCGCTGCGCCAGCTGCATGTCGTGTGTCACCACCACGAAACTGGTTCCAAGCTCCCGGTTCAGCTCCACCATCAACTCATAGACATGGGCCGCGGTACGGCTGTCCAGGTTCCCGGTGGGCTCGTCTGCCAGTACACAGCGCGGGTCGGTGACCAGCGCACGGGCCACGGCCGCGCGCTGCCGTTCGCCCCCCGACAGCTCGCCGGGACGATGCCGCAGGCGCCGCTCCAGGCCCACCCGTTCCAGCATCCCCGTGGCCTTCTTCGCCGCCTCTTTTGCAGACAGGCCACGAATCAGCAGAGGCATGGCAACATTCTCCAGGGCATTGAACTCGGGCAGCAAATGATGAAACTGATAGACGAAACCCAGGGCCCGGTTACGCAGTCGTCCGCGGCGGGTATCGCTGAGACGGGTCATCTCCTCCCCGTCGATCCAGACCTCCCCGCTGGAGGGAACGTCCAGCCCGCCCAGAAGATGAAGCAGCGTACTCTTGCCCGAGCCCGACGCCCCGATGATCGCCACGCGCTCCCCCTGTTGCACGGCAAAATTCACCTCGCGCAACACCTCCACCGTCAGCCCCCCCTCATGGAAGGTCTTGCCGAGATGGCGACACTCCAGTGCAGGGCTACTCATAGCGCAAAGCCTCCGCCGGTTGCACACGGGAAGCGCGCCACGCCGGATAGATGGTAGCCAGCATGCTCAGTGCGAACGCCAGGGTAGCGATGGTGACCACTTCGCTCCAGCGCAACTCCGACGGTAGCTCGCTGATGTAATAGACGCTGGAGGGAAGGAACTGGATACCGAATGTGCTTTCGATGGCCGGCACGATGGTATCGATGTTCAGGGCCAGGGAGACACCGCCGGCAATCCCCAACAGCGTGCCGACCATGCCGATCACCACCCCCTGGACGATGAATATCCCCATGATACTGGCTGGCGAGATACCCAGTGTACGCAGAATAGCGATATCCCCCTGCTTGTCGGTGACCACCATCACCAGGGTGGAGATGATGTTGAATGCCGCCACCGCGACGATCAGCAGCAGAATGATGAACATGGCGGTCTTCTCGATCTTGAGGGCACGGAAATAGTTGGTGTGACTGCGGGTCCAGTCGCTCACCCAATAGTACTCGCCCAATATGCCCGAAATCTCGTCAGCCACCCGTGGGGCGATGAACATGTCATCCAGTTTCAGGCGCACGCCGCTCACCGCCTCATCGAAACGATAGAGCTTGGCGGCATCGCGGAGATGGATCAGCACCAGCGCGCTGTCGTACTGAAACATTCCCACCTCGAACACCCCCGCCACGGTAAACCGCTTCAGGCGCGGCAGGATCCCCGCCGGGCTCACGTTGGCGCTGGGGGTGATCAGGGTAATCTTGTCGCCGATCCCCACGCCAAGGCCGTTGGCCAGCTCGCTGCCGAGAATGATATTGAAGCTGCCGGGCTGCAACGCGTCCAGCGTACCCGCCACCATACGCTCACCCACCACCGAGACCTGCGGCTCCAGTGAAGGGAGAAGTCCTCGCACCATCGTGCCATGTACGCGCTCTCCAAGGGAGACCATCCCCTCGGCGTGAATGTAGGGGGCCGCACCCAGCACATGGGGAACAGGCCGCACCCGCTCCAGCACCTCCGGCCAGTCCCGCAGCCGCCCGTCCAGCCCGCTGATGGTGACGTGAGCCGCCATCCCCAGGATACGATCCCTTACCTCGTTCTGAAACCCGTTCATCACGGAGAGAACGGTGATCAGGGCGGTCACCCCGAGTGCAATCCCCAGCATGGAAACGAGAGAGATGAAGGATATGAAATGGTTGCGGCGTTTGGCGCGGGTATACCGCAGACCGACAAAGAGTTCCAGAGGCTTGAACATAGCGGATAATTAAACCACATTTGACGGTCAGGTTTCATGGATTCGTACCCTTCGCCAACCCAAACCACCTTCTGAGGAACCATTGACCGCCTCATTTGCTCCCTTGCCTCACCCCCATAGATTGGCTTACAAATCAGACAGTTAAACTCTTAGCATATAATCAAGCACGCATTATGCACTGGGGAAATTCTCTTCTATACTTAAAAATCCAAACACAAGTAACGCGTGCAATTCCGGACGAATTGCCTCGTGTCAGGAGCTGTATACAAGGAGCGTACCCATGCATCACTTCAAATACTCATTCTCCGTAATCCTCATGCTACCTGTGGCGCTGTCGGGTTGTCTGGCGGACAAGAGCGGACCTGCCAGCGAACTGTTCCAGACCAAAAGTGGACACATAACAATTACCAAGGCCAAGGTTCCCGATGTCACCAGTGAAAGTGTGGGAGCCATGCGCTTCTCTTCGGTTGCGCTGGGCGTCGTGGAACCCTCCAAGGTCCAGGGAGGTGACCAGACACTTCCCTGCGGCAAGGCCGGTTTTGGCGGGAACGGGAGCGTTATCGCAAAGGGTAAACTACAGCAGCCCGGGGACACCATTCAGCTCACCATCTCGAACTGCAGTTACCGCGGTGTTCCTATCGCCGGCGCTCTTGAAGTGAACCTTGTCAGCAGAGAGGGGCAAAACTACGTTGCCAACTACAGCTACAAGGACTTCGTTTTCGGTAACAATGCCGATGCGCTGACCATGAATGGCGAGGTCACCATTGACAACAGCTATGACGAACAGGCCAGGAGAACGGTAACCGCGCGCACCACCAAAAACCTGGAGCTCGTACAGGGAGCCAAATCGGCCAAGATCAACGAGATGTGGTGCGCCGACAGCTATATCGGCCGCAAAGGGGAAGGACCGTACGAGGTGGATTGCACCATGATACTCACCAGCTCGGCCATCGATGGTTGTGTCGCCGTGGAAACCTCCAAGAAATTTCAAGGCACCGGCACCGGCAACCCCACATCCGGAGAACTGCTGATCACCGGCGCCATAGACACCAAGACCCGGATCGTCGCTCAGCCCGACGGCAAGCACGCCCTGATCAAATGGGATTCCGATGGCGACGGTGTATACGAGGGGCAGCTACTGAAAAGATGGGAAGATCTGGAGAGCAACATGCTCAGCTGGGTGACCAAGATGCTTTAACCTGGCTGCTGAACCCGTCCTCGCAGCAGGGCGGGTGAAAACATATTTGGGTCAAGCGGAAACGTAACCATTCAGCATGGTATGAAACAGGCCGGTAACTGTTCAGATTGCCCCTGAAATTCGTCAGTTCAAGGCGAAAAATGTGAGTTTACGAGTGTAAATGACCATTTTTCAACGCAGAAATGGCGGATTTCAGGGGTGAGCTGAATAGTTACGCGGAAACAATCTTTTTTGAAACGGAAAGGGCGGGGAAATCCCGCCCTTTCCATATCATGCTCCGGTTGACGGATTTACAAGCCCATCGCTCTTGTGCAGAGACCCATCAGACCACCGGGGAACAGCCCCAGCCCCAGAATGGCCAGGCTGTTGGCGCTCAACATCACCCGCACATCGATATCACCCTCAAGGGGCGTATTATCCACCGGCTTGTCGAAATACATCAGCTTGACCACCCGCAGATAGTAGAACGCGCCGATGATCGAGAATACCACGGCAACGGCTGCCAGCCAGACCAGGCCGGCATCGACCACAGCGGAAAGGACGGACAGCTTCGCCCAGAATCCGAGGAACACCGGCACGCCGGCCATGGAGAACATCAGGATCAACATCATGAATGCAAACCAGGGGCTGCGCTCGTTGAGTCCCTTGAAATCCTCCAGCTTGTCGGCCTCGAAGCCGGCCCGGCTGAGCAGCATGATCATGCCGAAGCCTCCCAGGCTCATCAGCGCATAGACGATGGTGTAGAACATGGAGGAGGCGTACCCCGCTTCGGTCCCGCTCAGCACACCCAGCAGCAGATAGCCCACGTGGGCGATGGTGGAATAGGCCAGCATGCGCTTGATGTTGGTCTGCGCAATGGCGGTGATATTACCGATTGCCAGTGACAGGATGACCAGGATGACCAACATCCCCTGCCAATGGGGATGCAGCCCCTCGAGACCATCCACCAGCAGCCGCATCACCATGGCGAACGCCGCGATCTTCGGCGCGGTACCGATATAGACGGTCACCGCCGTGGGAGAACCCTGGTACACGTCGGGCACCCACATGTGAAACGGCACCGCCCCCAGCTTGAATGCGATCCCGACGATGGTGAACACCAGCCCGAACACCAGCACCATGTCGTCGGCACCGAGTGTCGCCACCTGCCCGCTGATCTCCGACAACACCAGGGAGCCGGTGACTCCATAGATCATCGACATGCCGTAGAGCAGCATTCCCGACGCCAGCGCGCCGAGGACGAAATATTTCATCGCCGCTTCCGACGCATAGGTGGAGTCCCTGTTCATCGCCACCAGCGCATACAGGGAAAGGGAGAGCAGCTCGAGGCCGAGATAGAGCGTCAGGAGACTCTGTGCCGAAACCATCACCATCATGCCCAGGACACCGAACAGCCCCAGCACGTAGAACTCCCCCTTGAACAGATTGCGCGCCTGCAGATAGGAGCGGGAATAGAGAAACACGACGAATGCCGAAAGATAGATGAACACTTTCAGCGTATCCCCCATCCCGTCACGGATGAAGTTTCCATCGAAGGCTATCTCGGGAGCGCCAAACTGATGCGCCATGGAGGCAATGGCGGCACCTATCAGGGTGGCCTGAGCCAGGAGATAGGTGACGATCCGCGTCTTCTCGGTGAGAAACAGATCGATCACCAGGATAAGGCAGGCCATGCCAAGGACGAACAGTTCGGGAAGAGCTACGCTCATATTCGGTATCTCAAAATCCATAGCAGGCACACCCGTTACAGCTTAGATTGCGCAATATGTTCGAGCAGATGCTGGACGGAAACCCCCATCACGTCCAGCAGCGGAGCCGGATAGATTCCAAAGAACAGCACCGCGACCGCCAACGTTCCAAGAATGATGAACTCTCTCGCGTTGATGTCTTTCAGCTTGGCAACGTTGTCGTTCGCCACCTCGCCGAAGAACACCCGCTTCACCATCCATAGGGTATAGGCCGCACCGATGATCAGGGTCAACGCGGCAAAGAATGCAAACCAGAAATTGGCCTTGAAGGCGCTGAGAATCACCATGAACTCGCCCACGAACCCCGACGTACCCGGCAGACCGGCGTTGGCCATGGCGAACAGCACCGCAAACGCGGCAAAGGTCGGCATGGTATTGGTCACCCCGCCGTAGGCCGCTATCTCCCGGCTGTGCACCCGATCATAGAGCACGCCGATGGAGAGGAACATCGCTCCGGAGATGAAGCCGTGCGAGATCATCTGCACGATCCCCCCTTCGATGCCCATCGCCGCCCCCTTCCAGCTTCCGGTGTTCTCGAAGATGGTGAAGGCGATGAAGAAACCCAGGGTCACGAAACCCATGTGAGAGATGGAGGAGTAGGCCACCAGTTTCTTCATATCCTTCTGCACCAGCGCCACGAAGCCGATATAGACCACGGCGATCAGGGAGAGGGCGATCATCAACCAGTCCAGCTCGCGGCTGGCATCCGGGGTGATCGGAAGACTGAAGCGCAGAAAACCGTAGGCCCCCAGCTTGAGCATGATGGCCGCCAGGATCACCGAGCCACCGGTTGGTGCCTCCACGTGCGCATCCGGCAGCCAGGTATGAACCGGCCACATCGGCACCTTGACCGCGAACGCCAGCAGAAAGGCGATAAAGATCAGGATCTGCGCGGTCAGACCCAACTTCAGGGTATGGAAATCCAGTATGGCGAAGCTGTCCGCCTGGAAATACATGTAGATCAGGGAGACCAGCATGAACACCGAACCGAGGAAGGTGTAGAGGAAGAACTTGATGGTGGCGTAGACCCGTCGCGGTCCGCCCCAGATACCGATCACCACGAACATCGGGATCAGTAGCGCCTCCCAGAACACATAGAACAGCATCGCATCCAGCGCCGCGAATACGCCGTTCATCAAACCTTCCATGATGAGGAAGGCGGCCATGTACTGCGCCGGCTTGTACTGAATCACCTCCCACCCGGCAAGTACCACCAGCACCGTAGTAAAGGTGGTGAGGAGAATCAGCGGCATCGAGATGCCATCGACACCCAGGTGGTAGTTGATGTTGAATCGCTCGATCCAGGGGTGCAGCTCCACGAACTGCATCTGGTACGAAGCGGGATCGAACTGGACATAGAGCGGAATGGAGATGGCGAAGGTCAACAACGCCACCAGCAGTGACACCACCCGGGCCTCGAGCACGTGCTTGCCACTGCCTATGGCCAACACCAGCAGGCCACCGATAATCGGGGTCCAGACAACCAGACTCAGGAGTGGCAGTTCAGAGGACATGCATTCCCACCTTTAATCGTTATTCCAGTCAAAACACGAAGATCGCAATCAGAACGAAGAGCCCCAGGAACATGGCAAAGGCATAGTGGTACAAGAACCCGGTCTGAAGATATCTGATTACTCCGGAAAACCAGCCCACGCTCCTGGCCGCACCGTTGACGATGAACCCGTCGATCAGCTTGACATCACCCACCTGCCACAGCAGCCTGCCCAGCCCTCGGCTCCCGGCCGCGATCACCTTTTCGTTGAAATCGTCGAAGCCATATTTGTGCTCCAGTATGGTATAGAGCACACCGGAGCGCTCCTTGATCAAGGCGGGAATATCGGGCCGCTTCAGATAGAGGTACCAGGCGGAACCCACCCCCGCGGCGGCAAGATAGAACGCCGGACCGGTCAAACCGTGCAATACGAAGCTGAACCAGCCGTGGAAGTGCTCACCCAGGTGGCCCAACACATCCCGCTCCGGGCTCACGAAAATCACGCCCTCGAAGAAATCTCCGAACAGCATCGGGCCGATGAATATGGCTCCGGCGAAAACGGACGGAACCGCCAGCGCGATCAGCGGGCCGGTCACCACCCACGGAGACTCATGCAGATGCTCCCGGGTGTGGGCATCCATCCGCTCCTCCCCATGGAATACCAGGAAGAACATCCGGAAGCTGTAGAACGCGGTGATGAACACCCCGATGAGCACGGCGAAGTAGGCAAAGCCGGCCCCCGGCGTGTGAGAAAGATGCACCGCCTCTATGATGGCGTCCTTGGAGAAGAAGCCCGCAAAACCGGGGAATCCGATCAGAGCCAGCGACCCGATCAGCATGGTCCAGTAGGTAATGGGCATGTATTTCTTGATGCCGCCCATCTTCCGGATGTCCTGCTCGTGATGCATGCCGATGATCACCGACCCGGCCGCCAGGAACAGCAGCGCCTTGAAGAAGGCGTGGGTCATCAGGTGGAATACCCCAGCCGCGTAGGCGGAGGCCCCCAGGGCCACGGTCATGTATCCGAGTTGCGACAGCGTGGAATAGGCCACCACCCGCTTGATGTCGTTCTGGATGATCCCCAGGATCCCCATGAACAGGGCGGTGATGGCGCCGATCACCAGCACCACGCCGAGGGCTGTGGTGGAGAGCTCATACAACGGCGACATGCGCGCCACCATGAAGATACCAGCGGTGACCATGGTAGCGGCATGGATCAGTGCCGAGATGGGTGTCGGGCCCTCCATGGAATCGGGCAGCCACACATGCAACGGCACCTGCGCCGACTTGCCCATGGCCCCGATGAACAGCAGGATGCAGATCACCGTCATCAGCGACCATTCGATGCCCGGAATCACCTCGATGGTCATGTCGGCCATCATCGGCGCGGCGGCAAACACGTCGGCATAATCCAGGCTGTTGAAATACATCAGCACCGCGGCGATCCCCAGCAGAAAGCCGAAGTCACCCACCCGGTTGACGAGAAACGCCTTGAGGTTGGCGAAGATCGCGGTAGGCCGCTTGTACCAGAAACCGATCAGGAGATAGGAGACCAGGCCGACCGCCTCCCAACCAAAGAATAGCTGCATGAAGTTGTTGGACATCACCAACATCAGCATGGAGAAGGTGAACAGCGAGATATAGCTGAAGAAGCGCTTGTATCCCGGATCGTCGTGCATGTAGCCGATGGTGTAGATGTGCACCATCAGGGAGACGAAAGTCACCACCGCCATCATCATGGCGCTCAGGGAATCTATCAGGAATCCCACCTCGAAACGGATTCCGTCGCTGACCATCCAGGTATAGACGGTACCGTTATAGGGCTCGGCTCCATCGAGAACGATGTGCTTGAACACATAGAGGGAAAGGATGGCCGAGACGGCCACACCGGCGATGGTTACCGTGTGTGCGGCCCGCCGACTGATGAAGCGCCCGAACAGCCCCGCAATGATGGCCCCGAACAGCGGAGCCAGGACGATGGTGAGATAGACATTTTGCATGATCGTTGAGCCCCGATGCTATCCCTTGAGCGAATCCAGGTCATCCACGTTGATGGTGTGCCTGTTGCGGAACAGCACCACCAGAATGGCCAGCCCGATAGCCGCTTCCGCAGCGGCCACCGTCAATATGAAGAAGACGAACACCTGACCAGCCATATCGCCGAGATAGTGCGAAAAGGCGATGAAGTTGATGTTGACCGCCAGCAGCATCAGTTCGATGGCCATCAGCAGGATGATGAGGTTCTTTCGATTGAGAAAGATCCCGGCGACGCTGATGCCGAACAGGATGGCCCCAAGAATCAGATAGTCAGACAGTGCAATCATCCCTCACCCTTCCCCTCTTTGGCAGGCCGCGTTTCCGCCTCCATCTCGACGATGCGCAGCCGGTCCTCCTTGCGCACCGCGATCTGCAGGTCCGGATCCTGGTGTTTGGTCATCGGCCTTTTACGCAGTGCCAGCGAGATGGCCGCAATGATGGCCACCAGCAGGATCGCGGCGGCGATTTCGAAAGGATAGACATAGATGGTATAGAGTATCCGTCCCAGCTCCCTGGTATTGCTGTAGTCCGCCCCGTGGGGAGCCGGATCGGCAAACCTCTCCAGACCAAAATTGCCCGGCCCCACCACGTAGACCATCATGCCGATGACCAGCAGCGCCACCAACGCTCCCAGTGGCAGCAGTTTGACGAAGCCCTCCTGGATTCTGGCCAGATTGATGTCGAGCATCATCACCACGAAGAGGAACAGCACCATCACCGCGCCCACATAGACGAGCACCAGGGTGATGGCCAGGAACTCCGCCTCCAACAACAGCCAAAGGGCGGCACCGGAGAAGAAGGTCAGTACGAGGGAGAGCGCAGCATGCACCGGATTGCGCAGGGTGATCACCATCAGGGCGGAGCCCAGCATGGCCGCTGCGAACACATAGAAGACGAACTGCTCGAAACTCATCTGATTACCCAATCCTTCCGTCAACGATATGGGGCATCCTGCGCACGATCCGCCGCGATCTGCGCCTCGTGCTGCTCCCCGACCGCGAGCAGATCCTGCTTGTTCTTGATCAGGTCGCTGCGTTTCTCGCCAAAATATTCGAACACCCGGGTCTCCACGATGGCATCCACGGGGCAGGACTCCTCGCAAAAGCCGCAAAAGATGCACTTGGTCAAATCGATCTCATAACGGGTGGTGCGCCGGCTGCCATCGTCCTCCCGCGGCCCGGCTTCGATGGTAATCGCCATGGCCGGACAGATCGCCTCGCAGAGTTTGCAGGCGATACAGCGCTCCTCTCCGTTGGGATAGCGGCGCTGGGCGTGCAACCCACGAAAACGGGGGGACTGGGGCGTCTTCTCCTCCGGATAGATGATGGTGATTTTCCGGTCCAGCAGGTAACGTCCGGTCAGCCGCAACCCCTTCAACAGTTCCAGCAGGAACAGGCTCTTGAAAAAACGGCTCAAAACATTCATCCCAAATTCCTCACTCCTGCTCAATCGAACCAGGGCCCCAGGCCCCCGGCTACCGCAGCGCCTACGACCAGCAACCAGGCGATGGTAATCGGTATGAGTATCTTCCACCCCAGCCGCATCAACTGGTCATAACGATAACGGGGGAAGGTGGCCCGCACCCACAGGAACAGCAGCAGGAAGAACGATGTCTTCAGCAGCAACCAGACGATCCCTGGAACCCATCCAAACAGGCTTTCCAGCAACGGGATTCCCTGGAAGGGCGAGAGCCATCCGCCGAGGAACATGAGCGAGGTCAGCATGGAGATCAGGATCATGTTGGCGTATTCGGCGAGGAAGAAGACGCCGAAGCTCATTCCCGAATACTCCACGTGGAATCCCGCCACGATTTCGGACTCGCCCTCCGCCAGGTCGAAGGGGGCACGGTTGGTCTCCGCCAGACCCGCGATGAAATAGACCACGAACAGGGGTAGCAACGGAATCCAGAACCAGTGAAGCAGGCTGCCCTGCTGGGCCAGCACGATCTCCCGCAGGTTCAGACTGCCAGCTGCAAGGAGAACACCGACTAGGGCAAACCCCATTGCGATCTCGTAGGAGACCACCTGGGCGGCGGAGCGCAACGCACCCAGAAAGGCGTACTTGGAGTTGGAGGACCAGCCGGCGATGATGATGCCGTAGACGCTCAGCGAGGTGAGCGCCAGCACATAGAGCAGGCTGGCATCGATATCGGTCACATAAATGTTTTCACCCAGAGGGACGACCGCCCATGCGGCGATGGAGGGGCCCATCGCCAGCAGCGGCGCCAGCAGAAACAGAAACCGGTTTGCACCGGAGGGGACGACGATCTCCTTGAAGATGAGCTTGACGGCGTCGGCAATGGGCTGAAGCAGCCCGCGCGGCCCGACGTGCAGAGGCCCCCTGCGCACCTGGATGAAGCCGATGATCTTGCGCTCCGCCAGGGTCAGGTAGGCCACCGCCACCATCAACGGGACGAGCAGCGCCACGATCTTGAGCAGCACGATCAGCAATGTCAGTAACGCGTCAAGCATCGGTAGTCCATCCGCTTCTGTTCATTTCAAGCCTTTTCGATCTCCACCGGACCATGGATCGCCCCAAGGGCGGCGGTCTCCGGCATCGCTGCCGGAATCACGGCACATCCGGCGGCAACCCGCTCATCGATCACCACCGGCAGCTGCACCGAGCACTCCCCCTGGGTCACCCGCACCCTGTCCCCCTCGGCAATCCCCAGGCCGGCTGCCACCGAATCGTTGACATACACCGCTGCCGGCTTTGCATCCACCGTCTCCTGCAACGGTTGCGAACGCCTCACCAGTGCATCGGTGGCATAGATGGGCACCTCGCCGATGCGGTGCAGGTGACCACTCGGGGTGTTGAAGTCCGCCGGGCAACGCCATGTCACTTCGGCCGACGGCTCCACCTGCGCGGCCGAACCCCTCAACTCGTCACGAACCTGCTCGCTGGAGGTGTATTCGAAACCGTCCAGATCGAAAAGGTTGCCCAGCACCCGCAACACCTTCCACGCCGGCCGGGACTCGCCCAACGGCGACACTGCGCCGGCAAAACTCTGCCAGCGGCCCTCGATGTTGACGAAGGTTCCGGAGGTCTCCGAGAAGGGGGAAACGGGCAGCAGCACATCTGCATAGCGTTTCATCCGTTCATTGACGAAAGGGGTCAGCACGACGACGAACTCTGCCCCCTGAAGTCCCTCCATGGCAGCGGCGGGATGGGCGCAATCCAGCTCCGGCTCGATCCCCATCAGGATGTAACCCCTCAAAGGATGTTCGAACATGGCGGAGGCATTGACCAGGCTGGTGATTGGCGTCTCCTCGCCGACCGGTCCACGATGCGGGACGGCACCGGCCAGCCAGGCGCCGCTACTGTTTGCCCCCTCGGGCAGAACGCCGAATCGGGCACCACTCAATCTGGCGACCAATGCGGAGAGCGCACGCATGGCAGAGAGCTGCCGGCATCCCAGCGCCTGCGCCCCCAGCAACACGGTGGCATTCTCCGCCGCCTTGAGCCGTTCGGCCATCGCCAGCTCGGTATCACCGACCGATAGATTCTCCAGCAGCGCAGCGAGCCCTTCCGGCGGCGTCTCCCCGGTGATGTCCAACAGCGCCTTGGCGATCGCGGCCAGTGCACGCACCATCTGTTCGGGGCCGCCGATCAGCCGCTCCGAAACCGGGAAGTTGAACGGGAAGTCCACCGGATTCACCACCATCACACTTGCGCCAGCCAGCGCCGCCTTGCGCAGGCGATGGCCCAGCATGGGCTGCTCCTTGCGCACGTTGGAGCCCACCAGCAGTGCGGCATCCACCCTTTCCAGCTCCTCGATGGACTGCCCCAACCAGGGGAACGCCGGCAACAGATCCTGATCGGAGAAGTCGCTCTGACGCAGGCGGTGATCGATATTGGCACACCCAAGCCCGCGAACCAGCTTCTGCAGCAGATACATCTCCTCCAGCGTCGCAGAGGGCGAAACCAGCGCGCCCAGCTGCTCCGGGCCATGGGAATCCACCACCTTCCGCACACCCTTCACCACCCGTTCCAGGGCGGTGTTCCAGTCGGCCTCGCGCCACTCCCCCCCCTCTTTCACCATGGGGGTCTGCAGCCGGTCCGTGCTGTTCAAACCGATGTAGCTGAAACGGTCACGGTCCGATATCCACACCTCGTTGACCGCCTCGTTGCGCCGCGGCAGGGCACGCATCACGCGGTTGCGCCGGGTCTGCAGGACCAGATTGGAGCCCACGCAGTCATGGGGGGCAATGGTGGCGCAGTCGGTCAGTTCCCAAGGCCGGGCGGTGAAACGGAACGGCTTGGAGGTCAGCGAGCCCACCGGGCAGATGTCGATGATGTTTCCCGACAGCTCGGAGCTGACGCTCTTCTCCACGTAGGTCCCGATCTCCATGTGCTCGCCCCGTCCGGTGGCGCCGAGCTCGCGGATACCGGCGATCTCCTGACCAAAGCGCACACAACGGGTGCAGTGGATGCAACGGGTGAAATCGGTGGCAATCAGCGGCCCGATGTCCTTGCCTTTCACCACCCGCTTGATCTCGGCAAAACGCGACACGTCGTTGCCGTAACCCACCGCGATATCCTGCAGATCGCACTCGCCCCCCTGGTCACAGATGGGGCAGTCGAGTGGGTGGTTGATGAGCAGGAACTCCATCACGTTCTTCTGCGCAGCCAGGGCTCGCGGCGAATTGGTCCACACCTTCATGCCATCCGTCACCGGCGTGGCGCAGGCCGGCAACGGCTTCGGCGCCTTCTCCACCTCCACCAGGCACATACGGCAGCTGGCCGCAACCGATAGTTTCTCGTGATAGCAGAAACGCGGGATCGTGATACCGGCCTCATCGGCGGCCTCGATCACCATCGCCCCATCGCGGGCCTTGATCGGTTTGCCGTTGATTTCAATGTCTGCCATTGCCGTTCTGTATTCCTGTCTGTTTCAGTTCTGCCTTTCCGTCACACCATGCACTTCTTGTGATCGATGTGATACTGGAACTCGTCGCGAAAGTTTTTGACGAAACTGGTCACCGGCATCGCCGCCGCATCACCGAGGGCGCAGATGGTCTTTCCGGAGATCCCGCTGGCCACTTCGAGCAGCAGGTCCAGGTCCTCCTGGCGCCCCTGGCCGTTCTCGATACGATTCACCACCCGCTGCAGCCAACCGGTTCCCTCCCGGCACGGCGTGCACTGCCCGCACGACTCTTCGTAATAGAAGTAGGAGATACGCGCCAGCGCCTTCACCATGCAGGTGGTCTCGTCCATCACGATGACCGAGCCCGCACCCAGCATGGAACCCGCCTTGGCGATGGAGTCATAATCCATGGTCATCTCCATCGCCACCTCGGCGGGCAGCACCGGAGTGGAGGAACCACCGGGGATGACCGCTTTCAGCCGGTGACCATCGCGAACACCGCCGGCCATCTCCAGCAGCTCGGCGAACGGAGTCCCCATGGGGATCTCGAAATTGCCCGGCTTGTTGACGTGGCCGGAGACACAGAACAGCTTGTTGCCACCGTTGTTCGGCTTGCCCAGCTCCAGGAACCACTGGCCGCCATTCTTCAGGATCACCGGTACCGACGCCAGTGTCTCGGTGTTGTTGATGGTGGTGGGTCTGCCATAGAGCCCATAGCTGGCCGGGAATGGCGGCTTGAAACGGGGTTGTCCCTTCTTCCCTTCGATGGATTCGATGAGCGCGGTCTCTTCACCACAGACGTAGGCGCCGGCCCCGAGATGGACCTGGATGTCGAAATCGAATCCCGAGTCGAGGATGTTCTTGCCCAGCAACCCGGCCGCACGCGCCTCCTCCAGCGCCGCTTCGAACCGCTCGTAGGGCTCCCAGAATTCGCCGCGGATATAGTTGTAACCCATGGAGGCGCCGATACAGTAGCCGGCGATGATCATCCCCTCGATGAGCTGGTGCGGGTTGTAGCGCAGGATGTCCCGATCCTTGCAGGTGCCCGGCTCTCCCTCGTCGGAATTGCACAGGATATATTTCTGGCCGGGAGCATTGCGCGGCATGAAGCTCCACTTCAGTCCGGTGGGGAACCCCGCGCCGCCACGACCCCGCAAGGCGGAGGTCTTCAGCTCGGAGATGATGTCATCGGGATCGGTCTTCTCCTTGAGGATCTTCTTCAAGACCTCGTAACCATCCGCACTCTGGTAGGTCGCCAATGTCCAGGGCTTCTCCAGATGCAGGGTCCGGAAACAGACTTGGTTGTTATTCATTCACTACTCCAGCCGCGCTCTCTGCCATCATCCAGCTCAATCGAGCTCGTCCAGGATCCGATCCACCTTTTCAGGGGTGAGATTCTCGTAATACTGCTTGCCGATCTGTACCACGGGCGCCCCCACACAGGCCCCCAGACACTCCACCTCCTTGAGGGAAAAACGGCCATCGGCGGTCACCTCACCGAAGCCAATCCCGAGTTTCTGCTTCAGATGATCGACCAGGTTCTCCGAGCCACACAACATGCACGAAATATTGGTGCAGACGCAGATCTTGTGACGCCCCACCGGTTTCAGCTCATACATGGAGTAGAACGTAGCCACCTCATACACGGCGATGGGATCCATCTCCAGATATTCCGCCACGGCGTCCATCAGTTCGGTGGTGAGGTGCCCGCCGTTTTGATCCTGAACGATGCGCAATGCCGCCATCACTGCCGACTGTTTCTGATCCTCCGGATATTTGGCGATCCAGCGGTCGATCTCCGCACAGGACTCCTTGGTCAGCAGATCAATCAGACTTCTCTCCGTCAACGGTCAACCTCCCCAAAAACGATATCCTGGGTACCAATGATGGCCACCACATCCGCCAGCATGTGCCCTCGGGACATCTCGTCGAGGGCCGACAGATGGACGAACCCCGGCGCCCGGATCTTCAGCCGATAGGGCTTGTTGGCACCATCGGAGATCATGTAGATACCAAACTCCCCCTTGGGATGCTCCACCGCGGCGTAGGCCTCGCCCTCCGGGATACAGTACCCTTCGGTGAACAGCTTGAAGTGGTGAATGAGGGATTCCATGTCCCCCTTCACGTCGTCGCGGCGGGGAGGGGTGATCTTGTGGTTGTCCAGCATCACCGGACCCGGATTCTTCCGCAGCCACTCGACACACTGTTTGATGATGCGATTGGACTGCCGCATCTCTTCCACCCGCACCAGATAGCGATCGTAGGTGTCTCCATTGGTACCGACCGGGATATCGAAATCCAGCCGGTCATATACCTCGTAAGGCTGCTTCTTGCGCAGATCCCAGGCGATTCCCGAACCTCGCAGCATGGGGCCCGTGAAGCCGAGCTGCAGCGCTCTTTCCGGCGACACCACACCGATGTCGACCGTGCGCTGTTTCCAGATCCGGTTGTCGGTCAAAAGCGTCTCGTATTCATCGACGCAGGCAGGGAACCGTTCGGTGAAATCCTCGATGAAGTCCAGCAGGGAACCCTGACGGTTCCGGTTCATCCGCTCCACTTCCTTGGCGTTGTGCCACTTGGACACCTCGTACTTGGGCATGGAGTCCGGCAGATCCCGATAGACACCGCCGGGCCGGTAGTAGGCCGCGTGCATGCGCGCACCCGATACCGCCTCGTAGCAGTCCATCAGATCCTCCCGCTCCCGGAAGGCGTAAAGGAAGATGGTCATCGCGCCGATGTCCAGCCCGTGGGCACCGATCCACATCAGGTGGTTGAGGATGCGGGTGATCTCGTCGAACATCACGCGGATGTACTGCGCCCGGATGGGCACCTCGACACCGAGTAGTTTCTCCACCGCCAGCACATAGGCGTGCTCGTTGCACATCATGGAGACGTAGTCCAGGCGATCCATGTAGGGCAGCGCCTGGTTGTAGGTGCGGGTTTCGGCCAGCTTCTCCGTCGCCCGATGCAGCAGCCCGATGTGGGGGTCGGCGCGCTCGATCACCTCGCCGTCCATCTCCAGCACCAAGCGCAACACGCCGTGCGCCGCCGGATGCTGCGGACCGAAATTGAGAGTATAGTTGCGGATCTCAGGCATCGCTGTTCTCTCCCTTCTCCACCACGCTGCCCGCGAAACGGTGGTCGTGACGGATCACGCGGGGAATGTTGATCCGCGGCTCGATGCTTACCGGCTGATAGACGACCCGTCCTTTCGTTTCGTCGTAACGCATCTCGACGTTACCGGTGAGCGGGAAATCCTTGCGGAAAGGATGTCCGATAAAACCGTAATCGGTCAGGATACGACGCAGATCGGGATGCCCCTCGAACAGGATCCCGAACAGGTCGAACGCCTCCCGCTCGAACCAGTTGGCGGAAGCCCAGATATCGACCACCGAATCGACCGTCGGTCGCTCGTCGTCCAGGAATACTCGCAGCCTCAAACGGCGATTGTGCTGTATCGACAGCAGGTGGTAGACCACGGCAAAGCGCTCTCCATCCCAACCGCCTTCACCAAACGTGGAGTAGTCGACCGCACACAGATCGATGAGCTGCTCGAAGGCAAAATCCGCCTCGTCACGCAAGGCGCGGCAGCACTCCAACAACCGCTCCCGGGGGATTTCCAGCGTCGCCTCCCCAAGTGCCTCTTTACAAATCCCACCGATCCCTTCGAACCGGTCCGTAATCAGTTCAACGAGTTTCTGCACGGAATCAGTCATCGCTTCTGGCTATGGTGTTGGTTCGCCGGATCTTGTTGCGCAGCTGCATGATGCCATAGAGCAGTGCCTCCGCCGTGGGGGGACAGCCGGGAACATAGATGTCCACCGGAACGATCCGATCACATCCCCGGACGACGGAATAGGAATAGTGATAGTAGCCCCCTCCGTTGGCACACGAGCCCATGGAGATGACCCAGCGCGGTTCGGCCATCTGGTCATAGACCTTGCGCAACGCAGGCGCCATCTTGTTGATCAATGTACCGGCCACGATCATCACGTCGGATTGGCGCGGACTCGGACGGAACAGCATACCGAAGCGGTCGAGATCGTACCGGGACGCACCGGCCTGCATCATCTCCACGGCGCAGCAGGCGAGACCAAAGGTCATGGGCCAGAGGGAGCCGGTGCGGGCCCAATTGATGAGGTTGTCAGCGGAGGTGGTGACCACTCCCTCCTTCAGGATGCCCTCTATTCCCATTCCAGAGCCCCCTTCTTCCACTCATAGACGAAACCGACGACCAGAATGCCGAGAAAGAGCACCATGGCCAGATAACCGAACAGACCGATCTCTTCCAGAACCACCGCCCAGGGGAAGAGAAAAGCAATTTCGAGATCGAAGATGATGAACAGGATGGCGACGAGATAGTATCGGACGTCGAACTTCATGCGGGCGTCTTCGAAAGGCTCGAAGCCGCACTCGTAGGCGGAGAGCTTTTCCTTGTCCGGGCGGCGCGGTGCGAGCACCAGACCCAGCCCAATCATGACCCCGCCGAGCAGGAAACCGATGACCAGAAAAACGAGGATGGGAAAATAGTTTTCTAGCATTATTTGCTGGGTCCCCAATTGTTTCCTGTCGCTGGAGTGAATCTGTAACGATTCTGAAGTTTGAGAGCGTATGCGATGGACAAACAGGCTGTCAACCCTTGCACGCTCCACTCCCGCGATCTCTTAATTTTTTCGCCAGGATATTCACTTTCTGCGAATATCCTGGAATAGAAGTGGTGCGGATGGCCGGAGTCGAACCGGCACGGCTCGCGCCACCGCCCCCTCAAGACGGCGTGTCTACCAGTTCCACCACATCCGCACAAAAAACGGGTGGAGTCAAACAGGAAAAACGCTCTACTCCGATTTGTCTCCGGTGTCAGTCGGCGGCACCTCCGCCGCAGGCGGAAGCGGCACATCTGCGGAAGGCGCCGTTTGTACCTCTCTCTGCGTTTCACCAGCCGGAATCGGCGGGACATCCGGCGCCACGGAACCGCTCTCATCCGGCACCTGCTGAGCAGGTTGCGGCGTGTAGCTTTCCGTCACGCTCTTGCGCACCACGGTTTGTCCCGACAGATAGGCCAGGGTAAGGCTGGTGATGAAGAAGCCGGTGGCGAGAATCGCCGTCGTGCGACTCAGGAAAGAGGCCGATCCCCGTGCTCCGAAGACCGTTCCCGAGGCGCCGGCGCCAAACGCCGCGCCCATCTCTGCACCTTTTCCGGTCTGCAACAAGACGAGGACGATCAGGCTGACGGCAATGACGATGTGAATTGCCAGAATGACTGTTTGCATAACGCTCTGTTCCCGTCAGACGGCAGCCCGGCAGATGGAGATGAACTCCTCTGCATCCAGTGAAGCACCGCCGATGAGGCCACCATCGATATCCGGCATGGCAAACAGCGCTTCGGCGTTCGCTGCCTTCACACTGCCTCCATACAGAATACGGACCTGCCCGGCGGTATCCGCGCTCCTTTCCGCGATCCGTCCGCGAATGAAGGCATGGACCTCTTGCGCCTGCTCCGGCGAGGCGGTCTTGCCGGTCCCGATGGCCCATACCGGCTCGTAGGCGATGACCCCGTCGGCGAGCGCCTCTACGCCGACCTCTTCGATGACGGCGTCCAGTTGACGAGCCACCACCTTTTCGGTGATCCCCTGCTCCCGCTCCTCCAGTACCTCACCGACACACAGGATGGGCCGGATACCGGCGGCTCGGGCAGCGGCAAACTTCGCCGCCACCTGGGAGTCGCTCTCGCCGAACAGGGAGCGACGCTCCGAATGCCCCACGATGACATAGCGACACTGGAAGTCCAGCAGCATGGAGGCGGCGATCTCTCCGGTGTAGGCACCGGCGGGATGCTCGCTGACGTTCTGTGCACCAAGGGTCACAGAGCTATCCGTCAGTTGCCGACGGACATCGGACAGATAGACGAAGGGAGGGCAGACCACCACTTCCGCCTTTTCGACCGTATCGAGTGAACCCTTGATTCCATCCAGGAGCCGCTCAATGCTTTCGGCGGAACCGTTCATTTTCCAGTTCCCGGCGACCAGTGGCTGACGCATCTCTTTCCCCTCGTTCGCAACAGAAAGTGGATGAAGCTTACCGTTCCTGACAGAGAAAATCAATTTTTCCCGTTCCGATCGAACGAACCCCGTCCCATTCTCCACCCCGCATGAAACGGCCCGTCAGCCGGACCAGCGGCGCCTGTTCCTATGAACGTTCAATCCGCAACGGCCGCAGCCTGCGCCACGATCCCGGCCAGCTGCTTGGCCAGCTTCTCCACCTGCGGGGCATCGTCCCCCTCCACCATGACCCGAATCACCGGCTCGGTGCCCGAGGCCCGCAACAACACCCGTCCCCTTCCCGCCAATTGCGCCTCCACGTCCCGCACGGCGTTGCGCACATGTTCGGAATCGTCCGGTGAGAACCGCTTCTCCAGGCGAACGTTGATCATGGTCTGCGGGAACTTGGTCATTCCTCTTTTCAGGGTGTGCAAGGTCTGGCCGCTGTTGACCATGGCCGCCATCACCTGCAGCGCAGAGACGATGCCGTCTCCCGTGGTGGTACAGTCGCGGCAGATGATATGCCCCGAGGACTCTCCGCCGAGAATCCACCCCTCCTGCGCCATCATTTCCGCCACATAGCGGTCACCCACCGCCGCACGCCGGAAAGGGATACCGGCCTCCTTGAAGGCCAGTTCGAGCCCCAGATTGCTCATTACCGTTCCCACCACTCCCCCTTGGTAGCTGCCTCCGTTACGGTGACCGTTCGCCTGCCGGTCCCGGGCGATGACGAACAGCAGCTCGTCACCGTCCACCACCTCTCCCTTGTGGTCCACCATGATGACCCGATCCCCGTCCCCGTCGAGAGCGACACCCAGTTCGGCGCCATGCTCAATGACCGCCTGTTGCAGCATCGCCGGGTTGGTGGAACCACATTCGGCGTTGATGTTGAGCCCGTCCGGCTCGACGCCGATGGGGATCACATCCGCTCCCAGCTCCTGGAACACCTTCGGTGCCACGTCATAGGTGGCTCCGTTGGCACAATCCAGCACCATCCGGATCCCTCCCAGCTCCAGGCCGAGGGGAACCGTGCTCTTGCAGAACTCGATGTAGCGGCCCGCCGCGTCGTTCACCCGCGCCGCCTTGCCCAGCTGCGCGGACTCGACACAGGTGACCGGATGGTCCAGATAGCTTTCGATCTCCTGCTCCGTCTCGTCGGGCAGCTTGGTGCCGAGGGGGGAAAAGAACTTGATCCCGTTGTCGAAGTAAGGGTTGTGAGACGCACTGATCACGATACCCGCGTCGGCACGCATGGTTCGGGTGAGATAGGCGATACCCGGTGTCGGCATGGGTCCCAGCAGGCGGATGTCCACTCCGGCCGCCGACAACCCGGCCTGCAAGGCGGATTCAAACATGTAACCGGAAATACGGGTGTCCTTGCCAATCACCACCTTGCCCCGCCCGCCGTGGCTGGCCAGCACGTGGCCCACCGCCCACCCCAGATGCAGAACGAACTCCGGAGTAATCGGCCTCTCCCCCACCTTGCCGCGTATCCCGTCGGTTCCAAAATAGCGTTTGACCATCGTCCCCTCTCTTTTCTTCTCATTCAGTCGATCTGTTTTACCGCCGCAGCAACCTTCACGGCGTCCACGGTGGCCCCCACATCGTGCACCCGCACAATGGCCGCCCCCAGCCATACCGCCAGTGTCGCCGCAGCCACGCTGGCGTGCAGCCGCCCCTCCACCGGCCTCCCTCCCAGCAACGAGCCCAGCATGGATTTGCGCGAGACTCCCACCAGAACCGGGCAACCCAGCGCCGCCAGTTCGGGCAGCCGTTTCATCAGTTGCAGATTATGCTGCAACCGCTTGCCGAATCCAAAACCGGGATCGATCAACAGCTTTTCACGGGCGATACCCGCCTGCCGGCAGGTCTCGATCCGCTGCCGCAGGAACTGGAGCACCTCCTGCACCACATCCCCGTAGCGTGGCTCCTGCTGCATGGTGCGCGGCTCCCCCTGCATGTGCATCAGGCAGACGGGAACATCACATTCCCTCGCAGCGTCCAGTGCCCCATCCCGGCGCAAGGCGTAGACATCGTTGATCATCCCGGCGCCCGCCCGCACCGCCTCCCGCATCACCTCGGCCTTGCTGGTATCGACAGAGAGGATGACCGGCAGCTCCGCGTGCAGCGCCTCGATGATCGGAATCACCCGATCCAGTTCCTCCTGTGCCGATACCGGTCTGGCGCCCGGACGGGTGGACTCCCCCCCCACGTCGATGATCGCCGCGCCCGCCTCATACATCTGCCGGGCCCGGCGGAGGGCGGCCTCGCGGGCAAAAAAAACACCCCCGTCCGAAAAGGAGTCGGGAGTGATGTTCAGAATGCCCATCACCTGCGGCGACGACAGATCCAGCGGCTTGCCACCGCAGTTCAGGAAAGGCATGGCGTCAATGCTGGCCGGCGGGTTCTCCGATGGTTCCGCCCTTCTTGCCCTTCTTCTCGACGCCTTCCTCACTGTCCACGGCACTGCCTCCACCCGAGCGAGGTTCAGGCTCATCCCAGTCCTTGGGCGGACGAGGCGGCTTCCCGGACATGATGTCATCGATCTGCTCGGCATCGATGGTCTCGTACTTCATCAACGCCTCGGCCATCAGGTGCAACTTGTCCATGTTCTCGGTGAGAATCTTCTTGGCCCGCTGATAGTTGGTGTCGATGATCCTGCGGATCTCCTCGTCGATGATGTGCGCCGTCTCGTCGGATACGTTCTTGCGCTGGGTCACCGAGTGGCCGAGAAACACCTCGCCCTCCTCCTCGCTGTAGGTGAGCGGACCCAGCCGTTCCGAAAGCCCCCACTTGGTCACCATGTTACGCGCAATCTCGGTGGTCCGCTGGATATCGTTGGATGCCCCCGTGGTCACCTTTTCGGGACCAAAGATCAGCTCCTCGGCGATACGGCCGCCGAACAGGCTGCAGATCTGGCTCTCCAGACGCTGCTTGCTGTAGCTGTAGCGATCCTCCGTGGGCAGGAACATGGTTACACCCAAGGCCCGTCCGCGGGGAATGATGGTCACCTTGTGAACCGGATCATGCTCGGGCACCAGACGACCGACGATGGCGTGACCCGATTCGTGATAGGCGGTGAGTTTCTTCTCCTCCTCGCTCATCACCATGGACTTGCGCTCGGCGCCCATCATGATCTTGTCCTTGGCCTTCTCGAAGTGGACCATGGACACGACCCGATCCCCGGACCGCGCGGCGAACAGGGCCGCCTCATTGACCAGATTGGCCAGATCGGCGCCGGAGAAGCCCGGCGTGCCCCGGGCAATGACCGACGCTTTCACGTCATCGGCCAGAGGGACCTTGCGCATGTGCACCTTGAGGATCTGTTCACGGCCGCGGAGATCGGGCAGGGGAACCACCACCTGACGATCGAAACGACCCGGGCGCAACAGGGCGGGATCCAGTACATCGGGACGGTTGGTGGCCGCGATCACGATCACACCTTCGTTGCCCTCGAAGCCATCCATCTCCACCAGCAGCTGGTTGAGGGTCTGCTCCCGCTCGTCATGCCCCCCGCCGAGACCGGCACCACGGTGACGTCCCACCGCATCGATCTCGTCGATGAAGATGATGCAGGGAGCGTGCTTCTTCGCCTGCTCGAACATGTCCCGGACCCGGGAGGCACCCACACCGACGAACATCTCCACGAAGTCGGAACCCGATATGGTGAAGAAAGGGACCTTCGCCTCTCCGGCAATGGCCTTGGCCAGCAAGGTCTTGCCCGTACCGGGAGGACCGACCATCAGCACCCCACGTGGAATCTTGCCGCCCAGCTTCTGGAACTTGGCCGGCTCCCGCAGAAATTCCACCAGCTCCGCCACATCCTCCTTGGCCTCTTCGGCTCCCGCCACGTCGTTGAAGGTCACCTTGACCTGATTCTCCCCCAACATCCGGGCACGGCTCTTGCCGAAGGACATGGCACCGCGCCCGCCTCCGCCGCCCTGCATCTGGCGCATGAAGAAGATCCACACGGCAATCAGCAGCAGCATGGGGAACCACGAGATGAAGATCTGTACCAGCAGCGACTGCTGCTCCGGCGGGCGGGCGTCGATCACCACGTTGTTGTCGAGCAGATCACCAATCAGGCCGGGATCCCCCGGACTGTAGGTGACGAAGGTATTGTCATCCACCGTGATACCACGGATGGTGCGCCCCTCTATCATCACCTTCTTCACCCGTCCATCCCGTACGTCGGCAATGAAACGGGAGTACTCCAACGGCTGCGCCGCCTGCTGGTGCGGCGTGAAATTGTTGAAGACCATCATCAAAATGACGGCGATGACAACCCACAACAGGATGTTCTTGACGATATCGTTCAAAATATACCTCTTGGATCTACCACCGGAGCGACGACCTCGTTACGCGCCGTCGCTCCCTACGTTACTACAATATATGGCCTCTCGCCAACAGATACACCTCCCGCGAACGGGAACGCGACGCACCGGGCTTGCGAACGAGCACCTTTCTGAACGCACCGCGCAACTCGCGCACCAAGGCATCGAAACCCTCGCCCTGGAAGGCCTTGATCAAAAGATTTCCCTCTGGATTCAATACGTTGCGAGAAAAATCCAGCACCAGCTCGGCCAGATGCATGGCGCGCGGCTGATCGACAGCCTTTACTCCACTCATATTGGGGGCCATGTCCGACATCACAAGATCCACGCCTTCGCCGACCAGCCCCAGCAAACGCTCGCAGACCTCCTGCTCACAAAAATCACCTTGAATGAATTCCACGTCCGGCAACGGATCCATTGGCAGGATATCCAGTGCCACCACCCTTCCTTTCGCCGTGACGTGACGGGCGGCAAATTGCGACCAGCCTCCCGGCGCCGCTCCCAGATCCACCACGGTCATCCCCGGACGGAAGATTCGGTCTTTCTCCTGAATCTCCCGCAGCTTGTAGACGGCGCGGGAACGGTACCCTTCCTGCCGAGCCCGTTGGACATAGAGGTCGTCGAAATGTTCCCGCAACCACTTTGCACTACTCTTGCTGCGAGCCATCCTCTCGCTCTCTCTCCAGCCGCCGCAGAACGGTCCGGGTACGCCACACCAGCCACGCCGACGCCAGGGATGCTGCCGCGAGCAGCAGTGCAAACTCCAGCAGGGTATCTGCAACCAGCCGCTCCACCACTACCCAGATCAACGGAAGCAGCAGCAGTATGATCCCCAGTTCAAACTTTATCCCGTTGAAAGGGCTCGGGGCCACTGTCACAGTGCGCCGTTTCCGGGTTATACTGCGCAGGATATGCATCTCAGGTTTCTCGGTCTTCAATATGGGTCTGAACAACAAGCAGATTCGCCAGTTGCGCAAGCTCGCTCACCCGCTCAAGCCGGTGGTTCTCACCGGTCGGGCCGGGATCAGCGATTCCGTCATCGAGGAGATCGATCGGGCGCTCGACTTCCATGAGTTGATCAAGGTGAGAATCAACGCTACAGACCGGGAGTCCCGTCACACCATGCTGGGTGAGATCTGCCGCCGAACCGGGAGCGAGCCGGTTCAGCTAATCGGCCACATCGCCGCATTGTACCGGAAAAGGCGCGACGGAAAAGCCCGCATCGTCCTTTCCTGATCCAGCACTAAATAGTAAGGGAAGGGGCCGGACTACCAACCGACCCCTTTTGTACCACCTGTTGCTCTTTCCCTGCACTCACTGGGCGCTCAGCACCACGAACTCCACCCGCCTGTTGAGCGCCTTGCCCTCTTCCGTACTGTTGTCGGCAATCGGCTTGGTCTCTCCATAACCCATCGGAACTAGGCGTCGGGATGAGATCCCCTTCTTTACCAGATAGTCCATCACACTCTGCGCCCGCCGCTCCGACAACCACTGATTGTACTGGGCGGAACCATCACTGTCGGTATGAGCCTGGATCTCGATTCTCACCGTGGGATATTGCTTCAGCTCTTCGGCCACCTCATCCAGGATCCGTTTCGCATCCTCCGTCAGGCGGGAGGAGTTGGTCTCGAAGTTGACGCCACGCAAGACCCCTTCGAACACGGCGCAACCGGCATCATCCACCTTGGCACCCTCGGGCGTGTTGGGGCAACCGTCGCGGATGTCGTTGACCCCGTCGTGATCCGAATCCGGCACATTGAAAGAGACCACCACTTCGGGAGGGGAAGCGGGAGGAGGCGTCACCACCACCGGCGGAACCGGCTTCTTGCCACCGAAATATTTGAGCAGGCTGACGGAAAGCATCTGCGCATCCTCCGCCAGATATTCGTACTCACCACGCAATGCCACCCCGTTGTCGAACTCATATTTCAGCCCCACACCGGCAAACGGTAGCAGATCCTCCTCCCGTTCGTACTGGATGTTGGCCGAGTTGTCGATCTTGCCGATTCCGACCTTCAGCAGCGGGCTGAATCCCCCCAGCTCCCCAAAGATGTCGTACACGATACTCAACGTATAGCCATTGTACTTAACTTCACGATCGTTGGGCGTAAGACGGGCCTTACCCATCGGGCCTCCGGCCAGCTCGACAGAGATGTGATCGGTGGCTTCGTACCCGATCATCATTTTTGCCCCGACGTCGTCCTTGTCCTTGACCGAAAAGCCGGTGGTCCCGGTATCCGGGTCGAGCCGCGTGGCGCCGGCACCGAGTCCCATATAGAAACGCTCGCCCTGTCTTGGCTTCGCCTCTTCCGCCTGGCCGGTTTCACCCTTCACCGCCTCCGCGGCTGCGGCCTGATCCGGCCCCCCTGCCTGATCTCCTTTGGATTCGGCAGCATCCCCCGCTTCGCTCTCCCCGCCGCCGGGGGTGGCGTTATCCGCTTCAGCCTCGGGTTCCACCCCAGCCTTAGCCGCCGCAGGGATCTCCTCGACGGTTTCGGAGAGATTCTCCGCACTGCTGCGGGATGAGGGCTGTATCTCCACCTCCTCCTGAGCCGCTCCGGCCGGCTTTTCAGAGAGGTCGATGGTCTCGATGATCACCGGCTCACTGCTTTCATCGAAAACGGAAATGCCCTCCGCGGCGGCGGCCTGACCCGCCACTGCAACCAGCAGGACCGACAGCCAGCGCAGCGGAAAACGGCGCAGCAGGAAGAGCAGCGGCAACAGGAACAACCCGAACCCCATGGAGCCACCTCCCATCGAGGTGGTCACCACGGCGTCGTCATTGTCCTGATAGTCCGGAACGCCATCCGAGTCACTGTCGAGTTCTATCGCACTTCCACCCTGGACCTCGACACGCGTCGGTTTACCGTCGTTGTCATCGTCCGCATCCAGATAGTTTGGAATACCGTCGTTGTCGAAGTCACCCGTCGCCTCCTGACCGGTGGGGATGGAATCATCGTCGTCATCGGTGTCGAGCGCATTGATCTTTCCATCTCCATCGGTATCCCGCGGCTTCTCGACGAAACGCCCCACTTCCACCTTGTCTTCCACGCCATCCTTGTCGCTGTCCTTGCTGTGAGGATCCGTTCCCAAGGACCGTTCATCCCGGGTGGAAAGGCCATCGTTGTCGTCGTCGGCATCCAGGGCATCGATGATGCCGTCGGTATCGGTATCACGCGGGTTCGCCACGTCGTCCCCCACCTCATCTGCATCCGCGATACCATCACCATCGCTGTCCTTGCGATAGGGATCGGTACCAATCGCCTTTTCATCCCGGGTGGGCAGGCCATCGTCATCGTCGTCGGCATCCCGCGCATCGATGGTCCCATCCTTGTCGGTATCACGGGGAGCCGCCGGGTTGTCCACCTCGTCACGATCCTCGATGCCGTCTCCGTCGCTGTCCCGATTGTAGGGATCGGTACCCAACGTCAACTCCACGCTGGTGAGCAGACCATCGCCGTCATCATCACTGTTCAAGCGGCTGGCCGGCTCTTCCCGGGTGAGAATGCCGTCGTTGTCATCGTCCTCGTCGTTTGCATCGATGATTCCATCACCATCGCTGTCCACCGGCTGGTCGACGTTGCCTCCCACCTCCTCCTTGTCTCCGATACCGTCGCCATCACTGTCCGCACTCAGCGGATCGGTTCCCATCTTCAACTCGTCACGCGTCAGGAGTCCATCGCCGTCGTCATCTGCATCCAAGTAGTTGACGATGCCGTCACCGTCGCTGTCCCTGTCGGGCGACCCGTCCCTGGTCAGCTCTTTGCTGGTCGGAACGCCGTCGTTATCATCATCATCATCCCTGTAGTCCGGCCGGCCGTCCTCGTCGCTGTCGCCGGGAAGCTCCTCCCTGCTGGGAATCCCGTCCCCATCATCATCTTCCTGCAACGCATCGATGGTTCCATCACCGTCAGTATCCAAGGGACTCTCCGGATCGCCTATCTCCTCATTATCCGGATATCCGTCTCCGTCCGTGTCCTTGTTCAGCCTGTCGGTGCCTAGCCGTACCTCGTCAGCGGTGGATACACCATCATCATCATCGTCGTTATCACGGAAATCCGGAGTTCCGTCACCATCGGTATCCTGATCGTATGGCAGTTCCTTGCTGGTCAGCACGCCATCATTGTCATCATCGTCGTCCATGTAGTCAGGGATTCCATCCTGGTCGGTATCCAGCCCATCTTTTTTCCCCTCCATATTGTCCTGGATGCCATCACCATCAGAATCCGCATCGATGGTGCTGACTCTGATGCGCTCACCATACCCGCCGTCACTGACCACTTCATTTTTGTTGTCCAGGTGCACAGCGGTATAGGAGCGAACCTCGAACTGGTAGAAAGTGCCGCTATCCAGCCCCTTGACGACGGCGCTGGTGGTACTCTTGCCGATTACGCGGGTATCATTCTCACTCTCCCGGCCCTCCACGTAGGCACCGGGTACCGGGTTACCCTCGTCGTCATACACCTTTATTATGTAGCCACCCTCCTGCTGGTATCTCACCGGTGTCCAGGTAAGCCGGACGGAGGTTTTGTCCTCCAACGGTTCCGCGTTTACCCCGCCGGCGTCCAGAGTCTGTGTACCCAGAATATCGTTACTGTGTATCTGTGCGGGATTCAAGAGATCGAGAATCACCTGATCCTTGCTGTACAGGCCGTTGTAGCGGAGATCCAACTCTACGGTTCTAATCGGGTTTTTGAGACGATCCGCCAGTGCGTCACCGATGGCTGTATCGATCGATCCCGTCAGGTTATTGCTATCCAGATAGAGCATCTTCAGGTTTTTCAGGTTTTGCATCTCGTCCGGAAGCTGGCCGCTCAGCAAGTTGTCGGAAAGCCACAATGTTTCCAGTTTCTCCAGCTTCCCGATCTCGGGCGGGATCTCTCCGGTCAACTGGTTGGAGTGGAGATCCAGTACCTCCAGCATCTCGAGATCCCCGATCTGTGGGGGTATCTTTCCAACCAGGTTGTTTTTCCCCAAATCAATCTCTACGACCCGCTCTTTGCCATCGATCACCCTGCAATGGATGCCAGACCAAGTGCAAGCGTTGGTAGTGGGGTTCCAGGTACTTCCCCCCTTGTCCCAGGACTTCCCCCCTGTGGCCTTGAACAGCTCCAGCAATGCCTTCTTTTCTTTGCTAGGAGGCGCTGCTTCGGCTTGCCCCGACAATGCAACCAGAGAAACCACCGCAACCGTGATAATCCCGGCCAGTTTTCTGCCCCAATCGGATACCCTTTTCATTGTTTTGTCTCCCGGAATATGCGAACCCTCACTCGCTTAATGTAACATAAAATCTTGAGAATGAAACGGTTACGAGAGAAATCAATAATCTGCGACAACACAGACGATATAAGGCGCTGATTACAAAAGGTTTACAACAATCAAGACAGAGAGAGAAAGCGGGAGATCCGAGGTCAAAAATGGAGAAAGGGGGTATACTGACAGCTCTTTTGTTGTGTTTACGCAACACAACCCGCATACCAAGGACAAGAATCACTGCCGCCCTCAGCGGCAGAGGAAGTCCGCGTGGAACCCCCCCACTGGAGTCGTCAGATATACTGAACGGAGACGATCTCGTACTCGCGGACCCCGCCGGGGGTCCGGACCTCCACCACGTCTCCCTCCTCCTTGCCGATCAGGGCACGGGCCACCGGGGAGCTCACCGAGATGAGGCCCTCCTTGATGTCCGCCTCGTCGTCGCCGACGATCTGGTAGGTGACCTCCTCGCCCGACTCCTCGTCCATCAGGGTGACGGTGGCGCCGAACACCACCTTGCCACCGGCATTCAGCTTGGTGACGTCGATGATCTGGGCATGGGAGAGTTTGCTCTCGATCTCCTTGATACGCCCCTCGATGAACGCCTGCTGTTCGCGGGCGGCATGGTATTCGGCGTTCTCTTTCAAATCACCGTGGGCGCGCGCCTCGGCGATGGCCTGCACCACCTTGGGACGCGCCACGCTCTTCAGCTCTTTCAGCTCTTCGCGCAACTTCTCTGCGCCACGTGCGGTAAGAGGAACTCTGCTGTTCACGCTGTCAGCTCCTTGTGCAGATCCTGCAGGCTGTTCACCTCGATCTCATCCGGCTGGCGAAGCGCGATACAGATGGCCTCGGCGCCGGTCAGAGTAGTAGTGTAGCTCACATTGTGCATCAACGCCTCCCGACGGATGGTGTAGGAGTCGGCGATGGCCTGCTTGCCTTCGGTGGTATTGACGATGAAACTGATCTCGCCATTCTTGATCATGTCCACGATGTGCGGCCGGCCTTCGGTCACCTTGTTGATGTGGGCGCAGGGGATCCCGGCCGCTTCCAGCACGCGCGCCGTACCGTGGGTGGCCACCAGCTCGAATCCCAGCTCCACCAGCTGCCTGGCCACCTGCACGATCCCCTTCTTGTCGGTATCCCGAACGCTTAGGAAGGCCCGCCCTCCCTTGGGCAGGGTGTTGCCCGCCCCCAGCTGGGCCTTGCGGAACGCCTCACCGAAGCTGCGCCCGATCCCCATCACTTCGCCAGTGGACTTCATCTCCGGCCCGAGGATGGGATCCACCCCGCGGAACTTGATGAAGGGGAATACCGCCTCTTTCACCGAGTAGTAACCGGGCACGATCTCCTCACCGATACCCTGGGCGGCGAGGTTCCTGCCGGTCATGCAGCGGGCCGCGATCTTGGCCAGGGGACGGCCAGTGGCCTTGGAGACGAAGGGCACGGTGCGCGAGGCACGGGGATTGACCTCCAGCACATAGACCTTGCCGTCCTGGATGGCGAACTGCACGTTCATCAACCCCACCACCCCCAGCTCCAGCGCCATGCTGCAGGCCTGCTCGCGGATGGTCTCCAGGACCTCCTTCCCGAGGGTATAGGGAGGAAGGGAGCAGGCAGAGTCGCCGGAGTGGACCCCCGCCTGCTCGATGTGCTCCATGATGCCACCGATGATGACCTGCTCGCCGTCACAGACCGCATCCAGATCCACCTCGATGGCATCGTCCAGAAACCGGTCCAGCAGTACCGGGGAGTCGTTGGAAACCCGCACCGCCTCGTTCATGTAGCGGCGCAGCTCTTCCTGGTTGTAGACGATCTCCATCGCCCGCCCGCCAAGCACGTAGGAGGGCCGCACCACCAGGGGGTAGCCGATCTCCTCCGCCAGCCGGACCGCCTCCTCCTCGTTCCGTGCGGTGCGGTTGGGGGGCTGCAACAGACCCAGTTTGCGGATCATCTGCTGGAACCGCTCCCGATCCTCGGCCAGGTCGATGGAGTCCGGCGTGGTGCCGATGATGGGCGCACCGGCCTCCTCCAGCGCACGGGCCAGCTTGAGGGGGGTCTGCCCGCCATACTGGACGATGATCCCTTTGGGGCGTTCCAGCTCGATGAGCTCCAGCACATCCTCCAGGGTCAGCGGCTCGAAATAGAGACGGTCGGAAGTGTCGTAGTCGGTGGAGACCGTCTCCGGGTTGCAGTTGACCATGATGGTCTCGAAACCGTCCTCGCGGCAGGCCTGGGCGGCATGCACACAGCAGTAGTCGAATTCGATCCCCTGGCCGATGCGGTTGGGCCCTCCTCCCAGCACCATCATCTTCTCCCGGCCGGTGGGGTTCGCCTCGCATTCCTCCTCGTAGGTGGAGTACATGTAGGCGGTGGCGGTGGCGAACTCGGCGGCACAGGTGTCCACCCGCTTGTAGACCGGGCGCACCCCGAGCCGGTGGCGCAGCGCACGCAACGCCCGCTCCTCCACCCCCACCAGGGTGGCCAGACGGCTGTCGGAGAACCCCTTGCGCTTGAGGAAACGCATCCGATCCCGATCCAGCGCCTCCAGGCCACCCTCGCGGACCTCCTGCTCCAGCCGGACCAGCTCCTCGATCTGCACCAGGAACCAGGGATCGATGCGGCACAGCTCGTGCACCTGCTCCAGATCCATGCCGTAACGGAAGGCGTCCGCCAAATACCAGATCCGCTCCGCGCCGGGACTGCGCAGCTCCTGGCGCAACACCTCCTTGGCGTTTTCCGCGCCCGGATCGATCTTCTCGTTCAGGCCGTCGGCACCGATCTCCAGGCTGCGCAGCGCCTTCTGCAGCGACTCCTGGAAACTGCGTCCGATGGCCATCGCCTCGCCCACCGACTTCATCTGGGTAGTGAGCCGGTCGTCGGCGTTGGGGAACTTCTCGAAGGTGAAGCGGGGGATCTTGGTGACCACGTAATCGATGGTCGGCTCGAAAGAGGCCGGGATGACCCCGCCCGTGATCTCGTTGTCCAGCTCGTCGAGGGTATAGCCCACCGCGAGTTTGGCGGCGACCTTGGCGATGGGGAAGCCGGTGGCCTTTGAGGCCAGGGCGGAGGAGCGGGAGACCCGCGGATTCATCTCGATGATGATCATCCGCCCGTTTTCGGGATTGATGGCAAACTGCACGTTGGAGCCGCCGGTCTCCACCCCGATCTCGCGCAACACCGCCAGCGAGGCGTCGCGCATGATCTGGTATTCCTTGTCGGTCAGGGTCTGGGCCGGGGCGACGGTGATGGAATCCCCGGTATGCACCCCCATCGGGTCGAAGTTCTCGATGGAGCAGATGATGATGCAGTTGTCGTTCCGGTCCCGCACCACCTCCATCTCGAACTCCTTCCACCCCAGCACCGACTCCTCGATGAGCAGCTCGTTGGTGGGAGAGAGCTCCAGGCCGTGCTCGCAGATCTCCACGAACTCCTGCTTGTTGTAGGCGATGCCGCCCCCGCTGCCGCCCATGGTGAAGGAGGGCCGGATGATGGTGGGAAACCCGATCTGGGCCTGTACCTGCAGCGCCTCCTCCATGCTGTGGGCGATGGCGGAGCGGGGGGTGTCCAGCCCGATCTTCTGCATCGCCTTGCGGAACAGATCCCGATCCTCCGCCTTGTCGATGGCCTCACGGGTGGCGCCGATCATCTCCACGCCGTACTCCTCCAGCACACCGTGGCTGGCCAGATCCAGGGCGCAGTTGAGCGCGGTCTGTCCTCCCATGGTGGGGAGCAGGGCGTCGGGCCGCTCCTTCTCGATGATGCGGGCCAGCGTCTGCCAGCGGATGGGTTCGATATAGGTGGCGTCGGCCATCTCCGGATCGGTCATGATGGTGGCCGGGTTGGAGTTGACCAGCACGATGCGGAAACCCTCCTCCCGCAGTGCCTTGCAGGCCTGGGCGCCGGAGTAGTCGAATTCGCAGGCCTGGCCGATGACGATGGGGCCGGCGCCGATGACCAGTATGGACTCTATGTCGGTGCGTTTGGGCATCTTCTGTCAGGCGTCGTTGTTCTGGCGGATGAGTTCGACGAAACGGTCGAACAGGGGGGCCACGTCGTGCGGGCCGGGGCTGGCCTCGGGGTGGCCCTGAAAACCGAAGGCGGGACAGTCGGTCCGTGCGATCCCCTGCAACGTGCCGTCGAACAGGGAGCGATGGGTAGGCCGCAGGTTGCCGGGCAGAGACGCCTCGTCCACGGCGAAGCCATGGTTCTGGCTGGTGATCATCACCCGCCCGCTCTCCAGCTCCTGCACCGGGTGGTTGGCGCCGTGGTGACCGAACTTCATCTTCACCGTCCTCGCACCGCTGGCCAGGGCCAGCAGCTGATGCCCCAGACAGATGCCGAAGGTGGGGATCCCCTCCTCCAGCAGCCGGCGGATGGCGGCGATGGCGTAGTCACAGGGCTCCGGATCGCCGGGGCCGTTGGAGAGGAACAGCCCGTCGGGCTGCAGCTCCAGCACCTTCTCCGCCGGAGTGAGGGCGGGCACCACCGTCACCCGGCAGCCGCGGTCCACCAGCATGCGCAGGATGTTGCGTTTGATGCCGTAGTCGTAGGCCACCACGTGCCAGGGCAGTGCCTCTTCGATGGGATGGGGACATTCGGGCAATCCTCCCTCCAGCGTCCAGCTCCCCTGGGCCCACTCATAAGGCAGGTGGGTGGTGACCTCCCTGGCCAGATCCATCCCCTTGAGACCGGGAAAGTCCCTCGCCGCCGCCAGGGCCTCATCCCCGTCGGCCCCCTCGCCGGCCACGATGCAGCCGTTCTGCGCCCCCTTTTCACGGAGGATGCGGGTCAGCTTGCGGGTATCGATGTCGCTGACGGCCACGATCCGGTGCCGCCGGAGATACTCTTCCAGTGACTCCTGCCCCCGCCAGTTGCTCATCAGCGGCGAGAGCTCGCGGATCACCAGGCCGGCGGCGGCCACATGGGAGGACTCTTCATCGTCCGGGTTGCAACCGACGTTGCCGATGTGGGGATAGGTGAGGGTGACGATCTGGCGGCTGTATGAGAGGTCGGTGAGGATCTCCTGATAACCGGTCATGGCGGTATTGAATACCACCTCCCCGACCGTCCGACCATGATATCCAATCGATCTTCCGGGAAACCGGGTCCCGTCTTCCAGAACCAGCAGGGCGGGTTCGCTCACGTTACCTCCGTTTAGATGTACGAAGCGGGAGCGCTCCGTCATGGAACCTCCCGCTGCGCAATATTCTACTTTGAACGACTGTCGATGGACAAGCGCCGCCCGCCCTCATCATTGAAAGAGAATTCGCATTCCTATATTGGCGCCCTCATCCAGATCCTGGCTCTTGCCGGTGTCCTCCCGCTCCACCTTGAGTAAACGGTAGCCCACATAGGCGAAGGCCTGGGGAAGCACCTGGTACTCCACCTTCAGAATCCCCTCGAAGATGTTCTTGACATCACCGAAGGCGACGATCTCCGGCGCATAGTGGAGCTGGCCCCCGAAGGCAAGACGGTTGATGCTCACCGGGTAGTAGCGCAGACCGAACCCCAGCCCGAGTCCGACGGCATCGAGATTGTCCTTGCCGGAGGTGAAGGCGATGAGCTTGCCGCCGACACCCGCCTCCAGCGGATTACCCCGTCGGCCCGTCTCGCCCACCACCCGCACGCCCAGGGTGCCCACGTAGTAGTCGTCGGTGTTGTAGTAGATGGCCGCCTCCCCCTCCAGCGCGTTGGGGGAGGGACTGGTCATCCAGCTCAGCGCCAGGCGCGCGCTGTCGTTGTTCAGATTGGCATCGAGCGCACCGGCGGATGCGCCGCTTCCCAGTACCGCCAATGCGGCTCCCACCAGCAGTCTCTTCAGTTTCATCGTCAATCTCTGGTTCATGCCTTCGGTTCAGGTGTCCCGGTAGTGTGAATCGGTCCAGCATCGCGGCAGATCCTCCCCGGAAGGGAAGATCAGCTCGCTCTTGTTGAACGCTTCCGCGTCCTGAAGTTCCTCACCCGCGTGAAAACGCCCCGTGACGGTGTCACGGAAAGGGTCCACCAACTCGTCCACTGCCACCACTTCCACCAGATCACCGCTCGGTTTGTGTTTCAGAAACATGATGCTCTCCTCCTCTCTCCGCCCGACAATACGAATGCGGCTTGCCCACTCGATCCCGGATAGCCTCATCCTACTCCTATAGTACCACCCGCTCGATCCCGCCGTTCCTGACTCCCTCCACAAATTCCCGTTGCCACCCCTCGCCCAGACGGTGCCGGGCCAGCTCCACCACCACGTAGTCCACCTCCAGACCGGTCTGTCCGGTGTAGCGCATCAGTCCGGCCTGGCAGGCGGGACAGGAGGTGAGCATCTTCACGTTCCCACCGCTGGCCCGTTCCCGGCCGGTCAGCCGCCTGATGTCACGATGCAGCTCCTCCTGCTTGCGGTACCGCAGCTGGCTGGCGATGTCGGGCCGGGAGATGGCCAGCGTCCCCGCCTCACCGCAACAGCGGTCGGAGAGGGTCACCTCACGCGCCAGCAGGCGGGAGACCACCTCGACGGGCCGTTCGGTCTTCATCGGGGTGTGACAGGGGTCGTGGTAGAGATAGGTGGTCCCCTTCCCCTCCGGCAGGGTGACGCCACGTTCCGCCAGATACTCGTGGATGTCCAGCAGCCGGGAGCCGGGGAAGATCTTGTCGAACCGGTACTGCTGAAGCTGATCGATACAGGTGCCGCAGGAGACGATCACCGTCTTGATGTCCAGATAGTTCAGGGTGTTGGCCATCCGGTGGAACAGCACCTGGTTGTCGACCGAGATGCGACTGCCGCGCCTGCCATCCCCGGCGGCGGTCTGCGGGTAGCCGCAACAGAGATAGCCCGGCGGCAGCACCGTCTGCACCCCCTCCTCGTAGAGCATCGCCAGGGTGGCCAGCCCCACCTGGCTGAACAGCCGTTCCGATCCGCAACCGGGGAAATAGAACACCGCCTCCGCATCCTCCCCGCTCCGGGCGGGATGGCGCAGGATGGGCACGATTTCGCCATCCTCGATCCCCAGCAGCGCCCGCGTGGTGCGCAGAGGCAGATCGCCGGGCATGGGACGCTCCACGAAGCGGATCACCTGCTCCCGGAGCACCGGCTTGCCGGTGGTGGCGGCCGGCGGCCGCTCGCCGTTCACCAATCCCACCGAGCGGGCGAAGCGATGGGCGAGCCGCTGTGCCGCGTAGCCCCATTCGATGAGCCCCTTGCGCAGGATGCGGACCGTGGCCGGCTCGGTGACGTTGAGGAACAGCATGGAGAGCCAGGTCCCCGGATTGCGCCGCTTCTTGCCCTGCTCGCGCAGGATGTTGCGCATGCGGATGGTGACGTCGCCGGTGTCGATGTTCACCGGACATGGGGCGAAGCATTTGTGACAGATGGTACAGTGGTCCGCCACGTCGTTGAGCTCGT
>Ga0256832_1000191_pt1 | contig 38609 bp, 39 predicted proteins | sample 134614metaG_FD_190534 | JGI IMG/M metagenome (GOLD analysis project Ga0256832, IMG submission 190534) | Hydrothermal vent microbial communities from Lau Basin, Pacific Ocean - 134-614 | ecosystem: Environmental > Aquatic > Marine > Hydrothermal vents | place: Pacific Ocean: Lau Basin | collected...
TTCTATTATAGGTTTGACCATATTAAGCGTTAAGTTTCAGTTTAAATAAAATGGAAATATTAAATAAATAATCATCTCATATATAGTTTTGACGTGTGACATGGTCACACGGATTTTAATCTAATCGAAATGTAAAACAGAATAAACATCTGCTTCTATTCCGTCACGTCCTTTTAAAAAGTCGAGTTCTGCTATGAAACAGGCTTCTACACAGTTGGCTCCAACTTTATTTATAAGTGAAGCTGCTGCTTTGGCTGTTCCTCCTGTTGCGATGAGGTCATCTATAAGCAGTACTCTTGCATCTTCTTTGGGAAAGGCATCTATATGAACTTCTACTTCATCGAAACCATACTCTAATGTATACTTCTCTGAAACGGTAGTATAGGGGAGTTTTCCTTTTTTTCTAATGGGAACAAAGCCTATGTTTAATCGGTCTGCTAAGATGGAGCCAAATATAAAACCACGAGCGTCTATTCCTGCAACATAGTCTAAGTTATAACTTTTATAACGTATTTCTATATGATTCATTAAGGTTTTAAAAGCTCTTGGATTGTTTAGTATGGTGGTAATATCTTTAAAGATAATTCCTGGTTTTGGAAAATCTGGAATATCTCTAATGCTATCTTCAATAATTTTTTTATCTTCTGTTGTTAATGTTGACATATTTACTCTTTTATTTTTTTTGTGTCTGTTAGTATAACAAAAGTCAACCAATTTTAAGACCATTTGGGTAAAATCGCATCTTAAAACAGAGGTCGCAAGAATGGTAGAAAAAAGAGTACTGGTAAAGTTTTCTGGTGAAGCACTGGCTGGAGAAAATGGTTTTGGTATCGACACTCAAATATTACATTTTATTTCTGAAGAGATTAAGTCATTAGTAGATAACGGTATTAGCGTTGCGGTGGTTATTGGTGGAGGAAATATTATTCGTGGTGTTACTGCTGCGGCTGATGGTGTTATTAAGAGAACCTCTGGTGATTATATGGGAATGTTAGCAACAGCAATCAATGGAATTGCTCTTCAAGAGGCATTTGAACATAATGGTTTAGATGCGAGACTCATTTCAGCTATTGATATGCAAGAGATTGGTGAGCCATTTATTGTTCGTAGAGCAAAACGTCATTTAGATAAAGGTAGAGTTGTCGTATTTGCTGGGGGTACAGGGAACCCTTACTTTACAACAGATACAGCAGCAACGCTAAGAGCTTCTGAAATCTGTGCAGAAGTAATCATAAAAGCTACAAAAGTAGATGGTGTTTACGACAGAGACCCCAATAAATTTTCTGATGCAGTAAAATTATCCAGTATATCTTATGATGAAGCACTAAAAGATGAGATTAAAGTTATGGATGACACTTCAATTGCTTTAGCAAAAGACAATGGTTTACCTATTATTGTTTGTAATATGTTTGAAAAAGGTAATTTACTGAAAATAGTTCAGGGTGATAGAGATTTATGTTCTATTGTAGAAGATAAGTCATAAGAGAAAAATTAATTTAGTTAGGAAGAGATATGAAAATAGAAAAGTTAACAGCAAAAGCTTTAGAGAGAGTTGATTTCGATAGATACCTATTGGCAGTATCAGTAGGTAAAAGAGCAAACGAACTTGCTAATGGTGCAGCCCCCTTAGTTGATATGGACCCTAAAATTGATAAATTTACGGATATCGCTTTAGTAGAGATTGCAGAAGGTAAAATCGCAATTAGTTGCGAAGGGTAAATACTTGGAGGCTTTATTAAAAAAAGCACGGAATATTACTACCGTAGAAGAGGCTGAAAAACTTCTCTACGCTTATCATGAAATTTCTTCACCTCTATTTACTAAAGCACTAACAGTAGCAAAAGAGGCACATGTTCACCAAACGCGTAAAAGTGGTGAACCGTATATTATTCACCCCATACTTGTAGCAACTATCACTGCACTTATTTCAAATGATGAAACAATGGTTATTGCTGCACTACTTCATGATGTTGTAGAAGATACAGATTATCTTATTTCTGATATTGTTGAGATGTTTGGTAAAGATGTTGCCTTTATGGTAGAGGGTTTGACTAAAATTGAAATTATTCGTGATGTTGAGTTAATTCCCTCTACTTCTAATGAAAAACTCATCTCTTCTGCGATGACCTTTAGAAAGATGTTGCTCTCTTCTATAAAAGATGTTCGTGTCTTAGTGGTAAAGTTATGTGATAGGTTGCATAATATGACAACACTTGATGCTTTGCCTCTTGAAAAGCAGATAAGAATCTCCGAAGAGACCATGGTGGTTTATGCTCCTATTGCCCATCGTTTAGGTATTTCTAAGCTTAAAAATCGTTTAGAAGATTTAAGTTTTCAGTATATTTATCCTGATGCTTATAAAAGTATAGATGACTATATAGTTGGAAATAGACAGAACCTACACCTGAAATTAAATATTTTTGTAACTAAGATTAATGAACTTATGAAAGAGAATGGTTTTAGAGAAGATCAATATGAAGTATTTGGACGTGTAAAACACTACTACTCTATGTATCAAAAAATGCAACGAAAAGGGATAGGTATTGATGAGATTCTTGACCTTATTGCTATTCGTATTTTAGTAAAAGAGGATATTGACTGTTATAAAGTTTTAGGTACACTGCATCTAAATTTTAAACCTATTATATCGCGTTTCAAAGACTATATTACTCTACCTAAAGAGAATGGATACAGTACCATACATACCACACTTTTTAATGATGATGGCATAGTAGAAGCACAAATACGTACTTTTGAGATGCATAAAACAGCCGAGTTTGGAATAGCAGCTCATTGGAAGTACAAAAGTGGTCGGGAAGATAGTAAAGAGTCAAAAAACTCTGTTAACTTAGAGTGGCTAGAGGGGCTACAATATCAGAGTGAATCTGTAGAAGAGAGTTATGCTTTAGCTAAAGGTGACCTTTTTGTAGAAGATATTATTGTTTACTCTCCTATAGGAGAGAGTTTTACCCTTCCACGTGACTCAGTTGCTTTAGATTTTGCTTATGCTATTCACTCAGAGGTGGGAAACAGAGCTATTACGGCATTGGTAAATAAACGTAAAGTTTCACTTTTAACCACACTGAAAAATGGTGATTTTGTAAAAATTATCACTGATAAAAATGCTACGGTTCACTGTTCTTGGATAGATGCTGTTATGACTTCAAAAGCAAAAGATGGAATTAAGAGTGCTTGTAACTATAAAATAAAAGAGTGTAACCATTGGGCTGCACTTAATATTTTAACAGAGTTGACAGCTGTTGATAGAGACTTAATAGAGGAGCTGTTTGAGTTGTGTGAGCTTAAAGAGAATGCTTATAAATTGACCTCTAATCGAGAGATCTATAAAGAGGTTTTGGATAAATTTATAGAAAAGTCATCCTTTATTCCTAAAGATTTTGTCTATCCTACTGAGATAACGGAGGAGTATTTTAGATTTATAACCAATCAAGAGATAAAAAATGTAGAGTTTGATTACTGTTGTCACCCTAAAATGGGTGATGAGATAGTTGCTTTTTTTGAAGATGGAAAAGCGACCATACATCATAAACTTTGCCAAGAAGCCTATAAGTTTATGAAAGCTAAAAAACCGATGATTTATGTAGCTTGGGTTAATGAAAAATCAGCTCGTTATCAGTTGATAGTTTCTTTGCAAAACCGTAAAGGAATTTTGGCTGAACTTTTACATAAATTGGCAAGTTTAGACTTAAATGTTTTAAGTATTGAATTGGGTATTAAAAGTAGCGAGAGTGCAGAGTTTTGTAAACTAGAGGTTGAGACCAAAGAGCAGAATTCTAAAAAACTTCAAGAAAAATTGAGCAAAAAGCTTAAATTGATAGAGATGATATCTCTTAACGATGCGTATAAAAAATAAATGAGGGAATGAGTATGTCAAATAGTAGTAATATCAAAATAGCGTTGGATGAAATTAGCAGAGGAACTGCTGAGATTATAGATATGGAACGTATAGAGAATTTGGTAACTAAGTTTTATGAGACAGGTGAGACATATACTGTAAAAGCTGGTTTTGACCCAACAGGTGCTGACCTGCATGTAGGTCATGCTGTTCTATTTCATAAATTAAGTGTGTTTCAAAAGCATGGAGCGATTATTCAGCTTCTTATTGGTGATTTTACAGCAACTATTGGTGACCCAACAGGTAAGAGTGAGACGCGAAAGGTTCTTGATAGAGAGACTATTGTTGCCAATGCACAGACCTATCAAGACCAACTATTTCTTTTGCTCGATGAATCTAAAACAGAAGTGGTTTGGAATGCAACATGGTTAGAGAAGTTGGGTGCAAGAGGTATGGTTGAGTTAACCACTACCTATAATGTCGCGAGAATGCTAGAGCGTGATGATTTTGAAAAACGTTATAAATCTGGACAGAGTATCTCAATCTCAGAATTTATTTACCCACTACTTCAAGGGTATGATTCGGTTGCATTAAAATCAGATATCGAGATAGGTGGAACAGACCAGAAGTTTAACCTCCTTATGGGAAGACATCTTCAACGTGTTTATAATGTTGGAAAAGAACAAGCTGTACTTATGATGCCTATTTTAGAGGGTCTTGATGGTGTTCAGAAGATGAGTAAATCACTGAATAACTATATTGGTATAACCGATACTCCAAAAGATATATATGGAAAGACTCTCTCTATTTCAGATGAGTTAATGTGGCGATACTATGACCTTTTAAGTGAGAACTCTTTAGAAGAGATAGAAAAGATAAAAAATGATGTTGCAAATGGAGACTTACACCCTAAAAAAGCTAAGGAAAACTTGGCTTTAGAGCTAACTGCTAGATTCTATAATGAAGAGTCTGCTATGATGGCTAAGAGTGAATTTGATAACGTTTTTAAATCAAATAAAATACCTACTGATATTGAAGAGTTTGAGATGGAAGAGGGCATTTGGATATGTAAAGCATTGGTTGATGCTAAAATAGAGCCATCTACTTCCCAAGCTAGAAGGGATATTAAGCAAGGTGGAGTTCGAGTGAATCAAGAGAAAGTATCTGATGATAAACTAAACTTGACATCTGGAGAGTATACCCTTCAAGTAGGTAAACGAAAATTTGCAAAAGTAAAGGTAAAGTAGTGTCATTTAAATCTTTAAAAATTGGAAAATACACCATAGAAAAACCTATTATTCAAGGTGGTATGGGTGTTGGTATCTCTTGGGATCAACTGGCTGGAACAGTAAGTTTAGAGGGTGGTCTTGGCGTTATATCTGCTGTGGGAACGGGTGTTTATAACAATCGAGAGTTTTCTAAAAAAACAGTTAAAACAAGACCTCATACAGAGGTTAACTTCTATTCAAAAGATGCTTTGGCAAAGATTTTTGAAAATGCAAGAAAAATTTGTGGAGAGAAACCTCTAGCAGCCAATATTCTATATGCACAAAGTGGCTATGGGCAAGTTGTAAAAGATGCTTGTGAAGCAGGTGCCAATATGATTATTACTGGTGCTGGACTGCCTTTAACCATGCCAGAAGCTGCTAAAGATTATCCTGATGTTGCCTTAATTCCTATTGTTTCTACTGCAAAAGCTCTTAGAATTTTATGTAGACGCTGGAAAAAAACACATAATAGACTTCCTGATGCAGTCATTGTCGAGGGACCTTTGAGTGGTGGACATCAAGGTTTTAAGTATGATGAGTGTTTCTTGCCTGAAAACCAACTGGAAGAAATTTTACCACCTGTTGTAGAAGAGGCTAAAAATTGGGGTTCTATGCCTGTTATAGCTGCTGGTGGTGTGTGGGATCATGATGATATTGTGAAAATGATGGAGCTTGGAGCTGATGCTGTACAAATGGGTACACGATTTATTGGTACAATCGAATGTGATGCAAGTCAAGTGATGAAAGAGATGATAATTGAAGCAGGTGAAGAGGACATTAAACTCTTTAAATCTCCTGTTGGTTATCCTGCTCGTGGTGTTAAAAGTCAACTTCATGCTGATATTGAAGCTGGAACAGCACCTAAAATTGCTTGTATTTCAAACTGTGTTGCACCGTGTAATCGAGGAGTTGAAGCTAAACTAGTTGGTTATTGTATTGCTGATAGATTGAGCGATGCTTATGATGGAATTAAAGAGAGTGGACTCTTCTTTACAGGTGCTAATGGTTATAGACTCAAAGAGATAATAACCGTCAAAGAGCTTATGGAGAAGTTGATGCATGGAGAAGACAATTCTTAACAAAACAATTATATACAAATATTTAATATCGCTATTTTTACTACTTTTTTTTACCAATTCACTTTTTGCAGGGAATAACTTTGTAAAAAGTGAAATAAGTAAAGGGGAGTTAAATCTATATTTTACTTCTGATATAGAGAGAGTAACCTATTTTACTTTGCCTGATGCAGATGGAATTACCAAATACATTTATGATGTTCATGGAGGAGTTCTTCCTCCAAATAAAGGAATATCGAAACACTCTTTTAAAAATATTGAGTCTTTTAGAATGGGACAAAACTCTCCAACAAAATTACGTATTATTATTCGTTCCAAACAAAAATTTTCTGAAAATCATGTTTATAATGGTAAATGTTTGACCATTCCATTGGTTCATGATGGTAAAAAAAGTACTAAAGCCACTAAAATTGTTAAGGGTTCAAGAAAAGCATATACAGTTGTTATCGATGCTGGGCATGGAGGAAAAGATAATGGTGCTTCTTGTTGTGAAGTGAAAAAAGAGAAAAAAGTTACACTCTCTATTTCGTTAAAACTTAAGAATATTTTGGAAAATAAAGGTTTTAAAGTCTTTATGACACGAAGTGATGATACTTTTGTGCCTCTTCCTAGCCGAACAGAGTTTGCTAATAAGAAAAAAGCAGATATTTTTATATCTATTCATGCCAATGCAGCACCTAAAGAGAGTCTTTATGATGTTTTTGAAGGTATAGAAATTTACTACTTGTCTCCTGCTAAAACACAAAGAGCCAAAGAAGCAGCAATCAAAGAGAATGCTGTTATGTTTGAGGGTAAAGATAAGTATAGTACGAATGAATATTTATCTTTGCTTAGTCGAGAAAAAATAACTGAGTCACATAAACTTGGTTTAGATGTAAGTAAAATGATGCTTTCAAATGTACGTAACTCTTTTGGAAAAGTTTCAGACGGTGGAGTAAAAACGGCCAATTTCTGGGTACTTGTAGGGGCTCAAATGCCAGCTATTTTAGTAGAAACGGGTTACATTACACACCCAAAAGAGGGTGATAATCTGATGGATTTCTACTATAAAAATGTATTAGCAAAAGGTATTGCCGAGGGTATAGAGCGTTACTTAAAAAATAAGTAGTATCAATAAAAGAGTAATTGTAATGGTTACTCTCTTCTTTATGTTTATCTATTTTTAAAATCTATATAATTTTTTTATTAAAGTTATTAATAAGGATAACTATATGATTAATAAAAATTATGTTATAATTTATTTATAAATATTAAAAATAATTGAATTCTGCTACTAAATATGGACTAAGGAAGTTTGATGACTTATGTAACAAAAATATATATGCCTAATAGAGAAAAGTTTAAAACATATATAGATAGCATATATGAGAGTGGTTGGTTAACAAACAATGGACCACTTATTCAAGAGTTAGAAAAAAAGCTAGAAACCTATTTAGGTGTAAAAAATTTACTTTGTCTTTCAAATGGAACAGATGCTTTACAGTTTGCTTATAGATTATTGGAGGAAGAGGGTAAAGAGGTTATTACCACACCATTTAGTTTTGTCTCTACAACCAGTGCCATTGTTGCAGAACGATTAAAGCCTATATTTGCAGATATTGATAAAGAGAGTTATAATATTGACCCCACTAATATAGAGGGTTTAATTACAAAGAATACTTGTGCCATAGCCCCTTGCCATGTTTTTGGAAATGCCTGTGAAATAGAAGAGATAGATAAAATAGCAAAAAAACATAATCTAAAAGTAATCTATGATGCTTCACATGCTTTTGATGTGAAATACAAGGGTAAGCATATACTTAACTATGGTGATATATCTATAATTAGTTTTCATGCAACTAAAATTTTTCATACTATTGAGGGGGCTGCCATTGTTATTAAAGATGATGCTCTTTATGAAAAAGCAAAAATAGTAAGAAATTATGGGATTGATGCCCCTGATTCAGTTGCGATGTTGGGTATTAATGCCAAAATGAATGAGATACAAGCTGCTATGGGACTTTGCATGTTGGATGAAGTAGATAAAATTTCTAAAGAACGTAGAGAGAGTCATCAGTTCTATACAAAATCATTAAATAGATATGTTCAATTACAGAAAAAGAATCCTAACTCTACACAAAGTTACTCCTATTTTCCAGTTGCCTTTAAAAGTGAAGATGAGATGAAAAAAGTAAAAGAGTCACTGCGTAAAGAGAATATTGTTGCACGTCAATATTTTAAACCTTCACTAGATACTTTACCCTATATAGAGTCTAAAGAGATAATGCACAATTCAAGAGATTTATCAAATAGAATTCTAGTGATTCCTATGCATTCAAATATTGAGTTTAAGGTCAGTGAAATTATTATAAAAACCCTTGAAAAAGGAGTTTAAATGCAAAAAAGAATACTCTTTTTAGGGGCTTCACAGTTTCAAATAGCACCTATCATTTATGCAAAAGAGCAGGGGCATTATGTCATTAGCTGTGATTATCATCCCTCTAACCCTGGACATAAGTTTTCAGATGAGTATCATAATATTAGTACGACGGATAAAGAGGCTGTACTTGAACTATCTCGTAAATTAAATATAGATGGCATTGTCGCTTATGCTTCTGACCCAGCTGCTCCTACTCAAGCCTATGTTGGCAATAAACTAGGACTACCTTCAAATCCTTATAGGTCAGTAGAAATTTTAACGAGAAAAGATTATTTTAGAGAGTTCTTAGAAAAACATGATTTTTTAGTACCCAAGTCAAAAAGCTTTTATAATTTAGAAGAAGCATATAGTTGGTTCAGGGAGTTAGCAAAACCAGTTATAGTAAAACCAGTTGACTCTTCGGGAAGTAAAGGAGTGACTAAGGTGAACAGAAAAGAAGAGTTAGAAGCAGCCTTTAGTTATGCCTTAGTATTTTCAAGAGAGAAAAAAGTAGTAATAGAAGAGCTTTTTATTCGGGATGGTTATCAGGTTGCTGGAGATGGTTTTGTCTGTAATGGAAAGTTGGTTTTTAGCTCTTTTGCAAATGAACATTTTGATAAATTGTCTAATAGATTCGTACCCATAGGGGAGAGTTTTCCTTCAATAGAATCAGAGGATAAACTCTCTAAGGCACACACTGAAACACAGAGATTATTAGATTTATTAGAGATTAAAAGTGGTGCTTTAAATTTTGACTTTCACTTTAATAAAAATCAAGAGTTCTCATTTTTAGAATTGGGTCCAAGAAATGGTGGAAATCTTATTCCAGAAGTTATAAAGTATGCAACAGGTATTGATTTGGTTAAATATACAGTAGATTCTGCCTTAGGTATGGACTGTTCAGCTTTAAGTATGAGAGAGCCAAGAGGGTACTACTCTTCTTATATATTACATGCATTAGAAGATGGAGATTTTGAGGGTGTTTGGTACAGTGATGAGATTGAAAATAACATTATAGAAGAGAATATTTTTATAAATATTGGCGATAGAGTTCAAAAATTCAATGGCTCTCATACAACATTAGGAACGATGATAATGAAGTTTAATTCACAAGAAGAGATGCTTGAAAAGATGGACAATATGGAGAAGTATTTAAAAGTAATTATAAAAGAGTAGATGATGAAAGTGTCTGACTATGTTACAGAGTTTTTACTAGAACAAAAGATAGATAAAGTATTTTCATATATTGGGAAAAATGCACATATTTGTGACTCTATAGATAAACATGAGGGGATAGAAAACATTTTTACCATTCATGAGCAGGGGGCAGGGTTTGCAGCAGGTGCATACGCAAGGGTGACTGGAAAAACTGGAGTGGTTACGGTTACGAGTGGACCAGGAGCAGCCAATATTATTACCTCTTTAGCTGATGCTTATTTTGACTCTATACCTCTACTTTATATTGTGGGTGATGTTCCCCCTTCTGAGTGCAAAGGTTCAAGAAGTATTCGTCAGTTTGGTTTTCAGGAGACAGATATTGTTAAAATATCAAAGGAGATTACAAAGTACTCTGTCCATATTTTAGCCTTAGAAGATATACGTTATGCGTTTGAGAAAGCTCATTTTTTATCTCAACATGGAAGAAAAGGGTCGGTACTTATAAGTCTACCTGAAAATCTACAATTTAGAACAGATTTTTATCCAGAAAATGAAAAATCTTTTTTTGATAGTTTAGAGTATAAACAATCTATTTTAAAAGATAATATTTTAGTTAAGAATAATCAAATAGATGCTGTAGTTAATTTAATCAATAACGCTTCAAGAGCAGTTATCTTGGTTGGTGGGGGAGTTCGTCTTTCCAAGAGTACAGAAGAGTTAGATACATTACTAAAAAAGAGCAATATACCTGTAGTATATTCATTGATGGGTAAGGACTCTGTCTCTTCCCAATATCCATATAATCTAGGTTTTATAGGTAATTTTGGTACACGATATGCCAACTTTACGGTTGCTAACTCTGATCTGTTAATTGTCTTAGGTTCGAGATTGGATAACTTACAAACAGGACGAAATATAGAGACTTTTGCTAAAAATGCTAAAATAGTCCAAGTAGACATAGATAAGAATGAATTGGGAATTAGAGTCGATACAGATTTGCTTATTCACTCAGATATTAAACATTTTTTAGAAGCGTTAAATAAAAAAAGTATAACGCCAAATATTGACTCTTGGCAGAAAAAAGTTTTGGAGTACAAAGCTAACTATCCCTCAGAGTATGCTCTTGATAAGTCTGATAGAGTAGGAAACCAAATTATGTTAAGAATATCAGAACACTTAACCCCTGATGATGTAGTTTGTGTTGATGTAGGAGAACATCAGATGCTTGTGGCTCAATCTTTAAAGATAAAAGAGAGACAAAGAGTGCTTTTTTCTGGAGCCTTTGGTGCTATGGGCTTTGCTTTACCATCTGCCATAGGTGCTGCATTAGCTACAGCTAAAAGAGCCATTGTTATTAGTGGTGATGGTGGCTTTCAGATGAATATACAAGAGTTAGAGATTATTAAAAGAAGAAATTTACCCATTAAAATATTTATCATCAATAACGCCTCTTTGCACATGGTAAAGCTTAGACAAGATGCTTATTTAGAAGGAAACTTGGTTGGTTCTCAAAAAGATTACTCTGTACCAAATTTTAAAAAAATTGCAGAGGCATATGGTATAAAAAGTTATGAAGTAGAGAAAACAGAAGATATATACCAGAGAATAGAAGAGTGTTTAGAAAATAATAAGCCTGAACTCATAGATATAAAAATATCAGCAGAGATGACAACCGTAGAACCAAGATTAGATTTTAATAGACCATTTGCCGATATGAGACCATATTTGAGTAGAGAATGTTTTAAGAAAGAGATGTTGAGATGAGCAGTTTAAAAGAGCAAGGAGTTGAGGCATTTATTTGGGATTTTTTTGGGAAAATTTTAATATATGGTTCAAGCTTTCTGGTGACTATTATTTTAGCCAGACTTTTAACCCCTTCTGATTTTGGTATTATTGCTATTTTAATGGCTATTGTCTCTATGGCATCTGTACTTTTTGACATAGGATTGGCAGGAGCATTAATACAACGTAAAAGAGTTTTAGATATACACTATACATCCGTATTTTATTTTAATATAACCACTGGTTTTTTATTAACCATCTTAATGTCTGTTTTTGCTCCTGATATAGCAGCATTTTATCATAATAGTTCCTTGGAGTGTTATTTAGAAGTTATCTCTATACTTTTTACGCTTATAGCCTTTCATACGGTACAAACAGTTATTTTAAAACGCCATTTAAACTTTAAACAGCTTACAAAATTAAATCTTTTGGCTTCTCTTGGTAGTGGTTTTATAGGAGTATCTTTATCATTTTTAGATTTTGGGATATGGAGTTTAATCCTACAAGTAATCTTTCGTGAAGTACTGTTTAATATAAATATTTGGCGTAGTTCACCATGGAAACCTAGCTTAAAATTTTCATTAAAAGCTCTCAAGCAACTTTGGTCTTATGGCTTTCATATGTTTTTAGCACAAGTTCTAACAACGGTTTATCAAAAGTTGGATTATATGATTATTGCAAAACTCTTTCCCGTCTCTACTTTGGGCTATTTTCATCAAGCCAAACAGTTAAATACCTTTGCCATTACTTACTTTTCAAGTAGTCTCATGTCCGTACTCTTTCCTCTTTTAAGTAAGATTCAATACAATACAAAACGTTTTCAGTCCGTGGTTATAAAGCTACTTGGTCTTCTGTTATTTGTTACATTTTTTATATTGGGAGAGTTGTTTTTAATTGCAGATGAGCTTATCCCATTTCTTTTAGGGGAGCAGTGGGAAGCTTCTATTGCCTATTTTAAACTCTTTCTTTTAAGTGGCTTTGCCTATCCCATAAGTGCATTGATGGTGGATGTTTTAAAAAGTAGAGGAAAATCAAAAGAGTTTTTGAGGCTTGAAGTTTATAAAGTTTTTATTATGTTTTCAACCCTCTATGTACTTTATATTTTTGGTATAGAGTACTTCTTATACAGTTTAATTGTAATGAGTAGCATAGCAACCTTGTTAAATATAAAATTTGCAGTTGATGAGATAAAACTCTCTATGATGAGCATTATAAAACCTATTATTATAGAGATGCTTTTAACCGTAGTTACAGTCTCTTTTATTACTGCTATATTTAGTAATTTTAGTATAAATTTTATGCTACTGATGTTGTTTAAAAGCTTACTGTTTTTATCTCTATACCTATTTCTACATTGGTTATTAAAGGTTAATTCTTTTAAGTATATGAAAGAAGAGTATAAAAAATTTAGAGAAAAAAGGAGGTTGTCATGATAGATAAAACAGAAGAACAAATTATGCAAAACTGGAAAAAAAGTGTTTATCCTATGGTAACCATTACTTGTGTTGTATTTAATCATGAAAAATTTATAGAAGAGACACTAGATGGATTTTTAATGCAAAATACAACCTTCTCTTTTGAAGTCTTACTTCATGACGATGTCTCAACCGATGGTACCATTGTAATTATAGAGAAATATAGAAAAAAGTTTCCCCATATTATAAAACCTCTCTATCAAGATATAAATCAATATTCACAAGGAAAAAACCCTTTAGCCATTTTATTTTCAGAGGTAAAAGGTGAGTTTATGGCTCATTGTGATGGTGATGACTACTGGACAGATGAAAATAAGTTACAGATTCAAATAGATGAGATGAAAAAACGTCCATGGTTAGATATGAGTTTTCATTATGCGAGAGAACGTATAGGTACTAAAAAATGTCACACTTATGGAAAGAGAGCAAATGAAGATACTGTTTTTACAACAAGTGAAGTTATTTTAGGTGGGGGTGAGTTTTGTGTTACATCCTCATTGGTTTTTCGTAGCAAACTTCTATCTAAAATTCCTAACTGGTTTTACAGTACAATAGTAGGAGACTACCCCCTACAGGTATTAGGAGCAGCTTCAGGGGGAGGTGCTTTATATATAAATAGAAGTATGTCTATCTATAGAGTAGGTGAGACAAATAGTTGGACATCTTCTCTAAAACAGACAGAAAATAGTTATGCTCAACTGCTTTTAGCAAATAGATTTATAAATGATTTAAATAATACATTGGAGAAAAGATACCAAAAAGAATTTTCTAAAGTTATTGCTGATAAAAACTTTGCATTTTTATGTAAAACATCTTTTGATATAGAGCATAGAGAGAAACTATTTGAAGAGTTCAAAGAGACATTAAGCCCCATGCAAAAGTTTATTTGGCATTTTATTTTTAAGAAAATAAGGAGAGTAATCAATATTCCTTCGCCTAATAATATAAAGCAAAAGTTATTTAGATGGTTTTGTACTAAGAATTATTAGTCATAAACATCATCCATGTTAAAGTCATAGTCAGGTTCTAGGAGAGGTACCGAGTCAATAGTCTCTTGATTAACTTTTGCATAGTCTAAATCATAATCATCACCTTGATAAAAAGTCTGTTCTTTAGCAAATTTCTTCTCTCTTTCTATCTGTTTTTTAAGTTGCTCTTCTATTTTATTTACTTTTGAGCTATTTAGTTCAGAAGTTATATTCTTATCAGAAACAATAGTCAGATTTGATTCAGAGCTTATGTTGTTTTCATGACTACTATTATTTTCTGCATATAATGAGAGAATGAATAGGGGTAAGATAAATAGGTTTTTCATAAGTTAGCCTTATTATTTTATTTACTTTTAGTTATGTATAGTATATCATAAATATCTTCTAACAAAATAGAGTATAATTCCTTTTTGATAATAAAGGATGACGTATGGATAAAATAGGCATAAAATTTTTAGATAACTTAACATATGAAGATTTTGAGAGTTTTCAATATTTACTAGATTATGATTTTGAATATGATGATTTAAATGAGTATGTAGAAGAGAAAAAAATTATAGAACTTGATATAGAGGAAGATGAAGATAGGGAAGAGGACTTAGAAGCCTTAAGAGTGCTTTTGGCAGAGTTCGATAGCAAAGAGATAAAGTATGAACTTTATAGTCTAGCAGAAGAGTGGGAGCTTAAAAACTTAGCTCAAATTGTCTAGTGATGAATGATATTAAAGTACAAAGAGAAGCGTCTCCTTACATTTTTTCTTTTCCTCATAGTGGAGAGCTTTTGATTTCTGAAATGGAGTTTCAGCTAACAGCAGAGGCATGGAAGTTTTTACCCAATGTAGATTGGTATCTCAATGAGCTTTATAGATTTTTAGTTAATTATAAAGTGAATATCATCTCAACTCCTCATAGTAGGTATGTTGTTGATGTCAATCGTCCACCAAATGCAGATAAGTTAGGAGACTATAGACGCTCTTTGGTCTACTCGAGCAATACTTGGGATGAAGAGATTTATGCCATTAAGCCTACTGAAGAGGAGATAGAACGACGTATAGAGAGATATTATAAACCTTATCATGAAGAGCTTGAAGAACTTATTTTGGAAAAGATTAAAGCGTTTGGAAAAGTTTATCTTATAGACATACACAGTTTTATGGGGCCTATCACAGCAGATGTATGTATAGGTAACAGAAATGATACCACCTCTTCAAAAGAGTTTATAAATAGGGTTTATGATGCTTTTAAATCGGAAGGTTTTGATGCAGTGAAGAATGATGTTTTTATAGGGGGTTATATTACCAAACACTATGCCTTTAAAGATGTTATAGAGACAATTCAAATTGAGTTACGTTATACAAACTATATAGAAGCTTGTGACTTAGATGTACGGCGAAAACCTAGTAAAAATGGAATGTTGTTTTATGAAACTGCTGCTCGTTTGGAAAAAGTGATTGAACAGATGGGAATAGAAAAAAAAGATAAGGGTGTATTTTCTGGGATGTTTAGGTAGTTAAGAAAGATATGAGTTGATGTTTTATTTCAAAGGAGTATTTTTTGGTAATGTACATTTACCTCAACTCATAAACGTGGAATCTTCTTGATTCCACCTCTTTCATGTTTATATTATACAAGTTATAGATAAACCATTGAACAATAAAAAGTCAATGGTAAATTAATGGCTCTTTTCTTCTTTTCTTTTTGTTAAAACATCTACGATTTTAGTGACCACCAAGTCTGAGGTAACATTTAGTGAAGTTCTAGCCATATCTAAAATACGGTCAACAGCTACGATAATGGCTAAGTACTCAACAGGTAAACCTACTTGGTTCAAAATGACCACCATCATAACCAATGATGCAGAAGGAAGAGCAGCTACCCCTACAGAGAGTGCAACAACAGTAACACCCAAAATGAGTTGGTCGCCGATAGTCATAGCTACTCCTGCTAAGTTGGCGATATAAAGAACAGCAATGGTTAGGTATGCAGCCGTCCCATCCATGGAGACTGTGGCACCAAGTGGCAGTACAAAACCAGCTGAGTCTTTACTTACTCCACCTTTCTCTTGAACCACTTGTAAACTTACAGGCAAGGTAGCAGCAGAAGAGGCTGTAGAAAATGCCATAATACTAGCTTCTTTTACAGAGTTTAAGTAGCTGTATGGGTTGATTTTAGCAAAGAGTGCTAGAACCATCGGTAGGGTGACAACAGCATGAATAATAATAACAGCCATAACCACAACTACATACTCCCATAGTCCTAAAATAACATCAATCCCCTGTTTCGCAATAATATAAGCTATAAGTGAAAAAACACCAATTGGTGTTAAGTTTATAACCCATTTAGCTATGTGGAACATCGCTTCATTGATGGAGGTAAAAAGGTCAAAAAGGACATCTTGGTGTTTTTGGTCTAGTTTAAATGATGCTAAGGCTAAGAAGACTGCAAAGACAATGACTTGCATCATGTACCCACTTGCTAAAGAGTTAAAGACATTAGATGGGATAAAACTCATAATCATATCATGAAATGAGAAGGGTTTAATTTCTGTAGCTTTTGCATACTCTAGTCCAGCAGAACTGACGGGTTCACCAATAGGAAAGATATTCATAACCAATATAGCTAAAAAGACTGAGAGGGCTGTAGTTAAAAGATAAAGACCAATAGTCTTAAGACCAATATTTTTAAGCTTCTCTACTGAACCTAGCCCCGTTAGTGCAGTGTATATAGAGGCAAATACTAAGGGTACAACCAACATTTTCAAGAGGGCGACAAACATGTCTCCTATAAGCTTCTGTTCTAAAGCAACTTCTGGGAGTAAAATTCCAAATACAATTCCGAGGATGATTCCTAGTAGTACTTGTACATTTAATGACTTTAAATAGTGCATTGTTTTCCTTTTTTATTCATTTTGTAGTATTTTAACGGTTAAGTGATTAAGGGGTGCTATGAATGTAAATAAAAGGAAATAAATTAACAATAAAGAACACAAGAATTTAATTATAATTATAAACTTAATTTAATATAAAATATAATATTATTTTGAATATTTAAGATATAAAAAATTATTAAAGAAAGTATAGTTAGTATGAAACAAATTATTTTAGTATTAAGCATATTATTAGTGACTACAACAAGCAGTTCTGCAAAAAGCAGTTATAGAAGTGGTTATGTAAGTAACTATCATTTACATAAGATATTTAATAGAGTTAAGCGAACAAGTGATGTAAGCCAATATGCTCTATCTAATGCATTTAATTATTATGAAAAGAATCGTTATAGAAAACATCTTTCACCAAATTATATTGCTATTGCAGATTATACAAAATTAGCAACAACGAAGCGATTATACATTATTAACCTTCATAATGGAAGAGTATATAGACATAAAGTTGCTCATGGAAGAAACTCTGGAGCAATGGGTGGTCGTGTTTGGCGTGCAAGTAACAGAATGAACTCATTTCAGACACCTACTGGCTTCTTTAAAGTAGGAAGAAGAGAGGGCTTAACCTCTTCTAAAAGATATAGATACTTAGGTATAGAAGGTTTAGAGTGGAAAAATAGAAATGCCAAAAAAAGAGACATCCTTTTACATACAGCAAAATATGTAAAATGGGGTGGTCGTAGTGGTGGTTGTTTTGCAATTGAGCCTAAAGACAAAAAAGCCGTATTTAGTCGTCTGAAAACAGCACTTCTTTACAGTTATGTAGGCTTCTAATCGACTACCTCATGCCAAACTAGCCACTTTGCTTCTTTAAACAGAGCTTTTGCTTTGGAGCAGAGTGGGGCTTCTATATAGATGTATTTTTTATTAATCTTGCTATCGTTATACTCTTCTAACTTTTTATGAAACTCCATTAGCTCCAAAGCCTCTTTACTAAGTATACGACTTTTTTTTGAAATATAAATAATACAAGCATAGTACTTTTTTAAATCAACTCCCAAATAGATACTTATCTTTTTACGGCTTCCTAACGTTTTTACATCAATAGGTGTGAGTTTTTTAAAGAGCAGTTTTTTCTCTTGTAGTATGTCTACTATCTCTTTCATGTTTTTTCCTTATGCTAGTGGGTGGTATTGGTTCATAGTGTCTGCAAGGTTTTGTTGCTCTATATGGGTGTAAATCTGTGTGGTCTCTAACGATGAATGCCCGAGCAGGTCTTGTACCACACGTAGGTCAGCACCACCGATAATGAGTGCAGAGGCAAAAGAGTGTCTTAAAACGTGAGGTGAAACGCCTAAGTACTTTTTTACTATTTTATACGCAGAGATACGACTTAGTGGTTCCCCTTTATAGTTTAACCATATATGTTCATTTTGCATGGATGCTTCTTTTAAGTAGGCTTCTAGTGCCTCTATGGCTATGGGAGCTAGGGGGACAATTCTCTCTTTTTGTCCTTTGGCAAAACGAATTTTTAGCCAACCTTCATTAATGTCATCTCTTTTGGCTAAAAGTGCTTCTGAAATACGACATCCAGAGGCATACAAAAAGAGAATAAGTGCATAGTCTCTAAGTCCTAAAAAGTCACTTCTATCTATAAGTGAAAGACCAGTTTGTATCTGCTCAAACGACAAGTATTTAGGAAGATTTCTCGGTACCTTTGCCATGGGTATATTTATTTTGGTTGATGAAAAATTAACTTGGTGACAAAAGTCATAAAAGGCATTGATAGAAGAGAGTTTTCTGTTTAGTGTACGTTTATTTTCAAAGAGCATTAAAAATCTAAAAATATCAGGGGTTTTTAGTTTTAAAAGGTTTTGCTTTGAAAAGTATTCTTGTAGTTGTTTTAGGTCTGAAAGGTAGCTCTTGATGGAGTTTTTTTCAAGAGCTTTGTTTATCTGTAAGTACTCCTCAAAAGCGACGAGTAGGTTGTTGCTACTCATAACTTAGGGTATTGAGTTTTATGATAGTTCCATCATAGTATATTTTTCCATTTGAGACAAAGGCATAACCTTCTACCTCAGGAACTTTATAAACTTTGTGTTTAGAAAAACTTTTGTTTGAAACTATAAGGTAGCCTTGTTTATCTAAGCTATAAACTTTATCATTATAAACTGTTGCTACAGAAAAGTGTGCAAATTTAAACTTCTTTTCTGAGTTAACAGAGAGTTCATCATTTAACTGCATAATTTTACCATCTTTAGCAAAAACAAAAACAGCATCTTTATCTATAACAACTTCAGAAACTGCTTTGTTTAACTCTTTTTTACCTTTACTACTAATAGATAAAACTTTGTTCGGAGTTGCTCCTATTAGGGTGTTTTTTAGACGACCTAAAAAGATAACGTTGTTTAGTGATTTTTCTGTACTTATATACATCTCTTTAGAAACTTTTAAAGTCGATAAATCAAGAACAACCAATTTACCATCAAGGGTAGGAATAACAGCTAAGTTATCGACATGTAAAGGGTTAGCAATTCGTGTATCGATGGCATATGCTTTTTCTGATTTATTGTTGTAGACAATAGATTTACTCTCAAAGTCGTAAACACCAAAGTTGTTGTTTTGTAGTACATAAACTAAATATTTACCAATAATGGTTCCAGCTACAAGTGCTTGAGGAAATTTAGCAGAAGCAACAGTTCCTTTTGCCGCTACGATGTTACAGTTCCCTTGTGCATCAGCCGTTATGGCAACATTTTTTGCATTGTTAATAAAGTGGAACCCTTTTTCAAGTTTTAGTTTAACCATTTGATGCTTAGTCAAAACATTTCCACTTGCTAGGGTTGCACCGTCACGAGAGTAGTGAATGATACTGTCACCCATATTTGAAGTAGATGCATTGTATGTTCGCTCTGGTGTATAGTATTGTCTTGAACCACATCCAGAAAGTGTTAGTGCAGCAATAGCAGTAGCAAGTAGAAGTTTTCTATACATTATTTACCTTTAATAGTGTAGTGTTTTATCATTTTTGAAATATTGTAAACAGGTGACTCTTCAGGAATACTATCTAGCTCCTCTTTGGCTTCAGAGACTTTTCCATCTTTGATTAAAAGATAAGCATTGTTTACATGTGCAACATCACTATTAAGTTCGGATTTTGTAGGTTTACCTTCTAAAACAGCCAAATGATAACTGCTCATATCAGCAATAATATTATTTTTACTAGTACTTAATGTTTTTAGAGTCTCTTTATCAGAATTTTTTATAGCAGTTTGGTAGCTATATAGTTCAAATAATTCAGGACTATTACTCTTTAATTTCTCTAGTGCCTCTGTATTTTTTGCATCTTTTTGAAGTACAGCTAAAGCTTCATTTCCAGCTATTAGCTTTTGTTCGGCTATACTGTTCATAATTGCTGTTCCACCAAAGTAAAGCACAGCTGCACCTAAGACAGCAAAAAGTTTAAGTTTATGTTTTTTATAAAATTTCTCTACTTTAAAGGCAGAAGCCAACATCTGTTCATCATTGCTTAGTTCTTTTTTAGCTTCGTTAATAGTTTCCGTAATACTCAATTTGTTTCTCCGTGTTTTAAAAATCCCATTATTATATCTAAATAGTTTTAGAATTATAATTTAACAACAGTAATTCCCAAATTCCCTTTTTGTCCATGAAATGATTGCAACTTAGGATAAGACTTTAAATAATCTATAATCACCTTTTTCAATACTCCTGAACCTGTTCCATGGATTATTTCTACCTCTGAAAAACCTGCTACCAAAGCATCCGATAAAAAGACATCGAGTTTGTCTATAGCTTCGTCAGCGTAACATCCAAGAAGTTTAATAGAAATGGCTCCTCGTCCAGATTTTTCTACATTGACTACCGTTTTGGGTTTTTTTACAACTTTCTTCTGAACACTCTCTATGTAACGTAGTTGCGAAAGGGGTACACGCATTTTTAAGCCATCTACTTCTATGGTGGCTTCTGTGTTACGAATGCTTAAAATCTCGCCTCTTGTAGAGCGATATTTCACACGGTCACCAACTTGTAAAATACGTTTATTTGGCTGTTCAGCTTTCTTGGCTTGGTTTGAAAGTTTTTTATGTTTATGTGCTTCGTTTAAAAGTCGCCGACCCTCGGTAGACTCTTTTACTTTCACTGCTTCCAAGGCTCGTTTAGTTGCTGCATTGTAACGGTTTTCTAAAGTGGCTATAGCTTTTCTCTGTTGTTCATTTAGTTTCTCTTCTATGTTCTCTAAATCTTCTCTTTTTCTCTCAACTGCTTTTAGTTCTTTGTCTATCTGCTCTAACTTTAAACGCATTTCACGTTCTAAAGTAGTGGACTTCTCTATAAGCTCATTTAAGTTCTCTTTGTCTTCACCATAAATCTCTTTTGCTTTAAGGACTATGTGTTCAGGAACACCATAACGCTCGGCTGTCTCAAAAGCGTAAGATTTACCAATGCTCCCTTGTAAAAAAGTGTAGGTTGGTTGTCGTTTCTCTTCGTCATAAAGGGCTGCTATGAGTTCTACATCATCGTCGCTACTCATAAGTGAAGCCAAACGTTTATGGTGGGTGGTGACTATAAAAGTTATCCCTTTTTTCTTTAGTTCATCAAGCATGACTCTAAAGAGAGATGCAGCTTCATCAGAGTCGGTTCCAAGTTCTATTTCATCGACTCCTACTATGGCATTCTCTTTCTCAAAAAGCTTGGCAAACTCTACCATACGCCCTGCAAAGGTAGAGATGTCATTTTTAACTGATTGTGGGTCATCTATAACTGCTTCTATGCTTTTAAAGTGTCCAACCTCTGTTTTTTCTGCATTACATTTAAATGGCAGAAGATTTTTAGACATAAATACAGCAGAGAGTAGGGACTTAAGCAACATGGTTTTACCACCAGCGTTAACCCCAGTGACTAACATAACAGACTTTTCAAGTGCTATGTTTACAGCTTTTGGGTTCTCTATGGCAGGGTGGCAAAAACCTGCTAGGTTTACTACTTTTCGTTTCGATGGAAGTATAAAGTTAAAGTCATAAGCACGTGCAAACAGTACACGAGCTTGGTAGTGGTCAAACTTGTCATACTCACGGTTTATAAACCTCATAAACAGGTAGTGTTTGTGTAAGGTTGCTGAGAAGTTTTGACAATAACGGTAAATGACCTCTTCCTTACGGCTCAAAAGCAGAGACTCTTTCTCTTTTAAGTGTGAGATAGACTGAGGTAAAATATAGAAAAAACCACCAGCAGTACGCCCAACAACCGAGGCTTTTATGGCTTTGTTAAATCCACCACGTACCAAAAGCGTCTCTTCCCCATTTAAAAAGTGTACTTGGGTGTCTACCAAATAATCTTTAAGAGTAGAAGAGTGAGCCAGTCTATAGAGCTTATCTTTTAGTTCAGACTTGTTTTGCTTTAGAGCTTTTTCTATGTCATAAAGTTCTGGTTCACGTTCAGGGTTTATGTTTCCCTCATCGGTAAAGTACAAGATTATATCACTAATATCTTCATGCACTGTAATCTCACGAATCCACTTGTTCAGAGGTTCAGGCAATGAAGAGGCTTTAAGAGCATTAAAATACTCCACCATCTGAACAAAAGCATAAATCTCCTCTAAAGAGAGAACGCCTTGTTTTTTTATACGGTTAAGTTGCTCATCAAGGTTAGGAACCTCTTTCATAGTAGGAAACTCTACTGATGAAAGAGCAGAGATATACTTAAAATGCTGATTAATATCACCCATCATCTCTATGTTTTTGTCTCTTGCATAGAAGTTTTTAAAGTTGTTTATATGTTGGTCTAGGTCTAGTTTTTGTGTTATGGTTTTCATGTTGTTTTCTCCGAAAGGGTATTAATATTGGTATTGTTAAAAAAATTGTAGGGTGCTGTTTTTATTGAAATGTATCCCTTTAGGGACAACGCACCATTAAATAAAATTTGCATAAAATAAAATCTCGCCGAAAGGCTTAAAGACCCGTAGGTCGGGATGTCCTCTTCCCGACGTAAATTGGCATATTTTAAAAAGAGTAAACTATTCATTAGAATCTATAGGAATGTTCTTTGATTTACAATAAGCAGTAATCTCTGTATCATTTTTTAAGAAATTATCACAAAAATCTAATTGAAACTCTTTTTTGACACGTTTATAGTTTCTTCCTTTGTTAATGATAATCTCTTCAACATAAACAATAAACTCTTTAAAAGTATCATTTATTTTACAAAGTTTATCTATTGTTTTAAAGTCTAAATCTTTATATCTTGATGGGAAAAGGATTTTACTCTCATAAGGGTTTGATTTAAGTTCAATAATTCCAATACCAAAAGATTGATTAAGTCGTTCTATTTCTGTTAAAAGGTTACTATTTATCTCAAAAGCCACAAGGTATCCATAATTTGCCCAACTAGAGTTAGATACAGCTTGAAAGTAGCATTTTTTTAGTTCAGAGTCACTCTTTATCTCTCTTTTTAGTTCATAGGAAGTTAGTTTAAATGTGTCTAAAGTGTTTAATGTCTTAATAAATTTTTCTGTCTCTTCTGTTTTTAAATTTAAAAAATCAATACCTATTATATCAGGATGTATCCATTTTTGATGCTCTTCACTTCCATTTGATTGTTCATGTAGTATCGTTTTACAGTATATCTCTTTAGATTTTAGATAAGTAGAAAAAAGTAAGTGTAAATCTCGTTCATAATAAGTTTTGTCTTTTTTTGAAATTTTTTCTATAGCTATTTCAAGTTCATCTACTTTTAAATCAAGTTCATTTTCATAAACTGTTAAGTAGTACTCATAGTAGTTTTCAGGACGTTTTATTCTACTTACTCGATTGTCTCCTCTACGAATAAAATCACCTAAAAGAGCTGAAATAGTAGATTCAGGAGTTTTTGCCTCTTTAAAATCATAATAGTTATTTTGTTGAATATGTTTTAGTATATCCCAATGAGTCGATAGCATCTTTCTCTCTTCTAGAGATTTTAAAATAGCCTCTTTTATTGTCATTTTTTTCTCCCTAGTTTTCAAGAAAGCATTATATCAAAATCAGCGTTAAGCCTTATGCAAGAAATCTATTGTAGAAACCCCCCTTATGTTTTAGTTAAAAGGTACCCCCAAGTTTCGCATAAAGTTCCCTGCGATTATCTCGCCTCTCTCTTTAAACTCAGCTCCGAGTTTTGGAACAAACACTTCATCTACTGTTTCAAAAAATAGTTTAAGCCACTGTTTAAAAGTGTCGTGTTTAAGTTCACCTAAGCTAAAGTGTGGTCTGAGTGGGTTGCCTTCGTATGAGCCATCTTGTAGTATCATAGATGACCAGAAGTTTACCAACTGTACTATGTGTGGTTTCCAATATTCATTGTTCATGTCATCACCTAGTTTAGCGATAAAAAATGGACCTACCACATCGTCTTTTAAAATTTTTCTATAAAATCTTAAGACCATGGTCTCTATATGTTCTCGGTTAATTGTTTTGGCTGGGTACATCGTTTTCCTTAGTATTAGACTTCTTGCATATAACAAAAGTTTTTAAAATCAAATTCATAGGACTAATTTAAGTTTTTAAATAGTTCTTGGAAGTATAGCTTATTTGGAAGCAAAAATAACTTTTAACTAAATATGTTTCATAAAATGTTATAATTTTACTTATAAAAATTATAACAATTAAAAAGGATTAATGATGGAAAAAGAGTTTAAAGAATCAATAGAAAAATCAAAAGTGGCTGCAAAAGAGCTTGAGAAAAAAGTAACTGAGGTAGCAGGAGAGTTTTCTGAGAGTGCAAGTGAGTTTTGGAAAGATTTACAAGAGAAGTTTGAAAAAATCAATGTACAGTTAGCTGGTTCCTATGAAGAGATGGAAAAAGCAGGAGATGAAGCTAAACTTCAAGCAAACCTTGGAGCTATGGAAGCTAGTGATAAGTTTAAAGAGATAAAAGAGAGCCTTGAAGAGTTTAGTGAAAAAGTAAGTAAAAATGCTCAAGAGAGCTTTGATGTGGTTGCAGAAAAGGCACTTTTAGCTAAAAAAGAAGCAGAGAGTTTGTGGGAAGAGAAGAGTCCTGCTTTAAAAGAAGAGTTTGCCAAGTCTAAAGAGAAAGTAACAGAGTTCTCTGTAAAAGCTATAGACGAAATTACAGATTTTTATGAAAAGATGGCTGCAAAGTTCAATGAGAAAAAAAACTCATAAAGTAGAGTGTTGATGGATTACCAAAAAATACTCAATGAGATAGAAGAAGAGCTTAAGGGTGAACTCTCAAAAGGAAAGGTAGCAGATTACATTCCAGCACTCGCAGAGGTAGATGGTGACCAGTTTGCCATGACTATTACCTTAGAAAATGGAGAACAGTTTTCAGTAGGGAAATACAAAGAGGAGTTCTCCATACAGAGTATCTCTAAAGTGTTGGCATTCTCTTTAGCTATAGATATCTACTCAAAGTCACTCTATAAAAGGGTAGGGGTAGAACCATCGGGTAATGCCTTTAACTCTTTGGTGCAGTTAGAGTATGAGCATGGTATTCCTAGAAATCCATTTATAAACGCTGGAGCTATTGTGGTGGTCGATGCACTTATGAGTCACTTTGGTGGAGACTATGCAGCATTAGAAAAGGTGATGACATTTACCAGAGAGATAAGTGGAAACCCTGAGTTAAAGTTTGACACAGTAGTTGCTACTTCTGAGATGGAACATGCTTCACGTAACCTCTCTTTAGCTCATCTTATGAAGAGTTTTGGTAACTTTGAGAATGATGTTACTGATGTGGTCACAACGTACTTTAAACAGTGTGCCATTGTAATGACTACAGAGGAGCTTTCTCGTGCCATGTTGTACTTGGCATTTAAGGGTACAGACCCTATTTCTGGAAAACAGTTTTTAAATGAAGCACAAGCAAAAAGGGTTAATGCACTTATGTTGACTTGTGGTCACTACGATGCAAGTGGTGAGTTTGCATTTCATGTAGGTTTACCTGCGAAGTCAGGAGTAGGTGGGGGGATTGTAGCTGTAGTTCCTAATGTTATGAGTATCGCTGTTTGGTCACCAAGACTAAATAAATATGGTAATTCTCATGTTGGAACTTTGGCACTTGAACTTTTTACTACAAAGACTGGTTTGAGTATATTTTAAATTTAAAATGTGAATTTTATCAACACAGTAATTAAAAAGTGATATAATACTTTTTCATAAAAGCTAAAAAGGAATGATGATGGAAACAGATTTTAAAAAGGCGATAGAAAAATCAACAAAAGCGATGAGTGAACTTGAAGCTAAAGTTGAAGATATAGCAGGAGAACTTAGTGAAAGTGCTTCAGAGCTTTGGGGTGATTTTAAAAAGAACTTTGCAGATATGAGTTCTAAGCTTCATACTGCTTCAGAAGACTTCTCTAAAGCAGGGGAGGAGACAACGCTTCAAGCACACTTAGGAGCAATGGAAGCTCGTGATAAGATGGAGAGCATGAAAGATGATGTTTCAGATTTTACGGTAAAAGTAGCGAAAAGTGCAGAGACAGTCTTTGATACAGCAACACTTAGAGCTCATCTTGGAAAAATGGAAGCTGAAGATTTCTGGGAAAAAAGAGGTAAAGGGATTGCTGAAGAGTTTAATTCCTCTAAAGAGAGTGTAGAAAAACTAGCTGTTGAAGCTATTGATGAGATTACAAGCTTTTTCTCTAAATTAGTTTCTGATTTTAATGAGCATAAAAAGAGCTAATGTTTGGAGTAGGGGCTTTAGCCCCGTTTTAACATGGACTGAAGTCCATGCTCCTATGCCTCACCACGAATTTGGTAAGTAATATCTCCTGCACCAAATGCAGTAATTAAATCTTCTCTATACTCTTTTATAATATTGTTGTCTTGAATAATCTGAACCACACCATCTTTACGAGTAATGCTGTCAGCCATGTGCAGTTTGTAGCGTGAAAAAGCACCTTTTAGGTCGATGTCCACTTTGAGTTCACCTGCTGCCCAAATAGGCAAAATTACCAACTCATCAACACCTTCAAAACACTCTACAAAAGCTTGTAGGTTATCTAAAGTTCGGCTATATTTATGAGGTTGCCAGATAACATTTAATTTGTTAAATCCTCTTAGCTCTTTATAGGCTTGTAGTGACTTCATGGTTACTTGTATCTCTGTTGGGTGGTGACCATAGTCATCTATAACTACACAATCTTCATGGTTTTGAATAATGTCAAAACGTTTTTTAATCCCCTTATAATTAAGAATATTTTTACGAATATCTTCTAACTTTTCACCCATCTCCAAAGCACCTAAAATAGCAAGAGCAGCATCAAGTGCAATATGATTACCAAATCCAAATACTTCAAAATCACCAAAATCTTTAAAAGTAAATTTAGTATGAGGCTCACCATGAACCAAAACAAACTCAATGTTGCTAATATCTTTAGATGGGTAGAGTTTAATCGCATCTATATCTAAAGAGCCTAAAAACTCATCTTCTGCATTAATAACACGGATTTTTGCTAAATTTAAAAAGTTTTTGTAAGCATTGTAAAATCGCTCTTCATCATACTCATAATACTCCATATGTTCAGGTTCTACATTAGTAACAATGGCTAAGTGAGGGTTAGAGTTTAAAAAGCTTTCGTCACTTTCATCTGCTTCAAAAACCACTTTGTTATTCTCAGCATAACGCACGTTTGAGCCAAACTCTTTACTTATGGCTCCTATAAGTGCATTTGAGTCAGGAATAATAGAAGCCAACATAGCAGAAGTCGTACTTTTACCATGAGCCCCACCCACAGCATAAACTTCTTTGTCACCTAAAATGGTTTTAAGCGACTCTTTTCGTGAAAGTAGCTCAATTCCTAGCTCTTTGGCTTTTTGGTACTCAGGATTGTTCGGACGAACAGCAGCAGAGTAGATGACCCTCTCTACTCCTTCTACTGCATCTTCATGATGAGGTATGGTGATTTTAGCCCCAAAGTTGAGTGCTAAATCGTTAGTGATTTCTGTCTGTTTAATGTCTGAGCCAGATATTTGGTGACCATCGTTTGCTAAAAATTTTGCCAGTGCAGAGAGACCGATGCCTCCTATTCCTATGAAGTGTATTTTCATTTTTTTGTTTTCCTGTTTGTTTATTTTTTAATTTTTTAGATTTACAATTTTATTGTGATATTCTACCCCAACTATTATAAAAACCGATATTTAAGGGCTTTTATTCTGTTTAAAAAAAGTATTTTATATCGCTCCTTTGCCTCTTGGCTCAAAAATGACTCTTCAAGTAGTTTTAAAACTTTTGGCTCATTGCCTATAAAGGTTTTAATAATGTTTTCTATCATCTTTACAGACAATCCCAACTTCTCTCCAAAGGCTACAAAATCATCATAAGCATAAAAGCCATTGGCTTCAAAACTTTTGGTCTCATGTTCCTCAAAAAGTTCTAAAGCTGTTCGTGATTCATTGGGTAGGTGAAGCGAACTAGAGAGTAAATCGTAAGCAGGAGTTAGACCGTAGTCATTGGTGCTTCGTTGTAGCACTGAAAAGTTTTTTAGATGAGCATCTCCATTACCTACCAAATAGTTAAAAAGTAGCAGTTTAAAGTAGTGAACCATCTCTACTTTATAGGCAGGTAGATACTTTTTAATCAATGCTCCTATCTCTTCATAGGAGTAGTCATATTTGCGTATAGAATAATAAGAAAAAAGAGTACTATTTACTCTCTTCCAAAACTTTCAAATCTGCTTTACCAAGTTTTACATATTTTGCAAACATTTGAAGTAAAATATCTTTAGGTTGTACAAAATCTTGAATGAAAAATGCTGTTGGGCTGTTTTCGTCTATTTGGGATGTATCTGCTAGTTTTTCTAAAAAGTCATCTAGGGTATGACCAGCCATAACAGCACAGGCATGAATCATCATGGCATCTTTGAGTTCATCGTCTTCAATGGTGTGGTGAAGTACTAAAAATATCTCTTTTGCACCTTTGATGTCTTTTTCAGAGTAACGCTGAATACCATGTTCATAGATAGCTCTAGCCGTTGCTAACTCTTCTGGATCAGTGATGCTAAAACCTTTATGTTTTGTAAGGTTTTCTGCTAGTACATCAAAGGCTTGGTTAACGATGAAAGTAAAGATGTCGTTTATCTCATCTTCTGAAGCTTTTATAGCCATTTTTGTACCTAAAAGCATGTAACCTTTTTCAATACTTTTATTTTTGTACATATCTTCTTCTAATCTCTTCATATCTGCTATGAAGTTTTCGTCTTTTTTTAGTGCTTCTATGTCTATTTCTTGTTCTTGCATGGGGTTCCTTTTGTTTTTTTGATTTCTAAATTTGGTGCGATGGCAATCGCACCCTACAGGGCTTTTTTAATGCGTTCTAGGGCTTCTCTTGTTTTCTCTTCTTCGTAGACTAGGGCTAGTCTTACAAAACCTTGACCTTGGCTCTCTCTTCCTAAGAATGAACCAGGAATTACTTTTAGGTTGTAGTCTCTGTAGAGTCTTGTTGTAAACTCTATTTCATCATCTACAGGCAACCAAATATAAAAGGTTGCTAGTGGGGGTTCTACGCCTAAAACCTCTTTTGCAATCTCAAAGTTTTTGATGTACTTGGCTCTAAAACCATTTACATGAGTTTGGTCTGCCCATGCTACAGCTGCTGCGTGTTGTAGTGGGAGAGGGGAGGCACAACCAACATAGGTTCGGTAGGTCATGTACTCTTTAAGAATTTTAGCATCACCTGCTATAAACCCACTTCTAAGCCCTGGGGCAGAGGAGCGTTTTGAGATGGAGTTGATGACTAAGATGTTTTTAAACTCAGTGTTTCCTACTTCAATACTTGCATTCAGTAAAGAGGGTAGTGGAGTATCTAAATATAGGTCGATGTAACACTCATCATTGAGTAGAACAAAGTTATGCTTAAGTGCCAACTCTACCCAGTTTTTAAGTTCATCCATTAAAATGGTTGACGCTGTTGGGTTGTTTGGTGTGTTGATGATAACAAAGTTACATCTTTTTAAATCATTTTCTTCTATGTGAGGCTGAAAGTTGTTTTGAGCTGTCAAGTTCATGTAGATAACTTCTGAACGTGTTGCTTTGGCTGCTCCTTCGTAAATTTGATAGAACGGGTTAGGATACGCCATAACTGAGTTTTCTACGTCATGCAGTAAAAACTGTGGGAAGTTAAAAAGAACCTCACGTGTTCCAAATGTAGGGATAATCTGCTTATTTGTTAGCTCTAAGTCAAAACGATTTTTTAAATATTTAAGCATTCCTTCTCGCAAAACAGCTTCACCTGATGTTTTTGGGTATTTATTTAAAAGTTCTGATTTATCTTGTAGTTCATCTAAAATAAACTCTGGGGTTTTAAATTGAGGTTCACCAATAGTAAGACTTAACGGTGTGTAGTCAGATGTTGGGGTAATTGGTTCTAATAAGTTGTTGAGTTTTTCAAATGGGTATGTTTCAAAGTTCACGATACTATAAGCCCTAATTTTTTAGGTGATTATAGCAGAAAAAATATTTGGGTTGGCTAGTAGGAGAAGTAAATAGTTATTTACTTCTTTTTCTTTCTACAATGTCTAAGTTTTGTAGTTTTTGCCATAGGTATTTTTTTATAAGTGTCTTTTAGTAATTTTGCAGGTTGCAAGTTTTCACAATTAACTGTGTCACATGGTATGGTTTCAGCCATAGGGATCTCTTGGTACTCATCTGGAAGGAGCTCTGCTGGAGTAAGATTCTCATCATCACATGCTTCTCCCTCTTTTAAGTTTGGATTTGTATTTTGACTATTGTCATCTGTTGTAATAACAAATTCATCTAAAATTTCTATATTTGAGCTACTGTTCCCCTCTGTATCAATGTGTGAACTTACTGGTAAGTTAGGTGCTGATTCTGCATAAGTATAACTACCCAATGCAATCAAAAGTAGCACCATTGAACCGACTTGTTGTTTAACGATAGATTTCATTGAATTTCCTTCTTTTTATATTAGTTGTTTGAAACAAATATAACAATTATAGTTAAATTATCACAAGAATCTCATAAAATAATACAAAAAACTTTAAAATTAACCATATAAACTATATAAATAGTATGATAATATTACACTATAAACTATTAAACTAAAATTGTGTGATAATTTAAATCACAATTTGAAGTGATAGTGTTTTTAATTAGGAGAAGTTAAATGAATAAAATTACATGGTTGATTTTTTTACCTGCACTATTAATCTCAGGGGCGTTAAAAGATTCATTAGTTAAGGCTAAAAAATCTCATCAGGCAATGATGATTTATGTTAAATCTGATACTTGTCAGTTTTGTGCTAAGATGAAAAATGAAACATTAAATGATGCTTCGGTATTGGAAAATACAAGTGATTTTATGTTTATTGTCGCAGATAAAAATGATGCAGAGACAAAGAAGTATCTTCCACATGTTCGTTATACACCGACTATATATTTCATCTCACCAGAGTTTAAAGTGGTTAACACTGTAAAAGGGTATTTAGGAAAAGATGATTTTAATCTTTGGGTTGATGATAGTAAGAGAAAGTTAGGTTTAAAGGATACTTCTAATGTTGAGAATGTTACTACAGAAGGTGTAAATCAAAGTGATACATGGATGTACGATATACCATCAGCGATGGACTATGCATCACAAACAGGTAAGCAAATTATGCTTTATGTTGATAGTCCAGACTCTAAATGGTCAAGAAAAATGATGGAGAGTACCTTATCTGATACTACTATAAAGGAGGCTCTTGATAATTTTGTATGGGTAAAGCTTCAAAAAAATAGTGCAGATATTTATACTTTAGGTTTACACCCAAAGCATACTCCAACAGTCTATTTTATGAAGGCTGATAAAAGTTCTTTGGCAACAGCTGAAGGGTATTTTAACGTAAGTGATTTTTTACAGTGGATTAACTATGCAAAATCTAAGATTTAGTTAAACTCTTATTCCCCATTTTAAATGGGGAATTCTCTTTAAAGACCTGTATTGCAACTTGCTAATTCCCCACTTCTAATACCTTTTTTAAACCATTCAACCCTTTGAGCTGATGAACCATGAGTAAAAGCATCTGGTACCACATATCCTTGTGCTTGTTTTTGTAATGTATCATCCCCAATAGATGAAGCAGCATTAAGTGCCTCTTCAATATCACCTTGTTCTAAGATGTTAAAACGTTTGTGGGCATGGTTAGCCCATACTCCTGCATAACAGTCAGCTTGAAGTTCTACGCGTACTTGTAGTTGGTTTTCTCCTGCTTTACCTCTAGCATGTTGTTTCATTTGTTGAACTTTACTGAGTGTGCCTTCCATATTTTGAATATGATGACCAATCTCATGAGCAAGTACATAGGCTTGTGCGAAATCTCCACCAGCATGATGTTTTAGACGAAGTTCATCAAAAAAACCTAAATCTACATAAACTTTTTGGTCAGCAGGACAGTAAAATGGTCCCATTTGAGCAGAAGCATAACCACATCCACTTGTTGTTTGACCTCGGTAAAGTACCATTTTAGGTTCTCTGTAGGTGGCTCCATGTTTTCTAAAGATGTCTTGCCAAACCTCTTCTGTGTCATGTAGCACGGTAGAGATAAATTTAGCCTGTTTATCATCAGCAGCTGGGTTACTTACTTTTGATGAGCCTCCCCCCATAACTGAGGAGAGAGGGTTAAAGCCTGAAAAGTATGCCACAGCACCTATACCAAGAATAGCCCAACCAAATTTGGTTCGTAATAGTCTTTGAATAAATGGCCAAAGAAACATAATGGTTCCCATTGATGGCATACCTCTGCCTCCTCCACCACCACTGTGTGGGTCTCTTCTTCTATCCTCTACATTGTCACTTTGCTCTCGGTCTTCCCATCTCATTTAGGCTCCTATGATTTTTTGTCAAATTATAACACAAGTAAAATTTGACTACAATAGTAGTAATTATTTTACATATAGTTTTAGGAGTTCAATGTGTCTTTAGCTTTAGCAAGAAAGTATCGACCTGCAACATTTGATGATTTGATTGGTCAAGAGGCAGTAGCACAAACTTTAAGTTTAGCATTAGATAGTGACAGACTATCACATGCCTATCTTTTTTCAGGTTTAAGAGGTTCAGGAAAGACATCAACTGCAAGAATATTTGCAAAAGCTCTTCTTTGTGAAAAGGGTACAACCTCTCACCCTTGTGGTATTTGTTCTCACTGTGTAATGGCTACTGAGTCACGACATATGGATATCATAGAGATGGATGCAGCGTCAAATAGAAAGATAGATGACATAAGAGAACTGATAGAACACACTAAGTATAAGCCTTCAACAGCACGATATAAAATTTTTATTATCGATGAGGTGCATATGTTGACTAAAGAGGCATTTAATGCCCTTTTAAAGACACTAGAAGAGCCACCAGATTTTGTAAAATTTATTTTGGCGACGACTGACCCTTTGAAACTTCCTGCAACCATACTAAGTAGAACACAGCACTTTAGGTTTAGAAAAATTCCTCAATCTGTAATAGCAAAGCATTTAGCACATATTTTAAACTTAGAGGGTGTGGAGTATGAGCAAAATGCTTTAGATATTATTGCTCGTTCGGGAGCTGGGTCGGTTCGTGACTCTTTAACCTTGCTTGACCAAGCCATTGTCTACTCTAAAAACTTTATTGACCTCTCTACCGTTACAAATATGCTTGGTATTATAGAGCCATCTATGTTGGCAAAACTTTTAGAAGATATTATGGCAAAAGATGAAGCCAAAGTTTTAGACTTTATACGAAGTGCCAGTGAGTTTGAAGCTGAAATGGTTATAGATGAGTTAATGCTTTACCTCAAGGAGGTTCTTTTAAGTGGTTCACATGTTATAAAACCCATGATTATAGAGCGTTTCTTTAGAGTCTTAGCCGAGTCAAAAAGTCTGCTAAACATGGGAGCAGATGGTGAGTTTGTTCTTTCTCTAACGCTTTTCAAAATGATGGAATCTTTACAGATAAAAGAGATAGATGCAATGATTCGCTCTTTAGAAAAAGAGCTTTCAGGTGTTGAGGTAAAAAAAGTAGCTCCTGTTAGAGAGGTGCTTCCTGTTCAAGTTCCTATAGAAAAAACAGTGGAACAAAATGTAGAAGCGATACAAGAAGAGGAGTTGGTTCAAGATATGGAACCCGTAGTAGAACCTCAAATAGAAGTTCCTAAAGAGGTTGTAGTATCTGAACCAATAGTTGAAGCTCCACTCGATGAAGGTGCTAAACTTTTTAACGTTCTTATAACAAAAATGTACGATAGAAACTATGATTTAGGTGAGTGTTTTAAACATAGTATTGCTTATGTCTCTTTTGAGAACAATCTTCTAACTTGGGAGTCCTCTGCCTCTGATAAGGAGAAGGTACTGCTACGAAACAACTGGAGTATGATACGTATGTTTGTCCAAGATATTTTTGGTTTTGAGACAAAAATTAAAAATATTTCAAAGGAGTTACCCTCCCAAGTAGAGACGAAGCGTGTTGAAGAGCCATCTTCCATGATAGAAGATGAGGTACTAAACCAGCCTATAGAAGAGTTCCATACACCCCCAATAGATGATAATGAAATGCCCATGAAGAGTTCCTGTATAGCCCCAGAAGCAGGAGACACTGAAGCAGCCAAAGAGAAAGATGAACGTACCATTTTAGATGAACCAATGGTTGCTAAGGCAATAGAGTTGTTTGCACCTGAGAAAGTTCGGATTAAGAGGAAAGTGTAGAGGTTATAATTTGTGTTGCTTCAAGATGAGATACCTCATGGTTGACCACCTGATGTTGCCTTTTCAAAAAGGGTACTACATGACCCCTCAAATGAGAGGACGATACTCTATAAAATATGTTCTACCTGCACTTGTTCCACAGATGAAAAGTGCTTATGATGATTTGAATTTAATACATAATGGAAGTGAGGCAATGAGTGCTTTTTCGCTTTTGCCTGAGTTGAATGAAAAAGAGAGAGAAGAGATGAGAGAGGCGTTGTTGGAGTATTGTAAGTTAGATACTTTGGCTATGGTTTGGGTTTTACGTGGGTTGAGGGGAGAGAGTTTAGAATGAAGTCACAAATGGTGATATCAAGTTTAAAGTATAGAAAAAAAACAGATAAAAAAATTATGGGTTTTATTCGTGACTAGTGACCTTATGCCAATACATCAAAACTCCATTATATGATAAGGAATAAGTTTAAAATGGTACACTTCAAAAAATAAAATCGTGGGGTGCTGTTTTTATTGAAATGTATCCCTGTGGACTAACGTACCATTAATTATATTTGCATAAAAAGAGAGAAAAATGTCTTTAACAAAAATGTCATCAGAAAAAAGAGCAACAGTTGTAGCAACAGTTATCGCAACTATATTAACACTTATAAAGTTTTTTATAGGAGTAGCTTCTGGGTCGGTGGCTGTTTTGGCTTCGGCTATAGATTCACTGCTTGATACACTCATCTCTATTTTTAACTTCTTTGCCATTCGTAAGTCTGAAGAGAAAGCAAGTGACGAGTTTCAGTATGGGAAAGGGAAAGTCCAAGCTATCGCTGCTGTGATAGAGGGAACGGTTATTACTATCTCTGGACTTTACATTATATATGAGGCGATTCAAAAAGCGATACATGGCTCTAAAACAGAGCTACTTACCCCTGCTATTGTTGTTATGATTATCTCTATAGTAGTTACATTTTTCTTGGTTCAGTACCTTTTAAAGGTTGCTAAAGAGACAGATAATTTGGTTATAAAATCGGATGCTCTACATTACCAAACAGACCTTTGGAGTAATGGGGTGATTTTATTCTCTTTAGGAGTTGTCTATTTTACAGGTTTAGAGTGGGTCGATGCACTCTTTGGGTTTGGAATAGGGGTTTACATTATCTACTCTGCTTATGAGATTATTGATGAGGGAATTGCTATACTTCTCGACAGAGCTTTAGAAAAAGAGACCGTAGAAAAGATACGAGAAATTATAGGAGAACACCCAGAGGTCAATGGCTTTCACTGGTTAAAAACCAGAACGGATGGAACTAGCAATTATGTAGAGTTTCATTTGGTTTTACAACCAAACTTGTATCTTATAGAAGCACATAGAATCTCTGACCAAATAGAAGACAAGATAATGTTACTTGACGATAAAAAACGTTGGATTATCACCCCTCATTATGACCCTTATGATGATGAAGATATAAACAATGCCATTGCTGAGGGTAAAACTTTGGGTGAAGTAGTTAGATGATTTACCTTCTCTCTCCTCTTAAAAAAGAAGGAACCCTTTCTCTTCCGATGATAAAATTTTCATTGGTAGCAGATAAGATAGATTTTTCTTTATGTGATACTCTTATGTTTACCTCTAAACAGGCTGTTGTTTCTGTTGATGCTATTGATAAAAAATGGAAAGAGTATCCTTGTGTTGCCATAGGTGGAGCGACTAAGAAAAAGATAGAAGAGCTAGGTGGAGAGGTAATCTACCACCCAAAAGAGTTTTATGGTGAAGTTTTGGCTAAAGATATTTTAAATAATTTCTCTGATAAAAAACTGCTCTATCTTCGACCTAAAGAGGTGTCATTTGACAGTAAAGCTTACTTAGAAAAAAATGGAATTGATTTAGAAGAGCAGGTTATTTATGAGACTTCTTGTATGAAGTATATTAAAGAGCAGAAGCCTAGAGAGGGAGCTATTATTATCTTCACCTCTCCATCTACTATTAAGTGCTTTTTTAAGAATTTTGAGTGGGATAGCTCTTATATGGCTGTTTTGATTGGTCATGCCACAAAAGAGCATCTTCCTGACTATTGTAAGTATGTTGTGGCTGATGAGCCTTTGATTGATGCTTGTGCTAAAAAGGCAAAAGAGATTGAAAAAAATTTCTAAATTATAGTGACTTTTAGTTTTCTTTTTGCTATAATCCTATCAACCTGAATAGTTCGACTACTGTTATATGTGGTCCAACATTATCTTTTGTGGGACATGTAGTAAATCTGTGTGCAGATGACTTCGTTTGAGTATAGCCTAGCTATATGAGAAGCTGTCTCCTAAGGATTTACTCTCTCCTGCACCGTTGGCTTTTTAGGGCCGGCTTTCATACAGAACGGCTGTTCGGGGGCATTATAAAATCTTATATAATACATCATGTTTCATAAATTTTCTTTCTATTTGACAGGGGCAAACCTACGCGTTTTAATCATTCTTTTTCTTTTATATCATTCCTTACATTTTATAGAGCATTCTAAAATAATTAATAGTGTATAATGTCATTAATTATAAAAATGGAGAGTGTTGTAGTGAATGTATTAATAATTGGTGCTGGTGGGCGTGAGTATTCTATAGGAATGGCTCTTGCTAAAGATGAAAAAGTAGAAAAGTTATATTTTGCTCCAGGTAATGGTGCAACAGATGAACTGGGTACAAACTTAGAGATTTCTGACTTTAATGAATTGGCTGATTTTTGTGAAGCAAATGATGTAGAGCTTACCATTGTAGGACCAGAAGCTCCTTTGGTTGCTGGGATTGTAGACCTATTTGAAGAGCGTGGTTTAAAAATATTTGGACCATCTGCACAAGCTGCACAGCTTGAAGGTTCTAAAATTTTTATGAAAAACTTTTTAGCTCGTCACAATGTACCAACAGCAAAATATATAGAGACAGACTCTTTAGAAGAGGCGTATAAGTTTATTATGAGTTTAGAAGCTCCTATTGTTGTAAAAGCAGATGGGCTTTGTGGTGGTAAAGGGGTGATTATTGCCCAAAATCATAATGAAGCAAAAAAAGCTGCGGGAGAAATGCTTTCAGGTAACTCATTTGGTGATGCTGGAACCTCTATAGTTGTTGAAGAGTTTTTAGATGGTTATGAGCTTTCTGTTTTTGCCATTTGTGATGGTGAAGATTATGTGGTACTTCCTGCTGCACAAGACCACAAACGACTGCACAACAATGACCAAGGACCAAATACAGGTGGAATGGGTGCTTATGCTCCAACACCTTTGGTGAATGATGAGATTTATAAGAAGTTAGATGAGCGTGTTATTGTTCCCACTCTAAAAGGTATGAAAGAGGAAGGTATGCCATTTAAAGGAGTACTTTTTATGGGTGTAATGGTGGTCGATGGTGAACCAATAATTTTGGAGTACAATGTACGTTTTGGAGACCCTGAATGTGAAGAACTTATGCCTCTTATTAAATCTTCTGTATTGGATTTGTTCTATAAAGGGGCAAACAATGATTTAAAAAATTTAAAGCTAGAGTTCCATGATAAGTTTGCAGTAGGTGTGGTTATGGCATCTAAAGATTACCCTTATAAGAGTTCTGCTCCTGCTGAGATTATTGTTGATGATATCGTACATGATGATATTTTTGCTGAACATGCACATATATCTTATGCTGGTGTTTCACGAGGAGAAGATGGTAAACTCTATGCAACAGGTGGTCGCGTACTGGTTTGTGTGGGTATGGGTGATACTATTAAACAAGCACAGCAACGTGCGTATATGTTGGTAGGTCAAGTTCATTTTGCAGGGAAGCATTGTAGAACAGATATTGCTTATCAAGCTCTATAGGACATAGATGCGTACGCTTTTCCTCTCTCTCCTGCTAACTACTGTTCTGTTTGGAAAAGAGACTATTGAAGTTTTTGCAGAAGATGTAAAGGCAACAGTTGATTATTTTAGTGCAACTGGTGATGTGATTATTCTTTATGATGGTGCAATGATAAAGTCAAATAGTGCTACCTATGATAAAAATAGTTCAACATTAACACTCAATGGTAATGTAGAGATGTTAAGTGA
>Ga0256832_1000192_pt1 | contig 38551 bp, 24 predicted proteins | sample 134614metaG_FD_190534 | JGI IMG/M metagenome (GOLD analysis project Ga0256832, IMG submission 190534) | Hydrothermal vent microbial communities from Lau Basin, Pacific Ocean - 134-614 | ecosystem: Environmental > Aquatic > Marine > Hydrothermal vents | place: Pacific Ocean: Lau Basin | collected...
CGCGGCAACGAAAATCCTCTCCTCACCACTCTACAAACATTGTTTGTTCGGGAACACAATCGCTTGTGTGACGAGTTGACTGTCCAACACCCCGAATACAATGACGAGCAACTCTTCCAATGGGCCCGCAAAATCGTCGGTGCCATACTCCAAAACATCGTTTATCGAGAATGGCTTCCCGCCATGGGCATCGACCTGCCGGCCTATGAGGGGTATAAGCCCGAGGTGGATCCGGACATCTACAACAACTTTGCTGCATCCGCCTTCCGGATGGGGCACACTTTGATTAATCCGCAGATCCAACGATTGGACGATAAAGGAAAAGTGGGATTCTATGGCAACCTCGCTCTGGAGGATGGGTTGTTCAACCCCAAACAAGTACTCCGGACCGGAATCACTCCTTATATCAGAGGCATGGCAGGACAAATCCAACAAGAATTGGATTGTCGCATGATCGACGGATTGCGCAATTTCATATTCAAAAGTCCACGTGACGGACAGGAATACGCCTTCGATCTCGCCGCTATCAATATCGCCAGGGGAAGAGACCGGGGGGTGCCCTTATACAATGACCTGCGAGATGAATACGGGATGTCTCGCATCGAACACTTCGACGAAATCACTTCCGATAGTCAGGTAGCCGCTGATTTGGAGAAGGCCTATGGTTCCGTCGACAGTATCGACTCTTGGGTCGGAATTTTGGCTGAGGACCACATGGAAGGTAAAATGGTCGGCCCTCTGTTGTATCGTATCATGCGCCAACAATTTACTAATCTGAGAGATGGCGATCGCTTTTATTTTATGAATGACCCCGATCTGTCTGACGACCTTAAAGAAGAAATTAAAAATACTTCTTTAAAGGATGTTATCCTGCGCAATACAGAGATGGACTGCCTGCAAGACAATGTTTTTATCATGGAGAAACAAGAGGGTTTCCGTTGCTGGCCCTTCGTCGTCCAAACAGATTTGGACATCTCCATCACCCCTATGCCCATCCAATCCAAAAGTAAACTCAATATTTACTCAAAACAAAATCAGGAGATTCATGCGAGAATCATCAATGTTGACGGAAGGGAAGTCTGGGCAAGAGATTACACCCTCTCAAAAGGAGAAAACCACTTGAACCTCGAGGTGAGTCCACTACTCCCCAAAGGAGTATATGCTTTTGTCATTGAACAAGGAGAACAATACAACGCTATCAAACTCTTCATCCATTAGTACTCCAAGAGTGGAATTCCTCGAAGACGCACAGGTAGATTTTTTCATTCACTCCCTTTGATTCGCTCTCTTCCAGCGACGATGAGACCACAGCCAATACGCCGGTTGCTCCAATATCTGATTTTCCAACAATTTCATATATCTCCTTGTAATCTCGCCTTCGGGTAAACTATTGGGATTATCCGTAATATGCCGGAACGATAGCCGATAACGCCCTCTTCCCACCTTTCGGATATCAATGTAAAAGACCGGCAAATCATTTCTCCGGGCATATTTCTCCACCCCGTGAATACAAGGCGTCTTCCGCCCCAAAAAATCAATCCAAATCGCCTGCTTCATATCCACTGGGCCCTGGTCAGAGATAAAGGCATACATCTCAGGTACCCCTTTGTGCAGCTGTCTAAAAATCCAAGGAGTCCGTGTGGTAGGTACCAGCGTTATATTTAGCTTGCTTCTGTTGGATTTGATGCGTCGATCGATGTAGGGGTTCTTAATCGGAGCGTATAGTATCTTAACCGTATGCTTGAGGTGCCGACCCAACACCAAAGCACCCCATTCCCAGTTGGCATAGTGTGAAGAGGCCATCATCAGGTTTTTTCCTGATATGAAATAGTGGTCTAAAATCTCCGGGTTGACAATCGGGTATCGCTCATCAATTTCCCTCTCCGAGATATAAGGCATCCTAAGTGACTCCAAAACAATATCTACCAAATGCTTGTAAAAATGCCTTTCCAACATGTGAATCTCCCTATCGCTTTTATCCGGGAAAGTCCGGGATAAATTCTCCCGAATCACCTTTCTCCGGTATCGCACTCCCCAAAACATCACCACAAACAGGATATCGGAAAACCAATAAAACATTCTCCAGGGAAGATGACCAAGGCTCCATTCCGCACCCCGGTAAAACATATACACCAAATAACTCATAGGTATATTACACTTAATTTCTTCAATTTTATAACGGCCGTAAGAAAACAAACAGACTAATGATATATGAAGCAACTACTTGCAAAAAGGTTCGCTATCCTATCAAACACTCCGGTATGACATATCCAAACAAATCATCATGCTAAGCTTCCACCGTACACATTAAGAGAAATTATAATTATTTGGCATCCTATTTGCAATATCCTTTATGAGTAGTCTATCCCACAACGATAGATGAAGGATACTTATGAAGAAAATAAAGATCATAATCGCAGATGACCACAAACTCTATACGGAGGGTTTGAAGCTATTGTTCCAACGCAAATCCAGCCCTATTAACGTTGAAATAGTGGGCATATGCAATAACGGAGAAGAAGTAATAGAGCATCCGGAAATACGGGATATTGATTTATTATTGCTCGATTTGAAAATGCCTGAGCTGGATGGATTCAATCTCCTCCCCATCTTGAGAAAGCAATTTAAGCTCAAAACGCTTAAGATTCTCGTAATTACACAATATGACGAGGACAAGTTTATTCGATTGGCCTTTAAAAACGGGGCAGACGGATACATGCTCAAATCAGAGAGTAGCCGCCAATTATTTAAAGCCATGCAAGCTGTACTTAACAATGAAGTATATCTGAGCAAAGGATTGCGCACTTCCCCCCCAAAACAATTAGCATCTTCCAGTGAATCATCGGAGAAGGTGAAAAAAATATCTATTTACGATCTGAACAACTACCTCACCAAGAGGGAGGTTCAGATTTTAGAGATGGTTTCAAAGGGTGTTAGCAACAGAGAAATAGCTAAAATACTCTATATCAGCCAAGATACCGTGATGGTCCATCGGCGTAACATCCTCAAAAAGTTGAGGGTTAAGAATACCGCAGGACTTATAAAGTTTGCCGTAGAACATAACATTGTTTAATAGCAAACACATATTATATCCTTGGTGTAAGACACAAAATTGTTCGATATCCAAATATCGGCACAATAGTTGTATTACAAATAAAAAGAATTTAAACAAAACTATTATTTATAACTATCCAATTAATTCTAATAACCGATAATTAAATGAAAATGAGAAGGTTTACTACTAAACACAGGTTGGAAAAATATCGAACGGTCTTCGCTCTCGCGATGATGATCTTCGGTTTTTTTATGAACAATGGGCACGCACAAACCTGTCCATTAGCTTGCAACGACAATGTACAGGTCACACTTGATACCAATTGTCTTGCGATTATCACACCGGACATGATATTGGAAGACCCGGGTGCGGGATGCAACTACGACGTGGTGGTCAAAGACCTCAACGGCAACATCATCCCAGGTGACTCCATTACCTCTTTATACGTTGGCCAGACACTACCGGTTGCTGTATACTTAGGCGCAAATTCATGTTGGGGCACCATTAAAGTAGAGGACAAATATCCACCAACGGTCAAATGCCCGGATGCAGATACAATCTATTGTCACGAATTTCCCGGACCGGATGCTTATAAATGGCATACTACAGGCGTAGCGACAGATGCCTGCGGTGATGTCACATTGCATGTGGTAAAAACAGAATGGGATGATTGGACATGTGACCAACCCGGATTTAGTGGTGTATGGAGACGATGGGTCTATTGGACCGATCCTTCAAACAATATTTCAGACACCTGTGTACTCGAAGTATATCTCAAGCGTTTGAGTTGCGAGGATGTAGTATTTCCTAAAGATACCATTTTTGATTGCTACGACTACAAGAATAACAATGATTTGACCAACCCGAGCCATGCGGGGATGCCTTCATTCAATGGCAGGCCGTTATTCTTCCCGAACAGCAAGTATAAAAAAGATTTCTACTCTTGTGAAATCGAAATATCCTATACAGATGATACGCTACCGATTTGCCCGGGATCCTTCAAAATCTTGCGTAAATGGCTTTGCCTGGATTGGTGTCTACCCACAGGACCCAATAATCCAAAATTCGTCTATCAGATTGTCAAGGTTAAGGACAATGGTTTGCTAGTCACCGCTCCAGGCAACTGTCCGGAAGATGATAACAAACACTGCAATGGAGACTTGGATTGTATCGACGACTATAGTGATTTAGTGGGAATGAATTACTGGAGTTGTAAAAGTAAAAAATTCTACCTGCCGGATCCATTCAAAGATCCCAGATTCAATGTTCAGTCCTGTAGTAAGGCACATATAACCAAGATAGGGGTAAAAGTCGCTCGTGACCCGGAAGTGTGTGCAGGAACTACATATCCGGAGAGATTTGATCTCACCCATTATGACAAAGCCAAAGGCTTATGGTATGCAGAGGATTTGCCTCCAGGATACAACTGGTTCGTATATCACTTCAGGGATGAATGCAATAACGAGACAGAAGCAAAGTATGACGTATACGTTTACGACGATGTACCGCCTAACCCAGTTTGCGACAAACATACTGTTGTTGCACTTAATCAAGACGGTATTGCCAAACTCTTTGCTACTTCTGTAGATGACGGAAGTACGGACAACTGTGGCATCGATAGTTTCGCCGTCAGAAGAATGTCGGACAATTGTCATAAGCCATCCAACTTGAAGTTCGGTCCATTTGTAGAGTTTTGTTGTGAAGATCTGACGACGGGTCCGCATATGGTTGTCCTTAAAGTTATCGACAAACGCGGAAATGAAAACACGTGTATGGTAGAAGTAGAAGTACAAGACAAAATTCCACCGCAAGTGACCTGCCCACCGGATGTGACCGTACCATGTGACTTTGATTTGGATGACCTGTCTATCTTCGGAACGATTCGAAATATTGGTAAAAATGAAAAGAGAGAAAAACTTGCCGCTGCGGCTATCAAAGGGTTAACATGGAATGTGCCATTGGCTGACCGAATTGACGGAACATACAATGACAATGACTTGTGCAGTGTAAAATTTACCGTAAAAGTCACCAAGAAAGAATATGATTGTCACACCAACATTGGATGGGTAAAAAGGACCTTCGTCGTTTCTGATGCGTCTGGCAATACTAACTCATGTGTTCAAACCATTACCATTAGAGAAACCGGGAAGCGCTTTAGCATGAGTCCGCTCAAATGGAAGGCTGTATCGGATGTCACCATCACAGATGGCTGTGCCTCCGACTATGACCTCAAGCCTAAAGCAGGAACAAAATGGGGCATCATGACTCCAGAAATAGCTGCCGGCAATGCACGTGGATGCTACACGTTAGCTGTTAATTATACAGACAAACGCTTTACACTCGGTACAGATGCATGTATCAAAATAATCAGAGAGTGGACGGTTATCGATTGGTGCCAGGTAGTCAACAAAAATGTAACTTGTGGAGCTCCCGGAGTATGGTGTCACACGCAGATCCTCAAAGTTGTGGACAATACCCCACCTGCTTTCACCTGTAATGATGTCAAAGTATCTCCCAAAGATGATTACGACTGTTTGAAAGACAATACCACAGGAAGACGCAAAGTGGACATAACTATGGATGCCAATGACAACTGTGCAAAGGAAAATCTAAAGTGGAGCTACTGGATAGAGAAAAAAGTGACCGAAAACGTATGTACACCGGGCAGACACGACGGAAAAGGAACATGGAAGGCTTATGACCATGGCAATAAGAACAAGATTTCTGAATATTTTACCTTCGGGGAATACAGAATTTGGGTTCAGGTAGCCGACCAATGTGGAAACGTCAGCGAGTGCAAATGGCATTACTTCGATGTACTCGACAAGAAAAAACCAACTCCGTATTGTAGAGACGGTATCAATACTGTCATTATGCCTTCCAGCAAGAACTTAGCTATCTGGGCTAAAGACTTCAACTTGGGCTCTTATGACAACTGCCCCGAAGACCATAATGTTACTTTCGCCCTTTACCATCCTGCATCAGGAAGATGGTCCAACAAAAAAGGAGACTTTGTACTAGACTGTAGCATGATCGGTAAACAAAAATTCAGAATGTATGTCTACGACCAGTGTGGCAATAAAGAGTATTGTGAAGTAACTCTTGACTTGCAAGACCCCAATAAGGTCTGTAACGGATTGAAATTGCAAATGGTAAGTGGTGTTATTAGAGACATCGATGGCAACGCCATGGCAGGCGTAAAAGTCAACTTGAAAGACCTCTCCACTAATGCGACAAAAATCGCTACAAGTGAAGACAATGGGGATTACTTCATCACCGGCCTAACTACAGGAAACAACTTCTGGATACAGCCAGTGAAAAATGATAAGCCCCTACAAGGTGTCAATACGAGAGACCTCGTAGCAATACAGCTTTACCTCTTGGGTAAAAAGACACTCCCAAGACCGGAATACTTCATCGCAGCAGATGCAAATGATGATCAAAAAATCTCAACCAAAGATATCGTTATCTTGAGAAAACTGATCCTGGGTAAAGAGCAAAACTTTAAAGGAAATCAAAAATCCTGGAGATTTGTACCTAAATCATTCACCTTTGATGACCCGTTGGATCCATTCCCATTTGCTGACTACTTGAAGTACAATGGACTGAATGAAAACAAAGTCGATGCAGACTTCAATGCGATTAAAATCGGAGACCTCACGGGAGAAGCGTATCACAACCTGAAAGGTACCAAAGTGAGAAATGGTGCAGCACATTTCACCACCAAAGACCAGACTTTCCACCGGGGAGATGTCGTAGAAATGCCTATCAAAGTAATGGACATGAAAGCCATATCCGGAGGACAGTATACCTTGAAGTTTAATCCTCTCGTGCTCTCCTTCGAAGGAGTAGAAAGTGATGTAATCCAACTCGATGATGACAACTTCAACTTTAGCAGATTAGCAGAAGGTATTATGAACTCTAGCTGGATCAGTGCCAATACCGCTTCCCTTCAAGGGGAGACCTTGTTCACCATCAAGTTCACTGCCCTCGAAGATGGAACCCTCAGCCAGGTGGCACAAATCAATTCAGATATGCTGTCAGCTGAAGTTTATGACAATGACCTCAATGTATACGACATTGACCTCAGATACAACAATAATACAGATGCCGGTAATTTCGCCTTGTATCAAAATAAGCCAAACCCGTTCTCCAATTCAACAACGATTGGCTTCCAACTACCGAAAGACGGTAATGTTAAGCTTACAGTATATGATATGTCAGGCAAAGTGTTGAAAGTTGTAGAGGGACAGTTCAATAAAGGATACAATGAAATCAACATTGATCAACGTGAGTTAAATACTTCCGGTATCCTTTACTATCAACTGGATGCCGATAAGAATACCGCGACTAGAAAAATGGTTCTGCTACGCTAATACCGCTCAGCCGAATACCATCTGTAGTTGATGGCTGAAGTATCGAAAACATGAATGAGAAAAAGCCTTAACCGAAATCCGGGATGTATCCTAGACCTCGGCAAAGGCTTTTTCTTTTACAAAATGGAACCAACTCCGATTACATAGATTAATGTCAAACTCTAAGATTGAAGCGAAAGAAGTTTTTATATCGCATGATTAATGAGAAGATAAAAAACATCCGGTTGCGATCAGTTTGGCAAAAAAGAACCTTTTCAGAGTAAAGACACAATTAAGGGTTTCCCCCGCATAAAAATCTCAGGGTTTCCCCTTAATAATTAAAAATGAATGATATTACAAAACAAATTTGCACAAAAAATGTCGTTATGTTCATTCGATTATTGTAAATTTGTAGCTTTCAACAAGGGTATTTTAATTAATTCATTACCCAAAATTTATCTAACTATGAGAGAGATAATTTCTATCTTGTTTTTATTCATCATTTTCTCCTTTACAGCACAGGCTCAAGATGCGGAAATCTTTGCATTTGGTGGCAGTGTAGATCAATATGACACCTTGGACGTAGATATTAAGGCCTATAAGCTCACCGATCTCTATGGCCTCGGATATCGACACCAATTTGATACTACCAAATTTGAATATGTCGGATTGGTCAACCTCCACCCCGAATTAGCCTCTTTGAGCAGCTTTAAAGTGCAAGACGATGACTTCATTAGAGTTACCTGGAATAGTTCCGGCTCTAGTGGCGCTGATTTTCAAGATACCTCATTGATGTATACTCTTCGGTTTGTCGCCATCGGCCCCAAAGGAAGTAAAGACACTTTAAAATTTACAAAAGGCCAAGAATTTGTCGTCCTCAACGGTAATGGAGATGATATCCCCAGGACCTTTCACGATGGCGTGATGAGAATTAACGGAGAAACCAATACGGCTAAAGATGTCCTCCTTAGCCTCACCAGTGCCGCCGGCAGCCAAAATGATGAAGTCTGCATCGACCTCAGTGTAGAGAACTTTGACAGCATTACCAATTTTCAGTTTGCCGTAACCTGGGATAAATCCGTGGCCACCTATTCGCAAGTTAAAAATATTACCTCGGCTATTCCCGGATTCGGAAGTGGGAAGTTTAACTACTTCAACAATGACCATCTCCGCGTTATTTGGGACCATCCGACATCCGGAAATACGACCCTCAATGGCAAAACGCAAATGGCAACCCTTTGCTTCACCCTGACCGGAAGTCCCGGGGCAAGTACCTTTGTCCGGGTGGATAGTATCACCGTCACCCCTAAATTCGAAATCGAATTCTATAATCCGGACGGCCCGCTCAAATACCAGCTCACCCCCGGCAAACTGCGCATTCGCTCCGGTGGTGGAGGCTCTAAAAACTTGACCTTTGCCGTCGGTAAAACTTCCGTCAAAATGGGAGAGAATGGCTGTGTCCCGATTACCGTTAAGAATTATAAAGGCATTTTTGGATTCCAATTTCCTATTTTATACGACAAAAATATTATCACTAACCCGACAATTAAAAATCTTCATTCCGGTATAGATTCTACCGGAGGTTTTGATTATTTTTTGATTTCTCCGGGTGAGTTTTTTATCACTCATACAGATGTCAAAGGACGTGTTTTGAGCGACAATACCAAGCTTTTTGATATCTGTTTTGATGCTGTAGGTGACTGCAAAAGCCAATCGAGTATCACTATCAAAAATGCATCGCGAACAGTAGAAGCTTACGATAATAACAACGATGTCATTATCCCCGACGTCGTCGATGGTTCTATCACCATCACCTGCGACGGCGGTGGTGGCGGATCGGACAGCCTTACTGTCATCGCGGGCTCCAAGACGGTCAAAAAAGGAGAGGAGGTCTGTGTTCCGTTTACAGTACAAAACTTTACAGATATCGCTTCCTTACAATATGTAATGCATTGGGATGCTTCTGTGCTCAAACTAAAAAGCAGTAATTATGTGAGAGCCTTTAATCTCCCTCGATTGGGCCCGGGCAACTTTAACCCGGAGAACGGCACAAATGACTACCTGATCTTTGCCAGCTGGACGCCAAACGACCCGGTTACAGTGGCGGATAACACCAAAATATTTGAAGTCTGTTTCGACGCTGTAGGGGACTGCGACGCCTCTACCGTCATCTCCATCGTCCAACACGGCAAGGTCTCCATAGAAGCACTCAATGGCAACGACGACGAAATACCTGTAGCCACGAGAAAAGGCAAGGTCACTGTCAATTGCCCCAACACAGATATCACCGTAACCATTGATGAAGTGACCTTACCAACTTGTCATGGAGAGTGCGACGGACAAATAAAAGTAGTCACCAAGCCGGTGGATTCCTACTCTTATCAATGGTTTAAAAATGGACAACCCATTCCTAGATCTGAAGGGGGTACAAGTTCCCTGCTCCGCAATGTTTGTGCCGGAGAGTATTTCGTATCCATCAAAAAGAACGCCACCGGCGCGACAGACTCCTCCCAAACCGTAGTGATTAATGACCCGCCGGCGATTGACTTGCATAAAGTCGTCACTCCGGATATGGGTAATTGCGAAGGAAAAGTACAAGTGAGTCCTACCGGAGGATATAAACGATATGAACTCTTATGGCAGAATACCGGTGTCTCCGGACCGGTTATCGACAATCTCTGCAAAGATTCGATGGTAGTCTTGATATTTAAAGATACCGTCCCCATGCTCAAGTGGAACGGAACCAACTTTGATACCGTCCCAAGCCTCAACAAACGCATCTGCTTTTTCTTGGATACCACCAAGATTCCAATGAAGATGAATTCCGATTTGGCAGTCACCGGTACCGTGAAAAATGCGACCTGCGCCGGAACTTGCGATGGAAGCATTACACTCACTGTTACAGGCAGTAGTGGTACCATTTCATACCTGTGGACAGGACAAGGCATCACGGACAATACCCAAAAAGACCAGTCCGGATTATGTGCCGGGAAGTATTCTGTGGAAGTTAAAGATGGTACCGGTGCGACCGTTACCAAGATGTTTATGATTACCCAGCCGGATTCGATAAAAATCACAAGTGTCCGGATTGATTCCGCTATGGGCAACGACGGTCAGATAATCGTCGATGTTACCGGCGGCACCCCACCCTACACCTACGAATGGAAGGATGCCAACGGCAATACCGTCAGTACCAGCAAAAACCTGTCCGGGGTACCAAAGGGGAAATACACTTTGATTGTGACGGATGACAATGGATGTACCGGCACAGCTATGTTTGTCGTACCCATGAAAAATGGCAATGGCGGAAATCAAGGCGACTTGACCATCACCACCTCCAAATACAACGGAGATTATGGCATTCCTTGCAACGGGGATAGCGAAGGCTGGATAAAGGTGCATGGAGCTCCCGGCAACGCCAAATTTACCTGGAGTCACGATGCTGCGCTCACTGACAGCACAGCGACCAACCTCTCTGCCGGCACCTATAAAGTCAAAGTAGAAAGTAGCCAGGGCAAAGTCCTTTTGGATACTACTATCATCCTGACAGAGCCCACAGCACTTAAGGCTCAAATCACCAGCATCCAATGCGCTTCAGCGGATGGAACCGCGGATGGACAATACTCCGTTACGCCAAAGGGAGGGACAGCCCCCTACACTTACCAATGGTGTGATAACAGTACCGATTCTATCGCGACAGACTTGCCCGGTGGGGTCAATTGTAACCTCATCGTGACAGATGCCAATAGTTGTGAATATATTGTCAACTTTAAAGTGTGCGTGGTCTCCGATACCTCTGGCCCTGTGGATTGTTACCAGGGACGCAAGGTGATTACCCCCAATAACGACAACCTCAATGACTATTTGCTCATCACCTGCGATAACAAATACGATAACAAGCTATTTGTCTATGACCGGTGGGGAAGATTGGTGTATGAAAAAGTCAACTATCAGAGTTCGGCCGGTGATGGCTGGAGAGGCGTTGACCTCAATGGCAATGACCTCAATGAAGGAGGATACATGTGGGTGCTACGCGTCGACTTACCCAATGGAGATCAACGCTATTACAAAGGTACTGTGATTCTCGCCAGATAATATCTGGATTGGGCGGTATGAAATCGCTGAGCCTTGACATATAATACACTTTCTTGCAAACGAGATTCTTATTTGTGACAAACTAAAGGTCCAAATGAACATTATAAAAAATAGACAGATGAAGAAATTATTCATTCTTTTTATATTCCTTTTGAGTGGATGGATGGCCCAGAGCCAGGATTATGCCATCACGCCTGAAATGCCGGGTATTTATACCCAGTATTACATCAATCCGGTACTACTCAATCCGGCTTATACCGGCGTCTCCGGCAAATACCGGCTCTTTTTGAACTACCGGAGTCATTGGTCCGGCCACCCCGGAGCCCCTAAGGCTTTTTCCTTAGATTACAACGGCCCCGCTTATGACAAACTCGGTTTTGGCGCCCTCTTGCACAATGAAGTGTTTGGAGTGAGCAACCGCCTCCGGGGACAATTGTCCTACGCTTACCGGTTTGCCACCAATGACTTAAAAATGTCCCTGGGTGTATCTACAGACTACATCAAATACGCGCTCTCCAACAGAGCGATCACCGATGGCTCCACAGACCCCAATGACCCCATCGTCATCAACAACCTGAATGGTAGATCTTACTTTGCAGCATCCATCGGCTTCTATGCACAATTCAGAGAAAACCTTTTCTTCGGATTTGCATTACCAAGTGTGATAAACACTCGACTGGATGATGCCGCTACCGGACAAAAAACAGAGAATAAAACCAATTTTGTAGCCAATGTAGGTACGTGGATTCACGTACCCGGGTACAAATTGGTGGTAGAACCCTCTCTGTACATCAAAAAGTTTGGAGATATCCCTCTGACCATTGATGTCAATCTACTCGCCTCCTTCCTGGACGACCGGCTCTTCGGTGGCGCTACAGCGAGCTTTGGAGCGGGCAATCGATTTGGCTTCTTACTCGGAGCAGGGGTCAACAACTTCCGGTTCTACTACTCCTACGATGTGTCCTTCCAAGATTTTCAGCAATACAACAACGGCTCACATGAGTTGACGATCGCGCTGAACTTGTTTGACAATATGATAAGCGATAAAAAGAGCGAAATGAAATAGGCTTCCTGCTTTAAGCCTGTTTTATTCTTCAAAAAACATCATGCCCTCTTCTCCTTTTAAACAGGGTAAAAAAGGGTAAAGAACTCCTTCTTTTAGAATTTAGAGGCACCCCATTCGTGGGAGTGCCTCTTTTTTATGGCTTGAAATGTTGGAATATATCCATTATTTTGTATTTTTGCCAAATGAATAAGAAGGCAATACTACACATGGATCTCGACACGTTCTTCGTATCCGTCGAACGCCTGCAAGATGGCCGGCTCAATGGCAAGCCCGTCATACTCGGCGGCACCTCAGACCGCGGAGTGGTCGCCTCCTGCAGCTACGAAGCGCGCGCCTACGGAGTGCATTCCGGTATGCCCATCAAAATGGCTCGACGACTCTGTCCCGATGGGACCTACATCCGGGGCAACATGGCTGACTACTCCAAATACTCCGACATGGTCTCCGAAATCATAATGGAGCGCGCGCCACTTGTCGAAAAAGCCAGCATAGACGAATTTTATGCAGATCTCACCGGCATCGATCGTTACTTTGGGGTGTGGCAGTTTGCCGGAGAGCTGCGCCAACGCATTATCCGGGAGACCGGACTGCCGATATCCTTCGGTCTCTCCTCCAACAAAATCGTATCCAAAATAGCTACCGGAGAAGCCAAGCCCAACAACCAATTGCAAATCGATCAAGGCACCGAACGCCCCTTCCTCGCTCCCCTCTCTGTCAAAAAAATACCAGGCGTCGGGGCTAAAACCTTCCGGCTCCTCTCTACCATGGGAATAAGGCGCGTGCATACCCTCCAACAGATGCCACAGGAGATGATGTATTCTGCCTTTGGCAAATCCGGTCGCACCATCTGGCAGCGCGCCAATGCTCTGGATGATCCTCCCGTCATCCCCTACTCCGAACGCAAGTCCATCTCTACCGAGCATACGTTCTCCACCGACACAATGGATGTCCGGGGACTCAAAACCCTCCTGCAACGCATGGTCGAAAAATTGGCGTACAGCTTGCGCAGCAAAGAGAAACTCACCGGCAATGTCGCCGTCAAAATCCGGTACTCGGATTTTCAAACCTACACCAAACAAAAGAAAATCCCCTACACCTCCGCAGACCACATCATCATACCGGCAGTCATGACCCTGTTTGACCAACTCTTCCAACGACGGGTACGCGTACGTCTCGTCGGAGTAAGACTGAGCAACCTCACCCATGGCCACTACCAAATCGACCTCTTCGAAGACACCGAAAAGCGCATCGCCCTCTACAAGACCATGGATCGTCTGCGGGATAAATTTGGATCTTCGATTATCGGCCGCGCTTCAGCAATGGGCGCACAGACATACAGATACTAAAGGGCAGGAGACCGCTTTTTTTAAGCGAAAAATTATTTGCACTCCGGATGAACCCCCATCACAAAATCGTCAATGATACGAACCCTTTTGGCCATTTCATGCCCCATAAAACCCTTAAAATCCCGGTATCCTATCGAATCCCGATACCCCTTTAAACAAACCGAAGCAACCGGCACAAAAGACCAATGCCATCGCTCTTCGTTGTACCCGGTAGGACGAATAGAGTCCTTGCGAGTATAGGGCTGACAAAAGCCGTATTCAGAGGCATGCTCCAACATCCAGTTGTACCATTTTAACCCCGGACCGCTTTCGAAATAAGCATTGTCAAATGCTTGAAAATCCATATCCGTACCCCAGTGATGCCGGCTACTCCCGGGCATCGAACTCCATAGCAATATGGCTTTGGCACGCTCCAGAGAATCGGGGTAGGCCTCAGGAGCCGCCACTCTCCCCTCCAGAAGTCGCTTGCCCGTCCACTTAGATTCCCAAATCTGTTTTTGTCGATCAAAATTCCTGGTCGCAGAACGCACCTGCATCACAATACCGGATCGCCGGGCAGCCGTATCCATCCTTTGAAGGGCCTCGAGCGCCTCCTTGCGCAAAAACATCCCGCTGTGCTCCGCCAAAGGCATCGGAACCCGGGCAAAAAGCGGATGCTGTGCGGGCTCAAAATGCCCCAACAAATAATCCCGGTTTAACCATGAAGGATTGGCAGGTTTCTCCGGAATACCCGAAGAGGACAAGGGAGAAGAAGACGGCGATGAAGAGGCACCATTCTTGCAGCCCCACCCACACATCAAAACAATACTCACAAAAAAAACAATCCGCATAATCTACAATTAGTAACCAGTCAATGCAACAGTCCTTCCAAAGTGTAAAAATGATACTTTTTCTCAAATTGAAGGCCATAAAACACGTGTAGTACTCCGGCAATAAAATTCCTGCAATATCAACCAAAGCTATTTTTCGCTGAATCAAGGCGCTCGAACGGGAGTTAAGCCGTTAACATAGCCCACGATGTTAACCGTGGAATGGAGGATTTAGACGAATGCTTGTAATGGATTGAATCATTTTATCGTATCTCCATTATCATAGTGAATACAAAGAACACATGAAAGAACGAGATTATAAGGTAGGATCTACACTCCCCGAGCTCCTTGCCTCCCCCCTACTCCACCACATAAAAGGCATATAACCCATTGTCATAAAAACGCCTTTGCGGTGCCCCAAAAATCCATTCGGAATAATGCGGGTCCGGACTATCCTTTAACAAATCAATATTATTATCGCTTCCAGCATTTAAAACCGTAACTGCGCTTGATACTGTAGTGGGGCATTTCCCCTCAAAATACTGCTTTCTTCCTGCAGGTGATGCGCCCAAAAGAGAATTTTGAATAAATACGTATAAACCTTTAACTCTTGGTACCAACTTGTAGCTCAAATTATATGAGTTATTCGTGTAATTATACTCTACGTCATAGCCTGCTTCGTTTCTTCCATTATCAAGATGAACTTCAAAGTAGGATAAATTACCATCACCGACAATGATATCAAAATTCAGAATACCTAAATTATTAGCTTGAGTGTCTGAAAGTTCCCTAACTCCCATAAATAAGTAAAACTTAAAGTTTATCAGCTTAAATTCTCTTTCATTCCACCGGTCATACACTTCATCTGAAAACGAAGATACAACAGAGATCGTGTCCCCGATATGAAAACTGTCTAAGCCAGGACTTAAGGTTACAGGTAACTCAAATTGAACCAATCCATTGGTTTCGCAGTCCCCACAAGAAGACATAAAGAGGAAAATAGATAATATGGAGAATAAGTATTTCATAGGGCTTAGTATTGGTTTACGATTAATATTTAAACAAATGTTTTGGGTGGAGACTCATTAGGACTCCACCCAAAATATAACATCCCTAATAGCTTTCAAATAAATCTTGTACCTGAGCTAAAGTATTTTGCGTAGAACTAAGGTGATTATCTATCAAGCACTCCTCAAAATCAGATGGGGCAAATGTACTGGATGTCAAACAATCAAACATCTGAGCCCCCCTACTCCACCACATAAAAGGCATATAACCCATTGTCATAAAAACGCCTTTGCGGTGCCCCAAAAATCCATTCGGAGTAATGCGGGTCCGGACTATCCTTTAACAAATCAATATTATTGTCGCTTCCTCTATTTAAAACTGTAACTGCATCTATGGATGTACCCGGGCACTTTCCTTCGAAATGTTGCCATTTCCCACCGGGAGAGATACCCAAAAGTGAATTTTGAATAAATACATATAAGCCTTTAACTCTTGGTACCAACTTGTAGCTCAAATTATATGAGTTATTCATGTAATTATACTCTACGTCATAGCCTGCTTCGTTTCGTCCGTCATCAAGATGTACTTCAAAGTAGGATAAATTACCATCACCGACAATGATATCAAAATTCAGAATACCTAAATTATTAGCTTGAGTGTCTGAAAGTTCCCTAACTCCCATAAATAAGTAAAACTTAAAGTTTATCAGCTTAAATTCCCTTTTATTGATCTGATCATACACTTCATCCGAAAATGAAGATACAACAGAGATTGTGTCCCCGACATGAAAAGTATCCAGTGCAGGGCTCAGTGTCACCGGCAACTCAAATATAACCAATCCATCGGTTTCACAATCCCCACAAGAAGACATAAAGAGAAAAATCGATAATATGGAGAATAAGTATTTCATAGGGCTTAGTATTGGTTTACGATTAATATTTAAACAAATGTTTTGGGTGGAGACTCATTAGGACTCCACCCAAAATATAACATCCCTAATAGCTGTCAAATAATGCTACTACCTGAGCTAAGGTATTTTGTGTAGAACTAAGGTGGTTATCTATCAAGCACTCCTCAAAATCAGATGGGGCAAATGTACTGGATGTCAAACAATCAAACATCTGCGCATTGGTGAAACCGGAGACTTCATCGTCGATTATGGTACACCCTGCCTCCTGTTGATTGCAAGCAGACACTTGTATTCCATTTCTATTGAAGATAGACTCCTCCTCATCAATCAAATCATGATATAGCCCGATGGGAATATGATTTTGAAATTCATTCCATGTCCGCTCTAACCAGACAATCCAATTGGGCCATTGACTTGCATTCCCCCCATACGTTCTATCCGTATAAGTTATTCCTATATGTTCTGCCCAAGACTCACAAACCGCAATAATCCCGGCATCTAAAGATTGAGCACTTCCATGGGGATTATTGTTAGAGCTCTGCAAAGTCGCCTGCGCCTCAGCAGTGACTAACCTTTTCCAATAATCCGTATTAACCCGGGTAGAATGGGATGCATGTGCCAACTCGTGATAAGATAGCTCCTTCATCCAATCGGAAGTAGAATGACGAATCCCAAGATAGACATCCGGTAATAACGTATTATGAAAAGGTTGGTTAGAGCTACTCGTCCCTGTGATTAATCCAAAAACTATACTAGCAAATGATTTAGCCTTCATCAATGTCATACCAGATCTATTTAAAGGGCCCACCATTATGTCCAGCTTGTTGGGTGGGCTATTAATCCCATCATTCATGGCATAGTCATGGAACTCGTGGTTCGCATTATTCACGGTTGCTGCTCCCCAATAATAGTGTATCTCCTGTCCTTCTTGTCCCTGTGCCCACATATCATAAAACACACGTATATCTCTGTGCGCAAAAGTAAAATGGTCAACATAGTCAGTAATGGGGTCATAATAGTTTGTTATCACTGGAAGGGTCCTAATTAATCTATTTATTGGACTTGGGGTAGGTATTGATAGCCCTCTAATCTTGTGCCGGGCATTGACAAATCGTATCCACATATGGAAGGAACTGAATGTCTTGTCTGAAACCCAGCATCCGTTATCATCTGTCTCTGTCACCTCTGTCCTAAACCATCCGTTCCACAGGACCACCCGGACTCTTCTCACCGGCAGATACGACTCATAATCCAAATGGGTGGACAATTGGGTGTCTTCTACTCGTACGCAGCCGGCAGGATGACCGATATCAACAGAAGTACCACAGCATGAGAAATATCCTCCGTCTCCATTTCCGCTACAGTCGCATTCACACTCTAAGGTCGGTGGGTAGTCCGCATCATTAATTACAATTTTCACTTTGCAGTCAGGATCGCACTCAAACCCATCCTGACAGTCGAACTCCAGGTTTTCATACGGTGTTGTACCGGGTGTAATCGGCGGAATGACTTTGGGAATCTCGTCGCCATTGCCCGTCCGCATCAGACTGGTGGCAACGAGGAGTGGGTCGGACATATCCAGATACAGTTGATCGATAACTTCATGCGGGACAGCAGGAAGTTGCTCACCGGGTTTGATCACCGTGTATAAAACCGGGTCGCTATTCTCATCCGGAATTTGATAATAGTCCCCCATCTCGATGACCTCTTGCTCTATTGGAAAATCGAAAAAGATCCATCCGGTCTCTTCCAAAGCTTGGACTTGCTCATCCGTCGTAGGCATAAACTTGACATAGAGGTCTGTCGTCGGCATCACCTGAAGATTCGAGCCGTAAAGGTCCCGGTGTGCTGCAGCCATATTCTCGACGGTAAAGGGGTTGACCCGGACTTCTCCGAGGATGGTGCGCTTCAACTGCACACCCGCGCTGGAATCCCTTAAGCCGGTATTGGCCGCTTCCTTTGCAGTAGAATAAATATGAGTCTCAGAGGGAAGGGATGAAATAGACTGCGGGTGTCCGGAAGTAAAAGTATCCACTTTGTCCTTGCTACAGGAATAAAGAAATAAGAAGACCATCAGAAGCAACCCCCAAACCGGTATCCGCCCAAGAATCTTGGGTAAGATAAACACTTGGTTGGTTGGTTGGTTGGTTGGTTGGTTGGTTGGTTGGTTGGTTGGTTGTAATAAAAAGTTCTCATAATACAAAATTTTGGGTGAAAAAATCGATTTATATTAGCAAATGTATGATTTTTTCTGTGAACAGAAAAATATCAAGCAAATTTCTTTATATATTTTTAACTGTAATATATTAAATTTTAAAATAAACCCGACCAAATTTAATCTATTCTTTTCAATTTAACAGAATATTATATGGCACCCTTACTACATGAATCCTCGCATCCAAAAGGTTTATCTTCCTTTTATTCGTCCTGCTCAATAATATTTCAAAAATGTCATTTTATTCTTACATGTTGGACTATACTTTAACCAATAAATGAACGGTAGAACCAAAACATTAAAACCATGAGAATAATACTCGAATCAGCTCTCCTTTAAAAAAAACCTCACCCAAAACCAACTCTTTGATTTTGGCAGACAACTTTTCCCCCTTTTTTATCCGTAAGTATGCTCCGGCACCTTACATTTGCTCCTTGAATGGTGACAAATACTTCACACTTACAACTAACCGGAAGTTTTCGCCTTCAAGGACAAGCACAGATCGGCAATTTTACTGCCATAAAATCAACAATACAAAATCATTCTTACTATGATCGTATCTATTTTAAAGGAAAAAGCACCGGAAACGCGTGTCGCCGTCGATCCGGGAAGCATCCGGAAGCTGCTACAAATGAAAGTGGAAGCGGTATGGGTCGAGAAAGGAGCCGGTGAGGAGGCGCTGTTTTTAGACAGCGAATACGAAGAGGCTGGCGCCATTATTAAAACCAGAGAGGAAATACTACAGAAAAGTCAAATCTGTATCAGTGTATTGCCGCCATCCAATGAAGAACTCGCCGCATTGGACAAAAGCCAGGTCGTCCTGTCTCAATTTGACCCCTTGAGGACCAAGAGCCTTACGGAAGAGTTGATAAAATTGGGACTAACGACTTTCAGCTTAGACAATATTCCTAGAACGACACGGGCACAATCGATGGATGTCCTCTCCTCACAGGCATCCGTCGCAGGTTACGTAGCGAGTATCCTCAGTGCGGAAAATCTTCCTCGCTTTTTCCCTTTGATGATGACTGCGGCCGGGACCATAAAACCCGCAAAAGTGCTTATCTTGGGAGCAGGGGTCGCCGGCCTCCAATCCATTGCGACGTGCAAGCGATTGGGTGCCGTGGTAGAAGCCTTTGATGTGAGAAGTGCCGCCAAGGAAGAAGTGCTCAGTCTTGGGGCTAAATTTGTCGAGGTAGAAGGTGCCAAGGAAGATACCGGTGCCGGTGGATATGCCGTCCAGCAAACCGAAGAATTTCTCAAACGGCAAAAAGCCGTCGTTCAAGAACATGCCGCCAATTCGGATATCATCATCAGTACGGCGCAGATACCGGGTCGAAAAGCTCCGTTGCTCGTAACAGAAGACACGGTAAGGAGTATGCGTCCGGGTTCCGTAATTATTGATATGGCTGCCTCTTCGGGAGGAAACTGTGCTTTGAGTGAAGATGGCAAAACCATCACCGTAGATGGAGTCACCATCATCGGAGATTCGTACCTGCCTCGAAGGATGCCCCAGGATGCCAGTCGCATGTTGGGCAAAAACCTCACCAACTTCATCACTCTGTTAATAGATGATGACGGTCAGCTCAACCTGAATTTTGAAGACGACATCGTCGTAGGCACCTGTCTTACGCATGATGGAGCCATCATTAGCGAACGTATTAAAAACTTCTATTCTAAATCATAAGCTATGCAAGAATTCTTTCACTACTTTTTAGAAAACAGAGACTTCGTCTTCCTCGTCATCTTGATGATTTTCCTGGGGATCGAGGTGATATCCCATGTACCCGCAGTACTGCATACTCCTTTGATGTCTGGAGCCAATGCCATTCACGGAGTCGTCATTATCGGAGCTATTATCATCATGGGACATAGCGATCCCAATAATTATCTCTCCCTCATACTTGGCTTTGTCGCTGTCGTGTTGGGTACGCTCAATGTCGTCGGTGGATTTGTCGTCACCAACCGTATGCTGGAGATGTTTAAAAAGAAAAAATAATCGCATTCGTGTGTTCACAACAATATAAAATCAAGGTAAAACCATGATAACTCAACATTTTTTACTCGAATTCGCCTATTTGTTAGGCTCGATATCCTTTATTATCGGATTAAAGAAACTAAGCCATCCGGAATCCGCTAGAAACGGCAACTTACTCGCAGCCGCCGGAATGGGGATTGCCATTCTGGCTACCATTTTCTTTCATCAAAAAGATGGGCATTCTATCGGTAATATCCCGTGGATTATCGCCGGAATGGCTGTAGGAACCGTTATAGGGTGGCTAATGGCCATGAAGGTCAAAATGACGGCCATGCCACAGATGGTATCCTTTTTTAACGGTATGGGTGGAGCTTGCGCCGCCATCATTTCACTGGTAGAATACAATACACATGGTGCACATGATCCGGGTTTTAGCTGGATGATTTTCCTGGGGTTGGTCATAGGCTCCGTATCCTTTAGCGGGAGTATGGTCGCATATGCCAAACTAGATGGCAAGATTAAAGACATTTTTACCAGCGCCTTTACCTATATTAACATACTCCTCCTCGCCCTCATCCTTGGATTGGTGGTTTGGGGAGTTTATGGCCACAATCCCTTGGGAGGTAACATCATTTGGATATTACTCGGGCTATCCCTCTTGTATGGTATTTTGTTTGTAATGCCTATTGGAGGAGCTGACATGCCCGTCGTTATCTCATTGCTCAACTCCTTTACAGGAGTAGCAGCAGCCATGGGGGGCTTTTTGTACAACAATATGGTCATGTTGACCGGAGGAATATTGGTAGGGTCAGCCGGTACCATTCTGACCATCCTTATGACCAAAGCCATGAACCGCTCCTTGCTTAATGTCATCATTGGCTCCTTTGGCGGCAGTGCAACAGCTAAATCCGCTGGAAGCGGGGGCAAAAATGCCAAGGAAACGACCATCACAGACACTGCCATTATGTGTGGATATGCTTCAAGAGTTTGTATTGTTCCCGGCTATGGCCTTGCCGTAGCACAGGCACAACACGCCTGTCACGAATTCGAAAAAGCTCTTGAAGAAAAAGGAGTGGAAGTATATTACGCTATCCACCCCGTAGCGGGAAGGATGCCCGGTCATATGAATGTATTGCTCGCCGAAGCAGATGTTCCTTATGAGAAGTTGCTCGAACTCGAAGATGCCAACGCCTTAATGCCCAACACGGATGTTGTCCTCGTCATAGGGGCCAACGATGTGGTCAATCCCCTCGCCGAAACTGACCCGGCCAGTCCCATCTACGGCATGCCGGTCGTCAAAGTGTGGGAAGCCAATCGCGTCGTGGTCATCAAGAGAAGCTTGAGCCCGGGTTACGCCAAGATCGACAACCCGCTCTTCTACAAAGACAAATCCTGGATGCTCTTCAGCGATGCTAAAAAAGCGCTGAATGCATTAGTGTCTGAGGTGAAAAACATCTAACTTGCACGAAGTAGAAGTCCGGGCAAAATAGCGCGTTTCTATCGGACGTTGTTTTGCTCTTAGAAGGCTATAATAGATAATCAATTTCCACAAAAAAGGCGTACAAAGTTTTTTGTACGCCTTTTTTAAATTTCATTTAATCAACATTGCACCACCCCTAAATAGATTAATTTTTACCTTTGCGCATCCTATAACAAAAACACCATCAAATGAGCTTTACAGGAATCAAAAACCCCAAAGCATCACTGTCTCACTATGGCATCGAAAATCCCTCCAACGAATATTGGAATCTCACCCCGGAAGAATGGATGGAACACACCATCAAAAAGGACCTCGGGGTTTTGAGCGATACCGGCGCCTTGACCGTCAACACCGGCAAATTTACCGGCCGCGCACCCAAAGACCGCTTTATCGTCAAGGACGGTATCACGGCCGAAGCTGTCGACTGGAATAATATCAACATGCCGTTTGATCCCGAAGCGTTTGACAAATTGTACGATGACCTAACGGCTTCCCTTAGCGGCAAAGAACTGTTTGTCAAGGATGGTTATGCCTGCGCTAATGAAGACTATCGGCTCAATATCCGGGTAATAAGCCCATTGCCCTGGACCGCCCTCTTTGCCAACAACATGTTCAACAGACCCCAACGTTCCGAGTTCGCCTCCTTCGAGCCGGACTGGGTGATCATCCAGGACCCCAATTTTAAAGCGGACCCCAAGACACATGGTACCCCGAGAGAAAACTTTGCCATTATTAATTTCTCCAAAAAACGTATCATTATCGGGGGCACGGGTTATACAGGAGAGGTCAAGAAAGGTATCTTCTCGGTACTCAACTTTATGCTCCCCCACCAACGCAATGTCCTCTCTATGCACTGCTCCGCCAATGTCGGGGAAGCCGGCGATGCAGCCGTCTATTTCGGCCTCTCCGGCACCGGTAAAACCACCCTTTCCGCAGATCCGGATCGCTATTTGATCGGCGATGATGAGCACGGATGGGGCAAAGACGGAGTATTCAACTTTGAAGGAGGGTGTTATGCGAAAACCATCGACCTCAGCGCCGAAAAGGAACCCGATATCTACAAGGCCATTCGCCACGGGGCAATGCTCGAGAATATCATCTTCTTCGAAGGGACGCGCAAACCCAATTACGAAGACACATCCATCACCCAAAATACCCGGGTCTCCTATCCGATTTATCATATCGACAAGATTCAACCTTCCCTTCAGGGACCTCACCCGAAAAATGTGTTTTTCCTCACAGCAGATGCCTTTGGCGTACTGCCTCCCATCTCTAAGTTGACCAAGGAGCAGGCCATGTATTATTTCATCTCCGGATATACCGCCAAAGTGGCCGGCACCGAAGAGGGCATTACCGAACCGGTAGCAACTTTTTCCGCTGTCTTTGGCGCTCCGTTTATGCCTTTGCATCCGACCAAATACGCCAAAATGCTCGCCGAACGGATGGATGCCCACGATGCGCACGTCTGGCTCATCAACACCGGATGGGTCGCAGGACCCTATGGCACCGGATACCGCATCAACCTACCCTACACCCGCGCCATGGTAAGTGCGGCGCTGGATGGCACGCTTAAGGAAGTGGAGTACACGACCTTGGGAGTATTTAACCTACAAATACCGACCTCTTGCCCGGGAGTTCCAACCGAGCTCCTAAACCCGAGAAATAGCTGGGCGGACAAGGAGGCATACGACGCTCAAGCACAAAAATTGGCCAAATTGTTTGTCGAAAATTTCAAACAATTTGAAGATAAAGCCGACGAGGACTTGCTCGCTGCCGGGCCTGTACTGTCGTAAATTCCACTTAAATACAGTCCACCATTTCATGCCCCATTGTATTATTGGTATGAAATGGTGGACCCTCAGCCTTCGAAACTCCTTACCGGATGGCCCCCCCCCTCCACATCCCGGAAATACAGGGAAACATCCCATTTGCTAAAACATATCCCGGCACTTTACCGTTGTTTATGCAATTAAAAGCATTCACTTATGAAATATTCCATTTTATCGCTCCTCCTAATCATCATAATGACTCCAATGTTGAGTGGCCAAGGGATAGAATTTGGCCATAGCTGGGAAGAAGCACAGGCAAAGGCCAAACAAGAAAACAAAATAATTTTTGTTGATGGTTATGCGAGTTGGTGTGGCCCCTGCAAGCGCCTCGCCAAAAAGATCTTTCCACTCGAAGAGGTCGGTACCTATTTCAATCAGCATTTCATAAACCTCAAGCTCGATATGGAGAAGCCCGAAGCACGTACTTTCAGGAGTAAGCATCCGGTAAGAGCTTACCCTACCCTCTTCTTCATCAGCCCGGATGGTAAAACCATTCACAAGATTAGAGGTGCCCCTCGTACTGCTGATGCATTGCTCGCCCAAGCCAGGCTCGCAGTATCCAAATATGACCCCTCACAAGACCTCGAAAAACAATACACCTCCGGCAATCGCGACGAAGCATTTCTGATATCCTACGCCGCCGCCCTGCGTAAAGCGGGCAAATCTACCGGAAAGCTCACGCATGAGTACATCAAAAATCATCCGGACTTGTCAACAGAAAACGACCTGAAATTCCTCTATGAAGCCTCCGGAGAATGCGATTCGCGTGCCTTTGAGCTCATGACCAAAAACAAAAAGCGCATCATCGAACTCGTAGGCGAAGACGCCTTTGCGCTGAGGGTCAGAGAAGCTTGCAGCAGGACCGTCCGCAAAGCGATAGATTTTAAGGTAGAGAACCTGTTGGAGGAAGCAAAGAACAATATGAAGAAATATAACCGCCAAGACGCAGACCGATTTGCCATCGAGGCGGATATGAACTATTACAGCGCGACTAAAGATAGCAAGCACTACCTCAAAGCGGCAAAGCGCTATGCCAAGAAATACACCAAAAATAACCTTCACAAACAATATCTGACGGCAAAAAAAGTATTCAAAACTTTCCCTATGGATCAACAGGTCATAAAGTATGCCTACAAGCTTTTGGATAAAGCTGCATCCATCGGAGGAAGGCCCGAATACCTCGTCCTCCAAGCCAAATTGCTCGCCGGCATGAACCGGGAAACCGAAGCGCTGCAAGCCGCACAAAAAGCCCTCCACCTTGCGGATGAATACGGCGAAAAAACCACGGTGATCCAGGGACTTATAAAGACGATTCAAGGTAAAATCGATCATGCCAAATCAAATCATTAGATGAAGGGATTGGCTCAAACAGCTCATTAAATTATATAGAAGTGCTCTACCTTCTCCCCACCCCTATCGGCAATATCTCTGATATCACCTTGCGCACGCTGGAGGTATTGCGTTCCGTGGATTTGGTCCTTTGTGAAGATACACGCGTTACTTCCCGCCTGCTCAAGCATTATGAAATCGAAGTACCGCTTCAACCATTTCATACCCATAACGAACACAAACGGCTCCGTACTATCCTCGAGCAACTCCTTGCCGGGGCGCAAATAGCTCTCGTCACGGACGCGGGCTCCCCGGGCATCTCCGATCCGGGGTATCTCTTAGCCAGAGCATGTATCGACGAGCAGATTCCTATGGATGTTTTGCCGGGTCCCACCGCTTTTGTCCCCGCCCTTATCCATTCCGGATTGCCCGCCCATCGTTTTCATTTCGAAGGGTTTCTTCCGCATAAAAAAGGACGCCAAACACGGCTCCGGTACCTGGCCACCTTGCCTGATACCTTTATCTTGTACGAATCCCCACAGCGCATCCTCAAATGTCTCACCCAACTTGCAGAGCATTGTGGCCCCACCCGACAAGCGGCAGTCTGTAGAGAGCTCACCAAAATGTTCCAACAAGTAGCACGCGGCTCCTTAGAGGAGCTCATCAAAGAGGTGGAAGACAAAACCTTCAAACCCAAGGGCGAAATGGTCATCGTGGTGGCAGGGAAAGATTAGTGCTCTTCACTGTAAAGAATATTCCAGGGGTTATAAAACCTACTGAGCGTCCCCGCTCTACTTCTCTCTCTTTGTGACGCTAATACGCATCGCTCTGAGCGAGGGCAAAACAGATGCCGCCATCCCAATGCTCAATACCGTCACACCGACTACAATCCAATCCGTCCAACGAAAGCTCAAAGGATAGGAGTCAATAACAAACCCTTCGGGTATGCCCACCAGACCCACATGCTTTTGCAACAGGTAAAGCACCATGCCCAATATCAGTCCGCTTATCAAACCGTATATCGAGATGAGCAACCCTTCGAAGAGAAAGATATTGCGCACCGTTTTGGCCGTAGCGCCCATAGCCTTGAGAATGGCAATATCTTGCTGTTTGCTCAATACGATCATCCATAGGGCACCGATGATGTTAAAGGCGACAAGCAACATCATCAGAGCAAAAAGAGCAAAAAACATCCACTTCTCCAGCTTCATCAATTTGTAATATGCCTCGTCTTGTTTTCTTCGGTCACGGATATCATACGCCGTGCCCAATTTCCCGGATAGCACCTTTGATACTTGTACCGGATCTGCTTCCGGATCGATATCGACTTCTATGGCACTTCGTTTCTTCGTGACATTAAGCAATCGCTCTACAAAGGGCAAAGGGGCGAGGACGTATTGCATGTCGATCTCCTGCTGTATCGAAAAGACACCGGAAGGAATCAGAAACTGGGTTCTAAATGGCCGGTCCAATGCGCCTCGCTTCTTTTTCTTGGGCATATATACCGCTACAGGTTGTGTCACCTTTGCTCCTAATGCCAGCTTTAGGCTATTGGCAACCCCCGCACCAAAAACTCCCACAGAACCGATTTCTTTCCCTCTACCAATCAGATAATACCCATCCAAAATGGCAGAATCAATGCTATTGACCTTATTAAAAAGCGAATCTACCCCTTTGATGATACCAAACTGAAGATTCTCTTCGTACCGGAATAACGCCACTTCCTCCAAGGTCTCCGAAACCTCCCTCACTCCGTCCACCGACTTAATGGTATAGAGCAAACTGTCCGTAACCTCGATGTATTTGCCCTCCGACGGGACAATCTTGATATCGGGGTTAAAGCGGCTCACCATAGAGCCCAACAAATCTTCAAAACCATTGAAAACCGACAGCACCAAGAACAACGCTGCCGCCCCTATCGCAATGCCAAACATCGATAATCCGGTAATGATGTTGATCGTGCTCGCCCGCTTCTTGCCAAACAGATAACGGCGGGCAATGTACCATTCAAACCTCATGTATGTCGCTTTGTGATGGAGCGATAGATGATGGACTGTATCTTCTCCCGGATTTCTTGTTTGTACATCTCCCTGTTTTTCATATCAGGGTAGGTTCTGTTGGAGAGAAATACATATATCAGTCCATAATCCGGATCTGCCCAAACCGTTGTGCCCGTAAATCCATAATGACCAAAGGCACGGGCGGACACCTCCGGGGCTACATTCTGCTTCTTGTCCGGGTCCAACTGTTTCATATCAAATCCTATCCCCCTGCGGGTGCCGTATTTATACCGGGTGGTAAACGTGTCAATCACCGCCTCTGACAGGTATCGCCTTCCGCCGTACTCCCCTTTATTGAGGAGCATCTGGAAGAGCGCTGCCAGGTCAGCAGCATTGGAAAAAAGCCCGGCGTGTCCGCTTACTCCGTCCATCATCGCAGCGCCCATATCATGCACATATCCCTGAATGCGTTGCATCCTAAAGTAATGATCTTCCTCCGTCGGAGGTATCCGCGCCGGAGAAACACCCCTACGCAACGGATTATAACCGATATTGCGCAATCCCATCGGCTGGTAAAAATTCCTTCGGACGAAGGTGTCGATCCGTTGACCACTCAAGACCTTCACCGCCCTGGCGGCCATATAAAGTCCCAAATCACTGTACCTGTAGCCGTACTTCTCCCGTAATGGCGAACGGAGGATTCGCTTCCAGATACTATCCGGATACCATTCCCTGATGTACATCTTTCGGCATACCTGATTGGGGTATTCCGGATTGAACCCCTTCGAATAATACTTGTCTACCGGCAAAACTGCCCCCTTGGGGGTGCAGATTATTGTCGACTTATAAAAGGGAATCCAGGGCTTCAACCGGGCATGATGCGCCAGAATATCTCTAAACTTCAAATCCGCTTTGTTGGTCGTATCCGCCTCAGGGAAATACGTCTTGATGGGAACATCCAAATCAAATTTCTTCTCGTCCCAGAGTTTCATCAGTGAAATCGTTGTGGCCGCCACCTTCGTCACCGAGGCCAAATCATAGACATCGCCCAAGGAGACAGGACGTTTTTTCTTGTAGGTATGGTAGCCATACGCCCGGTGAAAGACAATCTTGCCGTCCTTGGCCACCAACACCTGTGCCCCCGGAGCAATCCGCTCCTTAATCATATAATCCACCATGGAGTCAATCAAGGCTAAAGTATCCGATGACATTCCGGTGAATTCAGGTAGGACATATCCCATGCGTTGCACCTTATCATGGACTATCCCCATCCCATACTTACAACGCGGCCCCGCAGATACCGGCAATGTCCCTCCAAATGGAATGGCCCCGTACAGCGCTTGTGCCGCCATGTCCTGCGCGATTTCGTCTTCGCTGTACGCCATCACTACTGTGCCCAATTTATCGAAAAAAGCCAAACTGTACGGGCTCCCGAAAACCGTAAGAATCACATTCGTATGCGCAGCAAGCGAATCTATTATCGCTCGTGCTCCATAAGAGATGTTAAAGTCTTTCCGCTTGTATTTATTCATCGCATGCAAGCTAACCACGACCACATCCATATCCTCCAATTCCCTCAGCAATCTCTTCCGGACGGGTGGCGGACAAGCCCGGCTTGAGGTAAAATGCTTAAACTTACCAAAGGCATTGAGCCGCTTTTGAAATACGGACTTTTGGGCAACGCCAATGCTCAGTGTGGCCTTCTTCAGCTTCCGGTCGGATAGCTTATTCGTCAGATGATTATCATCGCGCACCAAGGTCATCGCTCCGGCTATCAAACGGGACTTGAGCGCCATGGCACCTGGAGTAATGATATCCTCATAAACATGTGCTTCATCAAGAGGGTGAAAATGCGCAAGCCCATAGCGGTATTTGGCCCTCAGTATCTTCTTGACAGACTCTTCAAGACGCCATTTTGGAATATCGCCGGATTGGATGGCAGCAGACAGCGCTCGTATAGCTTGAGGAACATCCTGTGGCAACAGCAACACATCGTTGCCCGCCTTAAATGCAAGCACTTCTATTTCTCCCTTCGGGTGGAACTTGGCCACGCCCTGCATATCCAGTGCATCCGTAAAAATCAAACCGCGAAATCCCAGCTTATCCTTTAGTAATCCCGTCACGGCATTCTTGCTCAATGTCGTCGAAAACCCCGGTTTTATCCCCAATGCAGGCATATTGATATGTGCCACCATCACACTACTTGCCCCCTTCTCCCCCAATACACGGAAGGGGAAAAGTTCTAAACTATCCAATCGCTTCATATTATGCGTGATGACCGGCAGTCCCTTATGGGAATCCACATCCGTATCGCCATGCCCCGGAAAATGTTTCAAACAAGCCATCACCCCTCCGTCTTCCAATCCTTTTTGATAAGCATACCCCTTGCGGGTCACATTGATGCGGTTCTCCCCAAAGGAGCGATCATTGATCACCGGGTTGTTGGGGTTGTTGTTGATGTCTACGACCGGGGCAAAATTGACCTGCACCCCGATACGACGAAGCTCGCGCGCGATCTCCAATCCCATTTCATATACCGGCTTATCCTCCTGCAATGCACCCAACATCAACTGCCGGGGAAAACTGATACTGTGCTTCTTAAAGCGCATCCCAAGCCCCCACTCCGCATCCAAAGCCACCAATAGCGGGACCTCGGAAAGACGCTGGTATCGGTTGACCAATGCTACCTGATGCTTTGGAGTCCCTTGAAAAAAACATATCCCTCCGATGTGATACTTACGAATGTACTGCTCGACTTGACGTTCATGCTCCACGTTGCCCTTCGAATTGGCTCTGACCATGAGCAGCTGGCCGATGCGCTCTTCGAAGCTCAATGAGGCATAAACCGAATCCACCCAATGCTGTTGGGCCTCCCATTGCCGTAGATGGGCAGTAGTATGCACGGCCGGTCGATGTCCCGCGACATGGCCCCACATCAAGAGAAATGTCATTAGAAAATAGGAAAAAACTTTAATCATGTCATCTATCCGTTTAACCGGTTCTCGAATCATCCATCCTTTATTGGGCCATTTTCATATAAATCGCAGAAGAATCCTCCTTGCCCATAAAATGGTAGCTGATACTAATATTCTTATACAACTCCTTATCTCCGGGTTTTAATCGCAAAGCCGCTTTAAAATAACGAATGGCCCCGGGGTAATGTTTTAATACACCTTCGGCCACCCCCATCAATCGAAAGAGCTCCGGATCACTTTGCCGTATTTTTTTTGCTTGTATGAAATAGCGGAGCGCAGCGGCGGGGTCTCCCCCTTTCTCCCCTTTATACTTTCCGGCTTCGAGCAAAGTCAAATACAAGGCCTCTTCAAATTCCTTTTTGTCATGGGACAAATCCAATGCCCTATTCAGGGACGAGATGGCCTCATCATACGATTTTACTCCCAACAACGCCAACCCCTTGATGTAATGCGCCCCGGCATAATTGGGGTGTATCCTGAGTGCCACTTTTTCATGCTCTATCGCTTGTCTGTAGTAATCTTGCTGCACCTCCTCATCATTAATCTGTAGTGCTTTATCCACCAATGCTCCTGCAGCCGCATTGCGCGCCTTTGCGCTGTTGGGGGCATGGGAGACATCGTGGGTAAAAAGGGTGAAGTCATCTTTCCAAACCGGAAGCCTGGTCCACGATTTCATACCAAATCCTAAAAGCATTACACCGATCAAGCCTGCCGTCAACCCCCTGTGTGCTCTGCCAAACCACACCCATCCCAACGATACAACAACACTCCAGGCGAGGGTTGAAAAGAAAGCAAATCGCTCGCCCATATGCGTCCCGATGGGGAAGAAAAGATTGGACACTATCACCAAAGGAAAGAGATAAAGCACAGGAATAATCGACCACTTCTTACGACGCAAAAGGCCATATACCATGGCCACAAAAAGCACCAAAAAGGATAGCATCCCCATCATGACGTGTATATCCCCCCATCCGGTTATCGGTATCGACCGCGGATAATAATCATAACTCAGCGGATGTGGAAAAACCATCAACCTCAAATACTTCCAAAAAGTATAAAAAATACTCGATATCCATTCGACCAAAGTGTAGGGCACATACCTGCCGTCCACTACCTTCAGGAAGGGATTGTTCATCAATTCATTGGAAGTCCCGCCCGCCGTGAGCCCTCCCAATACCGCAAATCGCAGGGCCAAATAAGCCGAAACTCCCGATAAAACCCCGAGAGAACGCCGGAGGATCGCCTTGAGCGTCTGCTTCTCCAACCAAAGAATAATGGGAATCCACACCAACATCACGATGGCATTCTCCTTGGACATCATAGCCAGAAAGGCGAGGAGGGCAGATATGAAATAGTTGACCCTTTGCCTCTTACCCCTCCAATCAAACAACACATAACCCGCCGTCAGTAAGGTCAACAACAGGGCCAATACCTCATCCGCCCCTTTGACATTGGCCACCACCTCTACATGTAAAGGATGCCACGCAAACAACAGCGCTCCGATCCAGGCCGCCACAGCTGACGCCTCCTTTCCGCTCTTAAACAACTGTTCCAATAAATGCCTCAAGAACCTATAGACGACAAGGACCAACAGACAAAAGAGCAAGATATTGAGCAGATGGTACACCCATGCAGGGCCTCCGGTCAATCCTTTGACCATGGCAAAAAGCACAATAGACAATGGGCGATACCGCCCGCCGGCGACCAGCTTATCCTTGCCCTCCATCTTAAAAAAACCATAAAAGCTGTCGTGCCCCAATATATCTGCTACTCCGCCAAATCCCTTTTGCGTCAATTCGTTTTGGGTAATGACTATAGCATCATCCAAGGTGTGACCAAATGTCAAACTTCGCCCATACACCCAAAAGGTCAACACCACCAATACCACCATATGCCACACCGGACGCTGCCACCATGCCCTCTGCTTTTGGACGACGGATTTGTTTTTTGCAGAACTCATCTTTCCTTCATAATTGTAGAGATCTATCACTCGACGGCAATATAAATATCACCACTTGCGAAGATACAAGCAGTAATCCAATTGACAAAATATATTGCAATAAATTATAATGTATAAACAACAAATGTTCAGTATAAGTGCATCATGCCTGCGATGTTTGTTAATCGATTCTAACAAACAAAGGGCGAGTCTTGTGACTCGCCCTTTATTTGTTGTCGGATACCCAACTTATATCAAATGTCCTTTAGGACACAATCTGCAATTGGAACAGCAGGTATTTGCCGGACAGAAGACTAATCTTCCGGCACCACCAGTACCGCCACCTCATTTTGCAACACTTCGACAAAACCCTGTCGAATGGCAACGGTAAAAGGCTCCCCTCCTGTCTTTGATATGGACACAACCCCCTTCTCCAAGCTGGATACAATAGGCGCGTGACCATTTAGAATTTCAAACTGTCCGGAAGCCCCCGGTACTTTTACTCTATTTGCCTCTCCATTAAAGATTTCCTTTTCGGGAGAGAGAACAACTACTTGCATAAGATTTATTATTATTTGGCTTTAGCTAACATTTCCTCTCCTTTGGCGATAGCATCGTCGATGGTACCCACCAAGTTGAATGCCGCCTCAGGAAGGTGATCGACTTCCCCTTTGAGGATCGTCTGGAAACCGCGAATGGTCTCTTCAATCGGCACAAACACCCCTTTGAGTCCCGTAAACTGCTCCGCCACGAAGAAGGGTTGTGACAAGAATCGCATCACACGACGTGCGCGGTGAACGACGAGTTTATCTTCCTCCGAAAGTTCCTCCATACCGAGAATCGCGATGATATCCTGTAGCTCGTTATAGCGCTGTAGGATTTCCTTGACGGCCTGAGCAGTATTATAATGCTCGTCACCAAGTATCGCGGGATCTAGAATTCTCGAAGTGGAATCCAATGGATCCACCGCCGGATAAATACCCAAGGAAGCGATCTTTCTACTCAATACCGTCGTGGCATCCAAGTGGGCAAAAGTCGTCGCCGGCGCCGGGTCAGTCAAGTCATCCGCTGGGACATATACCGCCTGTACAGACGTAATCGAACCCCGTTTTGTCGAGGTAATTCGCTCCTGCAACATACCCATCTCCGTCGCCAATGTTGGTTGGTATCCCACCGCTGATGGCATACGACCGAGCAACGCGGAAACCTCAGAACCCGCCTGTGTAAAACGGAAGATGTTGTCCACGAAGAAGAGGATATCCTTTCCTCCCATCGGGTCACTTAGGTCTCCATCCCGGTAATACTCCGCTACAGTCAATCCGGACAAAGCCACACGCGCTCTCGCTCCGGGAGGCTCATTCATCTGTCCAAACACCAATGTCGCCTTACTATCTTCCAGCGCTTTTTTATCCACCTTACTCAAGTCCCATCCTCCTTCTTCCATGGATTTATTAAACTCCTCGCCGTAATTGATTACTCCGGACTCAAGAAACTCTCGAAGCAAGTCGTTGCCCTCCCGGGTGCGCTCTCCCACTCCTGCGAATACGGAAAGTCCTTCATAGGCTTTGGCGATATTGTTGACCAGTTCCATAATCAATACCGTCTTACCCACACCGGCTCCTCCAAACAATCCAATCTTACCTCCTTTTTGATAGGGCTCGATCAAATCGATTACCTTGATACCCGTGTAAAGCACCTCCGCGTCTGTGGACAATTCCTCATACTTGGGTGGTGTCCTGTGGATGGGATAAGATTGCTCTTTCGACACGATATCTATCCCGTCAATGCTCTTACCGGTAACGTTAAACAAACGCCCCTTAATCGCATCCCCCACCGGCATGGCTATAGGTTGACCGGTGTCTGTGGCCAATGTTCCTCTCACCAGACCGTCTGTAGAGTCCATCGCAATGGTACGTACCACATTATCACCCAAATGCTGTTCGACTTCCAATATAAGATCGTCCTCTCCCTCTCTTTGAATGGTGAGAGCATTAAAAATATCAGGGATTTTAGAACCCTCGTCAAAACTGATGTCCACTACCGGTCCGATAACCTGGACAACTTTTCCTTTAAGCGCTTCTGCCATGGTATTGATTCTTGATTTTTGTTATTTTTATACATGCCTGCATGGAAAACAGTGTCCATCCACTACTCCATAGCCCGGCTAAAACGCCGCAAAGATAGGTACATCTTATTGACTGACAAAGCAAAACCCTTGCAGAAAATTTAATTATTTTTAGTCTCTGAGTACCACAGGGGCTTCTTCAAGTTTCCCCTCCCCTTACATTCTCGTAACACTATAAACAAGAGCAATTAATATATCTAATATAATTTAATATAAAACGTGTCTCAAAACAATTGTGGGTTTAGTAGCTTTCTCACCCCACAATTATTGATCTTGTCGGAACCAACTCAATGCAAACAATACTGTTGGTTGCGCCCTTTAGCCCATTTTTCAGGTTGTAAGAAGGAAACAAATACAAATAGCTATCACAGCTAATTTCTTGAATTGGGGACCTTTATAGTGCCGGTAAGAAAACTCTTCAAAATTAGAAATGTATCTTTTCTAATTTTGGATATGGTAAAAACAAAAAAAACACAAATATACCCCACAATGCCCCTCTAACGAAGACAAACAGGAGGTAGAAGCATTTTTTCTCTGTGCTGAGCCTTACAAATCACCCAAATCGCCGTATATTTATCGCATAATGTAATCAAAGTAGCAGTTAGTATCAAAACATTTCCCAAATGCTTCGGATTGCTCCTACTAAAACCGGCATGATTAACATAAAGAAAAGAGAGCTAACTGAAAACAAAAAGAAATACGGGGAAGCTGAAAACCGGATAGAGTAAGTGTAACATTTAAACTCTTCAAAATGAAAGGTAAAAACAACATTGCAATCGGATTCTTAACTATGGGCTTTTTTATGGCCTTTGGCTTTTTATTAATCTATTTGCGCGACTTTGCGCCGGGAAAGGAAGAGTGGATAAACTCCTATTCAATAGATAAACATTTTGAAACAAGGTTGGCACATGTACACGGAAATTTATTTGCATTTCTAAATATTCTTATTGGCTATTTGCTTATGAGGTTTAGCGAAAAATTGAGCAATGTCAAAACGATTTCCTGGTTGGCGCTTACAGGTCTTCTCATGCCATTGGGGATTTTATCTGAAGTGTATTTAGGGTTTCCACCGGTTTTTGTTTTAATAGGTGCTATCACTATGACCGTTTCTGTAATTTGGTTAGGAATTTCTTTTTGGAAAATGAAATAAATAAACCAAAATTGAATCTAAGCAAGATTAAAGTGATTTATGTCACAAAAACGGATAGAGTGAAACAACTTCTAATGAAGCTCACTCTATCACAATCTGTGATACCTGAACCCTCACCACCTCTCCTACGGGCCTTTCCACCCGAACACCGGAACAGGCTGTTCCGGCATTTGGCAGAACGAGTGGTTCAGGTACGGATGAAGTGCGTGTATTACACTATGCACTGTTTCCAAGTTTGAGTCAATCATTCCTGCGTGATAAATCTTCCCGTAAATCTCCGCTCCCAAGTCTTCCTTCGTCCGCTTTGGGGTCGGAGTTCTTCCCGGCCGTTCGTCTAAGATTAGTGCACTTTGTAATACACACTAATAACACTAATGCGCCACGAGTTGTGTCCAAAATAATTACTTTTGCCTATTCATGCAACCAAGCAATAAATATTCCTACCTCCTTCCCACTTCCAAGACCCGGTGGCGTCTATTTAAGGTGGGACTGGTAACGGTATTTGGGGTAGCCCTCTTTTACCAGCTGCGTGGATGGCAAGGAGTCCCGGGTCTGATAGAAGCCTCCGGGCGATTCATCCGGCTATTCCTGTCTTCTTACGGTCTTATTCCCATTGCTCTTGTCCTCGCCAATATACTTATGGAATCGTCCAAATGGCAGCTCCTGGTTCGGCTGAATCACCCGATATCCCTCCGCCGTGCAGTACGGGACGTTTTGTCGGGATGGGCCTTGGGCATCTTTACTCCGCAGCGCGTGGGAGAATATGCGGGCCGGTTGCTTTCCTTTCCAAAAGAAGCGAGGAGCAAGGGCCTGTACTTTGTTTTCAGCGGCTCTATCGCTCAAAACATGACCCACCTCCTCGGCATTATCCCCATCGCCATTTGGTGGATCAGAACAATGCACGAGCCTATAGCCCAGATAGCGGCTTACCTTTTCATTATATGCATAGTGTCTGTGGTGTTATACGCTTACTTTCACCTCCCGGACCTCATGGGTTACCTGCGGCACCAATTGTCCACCATTTCACACCTCAAAAAAATCATCCCCTCATCCACCCCATCGGTCCCTTCACCCGTATTGCTCAAAGTGCTCCTACTCTCGATTCTGCGCTATGGTGCCTACCTCTCCTTATTTGTCTTTTTATTGAAATGGTTGGCCCCCGGTCAAGAAGTAGCACTTCTCTATTTATATGTCCCTCTGGTTTTTGCACTCCAATCCGGGTTTCCGCTTCCACCAGCTATTTCCTTCTTGGCACGTATCGAATTTGCCCTCATTTCCCTCCGTGGACTGAGCCTTCATGAAGCATCCATTGCAGCCGCCGGGATATGGCTTTGGGTACTAAATCTTTTACTTCCTTCGTTAGTGGGTTTAGTACTTGTCCTGTTGAAAAAGCAGCAGAATGACCTTAATAAAACAAACAGATGACGCGATTTCATAACATCCTCCTCTTCTCCATCCTGCTCATAGGCCCCTGTTTATCCTATGAACTACCGGGGCAGTGGCAGACTTGGGAGCAGGCGGAGGGCAAGATGCAGTGCGCCGTCCAAAATACAAGTTTTCAAGGAGGAGAGCACGTGGAATTCAAGGTGTATTACAACTGGGGGTTTGTGTGGATTCCGGCAGGAAAAGTCACATTTGACGTAGAAGAAATGCAAGATGCATATCGAATTACAGCCACTGGACGTTCTTTTGCTTCTTACGAATGGTTCTTCAAGGTCCGGGATTATTACGAAACAATTATAGACAAACACACTATGCTCCCTCGCTCTTTTATACGCAAGGTAAACGAAGGCGACTATCACATAGAAGAATATATCACCTACGATCAAGACGGCCAATCGGTGTTTTCGAGTTTTATCAACAACAAAGGGGTTAAAACAGACAAGAACTTCGACATCGACGGCTGCGTCCAGGATTTACTATCCGTCATATACCGTCTAAGAAATGCCGATGTAGGCCTATTGAGACGACAAGGCGAACTGCCCTTTAGGTTGTTTATCGAGGATGGCACCTACGATTTAAAAGTGCTCTATCGCCGGCAAGAAGTGCGCAACCTGTACCAACTCGGACGCTATAATACCTTGCGCATCACCCCGCAGCTACTCAGCGGCAACGTCTTCAAGGAAGGCGATGAGATGTACGTCAATGTCACGGAAGATGCCAACCGTTTGCCGGTATATATCGAGTCCCCCGTCTCTGTAGGCGCCGTAAAAGTCTACCTCACCAAGTACCAAAATCTCAGACACCCTCTCACTTCAAAAGTGGAATGACTCGTGCGCTGAGCGAGAAATAAATACCCTCGGCAACCAAAGCCGTTTTTCTCACAATCGAGGCGACTGAACAAGAGTTATACCATCGACGACATACCCTACGGTCTTAACCGAGGGAATGAGAAGGCCAACGGATGCTTATAATGGGTTTAATCACTTTGACCGTTTGTTGCCAAACGTATAAAAAAAAGGCCATTCCCTCTCGAAATGGCCTTTCAGTGTTATTCCGGATTCCTTCTTACTCACCCTCTTTTTCCTGGTACTCAGCAATACGCTTTTTCTGAATATCGTGTGGAAGTGGTGCATACTCTGCAAACCGCCGGGTGAACTTCGCGCGACCTTGTGAGATGGACTTCAAAGTAGATGCGTATTGATACATTTCTGCGAGAGGCACTTTAGCCATTATGCGTTGGTAATGCCCGTCTGCTTCTATTCCTGTTATCATCGCCCTTCTCGTCTGCAAGTCACTCATGATGTCTCCCATATACTCATCCGGACAAAGAATCGCCACATCGTATATCGGCTCGAGAAGCTGAGGTTTTGCCTGTTTGAATATCTCCTTAAATACCATCGTACTGGCCAACATAAAGGCCATATCATTGGAGTCCACCGGATGCATT